>OIFX01000076.1_pt1 | contig 107723 bp, 95 predicted proteins | sample 1582151 | NCBI WGS metagenome assembly OIFX01 (sample SAMN07501068, study PRJEB24779) | human gut metagenome
ACCCCCATATCCACTCCAATAGAAGTACCAGGGGCAAAATCTTCCGGCTGCTTATCTACGTAGCAGGTGATTACAATAAAAAGTCCGTCAGGCTTGTCCAATAGTTTGCAGTTGGCAAACTCGGCATTCTCCGGTAACTGGTCTAAACCTCGTACCCGCATCCAACCAGGGATTTTGGCCAGTTTCACTCGGTTCTTGCCTCGGTTAATCTTGTGCGAGGTCCCATATTGGGGAAAGTCTACCGATCTTACTCGTTTTCGGTAACGAAGCCTGCCAACTTTCTTGCCTTTAGATTTAAGTTTTGCCAAAGATTTAAGGCTATATTTTAAGTCCCGAATTACTGATTGTGAGAGCTGTCCACCAAGAACAAGGAATTCTCTCTCTTCCATACCTTCAGGGGTCTTAACCTGGACTTTGCCGTCTAGCTCTTTTAGATAATCATTATCGAATCTTTCATTAGCAATACAGGAATTCGCTAACCATTTGCTCTCCAAAAATAACCGGTTGATAGCTTCTTCTTGCTTGTTGCTTAGATGTGAGAGGTCAACCTTCATTTTTCGAACAATACATTCCATTTTAGCCCGACGAGCCCTAGTAGCCTTACCAGCCTCCCTAATACGAGCATTCTTAACCAAACGGGCTTCTTCGCTTAAATTCTTTAGTCTTGCCACTGGGTTCACCTCCCAAAACAGATACGGCTTCTTATTTGCACTACCTATGTAGGGCGCGAGGAAACAGGAACGAAAAAGAATTGGAGTAGAAATAAAGTCCCTGGCTAAGTCGGTAAAAGACCCGTAAAAAGGCAGTTACTAATACCTGCTGGCTTATACCCGCGTTCCTCGCCCCGTTCATCAGTGGAGCTAAAGACCCCACCGATTTCTGTAACAAGGAACGCTTAAAGGGTTTCACTTAAGCCCCGCCAACAATAGGGGGCATGGGCAACAACAATGATTTTGAGAACAAGCATCCTCGCGGCAAGGGCGGGAAGTTTACTGAAAAATACCGAGCTGAAGCCGGGCTAACTTTGGGGCTAGATGATAGTCCGTCTGATTTGGATACCCCGAAAGTGTTTGTGGACTGCGTGGATTGTAGGCGCAAAGGGATAACTACCGGCAAGTGGGTTAATCTCACCGGCACCGAAGGGCTTATGCCGGTGGATGTTTGTCTTGATCGCGAGCACGAAAACCTGGAAGTATCCGATACCGACGGGGAACTATATATTGCCCCGAAAACTGTCGAAGAAGCTAGCGGGTGGGGCAAGGCTTATAGCCAGGCCAAAGAAGATGGTAATGAGAAAGCATTTTGCGCTTGGATAAACGAGCGCGGCATTACTGACCCGAGCGAAGCCTTAGAGTTTGAGAGCCGTTACCAAGGCGAATACGATTCCTGGGAAGACTTCGCCTCCGAATACGCATACCAGTCTGAAGGGTTCGACGTTTTGAACCGCTATTTTGACTATGACAGTTTTTCTCGCGATCTAAAACTCAACTGCGAGGTGGAAGAAACGAGCGATGGGGTTATTATCCGCAACTTCGATGATGACCCGGACGGCAAAGTAGCGGTTAAGGCCGATAGCTTTGAGGACTATGCCAGAAGCGTTGCTAACGAAACCGTTATTGAGGCTGAGGACTACAACTGGTTGGACGCTTACTGCGATTACGGAAAACTTGGCGAAGACTTAAAGAATGATTATTCCTCAGCCGAATCGGAAAACGGCGTTTACATATTTCGGGCTTATGAAACCCTAGCCTATGAGTTGAAGAATGATTACACCTCAGCCGAATCCGATAACGGCTTGTACATATTTCGGGATTATTAAGCCGCGCCACACAAGAGAGGCATGGCAGTAGAATTTTTTGGTCCTTCCCCGGAAGAAAAGGCTGAATCCGAGCGACAGGCAGCGCTTAAAGCCTACATGGCGGCTCGCGGAATTAAAGACAGTGAGGAAGTAGAAGACTTCGGACTGATCTTCCAAGGTAGATATGACAGCTGGATAGATTTCGCTGAGGTGTACGCGTACCTTTACGAGGACTTCCAGGCGATGATAGACCATTTCGATTATGGCGCGTTCGAGGAAGAACTACGCAGCTTGTGCGAGGTAGAGGAAACCGCTACCGGTGTGACTATCTACGATTTTGATTTGGACGGCGGGAAGAAGCCTATCCATGCCAAGAGTTTTTCTGACTACGCGCGAAAGATAGCCAGAAAAACCATCATCCGTCCAATGGACTACTTGCAGCTGGATGCCTACTGCGACTACGAATCCCTAGCCGAAGACTTAAAGACCAGCTACTTTGCTTGCCCGGCGGAAAGCGGCATTTTCGTTTTCTGGGACGTTTAACCGCGCCCTAAAAAGGCACCGATGCGCTTTTACGCATTACCAACAGTGGAAGCACCAAAGTCGACAATAAAGGTGGTTAAAAATATGCTTCTGAAGAAAGTTGTACCAACTCTTGCGGTAGGGTTTGCTCTCTCGATGGGGGTAGCCGCACCGGCGATTGCAGTAGAGGTAAAAGACCCTGCCCCGATTACCGAGGAACAGCCTGCTCCAGACCAGGGCAAGGATGCGGGGAAGACTCCCCAGCCGGGAGATAAGGCCGAACCGGGCAAAGATGCTGCGCCCACTGAAAAAGCCCAGCCTGCCGATCCGGGGGCAGAAAAGGAAGTAAAGAACAAATGCCACGACAAGGCGTTCTACGAGGGCAAGATCAAGGAGCTACTTACTTCCTGGGGAGAGAAAGTCACTTTTGGGAACTTTGGCTCTGAAGAAGCCAAGGCCGATGTGAAGGCCGGGTTTGATGAGTTCTTGCCGGGAGCTAACTTCGATAAAGCCTACAAGTACATTAAGGGAGCTTTCGAGGCTAAAACTTGGTCTAACTCGGCTAACCTTGAAGCCGCGATCATGGATGCTCTAAATGAGCAGGGCCTGGTGAGTGATTCTTGTGAGGTGCCGGGAGTAGCTAAGGGGGAGAACGCTTCTGCTCCTGCTTCTGGCGACCAGACCGTACTAGAAGGCCAAAATGGCGATAGCCTAGCTCAAACTGGTTCGGTAATCGGACTAGCCGCACTTGGCGCGCTTGCTTGTGGCGCGGGCGCTGCTGGCAGTTTCGCCGTGGCCCGTCGCAAGAGCGAGAATTAAGAGCTGGCAGCGCTCACGCAACAATGATGATTGCTTTCGGCGCTGTCTTATATAGCCAGGGGCATTGGGTTCTTCGGGATCCTTTGCCCCTGGTTTTTTCACGCGCCCTACGTGGTAGGCATGACTGATAAACGGATCCGATTTTTTACTATTTTTTTCGTGGTGGCCGGATTGCTAGTAGCTATAACGGTGGGGCTTTCTTCTGCACAGTCGCAGCGTCAAGTCCCGCGAGTATTGGCTGGCGACCCAAAAGTAGAGGCGGTATTTGATGAGGGCGATAGTTATTCTTGCCTAGAAAAAGGCACCGCAAAGATCGTGGAATGTTCTTTGCAGGGCGGGAAAGTAAAGCTCGGCAAAGCCGTTGATAGCAAAGATGCTTCTGCCCGGTTTATACGGGCGGCACGTAGCGCCGACATTAAAGCCGTAAAGGATAAAGCCGGTAAGGACTATTTGAAAGCCTTAAAGGCACCAAAGCCCAAAGAGAAACTGTCTTGCCTGGTAGGTGGGGAAAACATTAGTTGCATTTTCGATGGAAAAAATCTGGTGACGTGGTGATGAGCGGGAAAAGTGGCGCGCCCTACATAGGTGGCATGAACAAAAAAGACGAAATCTACACCACCAAGGAGATTGCCGAGAAGTTCAAGGTGTCTGTCTACGCGGTCCGCGTGTGGGCTGCTAGAGGATTGCCGGGGGCAGTAAAGATCGGTAAATCATGGCGGTTCACTAGAGAATCAGTAGACTACCTAAAGTTTTCGGGGGTGGTGTGATGCGCAAGAAAGCAATGAGGCCTATCGCAAAGCCTGCCCTTTATCCTTGGCCGCGTCCAATCTGCGACGTATTTGTGACTAAGGGTGCGGTTGCTCCCTATAACGGGAAGATTGTCCAAACTCCGCACCGGCACGCGGTTGTGGCCGTGGGGCAAAATGCCTGCATTAAAGTAATGCAGGCAAAGTTTGCTGACCGCCTTGAGGGGATCGGACTGCCTTGGATTAGTGCTAAAGCGATTATTGGCGGCGTGGGAATCGGCGTGGCACCCAAGGTGACCGCTAATGGCTACATACCTTTCACCCCGTTTGCCAAGGCCGGGGCTAGAACTGGCGTGTGGGTGGCTTTCTTAGACGAAGAACACCTTAAGGCTCTGGATTCTACCGAGCCAGGCTATACCCGCCTAAAGCTAAGTAGCAGCAAGTATCCGTTAACGCTAGCTCGCGATGGCCAGCGGATCGAGGAATATTTTATTTACCAAGCAGGCAAGGGCTACATGACCGATGGGCTTTCTGCGCTACAAGCCCCGATTACCCAAAAACAGATTTTCGAGTTCTTGCAAAATGTCACCGATATTGCCCAGGTTTTACCAAAGCAATACCGGCATAGCTACTTAGCTCAAGACCAACGCAAAATCAATGACCGGATCGCTAGGAATAGCTGGATGATCCGAGAGCCGAACTTGGAAGGGGAAAAGTGTGAATGAGGAAAAACTGCGCCTGTTGTTCAACGTGCGCGATAGCGGACTTGGGGTAGCCAAACAGGGAAAGACCCTGAGGAATACCTGCGCCGGGCTATACGGGTTTAAAGACAACTACTTCGTCTATAACAAGGATGAATGGGTGGAGCGACTAGACGCAGTATTGGACGAGATGAATACCCTTCGTATCCAACTGGACCAGATGGAAGAGTTGGTGTACGACTTACGCAAAACCCTCTGAACTGCCCAAAGTAAAACAACCCTAAGCTCAGCTTAGGGTTGTCCCACTGTAACGTACTCTAACAATGTTACAGTTACAGTACGCTATCCCAGGTACTGCCCCCAAGGACTACTTTCCGTGCGACAGCGAGCGTATTGTTCCGGAGCGCGAAAAGCATTGATCGCGGTCTTTAAGTCACGCATCCGCACCGTGAACAGCCCTGCCAGATCGGTAAGAGTCTGCCCATCTATTTGTGCCTCTCCCCCGCTTCGCAGCCCATAGCAATCGATCACTGCTTGCATATGGGCTTGCCACTGAGAGAGTTCTTCATCCAGCTCTTCAATACGCGCATCCAAGTCTTCGTTAGCCATTTTGCGCCGCCAGGTATGCCCGCTCGATTTGGCGCAGCCGAATCCGCTCTTCCTGCTTTTTAAGGTTGTTACGCTCGCGGATTTCCGGAGTGAATCGCCGCCTAGCATTGTAGGGCTTGTAGTAGCCCATAGCTGCGGCAACCCCTGCCCAGTCTTTTGGTTCCAGGCCATCTACTAGTTCGTCTTGCATAATCGGGATTTGCTGCTCTAGGGCGCGAATAATCGCCAGGGTGCCGAGAGGTCCGCCTTGCCCTACTTCTTCTCCTAGGCGCGTTACCAGCTCGGTTACTTCTTCCATGTTTTCGCTGAGTACGTCCTGGCCGTTACTTAGGGAAGTATCCCGGTCTTTAGCGATTAGGTCAGAGAAAGCCTCGCCGAAGGCCTCATATCCAACCGTGCCAGAACGCACCCCTTCCATCCTGGCTAGCACGCTTTTAAGCTCGTCTACCTCTTGTAGGCTGTGCGCGTTTAATACCGCGTCCAAGGTTGCCCGCCGGTCTTCACCTAAACAGTCATTATCGAAGTCACGGATTAACGGGTAAAAACCTTTCTTGCCTTCGATATAGCTCCAGAACTTCGGTATCCGGTAGCCGTCTTTAGATTTAGTTACAGAATAGTCGAACATATTTATCCCATCCCAGGCCAGCGAGTAGCCTTGGGCAAGAATCAATAGTTGCTCTAACCGGTAAATATCGGTTTCCGGTAGTTTTTCGAGAATATAGCTTGCACCGCTTAGCGGCGAGATTTTGTCTGTTTTACTCATGCCCCCTATGTAGGGCGCGGGCACCCAGCGCAAAAACTCTCCCGTCAACAATACAAGGTATGAACAGTTTTGAATCGAAGCACCCTCGAAGTGGGGATGGCAAGTTTACAGAAAAAGCGCGCAAAGAATCCGGCCTGGAACTAACCTTTGGGCCTGGTGACTGGGAGCAAGAAGATACCGGCCTGGTTAAAGCTAGCATCCCGGAAGGTACGGGAGCGGCGGGCGATACGGTCTTAGAACAGATGGAAAAGGATAACCCGGACACCGAAGGAGGGCTGTACGGGCAGCTTGGTTGGACAAAGAAAACCGGGGCCACCGAAGTCTTAAAGGACTACATGGATACTGGCAACAGCATGGGCAATTACGGGCGATTTTCTAATTTGGATGGCGAAGGGGCAGAAAAATTGCTTGCAACCCTCCCCTCTATCGTTCACCAAGACCGCCAAAACGATGCCCCGACTTTGGGCACCATGCTTGCAGCTTGTGCCGCTAACCCTGGGAAAGTGTCGCTTTCTGGTTACACGATTGATGAGTCCAGATGGGATGAGCGGGTAAGTGTAGACACCATCCATATCGCTGACCCTGAAGCCGTGGAAGGCACTCGGCTTTCTGGGCAAGCGGCTCGGGACAAGTGGCACGAATACCAGGAAAAACTAGGTTTGGATGCTCGGGAGGCACCCGATGAGATTTACAGCAGTGGCGGAGAAAAACCCGGCTGGGAGATGTGGTGGGACTGAAAATGAACAACTTTGAGAACAAGCATCCCCGCGCAAAAGATGGAAAGTTCACGAAAAAGGCGCGCAAAGAATCCGGGCTATCGCTAGGTCTAGATACGGTAGAAACAGATACCGGGCTGGTTAAACCGACTATCCCTGCCGATCTCGGTAAGGCGGGCGATAAGGCTTTGAAGCGGATGCGCAAAAATAGTCCTGATTTGCCGAACGGTTATTACGGCCCGCTTGGCTGGATGAAGAAAACCGGGGTTACAGACGTTATGGAAAAGTATGTTAATCCCGGCATGAGCATTGGTGATCTTAAGCGCTTTCATAACCTGGGCGGCGAGGATGCCGAAAAGCTCCTTAAAATACTGCCAACAAAAGCCCTAGAATATTGCCAAAACGATTCTCCATCGCTGGGGTCTATGCTCGCTGCTTGCGCGGCTAACCCTGAAAAAGTTTATCTATCCGGCTATATGGTCGGGGATTCCCGCGTGGATGAACGTATCAGCGTGGATACCATTCTTATTGCCGACAGCCAGGCTAGCGAATATCGCTATCTCCGAAGCAGTGAAGCATTTAATATCTGGCGTGGGTGCCAAGAAAAACTGGGTCTGGATAGTGACTGCCCGCCCGATGAAGTCTACGGGACTGAGGAAATCGAAAATCACCCTCGTGGCTGGGTCATGTGGTGGGACTGAGCCTACTTCCGCCGCCCCTCCATCACCTCGCTAAGCGCGCTAAGCGTAGCTTTTTGATATGAGATAGACACCTGGGTTGAGGTGTGACCGAGCAAGGCCATTACTTCCCGCTCAGTTGCGCCTTTCTTTACGAACTCAGTCCCGGCGTACCCGCGAAGATCGTGAAAGTGCATCTCCGGATTTACCTTTGCATCCTTCTTGGCCTTGCTCCATCGATCGTGGAACGCATCGCTACTTATAGGACTGCCATCTCTACCGGGGAAGACCACCTCATCTGCCGCGAACTTAGATAGGTGTTCGTTCCATTTTTTCACTAGCCAATCCGGCACTGGCACGTCCCGATTAGACCCCTCAGTTTTCGTGGGTTTATACCCGGACACGCCCTCAGATACTTCACCCCAAGACCGGCGGATAGAAAGCACCCCGTCTTTTAGATCGGAGGTTTTAAGACCCCTAATTTCCCCCCTGCGAAGCCCCAAGACCGCCCCAAGGTAGATGGCCAGCCTAAAACTTTCCGTGCTTACCGTAATCAGCTTTTCTAATTCACCATCTTCTAGAGTGTACTTGGCGCGCGTTTTGGAACCTCCTTTGGGGATCAGTGAGGTTTTGGCTGGATTCTCGGAAATAATTCCCTTATCTACCGCTAAGTCAAGAATTCCTTTTAGTGTGACAACGTATTGCAACACCGTTTGTTTACTGACTCGCTCCATCTGGGTATCTATAAATTCTTTTACGTCTTTTTCGACTATCTGTCGGATAGTCTTTCCCTTAAAGTAGTCGCTAAGTATCTTGTGCCATGACTTGAATTGTTTGTAGGAGGAATATGCTACTTCTTTTTTCTTTGTCTCTAACCGCTCGTCCGCAAGATCACTAAAAGGCACGTCTTTCGCTTGCGCCTCCTTGCCATAGGCAATCTTGTTCAGCTCTAGGTCGCCAGTAAGGATTGCTGCTTTTTGGAGGGTCAACCAGTCCTCGGCTTCCCTTTTGCTGTCGAATGTAAGCGGTGCTTTTACTGGGTATGATTTGTAGGTGTAGCGGGCTTGGTAGCGTCCACTAGGTAGTCGCCTGATTGATCCAAACCCGCTTCTTGACACGAAAATATCCTAGCTTTTCGTGCCACAAAATGCCATATCTATTACTCGCTATCACTCGCCAACGCTCGCTATCACTATATATGAAGGCGCGCTCATAACCGCTGTTCGCTCATTAAAATGGCCGCTAACTGCGGGTTTAGTGTAGAATTTTGATAAACATTATTTGTTTTTGGCTAGTCATAGCCTCGCCTCCACGCGTTTTTGGTATGCCTGCAGATTTTCGCGCACCTGCGCCAGGGAATATCCGCCTACATGCTCTAGCAAAGCATCTGCAAGCACTAAAGCCACCTGTGCCTGGGCAATTACCGCACCGGGGACTACCGCGCAGGTATCGGAACGCTGATGAATCGCCCGACTTTCTTCCCCGTTAGCCAGATCGATACTGCGCAAAGCACGCGGCACGGTAGAGATCGGTTTGAAGGCGCAGCTGACCCGAAGTGGCTGCCCATTCGACATGCCGCCTTCGATCCCACCGGCATGGTTAGAGGCGCGAGTTATTTCTCCGTTATCTGCCCGGACAATTTCGTCGTGAGCGGCCGACCCCGGCAGATACGGCTGGGTTCCATCCCCAACTTTTACGGTTTTCACCGCCGGAATCGACATTAGCGCTGCCGCTAGTCGGGTATCTAACCGCCGATCTGCGCTCACGTGGCTGCCCAGACCTATCGGTACCCCATAGGCGGCTACCTCGACACTGCCCCCGATAGTGTCACCATTTTTCTTGGCGGCATCGATCTGAGCGATCATTTGCTCACTGACTTTCTTATCCGGACACCGTACCGGGTTTTCGGCCAGTTTTTCCTGCTCGCATAATGCCGGAATCGGGTGACTATCCGCTAGGGAAGCCTGCCCGATTTGAGTGACATAAGAGATTAGTTCAATCCCCCCGGCTTGTTTTAAGAACTCTTGGGCAAACGCCCCCAAGCCGACTCGCATCGCAGTTTCGCGGGCGCTCGCCCGCTCTAGTACCGGTCGGGCCTCCTCCAGATCGTAAGCCAGCATGCCCGCCAGATCGGCATGTCCGGGGCGAGGACGAGTTAACGGTTTGTTGCGAGCGACTTCCCGCTGGTCACCTTTGCCAGCATCAACCTTTAGCGCCTGCGGATCTACCGGATCAGGGCTCATCACCGTTTCCCATTTTGGCCATTCGCTATTCTCTATCAGCAGCGCTATAGGGGCTCCGGTAGTCTTACCTCTGATTACTCCGCCTACCAAATGGGCGCGATCCTGCTCAAACTTTTGGCGGGCTCCCCGGCCGTAACCGGCGCGCCGACTAGCTAAATATTCTCCGACTTTAGCGGTGGTGATTGCTACTCCCGCGGGCATTCCTTCGAGAATTCCCACCAGGGCGGGTCCGTGTGATTCACCGGCGCTCATCCATCTCAACATGGCTTCATTGTTTCATGGAACCATGTTTGGCGTTTTAGCTATCCACTTCTAGGAAAGCTAAACTCCCTGCCAGCAGCAACAGATTTTTCCTAGCGGGGAACCACCAGCAGAGCGATATAGGTGGCTGCTAACAACCAGGGACCGAAAGCTAAGCGGGTGGAACCGCTGGCTTTTTTCGCTATCACCAGGTAAAGCGCCCATAGGCCGCTACCTGCTACGGAGAGTATCCCCATAGCCAATAGGCAATGCCAAGAAGAGCAGGTAGCCAATGCCATTAAAAGTGGAACTAACCGCAAATCCCCCGCTCCGATACCGTGGCGAACAAAAGTGCCCGGGAGCAGTAAGATGAAGCTCCCGATCGCTACGATTAGCGCATATGCCGGTTTAACCCATTGGCCGGTAATGAAACCAGCCAGGACTACCGCCACTACCACCAAGGTCAAGAAAGTTGCCGTCATCGAGCGCGGTAGCCGGTGGGTGCCGGCATCAATAACGGTAAGCACTGTCCCCAGGGTGAAGAGCGGGAACAGTAGCAGCAAATTGATCGACCCGAAACGCCAGATTACTGCTACCAGCACTGCCAGTGCCGATACTATGCCAATTACCCAGGGCTGGTTCCAGCCCCCTCTGGCTTTCCCAGACAGGCGAAAATATTTTTCCACCTTAGGCAGCCCATATACCAAATTGCCAATTCCTGCGAATATTAGCGCGATAACTAGGACTAACAGTTGCATTTTCATGCCGTTATGCCTCCTTAAGAGCTGTTCGCATAGCTTCTAGGTTGGGAGTGCGGGAGGTAAAGAGTTTCACTTGCATCAAGGCCTGATGTAGCAGCATGACTTTACCGGAGATGATGGTGGCGCCGCTGCGGCTAGCTTGTTTAACCAATTCGCTCGGCCAGGGGTCATAAACAATATCTAATACGGTCTGTTCAGGGTTAAAGGAAATAGTTTGATAGAAATCATCCAAGACTGCGCGGGGAACGGTGGAAATAATCAAGTCTGCTGCTTGTAGGGTTTCTCGGGCTTTTTCTCCAGCCGCTAGGGGCATATATCCAGGATCGATTCCCAGCCGGGTCGCCGCCTGCACCGCGTTACCTGCCCCCGATACTCGGCGGGCCAGCAGATTAATCTGACCGGCCTGAAGTTCCCCTAAAGCTGCTAGCGCCGAGGACGCAGTAGCTCCCGATCCTACTATGACTGCTCTTTCGGGGCTAAACTCGCGGCCTTTTGCTTCTTTAATGGCTGTCACCAGCCCATAAACATCAGTGTTAAATCCCGCGGTAATTCCTCCCGGGAAGGGCACCACGGTATTGACTGCTCCCACGGCTTTTGCTAGCCCATCGACCTGGGACAGCAGGGGAATAATCACCTGTTTTAAGGGCATAGTTACCGACAACCCCACCAGTCCCTCTGGCCAGCTGGCCAAAAAGGAGCCTATCGTTTCCTTGGTAATCTCTATCCGGCGGTAGTCAATATTTAGTCCAAGATCCCGATAAGCTGCCTGGTGGAGAAAAGGAGACAGCGAATGCTGAATCGGTGATCCGATTACCGCTGCCCAGGGGGCTAGCGTTTGCATTTGCCCTGGTTTTGCTGACACCACTGCTTTAGTTCTTCCACATTCTTTTTCTGCTCATCCAAGGTGAGGGAGAACTTAGTTTCCCCACTGTCCAGGTTCACCGTAGTGAAGTAGAGCCATTTTCCTTCCGCCGGTTTCACCGCCGCTTGCAGTGCCTTTTGCCCGACCGTCCCGATGGCAGTTGGGGGCAGTCCCTTATGTTTATAGGTGTTATAAGGAGTATCTTGTTTTAGATCCTCACTATTGGGAATCCCTCCCGAGCGGCCGAGCCCGTAAACCACCGTAGAATCCATTTGCAAGAATCCGTGGGTATCCGGATTATCTTGGAGCCGATTCTCTATAACCCTGGCTACCTGGGCGTAATACTTATCAAGATTTACTTCTTTTTCTAAGATAGAAGCCTTGATGAGGACGCCAGCTCGCTGCTCAGGAGCCACTCCGGCCTCATCTAAGCGCTTAATCTGGGTATCCACCATGGTTTTTACCAGATCTTTCGCGGTCATTTTAGTGGAAACCGTATAGGTATCGGGAGCTAGCCATCCTTCGAAAGACTCTTCACTTTGCCCGGGAATACCGTAATCGGCGGGATCAGCAAAGGCCTCAGCCACCTGATCATTACTGAAACCGGCCGTTTCTTCCAGGCGGGTCTTAATTTGCTTAACGGTAAAACCGGGGGGAATAGTTACCTTAATTTCTGCTTTTGAGGCCGGATCTAACAGCATCGCCAAAGCTTCCCGGGAAGACATCCGTTTGTGCAGTCTAAACCGTCCAGCCTGCACCCCTTGGGCCAAAGAATTTTTCTTGAAAATATCGGCAAAGACGTCCGCGTCTGCGATTACTCCTTCTTTTTCCAGGATCGCGCCGATGGCTTTACCCGAGGCTCCTTCCGGGATCTCGATAATTACTTCCCCGGTACCTTTACCTTCGAAGTCTTCGCCCCCAGAAATTATTCCGCTGATTCCCCCGAGTTCTCTAGCCGCAATAACTGAGGCTCCAGTAATTAAACCGACGACTACCAGGATTACCACTACGGCAATAGTGCGTTTTTTACGGCGAGCTTTACGCCGGGCGCTCCGTCCCGTAACCGCCATGTGCGGATGGGCAGGCTCTGTCGACTCCCCTTCCCAATAGCTGTCAAGGTTAGCGGAATCTTGATTTTGCGATGCGTCCGTACCGTTTGGTTTATCGGCGCGGCGGGATGGAAAATGCCGCTTAGGCGGGATAGTTTCTTCTTCCCGGCTCATCAGGCCCCCTCGCTTTCAGATCCGTTACCCAGTGGCAATCCCGGGGCTCTCCCGGTTCGCCGTTCTATTTCTAGCGCCTGCTCCAGGATTAACACTGCCGCCTGCTGGTCTACGACGCTTTTGTGCTCACGCCCACCGAGTCCGGCAGAGCGCAATTGTTGATGGGCACTTACCGAGGTAAGACGCTCATCTACAAGTCTTATGTTACAAGTAGGTAACAGCTGTTCCAACTCGGCACCCCAAGAGCGCACATCAGCAGCGTTTTTTCCTTCTTTTCCACTGAGTAAACGGGGCAGGCCGATGATGATTTCCTTGGCATTATACTCGGCTACCAATTCCGTGATGCGAAACATTTCTTGCCCGCCCTCACGGTAAACCGTTTCCACCGGTAATGCCAAGATACCTGCCGCATCAGAGCGAGCCACCCCGATTCGTCTAGTACCCAGATCTATCGCGAATCTGACGCCAGTGCGCATCAGCTATTTGCAATCTCTCGTTCGATCGCCTGCAGAGCCTCAGCCAACTTACCTGCGTCTTTACCGCCCCCCTGTGCTAGGTCGGGTCGGCCTCCTCCGCCCCCTCCCATAGTTTGGGCAGCTACTTTAACTAGGTCACCAGCTTTGAGTCCCCCGTCGCGGGCTTGCTGCGTAGTGGCTACGATCACCAGCGGACGCTCTTTAGCGATACCGCCGATGCTAATCACTGCGCAAGTATCTTCGAGCCGCTGCCTGAGAGACTGGGCAAGGGCGCGAAGCGAGTCCGCAGAGACTTCTCCCGCGTTAAAAGTAATCACCCGGGCTCCATGAATTTCTTTCGCGGAGGCAGCGATTACCCCTACTCGAGATAAGAGCGATTCTTCTTGCAATTTTGCCAGCTTCTTTTGGGCCTGTTTCAAGCGCATCAAAGCATCATCAATCCGAGCCGGAATTTCTTCCGGTTTAGTTCCCATAATGGAAGCTATCTGCGAAACCAGGGCGTGTTCTTTAGCTTGGAATTGATTAGCTTCGTCGGCTACCAGAGCTTCGATCCGGCGTACTCCGGAACCAATGGAGTTTTCTCCCATCAACACCACTTGTCCCAGGTATCCAGTACTGGGCATATGGGTTCCGCCGCAGAATTCGCGATCCCAGCCATCACCAATATCGACTACCCGCACCAGAGAGCCATATTTTTCTCCAAACAGGGCGGTAGCACCAGACTTTTTGGCCTCTTCAATCGGCATAACCTCAGTGTTCACTTCCAGGTTATCCCGCAAGCGGTCATTAATCCGATCTGCAATCGACGTCATTTGTTCCCCACTCAAAGCGCGGGTGTGGTGGAAATCGAAACGCAAGCGGTTCTCATTGTTTTCTGAGCCGGCCTGGGTAGCCTGCGCCCCCAGGTTTTCTTGCAGGGCTTTATGCAACATATGGGTAGCGGTATGGGCGCGGGCAATAGCTTTCCTGCGTGCAGTATCGATTGCGGCCACCACCTCGTCGCCCACGGTCAGCTGCCCCTGCTCCAGGGTTCCGCGATGTACTCGCAGACCGGCAACCGGACTCTGTACATCTTCGACCTTAAACTTAGCGCCCTGGAAGGAGCGAATTACTCCGTGATCAGCGAGCTGTCCGCCCATTTCCGCATAAAACGGAGTGGCATCTAAGACGATTTCGACATTGCTTCCCTTAGAAACGGCCGGTACTGCCTGGCCATCAGCTAGCAGTCCAATTACTTTGGCATTGCAGCTGTCTTCGGTATAGCCCACGAACTCGACTTCGTGACCGAGTTCCGCTTCCAGTTCATGATAGATGCGCGCATCCACGTGCCCAGTCTTTTTAGCCCGGGCATCTTTGCGGGCACGGTTCTTTTGCTCCTGCATCAGCTGAGCGAACTTCTCTCGATCAACCTGGATACCGTGTTCCTCGGCCATCTCAATAGTCAGATCAATCGGAAAACCGTAGGTGTCATGCAAGGCGAAGGCATCTTTACCCGATAGCTGGCTTTCGTGACGTTGCTTAAGGCGGGTAACAGCCTGGTCAAAAATCAAGGTTCCCGATTCGAGAGTGCGTCTAAAGGCGTCCTCTTCTTCATAGGCCACCGTAGAAATGGTTTGCCAATCCTTGTCCAGCTCCGGATAGGAAGCGGCCATCACCTGTTTGGAAACTGGGAGCAGATCCGGGAACACCGGCTTGGTTACTCCCAGCAGTCGCATGGCGCGTACTACCCGGCGAATCAGACGGCGCAAGACGTATCCGCGCCCATCATTGCCGGGACGCACCCCGTCCCCAATCAGCATTAGGGCGCTGCGTACATGGTCAGCAACTACCCGCATCCGAATATCATTGGGGTCTTTCGAAGTTTTACCCTGGGTGTAGTGCTTGCCCGAAAGTTCCTGGGCTTTTTCAATTACCGGGAACACCTGGTCAATTTCGTACATATTGTCCTTGCCCTGTAGCAAGAACGCCAGCCGCTCCAGTCCTAGTCCGGTATCAATACACTTTTTATCCAGCTCTCCGAGCAGCGGATAGTCTTTGCCCAGGCCTTCTCCCCGTAGGTATTGGTCGAATACCAGGTTCCACAGTTCCAGGTAGCGGTCTCCGCCGGTATCTACTTCCGGTCCTCCCTCCGGGCCGTAAGCGCTACCGCGATCAAAGTGGATTTCAGCGCAAGGCCCAGCCGGTCCGGGCTGCCCGGTATCCCAAAAGATTTCTTCTCGCGGCAGTTTTTGCAGATGCATCGGATCGAGGCCGATCTGGTTTAGCCACACGTCCTCGGCCTCGGCATCTTGCTCCCAAATGGTTACCCAGAGTTTGTCTCCATCCAGGCCGTATTTACCCTCTTTAACGGAGCCGGTGAGCAGATCCCAGGCCATCTTGGAGGCACCCTGCTTAAAATAGTCGCCGAAACTAAAGTTTCCACACATCTGGAAGAAAGTGCCATGCCGAGTGGTTTTACCAACTTCGTCAATATCGTTGGTGCGGATGCATTTTTGCACGCTGGCTACTCGCGGCCAGGGTGCCGGCTCAGTACCGACAATATAGGGGATGAACGGCACCATTCCCGCAATGGTAAACAGAATCGACTTATCCGGAGAAACCAAGGGAACGGAAGGTGCTAGGTGGTGTCCCTGCTTCGCGAAATAGTCGAGCCAACGGGTACGAATCTCAGAAGTTTGCATTATGCCTCTAAATCTTAGTTAGGAGGAGCGACCTCCTAGGTGAATACGCTTAACTAACTTAAAGGAGTGGTTTCGGGCATTAGCGCCGCCCGCAACTGCCTTTCTCGAATTTCGAAATCTTTTCGAAAAGCGGTACCGGCAGCCTGGATCTGCTCACGTACTGGGGGAATCGAGTAGGCAACAACCCCCACAACCGCTATCGCGATCCCTAGTTTGACCAGTTTTTTCATCAGTCTTGCCCTTTCCGGTTAAACATTTTACGAGCCGCATAAGAGAAGGCTGAGAGTTTAATTAAAGGACCGGCGAAGGTGGAAGACACCAAGGTAGAAACCGCAGAGATATCTTGCGCGACTTGCGCAGCGGAAGTGGTAACCGCATCGACTCGCACCAGCTGGGCATTGGCATCTCGAACCGTTTGGGAAACTTCCTTAACAGTATCTCCGGTGTCGGCGGCTACCTGTTCAATTGATCCTTGCAACTGATCAAAGACTTTACCCAATTTCCATAGCGGTATCGCGAGGAACATTACTAATAGCAAAAAAGCTATAGCGGCGATTAATGAAGCAATCTCACCCACGCTCATTGTTATTCCTTCCTAAAGAATGCTTGTATGTAGCTAATTTACCCTACCGAGCGCAAAGTCCAGAACCAAGCCGAATATGCTTGATGCCCCCCGAAAAATCGGGAGGCATCAAGCAACAAGAATATTTGATTAGCGTGAGTAGTGCTCAACCACCATCTGCAGATCGCACACTACCGGGATTTCATCGCGCTCAGGCAAACGCAGATAAGTTGCCTGCAGCTGTTCCAGATTCACATCCAGATAGGGGGGCACATCCGGGAGTACATCGCGGTGAGAGCCCGCAGCTGCCACAATAAAGGGATCTTTGGTCTGGGACTTAGGGCAAATCTGAATAACTTGACCCGGCTTTACCCGATAAGAGGGACGATCAACCGGTTTGCCATCAACCAGGACGTGACGGTGAACTACCGTCTGGCGAGCCTGCGGCATAGAGCGAGCAAAGCCAGAGCGCAATACCAGGGCATCTAGACGCGACTCCAGCAGCATAATCAGGTTGTCACCGGTCATACCTTTAATCCGCCGCGCCTCTTCGAATAGGCGATGCATCTGAGCCTCGCGGATATTGTATTGGGCACGCAGACGCTGCTTTTCCTTCAAACGGATAGCGTAGTCAGATTCGCTACGACGCCGAGCCCGCCCATGTTCGCCGGGCCCATAGGGGCGGCGGTCAAAGTAACGCTGCGCCTTGGGGGTTAACGCGATTCCCAAAGCACGAGATAGACGAACCTGTTTGCGCGAACGCTTATTTCCCATTTAGTTTTCTCCTGTATGTGTTCTTCAATTTGCATTTCACCGGTCATGCCGGTGGGGTCACCACGCGGGCTAAGACCCCAGGGTTGCCGGTAGGCAACTGTTTTAGACTAGCTTATTTTGGTTCACCATCGCCATTGGCCAAAATACCCCGGATGGTGTGTAAGCGTTTAGAAACCAAATCTTCGTAGCCGTTATCGGTCGGGTAATAATAGCGAGTACCAACTAAAGATGCAGGTAGATAAGTTTGTTTCACAATATGGTGCGGATAATCATGCGCGTATTTATATCCGGATACACCCAGCTTCTTAGCTCCAGGGTAATGAGAATCACGCAGATGGGTAGGTACCGGGTCACTTTTTCCGGCGCGGACATCTTTGATTGCGGCTTCGATTGCCATATAGGACGCATTAGATTTCGGGGCGGTAGCTACTGTCACCGCAGCCTCGGCCAAAATAATCCGCCCCTCGGGCATTCCAATCATCTGGACTGCCTGCGCGGCAGACACCGCAATTTGTAACGCATGCGGGTCAGCCATCCCCACATCTTCGCTGGCACAAATCATGATCCGGCGCGCAATGAATCGGGGGTCCTCTCCCCCTTCAATCATGCGCGCCAAATAATGCAAGGTGGCATCCACATCGGAGCCGCGCATAGACTTAATAAAAGCACTAATCACGTCATAGTGATCATCGCGATCATATTTCACTATTGCGGTATCGGCAGCGCGGGCAATATCTTCAGTGGTCAGGGCGCTGCGTCCCGCAGAGAGCGCCCCCTCGGCGGCGGCCTCTAATAAAGTAAGCGCTTTGCGTCCATCGGCTCCCCCTAAATCCGCAAGGCGAGTTAGGGCGTCCTCGTTGGCTGTTACCTTCCCTTTCAGCCCGCGTTCATCGGTGAGGGCGCGCCGCAGCACTTCTTTCACGTCCTGCTTAGTTAGCGGGTTCAAAGTAAGGAGCAAAGAGCGCGATAGCAACGGAGATACTACTGAGAAGGAAGGGTTCTCGGTAGTGGCCGCCACCAAAATTACCCAAGAGTTTTCGACTGCTGGCAGGAGGGCGTCTTGCTGGGACTTAGAGAAGCGATGCACCTCGTCCACAAAAAGTACGGTTTGTTTCCCGGTAGCGCGTAGCTGCCCGCGCGCCTCCTTGATAACTGCTCGTACTTCTTTGACTCCAGCAGAAACCGCGCTGACCTCAACGAAGCTTCGCTGCGAGACGGTGGCTACCAGATAGGCCAGGGTGGTTTTCCCAGTTCCCGGCGGACCCCAAAAAATAATAGAGTTAACCGCGCCCGCGCTGCCCTGAGGTTCTAAAAGTCGCCTTAGGGGAGATCCCGGCTCCAGCAAATGTGCTTGCCCGACTACCTCGTCAATATTGAGTGGACGCATCCGCACCGCCAAAGGTGCGGTGTCGGAGAACGCGGGTATCCCCTGTTCGTTGAGCGCGGCCTGCTGGAAAAGATCCACTAGAGCATTACGTCCGAAAGATCACCGGCACCCTGGCGAACCACCTCGGGAACTTCTCCGGTTAGATCAATAACCGTGGTAGGACGAGCTTCTTCTACCGGCCCTTCAATTACCGCATCTAGCAGGTAACCAATTTCGTCGCGGATTTCCCAACCGTTAGCTTCTGGTACCTCTTTATCCGGCAAAATTAAAGTGGAGGACATCAGGGGCTCCCCCAATTCTTCTACCAGCGCCAAGGTGGTTAGGTGATTGGGAATCCGTGCCCCTACGGTCTTTTTCTTGGGGTTGACCATGATCCGCGGTACCGCTTTGTCACCCTTCATAATGAAGGTAAAAGGCCCGGGAGTAAGCCGATTTATTAGCTTAAACGCCGAATTGTCTACAATTACCAGCTTCCCCAGCTGCTTAAAGTCATGACAGATGAGGGTAAAGTTATGGGTTTTAGGTAGCTTGCGGATATTTTGGATCCGCTCTAGCCCCGCTTTGTTCCCGAGTTTACAGCCCAGGGCATATCCCGAATCAGTAGGGTAAGCGATCACTCCCCCATCTCGAATAATGTCAGCAGCTTTAGTGATTAACCGCGCTTGCGGATTAACTGGGTGAATATCTATATAGGCAACCATGTCTCCCAGTCTAGCAACCCTAGAAAAATCGGTTACTGCTATTTATCATTGCGGATTCATACAATCGCGCTTTGCTTTCGACCAGAGGGCGGTTTTGGGTATTATTGACCCGGATCAGTCGGCCGGGCGGCCGCGGCTAGCGATAGTCGAGGAAAGTCCGGGCTCCACAGGACAGGATGATGGCTAACAGCCACCCGGGGCGACCCGCGGGCTAGTGCCGCAGAAAACAAACCGCCACGCGCTAGCGTTGGTAAGGGTGAAAAGGCGGTGTAAGAGACCACCAGTGGTCAAGGTGACTTGACCAGCTAGGTAAACCCCATCCGGAGCAAGACCAAGCAGCAAGTTGGGTGGTCCGCCTTTAACTTGCGGGTAGGTTGCTAAAGGCGTGCGGTAACGTACGTCGTAGATAGATGGTCGCCGCTGGCATAGCCAGTACAGAACCCGGCTTATAGGCCGGCTGATCTCCCGAAACTTTCGATCGATACCCCGGGGACAGGGCGTAAAAGAGCATCGGAATTATTTCTTGTCTGTCTTGGCGTAGAGATCCTCGATTTGCTCCCCATAGGCATCCCGAATCCGATTACGTTTAATCTTTAGTGACGGGGTCAGCATCCCATTTTCAGTAGTCCACTCGGTGGTAAGTACTTTGATTTTACGGATAGATTCTGCCCGAGATACTGCCCGGTTGGTGCGCTGGACTGCCCGCTGTAAGGCCTCCAATACCCGCGGATCACGGGCGGCGCGGGTAACATCCATTTGCGCGATGCCGTGATTTTTCAGCCAGGTGGGCAACATTTCTTTATCGAGAGTGACTAAGGCCGCTACGAACGGTTTATTGTCCCCCACCACCATCACCTGCGAGATGAGGGGATGCCCCTTCAGGCGTTCTTCTAAAACCTCGGGGGCCACGTTTTTCCCCCCGGCAGTCACAATGATTTCCTTAGCGCGTCCGGTAATTTTAACGTTTCCATCCGGATCGATCTGCGCGATATCCCCGGTTTTTAGCCACCCATCCTCGGTAAAGGCTTCCCGGGTAAGTTGCTCTTCCCCGTGATAGCCGCGCATAATCGAGCCTCCGCGTGCCTGCAGCTCGCCGCCCTCACCCAGACGCACTTCATTACACAGCAACGGTTGCCCCACATATCCGGTTTTATTTCCGATCCGGTCAGACATAGTCAGAGGTCCACTAGTTTCGGTAGCGCCATATCCTTGCAAGACTTCGATTCCGCACCCGATAAAGAACCGGCCGAGCCGCTCGGCCATAGGGGCTCCCCCAGATACGATACCCTGCAGGTTACCGCCCATCAGTTTGCGAATCTTATTTAGGACTAGCCGTCGAGCCATGCGAATCTTGACTTTTTGTCCGAAAGAAATTTCTTCGCCCGATTCTTTCAGGCGCGCCCACTGCTCGGCGGTGCGGGCTGCCATCCGGAAAATCCGCAGTTTAATCCCAGAACCAGCAGTAGCATCAGCAGCGTTATAAATTTTTTCCAGCACCCGCGGTACCACTAGCAGCGCGTTCGGTTTAAAGGTCTGCATATCTTGCACAATGGTTTTCGGGTTGGGCAAAAATGCGGCGGTACCGTGTCCTACCAGCTGCTGGTATCCCAAGAAACGCGCGAGTACGTGGGCTACTGGCAGAAAATAAATAACCCGCGCCCCCGGGTTGTAAATCCAGTCGTTCCAACTGCGCCGTTCGATTACCGCGTTTAAGGGACGCAAAAAGTTTGCGTGGGTAATTTCCACCCCTTTGGGACGCCCGGTAGTCCCGGAAGTAAAAACAATAGTGCACAGGTCATCAAGTTTTATTTGTACTAAGCGTTCATCAAGTTCCGCGGGGGAAATAGCGCGTCCGTGTTCTAGCAGTCGGGTAAAACCAGAGTCATCTAGAGAAAAAACCACCGAGATTTGCCCGGCGAGTTCCGGTTCTTTATCTAGCTGACGGATCATATTGGCTTGTACCGTAGAATCGGTAATAACCGCCTTTACCTGGGCTTTTTGCGTAATCCACTTCACCTGTTCGTAGGAATCAGTTTCGTAGATAGGTACCGTTACCAGCCCCGCTGCTTGCGCCCCCAGATCCATAACCATCCACTCGTAAGAGGTGGATCCTAAAATAGAAACCGCATCTCCCGGTTCGAGTCCCAGTCCGATCCACCCTAAACCGGCTGCCCGGATCGCGTCTCCCAGAGAAGCTGCCGAGATTTTCTCCCAAGCTGCACCCAATACTGAAGGACGTTCGACCGCTATTTGCCGCGGACGCCTGCGCGCACGATCAAGGACTGCTGCAGACACCGAAGTGAATTGCAATAGATCGATAAGGGGAGCTCCCATTGGCGAATCTCCAATTCAAAATAGGTTTCTCTTTCCCGTAGATTAGCACAGCGGAAAAGACATGAGCCGTTATTCTTTCAGCTTCGGCATTACTTGTCTCATTGCTCTCTTTCTTTAAGAGAACCTCACTTCAACATTGCGCGCAGGTACTGTCCGGTGTAGGAAGCTTTGACTTTTGCTACTTGCTCCGGAGTACCTTGAGCCACTAGCCTGCCTCCGCCGTCTCCGCCCTCGGGACCTAAATCAATCACCCAATCGGCGCACTTGATCACATCCAGATTATGCTCGATCACGATTACCGAGTTGCCCTTGTCAACCAAGGACTGCAACACCAGCATTAATTTACGGATATCTTCCAGGTGCAGCCCGGTGGTGGGTTCATCGAGTACATAAATGGTGCGCCCATTGGACCGTCTCTGCAGTTCACTGGCCAGTTTGACCCGTTGGGCTTCCCCACCGGATAGGGTGGTGGCGCTTTGACCTAGCCGCAGGTATCCTAGTCCCACTTCTACTAAGGTATTCAGATGGCGCGAGATTTTATTTATGGGAGCGAAGAATTCTGCCGCTTCACTGATTGGCATATCGAGCACCTCAGCTACCGATTTGCCTCGATATTTAATCTCTAAGGTTTCCTGGTTATAGCGCGCACCCCCACACACCTCACAGGGCACATACACGTCCGGCAGGAAGTTCATCTCAATCTTGAGGGTGCCGTCCCCTTTACAAGACTCGCAGCGTCCTCCTTTCACATTGAAGGAGAAACGCCCGGGTCCATATCCGCGTAGCTGTGCTTCCGGGGTTTGCGCAAAGAGGGCGCGGACGGCATCCCACACCCCGGTATAGGTAGCCGGGTTGGAGCGAGGATTACGCCCAATCGGGCTTTGATCTACGTGCACCACCTTGTCCAGATGCTCGATGCCTGCAATCTCTTTATGGCGCCCGGGAACCACTCTTTTTCGCTGCAGCTTCGCGGCTAGCGCCTGGTACATTACCTGGTTAATCAGGGTGGATTTACCCGACCCCGACACCCCGGTTACCAGCACTAACTTACCTAGAGGAATCGAAACATCTATATTCTTGAGATTGTTTTCGCGCGCCCCAATAATTTTTAGTTGTCGCTCTTTTTCGATCTGGCGTCGTTTTTCGGGGATTGCGATTTGCTTTTTCCCCGATAAATATTGCCCCGTGAGGGAGCGCTTACAATCCGCGATCCCCGGTACTGGACCCGAATAGAGGACTTCTCCCCCGTGTTCTCCGGCTTCCGGCCCGATATCAACTATCCAGTCGCTAGCGCGAATAGTGTCCTCGTCATGCTCCACCACCAGCAGCGTATTCCCGAGATCGCGTAGCTTCTTGAGGGTTTCGATCAGCTTATGATTATCACGTTGATGCAACCCAATCGAAGGCTCATCAAGCACATAAAGTACTCCGACCAGCCCCGACCCGATCTGGGTGGCCAGGCGAATCCGCTGGGCTTCTCCCCCGGAAAGCGTGGCTGCTCCCCGCGCTAGGGTTAAATAGCCCAGACCCACATCTTGTAAGAATTGCAAGCGTACCTGCACTTCTTTCAGAATAGGTTCCGCGATTTTCTTGGCCGGTCCGGTAAGTTCCACTTCCGCTAGATATTTACCACTGGCAGCGATTGAAAGTTTTGTTAGCTCTGCGATATTTAGTTTCCCGATTTTTACCGCCAAAACTTCCGGTTTTAGACGGGCACCGTGACAGGTAGAACAAGGCACCTGGCGCATATAGCCTTCGTAGCGGGCGCGCATTACTTCGGACTCGGTTTCTTCGCGCTTGCGCATAATCCAAGGGATCGCTCCCTCGAATCCAGAAGAATAGGTGCGCATTCTTCCCCAACGATTCCGGAACTTTACTTTCACCCGATAGTCGCGCCCTCGTAACAGAGCTTTCTTTTCGGCGGCCGATAGCTCGCGGAAGGGAGTATCCAGATCGAATCCCAGTTCCTCCCCTAGCCCCGCGACCATGTGCATTAGATATTTATTTTTGGTGGACCAGGGGCGAATCGCGCCCTCGGCGATAGAAAGTTCCGGGTTGGGAACCACCAGTTCCGGATCAACCTCTAGATGCGATCCCAGGCCGGAGCAATCTGGACAAGCCCCATAGGGAGCATTGAAGGAAAATGTACGTGGCTCAATTTCCTCCAGCTGTAGGGGGTGATCATTGGGGCAGGCGCGATTTTCAGAAAAACGCCGCGACCGCTGAGGATCAGAAACATCTCGATCCACAAAATCCACCACTACTAGTCCGTCTGCTAGTTTCAGGGCGGTCTCAATCGAGTCAGAAAGTCGGGTGCGTACCCCCTCTTTCATAACTAGGCGATCGACGCGCACAAAAATATCGTGTTTGATTTTGCGTTCCAGCTTAGGTGGCTGAGTAAGACGCACGGTTTCCCCGTCGACCACTGCCGCCGAGAACCCCTGGGACACCAGGTCCGCAAACAGTTCGCTATATTCGCCTTTACGGCCGCGCACCACCGGAGCCAAAATCTGAAACCGGGTTTTTTCCGGCAGGGTTAGCAGCCGATCCACGATCTGTTGCGCGGTTTGCGCCTGGATTTTTTCCCCGCATTCCGGGCAGTAAGCCTGCCCGGCGCGGGCATAAAGTAAACGTAAGTAGTCGTAGACCTCGGTAATCGTACCGACGGTAGAACGCGGATTCCGGGAGGTAGATTTTTGGTCGATAGAAACCGCCGGAGAAAGCCCGGCAATAAAATCCACATCTGGCTTATCCAGGCGCCCCAAGAACTGGCGAGCATAAGAGGACAGAGACTCTACATAGCGGCGTTGTCCTTCCGCGAAAATGGTATCGAAAGCCAGTGAAGACTTCCCCGAACCGGACAGCCCGGTAAACACCACCATCTGATCGCGAGGAATCGCAATACCCACGTTACGCAGGTTATGTTCCCGTGCCCCTTTAACTACCAGTTTTTCATCCACGTTCCTATCCTACGAACAAACGTTCTATTTTGCATTTTTACAGGCAGTTAGACTTCCTTTCCTTTGGTAACATCCCAACTCGGATCAGACTTGATCCCTTTCTCGACCAGTTTGGGATCGGCTGAAAGCGGAGTGCGCAGTTTCGGATACCGTTTATCTTCCTTCCACCAAGGCATCCACCCGATATATCCGTCTACTGGTGGCTTTGGAGATTCCGGTTCCAAACCCAGCTGGGCGGGCGTTTCGGGAATGAAGTCGGTTAGGAAGTACTTGTCTTTGTCATCTGCGTAGAGTTTTACTACTTTCCTGAACGCCCCCAACTCAAAGAAGAGACAGTTTGTCCAGGGATTACGGTGATGTTTCTTCATCTTGTAGAGCCAATAAACAAACAGCGCCACGTTGGAAAGTAAAGCCAGCCAGGCACACACGATATTGGCCATCGGGTTCATAGTGGCGTAGTTAGTCATAATGGAGGGGCGCACTAGCAGTTCCGGGAAGATATTGTTGGCCGCAATCCAGAACATCAAAGTGAAACAACGGAACCAGATCCATTGCCCTTTTGCCCAGGTGAAGGCAGGTACCGTACAAGCTAGCAGTAACGCCAGAGTGCAGTACCAGGTGTAGTCGGCAAGCGAGTTGTACAGGAAAGAATGATTCCACAGGTCGTAGGCAATAATCCAAGGCCAGGCCATATCCGCCCAAATCAAGCCCTGTACCTTTCCTTTCTTTGCCGAAGAAACAAAGATTTTCCCCAGGCCGGTAATAGTAATAATGTTTAGCACCCCGGCGGCGGCCGAGAGTAGGTTCCAATAGCCACCGATGGTGCGGAACCCAGTGGCGGGGTCGATTCCTACTCCGCTGACCTTAAAAGCATCTGCAGCAGCTTGATACCAAGCAACAGAGCCACTAGCTGCGGTGATTCCGCGAGTTTCCGGTAGCCCCTCAATCATTGAAATTGAACGGGCAGAATCGATATCCATTAGGCATTGGAAGTTGGTGGCACAGGCGCGGTAGGTGTCAGCTTCAAAATAGATGGTGAGGTCGCGAATATTGGCTTCCATGATGTTTACTGCCAACCCAATCCACAGGGCAACCCCAAACCAAATCGCATAACGGCGAGCTTTTAAGGGATTGCGCTTCCCCCAATGGAGCAGGAAGGCGGTCATGGTCGCAGTGGCGAGCATAATGATGAACTTTCCGAAGGGGAACCACCCCACCATAGGAACCCCGTGGATGATGACATAGGGAATCAGCAAAACTCCACCGACTGTCCAAAGAGCAAAGGCAGTCCAAGTCCAACGGCGATGCATTTCGGCCACTAGCATTTGGAGAACAAAAATTAATATCCAAAAAAGGTAGACCCATACCGGGCCTACTTCCCATAAAAATCCCATCAGAATTCCTTTTTTAACCAGGCCACGCTGCCCGATTACTTTGACCTTACTTATTAACTTTTAAAATGACACCACCTGCGGACGCGTCACCATAAAATACCTATTCAAAAGACCTTACAATCCGACAGACAGTGATAGGTTAAATGTTAACGCAGGGTCAACAACGATGTTACCTGTTTTAAAAAATATCCAAAATATACAACCACGGAGAATCTATATGTCTAGCAAATCTGGCCGTATAAAAAAGGTTTTGCGCCTGGGAGCTTTCGGGGGCAGCGTCGCCCTCGGCGGAATGTTCGGCTTCAGTCAGTTTTCGGGAAAAGCTACCAAAGAAGAAAATGAGTGGCACTATCCTTCCGATGACTTAATTGACCGCTGCTATTCCAATGGTCGCTCCTCAACCTATGCCATTAATATTGATGCTCCCGCCTATGCGGTGTACCGGCACCTAAAACAGTTAGGTTGCGACAAGGCCGGCTCCTATTCTTCAGAGTTCCTAGAACGCACTTTTGCCCGGCTACCTTTCTTTAATTCCTACGAAATTCAAGAACAGTGGCAGGGGCCGGAGGCCTTAAAGCCGGGAGACATCGCGGCGTTTGACTTCACCGGTATGTCCATGGAATGGGCGGACGTAGTCCCCGGTAAGTACCTTTCCCAATGGGTCGACACCAAACACCCGCCGCAGGCGCCGGGATCATTCGCTTTCCGCTATCCAGGGATGAAGCATTACGCGGCGGCCTGGTGTTTTTACCTAATTCCCCTCCAGGGTGAGCGCTGCCGGTTGATTAATCACTGGCGGATAGGATTTGAACCCGATACCAAGTTCGCGGCTGCCATTAACTGGATCAATATTGAACTAATCGGAGGGTGCATGGCGCACCTGCAGAATCTCTATGTGAAGCGGGTTGCCGAGTTCCGCAAGAAACCGCAATGGCAAGGCCGGATTAAGCGGGCAGTACTCGGGGGCAAGCTCTTCGGGTTCGATACTCCCGCAGGACGTTGGGATGGCAGCGAGCTTTACGAAGAGACCCATAACCAGTGGCTGCGCTACGGCCGGCAAGACCCAGCAGTAAATGAGGTGCGTCCTCCGGTAACCGACAACCCCGCTTGGCCACCTACCTCCGCCAATTCCCCCTGGGCAGAAATAGTCGATAAAGACTATTTCACCGATTGGGAAGAACCGGAGTTTTCTTGGGAGGAACAGATCCGCCAAAAGAAAGAGAAAAGCTATTTGCCCGGTTGGGGCAAGAAGGCGGCGAAGTAGCTGATGACACCGGACTATCCGACTTTATTCTTTTTTGAGCTTGGCCAGTGGCAGGACTACCTAATGTTACTGGTGGTCATCGTGGGGCTCGCAGTAATGGCCTGGCTAGCGATCCGCTATAAATGGGTGGCGATTGCGGTATTCATCGTGATCCCGGTGGCGCTGACAATTTTCTGGTGGCCCTACTCGCGTGCCGGAACCAACTCGGACGGCTGGTTCCCGATCGTGAAACAATACTCGGCGCTAATCGGATCGTTGTCGCTGGTAGCATTGCAATATTTCCCGAAATTGCGTGACAAACGCTGGTACCTGTGTATCCCGCCTTTTATTTTGGCGATAAACATTATCGAAGCGGTGATTCGCGATTTCCAGTGTTACGGCATTCACGGGATCGATCCCTCGCAAGGCATGGTTACCTGGGGTGGGCCCTGGAACATTATGAACGGAATCGCGGGAATCCTAAATTTCCTAATGATTTCCGGCTGGATGGGAATCTACGTATCCAAAGGCAAGAACAAACAGATTATTTGGGGCGACCTGACTATCGGCTGGATTATCGCCTATGACCTGTGGAATGTTGCCTACGTTTATAACTGCTTAGCTGACCGCGCCTGGTATTCGGGAGTGGCCCTATTAGCCTCCTGTACCATCCCGGCCTTCCTGGCCTTTGGAAAAGGTGCCTGGATACAATACCGGGCTTACACTTTGACCTTCTGGTCAGTGATAGTGCTAACCTTCCCGCACTTTATGCAAGATTCCCTGTTTGCCCACCGCAGCGCCCACAACCCCACGGCGATGCTGCTACTTTCGGCAGCCGCCCTAGTGGCCAATGTGGTGGTGTTCGGGTATCACATTTATAAAGTGCGTTCTACCAGGCGGAACCCCTTTACCCAGGAAGTTTATTGGGATACTCCCTATAACCAGCAGATTGCTCGCGAAAACGGAGGAAAAATCAAAGAATAATCGGTAAGTTCTGAGCACGATGCTAGAGCGGAGCCTGTCACCCAGATTTCCTGAACTTGATTCCGGTTTCTGAGTGGCAGGCTCTCGACCTTACCAGCTTTTATAGGTATTTTTCGAGGCCGAAGACGTCCGCAATATTTTGGGGTTGGCCTGCGAAACCGAGTAGTTTAGTAGGGTATGTAATCACTAGTTACTGCGCCTCGAGAGGCGGCAGAGCCGGTAAACAGGGAAAAGATGAAATAGGAGATGGCCGATGAGTAATCCCCACGATCACCGGGATTTAACCGATCTGAACTTACCCGCCCCCCAGGTACCTCAGCGAGTAAGCGTAGACGGCCTCGAAGAACGCTGGGCGAACATTTGGGAAGAACAGCAGGTTTATGCGTTTAACCGCCAAGCGCAGCGCTCTGAAGTGTTCTCCATTGACACTCCCCCGCCTACAGCCTCTGGATCTTTGCACGTAGGACACGTGTTCTCCTATACCCATACCGATTGCCTGGCTCGCTACCAGCGCATGCAGGGCAAAGCGGTGTTTTACCCCATGGGCTGGGACGATAATGGCTTGCCTACCGAGCGGCGCGCCCAAAACTATTACGGAGTCCGTTGTGATCCCACCTTGCCCTATGATCCGAATTTCGAGCCCCCTAATCACGGGGATTCCAAATCGGTGAAAGCCCGCGATCAGGTTCCGATCTCTCGTAAAAACTTTATTGAACTGTGTGAAGAGCTAACCAAAGAGGACGAGAAATCCTTTGAGGCGCTCTGGCGGCGGCTGGGACTGAGCGTGGATTGGAAGCATCAGTACCAAACCATTTCGAAGGATTCCCAAAAGGTGGCGCAGGCAGCATTCTTGCGGAACCTTAAGCGGGGGGAGGCCTATCAAGCGGCGGCTCCCGGGCTATGGGACGTAACTTTCCAAACTGCAGTGGCGCAAGCCGAACTAGAAGCACGCGACTACCCCGGCTTCTATCACGCCCTCGCTTTCCACCTGCCGGGCGGAGAAGACGTAATAATTGAAACCACTCGTCCGGAGTTACTGGCGGCTTGCTGCTGCCTGGTGGCACACCCGGATGACCAGCGTTACCAGCATTTATTTGGCAAAACGGTAACCAGTCCCGGCTTTAACGTAGAGGTTCCGGTACTGGCGCACCCGGCAGCCGAAATGGATAAGGGCGCCGGCATCGCCATGTGCTGTACTTTCGGTGATGTCACCGACGTTCAATGGTGGCGGGAACTCGAACTCCCTACCCGAGTGATTTTGGCAAAAGATGGCCGGATTACCCATGAGCCGACTGATTGGATTACCGATCCGGCAGGCATAAAGCTAATGGATGCTATCCGCGGGAAAACCACATTTTCCGCCCGGCAAATCGTAGTGGACGCCCTCAAAGAAAGCGGAGAGCTACGGGGAGAACCGCAAAAAACTATGCGGCAAACCAATTTCTTTGAAAAAGGTGACCGTCCCCTAGAGATCGTAATGTCCCGGCAATGGTATATCCGCAATGGCGGCAGCGACTACACCCTGCCAGAACACCGCGATAATCTCAATAGTGAGCTGCTAGCGCGCGGCGAGGAACTTAAATTCCATCCCGATTTTATGAAGGTACGCTACTCCAACTGGGTACATGGCCTACATAATGACTGGCTGGTTTCTCGCCAGCGCTTCTTTGGGGTACCGATTCCGCTTTGGTATCGCATTGACCAGAATGGCGAGGTTGATTATGACCAGGTACTGATGCCCGCGGAAGAATCCTTACCGATTGATCCCACCAGTGATATCCCAGAGGGATTCACCGCGGAGCAACGCGGGAAAGCCGGTGGGTTTGCCGCGGAAGTAGATATTTTGGACACTTGGGCAACCTCTTCGCTGACTCCCCAGATTGCCGGCGGCTGGCTGCGAGATGAAGACCTCTTTAAGCGGGTGTACCCCATGGATGTGCGTCCCCAGGGCCAAGATATTATCCGCACCTGGCTGTTCTCGACGGTAGTGCGCGCACACCTGGAGTTCGGCGCCCTACCATTCAAGAATGCCGCTATTTCGGGCTGGATTCTGGACCCGGATCGCAAAAAGATGTCCAAGTCCAAGGGCAATGTAGTCACCCCCATGGGGCTGCTAGAAAAACACGGCTCAGACTCGGTGCGTTATTGGGCAGCTGCCGCTCGCCTGGGTACCGATACGGCGTTTGAGGAAGCGCAGATGAAGATTGGACGGCGGCTAGCGATGAAACTGCTCAACGCCTCCAAGTTTGCGCTTTCTATGACCGAGGACGCTGGCCTATGTCTGGATCCTGCCAAGGTAACCACGGCCTTGGATAGAGCGGTAATTGCGCGGCTAAATGAGGTCATCACCGCTGCTACCGAGGCCTTTGAGCGCTACGATCATACGCGCGCCTTAGAACAAACCGAATCATTCTTCTGGGATTTTTGTGACAACTATCTAGAACTGGTTAAAGATCGGGCTCACAACTTCTCCGGGAGTTGGGAGAGCGAGCTGCAGGATTCGGCGCGGACCGCCCTGGCAATTGTGGTCGATAACGTAACTCGGTTGCTGGCTCCTTTCCTGCCCTATGCTGCTGAAGAAGTGTGGTCCTGGTATCGCACCGGATCGGTTCATACCGCGCCCTGGCCGCAGGTTACTTCCGCCCTAAAGCAAGCAGCCGGACAGGCTCAACTCCTGGAACTGGCTGGCGACACGCTGAGTGTGCTCCGTAAGGTAAAGTCGGAAGCCAAAGTTGGCCAGCGCACCCCGTTTGAGCAGGTAACTATTGTTTACGCCGATGATTGGTCAGCAGAGAATCTGCCGGCAGTGCGGGCTGATTTAGATGCGGCTGCCTCGTTAACGGGGACGGTCAAAGTCCAGGTAAACAAAGAATCCGACTTGCAGGTTACCACGCAGGATGCGGTACTGGGCACCCCTCCGCCCAAGAAAGTCCGGAAGTAACTTAGGATAAACTAAAGTCATGATTAAACGGTTCAAGGAGAAACCAGTGGAAGCAGACAAAGGTTTTACTTTTCCCCCGGGAACGGTTGCGGTGGCCGGGGATACTCCCGGTAAATTAAAAGAGTTTTCCATGCCGGCAACCAAGCTTCCCTCTGAACACGACAATATTGTTTCCCTGTTTCGCCGTCGCGTTACCCAAGATCCCGGCCAAACCGTTATTGAGCAAAAAACCATGCTGGGGGAGCAATGGCGTAAGGTCTCTGCCGGCGAGTTCTGGGACGAAATTTGTTCCGTATCTCGCGGCCTGCTGGGGATCGGCCTAAAACCAGGCGACCGCCTAGCGTTACATGGGCCTACTTCCTATGAGTGGACCTTGCTCGATATGGCAGCGCTAGCCATTGGGGTTATTACGGTTCCGATTTACGAAACCGACTCTGCCGCCCAAATCGAATGGATTCTTAAAGACGCGGAGATTCGCTATGCGATAGCGTCCAACCAATCCTCTCAGGAACTGATCCAGGCAGTAGCCGCACGCACAGACCAAAAATGCCGAATATTTTCACTGGCTGCCGGGGATCTACTCACCATCATTGAGGCGGGGCGCCAAATTGCTCCGGCAGTTATTGACTCCTATAACGCCCAAATCACCGGGGACACTATTGCCACTATTATTTATACTTCCGGAACTACTGGGCATCCCAAAGGCACTATTATTACTCAGCGCAATGCCACCAGCTTGGTATTGAATGCGTTGGATTATATGGCAGAAATTGGCATGCAAAAAACCACCCGCTGCCTGCTATTCTTGCCAGTAGCTCATGCGCTGGCACGAATGGTTTCCTGGGGTGCCCTAGTAGGGCCAGGAGTGCTCGGATTAGTACCCGACACCAAGAATCTACTGGCAGATCTCGCTTCTTTTAAACCTTCCTATCTATTGGCAGTCCCCCGCGTCCTCGAAAAAATCTACAATGCCGCCGATGCGTCCGCAGGACACGGCATAAAGTTACGTTTATTCCGGTTGGCTGCCAAATCCGCTATTGACTATTCGAAAGCTCTCGACACCCCGGAGGGGCCTTCCCGGGCGTTAAAGCTTCGTCGCCAGGTCTTTTACCAACTGATTTTATCTCGTTTAACTAATCTACTGGGTGGCAATGCCAAATACATTATTTCTGGAGGCGGTCCCCTCTCTACCCGTTTAGGGCACTTCTTCCGCGGGATTGGAGTGGCGGTTTGCGAAGGTTACGGCCTGACGGAAACTCTCGGACCGGCCGCTGTGAACGTACCAGCTCGGGCCAAAATAGGTTCCGTGGGTCAGCCAGTTCCCGGGGTAGCAGTACGTATCTCTGACGAGGGCGAAGTACTGTTCAAAGGTGACGCTATGTCTCCTGGCTACCTTAATTTGGAGAAAGAAACCTCCGCGCTTTATACCGAAGACGGCTGGTTGCGAACCGAAGATAAAGGTTGGGTTGATGCTGACGGTTTCCTATATATTACCGGTCGGATGAAAGAAATTATTGTGACTGCCGGGGGTAAAAATGTTTCTCCGGAAGTACTAGAAGACGGTCTGCGGGGACACCCGCTAATCTCTAATGTGGTAGCGGTAGGAGATCGTCGTCCCTTCATCGCGGCGCTAGTTACTTTGGATCCAGAAATGCTTCCGGGATGGCTGCGCAACCACAACTTACCGCCGATGGATGTTTCTGATGCCGCTCGTCACCCGGCAGTGCTGAAATCTTTGGAACGGGCAGTAGCACGCACTAACCAAAAGGTTTCTCGCGCCGAATCTATCCGCAAGATCCGGGTATTAACCACTGATTTTTCTTTGGAGAACGGTACGATGACGCCCTCGCTGAAGGTAAAACGTTCCGTGGTGCTAAAGCGTTTTGAAAACGAAATTAACGCGATCTACGGTGGTCCCCTGCAAGACGATTAGCGCATAGCAACCAGCTAATCCCCTGCCCTCCTTAGGTTTATCCTCTGTGGGGCTAGCTGCGCTGTTGCTCGGCAATATCGATATGGTGGCGAATAACTTCCTGCACGATAAAGTTTAAGAATTTTTCGGCAAACACCGGATCTAAGCCTGCTTCTTCAGCTAAAGCTCGCAGTCTTGCTACCTGCCGTTGTTCCCGTCCTTTATCCTCCGGATTAAGTCCCAGGCGGGCTTTAAGATAGCCGACCTTTTGAGTACATTTAAAACGCTCGGCCAAAATATGAATCAAAGCGGCATCGATATTATCGATAGTGGCGCGTGCCTGCGCCAATTCGGGCGGGATCTTAGGGGTGGAATCTTCCTGCTTAGTATCCATGGCCTAAGGATAAAGGAGAGCACGCCAGCGCGGCCAACCTGTCCACGCTAACTTAACTAATATCGCTCTCCGCAAGCATTAGTTAAGTTAGCATAGTGATCTCCAGTTACCCGAACGGAGATGGGTAACAGATTCTAGGCCGTCTTAGAGCGCGGAACCGTCTCTAGCAAAGTAGGTTTAGCGCCCTGCTGCACTACCTCTTCCGTGATTGTCACGGAACGTACATCCGGTTGCGAGGGAACCTCGAACATAGTCTCTTTTAGTACCGCCTCCATAATGGAAGAAAGCGCCCTCGCTCCAGTGCCCCGTTCCCTGGCCATCCGCGCAATTGCGTGGATGGCTCCATCGGTGAAATGTAAATCAATTCCATCCAATTCAAATAGGGAGCAATACTGGGCAACCAAGGAATTTTCCGGCTCCACCAATACCCGCACCAGATCGGATTCGGTGAGTTCCTTTACCGAAGTTAAGACTGGCAAACGCCCAATAAACTCTGGGATCAGGCCAAAACGATGCAAATCATCCGCGGTTACCTGTGCATAAAGGTCACCGTGTTCAGCAGAAGACTTTAAAGAAGAACCGAAACCGGTGGAATGTTGTCCTAGCCGCGACTTCACAATCTCATCTATGCCAGCAAAAGCGCCGGCAGCTATAAAGAGGATCGAGTTAGTATCAATCTCTAGATAGTCCTGATGAGGGTGTTTACGTCCGCCTTGCGGAGGTACCGAAGCCACGGTTCCCTCAATAATTTTTAGCAGCGCCTGCTGCACACCTTCCCCCGAGACATCCCGGGTAATCGAGGCATTCTCTGCTTTGCGGGAAATCTTATCGATCTCGTCTATGTAAATTATCCCGCGTTCGGCGCGTTTTATGTCGCCATCAGCGGCATTAATTAACTTCAGCAGGATATTCTCAACGTCCTCCCCCACGTATCCGGCTTCGGTTAACGCGGTAGCATCTACGATGGCAAACGGGACGTTAAGTAGCTTGGCCAAGGAGCGCGCCAAATGAGTTTTGCCGCAACCGGTGGGACCGAGCAGCAAAATATTCGACTTGGTCAAGGACATGTCAATGTTTTGTCCTCGCTCTTTAGCCTGCACTCGCTTGTAATGGTTATAGACGGCAACCGACAGCGCCCGTTTGGCGTGGTCTTGCCCAATAACATAGTGATTTAGGAAGTCGTAGATTTCTTTAGGCTTCGGCAGAGGCTTGGCTTTGGATCCCGAATGTTTCGCGGTATCCTCTTCCATGATTTCGTTGCAAAGATCAACACATTCATTGCAGATATAGACTGCCGGACCGGCAATTAATTTGCGTACTTGCCGTTGCGTCTTGCCACAAAAAGAGCATTTTAACAGCTCGGCCTCTTCATCCACTAGGATCCCTCCTAAATCAAATCCTTACCCCTAGCCTAGGGGGATTTCTCCGATTGGGCAGCGCCAACACGCTCCCCAGGGGATGCTATTGCTTTATGGGAGTTTTTCGGGACTCTAAAACTTGATCGATCAGTCCGTATTCCTTGGCGGCCTGGGCGGTCAAAATCTTATCGCGCTCGATATCTTTCCGCACTTGCTCCGAAGTCTGTCCCGAGTGCTTGGCAATCGTATCCTCAAGCCAAGTACGCATGCGGTCGATTTCTTCCGCAATAATTTCGATATCAGTTGCCTGCCCCTGTGAACCCTGCATCGAAGGTTGGTGAATCACGATTCGCGCATTGGGCAAAGCCAAACGGCTACCGGCAGAGCCTCCCGCCAACAGCACCGCCGCCGCCGAAGCCGCCTGCCCCAAGCAAACCGTTTGGATCTGCGGCTTCACATACTGCATGGTGTCATAGATAGCGGTCATGGCGGTGAAAGAGCCACCGGGAGAGTTAATGTACATGGTGATGAGAGAATCGGGGTCTTGCGATTCCAACACCAGTAGCTGCGCCATTACGTCATCCGCGGAAGAATCATCTACCTGCACCCCCAGGAAGATAATGCGTTCATCAAACAACTTGGTATAGGGGTTTTGGCGTTTGAACCCGTAGGAGGTACGCTCCTCGAACTCGGGAAGTACGTAGCGATCAATCGGCATATTAGCAGCTAATCGTGGTGCCCCCGCCGGATATAGAGGTGAAAAAGCCATGGTGATTACAGTTCCTTTCCATCAGCGCCGAGGTTGCGAGCGGACTCAATAACATGGTCAATGAAGCCATATTCCAGTGCCTCTTGAGCGGTAAACCAGTGATCTCTTTCGGAATCTTCGCGAATCTTTTCAACAGATTTACCGGTGCGCTGGGCATTGATTTCCGCTAGTTCCTGTTTCATCTGCAAAATCAAGTTGGCATTAATACGAATATCCGAGGCAGTACCGCCTACTCCCCCCGAAGGCTGGTGCATCAGAATCCGGGCATGCGGAGTCGCATAACGTTTCCCCGGGGTACCGGCAGTAAGCAGCAGCTGTCCCATGGAGGCAGCCATCCCCAGAGCCACGGTTACGACCTCAGGCTGGATATATTGCATGGTGTCATAGATAGCCATACCGGCAGTCACCGATCCACCGGGCGAATTGATATATAGGAAAATCGGTTTTTCCGGATCTTGCGCCGCCAATAACATCATCTGCGCACAAATCTGGTTGGCGTTATCCTCGGCTACTTCCGAGCCCAACCAAATAATCCGTTCTTTTAACAGCTTATTGAAAACATGGTCACCCAAAGCTAGGGAGCTAGGCTGATCTCCCTCATTTTTTACTGCTGCAGTTTGCACAGGTTTTTCCTTATCTGTGGGACTAAAATGGTTCACTATCAAAATATCGTCTTTGGAAGCGGTTTTCTTCTTACACATGCCGGTTACGCTTTTAGCGCAGGAAATTGTGGGGCTGCATCCAACTTTTAGGACTTATGCCCATACAAGCTTATACCTGGCGCCTGGATACGTAGCCGCAATAGATAATGGTGGGGGCAGAAAGCTCCCGCTTCCTGCCCCCACCAAATTTGAAAGGTTAACCTACTTCTTAACCTACCTACTTCTCTTCAGCTTCACCGTCAGCTTCGGCCGCCTCGGCTGCGGCTTTGGCCGCCTGTTCGGCGCGCGCTTCGGCCGGATCTTTAGTGAACTCCGACAAATCGATTTCTGTACCGTCCTCGTCCTTTACGGTCACTTCCCGCAGAGTTGTTACTAGAGCCCGGTTACGCCGCAAATCTTGCCCCATGGCGGCCACCTGGTTTTGATCCTGCAGCATTTGCATAGGATCAACTCCATACATCTGGGCAATCTCAAAAATAGACTGGTAGAGCTCATTAGGATCAATCTCGACCTCACGGTCATTAGCGATCCGATCCACCACGATCTGTTGCTTGGCTTGCTTCTTCACCGACTCGGTAATTTCTTCGCGGTCAGCGTCTTCTTTCCCTTCTGCCAGGCGATCAACTTCGCCATCAATAAAGGCTTGCGGCAGCGGGAAATCAGTGTTGTCTACCAGGTAGTCCTGCAGCTTCTCGCGAGCCTCTAAAGCCTGCTGCTGGCGACGCATCTTTTCCACATTACCGCGGAGGTCTGCCCGCAGCTCCCCGATAGTGTCAAATTCGGAAGCCATTTGCGCAAATTCATCATCGGCTTCCGGCAATTCGCGCTCTTTGACCTTATGGAGGGTCAAAGTTACGTCAGCTTCTTCTCCCTCATGATCTCCGCCCTTTAGGGTGGACTTGAACTCCGCAGTATCTCCCGCGTTCATCCCGGTCAAAGCTTCATCCATGCCTTCGAGCATCGATTGCGAGCCAATCTGGTAAGAAACCCCAGAAACTGAATCAATTTCCTCGTCCTCAATCTTGGCAACCATGTCGATAGAGGTAAAGTCACCATCTTGAGCCGGGCGTTCGACAGTCTTTAGCGAGGCGAAGCGATCACGCAGCTGATCGAGTTCTTTTTCTACGTCCTCGTCGCTAACTTCTAGCTTGGCTACTTCTAAAGTAACCCCCTCTAGAGAGGGCAGTTCGAACTCGGGGACAATATCAACCTCGGCAGTGAACTTCAGATCCCCACCGGGTTTGCCTTCGACTGCCGGAGTTTCAACTATGTCTACTTCCGGCTGTCCCAGAGGGGTAAGCTCTGCTTCCCCAAGGGCGCGCCCATAAAAGTCGCCTAAACGCTCGTTAATGGCTTGTTCTAGTACGTAGCCACGTCCAATCCGCTGGTCAATAATCTGATTCGGGACGTGCCCTGGGCGGAAGCCAGGAATTGAAACTTGCTTCCCCAGCTGCTTGTACACCTTATCGATCTCCGGTTTGAGATCTTCATAAGGCACCTGAACGGTTAATTTCGCCCTGGTTTCTTCCAGCTTTTCCACGTCTGTTTTCACAAATACGCTCCCGTGGCTTATATGCGGGGTTCTGCCTGCAAGCGGCAAATCTCCCCTGTTCGGATAAATTGCAACGCTGATAATCTTATGGCAATACGCGATATTCAGGAAATGACGACCCCACAGATGTGAGCTAGCGTACCTAAAAGGGCTACTGTTTGCTTCACCCCGAAATATTCACTGCCCCCCCACGGGGAAGGAAACCTAACTGCTTAAGGGCTTGATTTGCGCAGTAGAATCCGCACTAGGAGGAGCTTTTAGCTCGGTCGCCTGATCCTCGGTAACCTTACGCAGATTATCCAAATAGCGAGCGGCCGTCGCTTTACTCAAATTCGTTCCGGCGCCCTCGGGAGTCTCGTAAAGGTATCCCGGAACTACCTGCAAGGTAACACGATCCATAATCAGGGGCACCCACCCTGCCGCAGACACATAAGGTTTACCACTAGAAGGCAAGGTAATGGTGGGGAAAGCAATCTGGCCAGCCTGGGTACCGACTCCCTGCCGAGGATTCATCGCCGAGAGTAAGTTGCCGACGCCGTAGTATACCCACAGGCCTTTCCCATCGACTCCTCCCGGAATCTTCCTAATGGGTTGGGGCACATGCACGTGGTGACCCAGGTACAGGTCGACCTGCCCGGAATCGGCGAGCGTCTTGGCGATGCGATCTTGCTCGGCAGAGGGGGCAGATTGGTATTCCACACCCGAATGAACCGAGGCCACTACGAAATCAGCTCCCGCGCTGCGTGCCTGCCGGGCAATGTCCACAATAATTTGGCCGTCAGTGGTGAGATTAACTAGCCAGGGATTCTGTTTGTACTGCGGGATTTCTCCCTGGTTTAAACCATAGGCAGTTGAGATATGAGCGAGTTTGAAAGACCGTCCTTCTTTGGTAATCTCATACATCTGGTACCGCGGCGCATCAGCAGTTTCCGCTGATCCGGTTACCCCCAAGCCCGCAGCACGTAGCGCCTGAATAGTATGCGCTACCCCATCCCGTCCTCGATCCAAGGTATGATTCGATGCGGTCGAGCAGCCATCGTAGCCTATTTCTTTGCTATCTTTCGCCCATCCTAACGGCGCTTTGAACACCGGATAGCCTTCAGAATCTTTGTCAGATTTACCAAAAGGAATTTCTTGATGGCAAAAAGCAATATCGGCTCCCGCAATCCAGGGTCGCAGTTTTTCTATCGCGGGTATGTAGTGACTTCCCTTGCCGTGCTTCCAACTGTTCTGTACGACAGGGCCATGTGCCAGCACATCCCCGGTTGCCGCCAAAGTTATTTGTACTTCTTTTGGCGGAGGCGGGGTCGAAGGCTTAACACTTGCGGTTTTAGTCGCAGTTTTGGCAGTATTACTAGCTTCCGGCTGGTTAACTTTGCCCGCTTCGTACATGGAATATCCCATGACAGCGCCCACCGCCAGTAGGGCTATCAGGCAAACCGCCCCTAAAACCGCGAGAATGATCTTCCACGAAGACTTACTTTCACGCCGATGCGCGGGCGGCCTTTTAGCTTCTTTGCTCATGGGGAAGTCTTTCTGCTGGGGCTTAACCGATTACTTATTTAGAAAGCTAAGAAAAAAATCGGGGTAACAGACCGAGAACAACCACACTGATAAACCAGATGATAGCGGTTACCACGGTAATCCGGTTCAAGTTACGCATGGCTACTCCAGAAGAGCCCGCGCTAGAGGTGAGACCCCCTCCGAACATATCGGATAGCCCGCCCCCGGAACCTTTATGCATCAAAATGGTGAGAATCAGGAACAAGCTGGATAGCACTAACACTACTTGCGCGATAATCTCGATTACGGTTTCCACTAGTTTCTTCTCCCAAAAATATATGAACTGCCTTTCACTATAGCGTATTGGCGGCGGGTCACAGTAGACCCGCCGCCAATCGTTAGGAACTTCACCGCTTAGGAGCGGAAAAATTCAGTAGCTTCCTGGCTAGTCGTCGAACCGAGCAATCTTAGAAAATTCTTCGGCCTTTAGGGAGGCTCCCCCCACCAGGGCGCCATCCACATTCGGTTTCGCCATAATCTCGGCTACGTTCGCGGATTTTACCGAACCGCCGTAGAGAATCCGGATCGACTCGGCTACGTCAGCTGAATACAGCTCAGCTAGTTTTTCCCGGATAGCTCCGCAAACTTCTTCAGCGTCTTCGGGAGTAGCGGTTTCGCCGGTCCCAATTGCCCAGATCGGTTCATAAGCAACTACGGTGTTAACCGCGTCATCCGCGGAAATACCTTTGTAGGCGCCTTCGATCTGCTTAACCACATGAGCTACGTGCTGACCAGCTTTGCGCACGTCGAGGCCTTCACCGCAGCAAATAATCGGGGTCATGCCCGCTTCTAAAGCTACCTCAGCTTTCTGACCGACCAGTTCATCACTTTCGTTGTGGTATTCACGCCGTTCCGAGTGACCAACTACCACCCAGGAGCATCCCAGCTTGGTGAGCATAGAAGCTGCGATTTCCCCCGTGTAAGCCCCAGATTCATGCACCGAAACATCCTGGGCACCATAGGTAATCTTTAGGTTGTCAGACTCTACTACAGTTTGCACCGAGCGAATGTCAGTGAACGGGGGGATCACTACGACATCATTGCGGTAGTCAAAATTGTGATCCTGCAAGTCGAGAGCCAGCTCTTGAACCAGCCGAGTGGCCTCCAGGTGGTTCATATTCATTTTCCAGTTGCCAGCTAGCAAGGGGGTACGAGTCATTTTATTAATCCTCCAATACGGCAATCCCCGGTAGGGTCTTACCTTCTAATAGTTCCAAAGAAGCTCCGCCACCGGTAGAAATATGGCTGAACTTATTTTCATCAAATCCCAGGGTGCGCACGGCAGCGGCGGAATCTCCCCCACCGATTACACTAAAACATTCCGAGTCCGCCAGAGCTTGGGCAACCGCCTTAGTGCCTTCGCTAAAGGCAGCAAATTCAAATACTCCCATTGGGCCGTTCCAAGCCACTGTCTTGGCAGCTTTAATTTTGTCTGCAAACAGTTTGGCGGTCTTGGGGCCAATATCTAGTCCCATCTGGCCGGTAGGCATCTGGTCGCAGTCAACCAAAGTTGCCGGGGAATCTGCCGAAAACTCCGGAGCCACCAGGGTGTCAACCGGCAGTAACAGGTCTACCCCGCGCTCTTCAGCCTTTTCCATATAGCCTTTTACGGTTTCGATCTGCTCAGTTTCCAGCAGGGAGTTACCGACCTCGTAGCCTTTAGCCGCCAAGAAGGTGTAGGCCATGCCGCCCCCAATAGCTAGGAAATCCGCTTTTTCCAGTAGGTTCTCGATAACCCCCAGCTTGTCGGATACCTTGGAACCTCCCAGAATCACTCCGTACGGACGTTCAGGATTATCGGTTGCCCGGCGTAAGGATTCGATTTCCTTAACTACCAAGAATCCTGCCGCGGAAGGCAACAACTTGGCGATGTCATACACGGAAGCTTGCTTACGGTGTACTACCCCAAAACCATCGGAGACAAAGAAATCGGCAAGCTGCGCGTATTCTTTAGCCAATGCTTCCCGCTCAGCGTCATCCTTGGAGTTTTCACGCCCATCGAAACGGACATTCTCCAGTAGTAAGACCTGTCCCGATTCTAGGGCAGCCGCCTGTTTCTTGGCGTCTTCGCCGACGGTGTCCTTCGCCAAGACTACTTCCTGTCCCAGCAGTTCTCCGAGCCGTTTGGCCACCGGAGCAAGGGAAAATTCGGGATTTACCTGTCCTTTCGGGCGACCGAGGTGCGCCATCACCACAACTTTCGCTTTGGCGTCTACCAGAGCTTTAAGAGTGGGCAATGCGGCACGAATCCGGCCGTCATCCGTGATCTTGCCGTCTTTCAACGGCACATTAAAGTCGGAGCGCACCAGGACTTTACGCCCTGTTAAATCTCCTAAGGACTCAATATCTCTCAGAGCCATTATTTAGTTAACCTTCCTGCCCCGGTGGGCGTAAAACGAGTAATAAGACTATGCCCGCCTGCCTGAGACAGGCAGGCGGGCATACCTTATGCATCACGTCGCATCAGTTTAGAGCTTTTCCCCTACCAGTTTGGTCAGGTTGACCAAGGAGTTGGAGTAGCCCCACTCGTTGTCGTACCAGGAAACCACTTTCACCTGGCCGTCGATTACCTTGGTCAGGCCAGAATCGAAGATCGAGGTGTGCGGATCGGTCATGATATCGGTGGAAACTAGCGGCTCATCATTGGAGTATGCGAGAACTCCCTTGAGCTCTCCCTCAGCAGCCTTCTTCATTGCCGCATTGATCTCTTCAGCGGTGCAGGGCTTGGAGGGGGTGAAGGTCAGGTCGGTAACCGAGCCGGTAGGTACCGGTACGCGCAGAGCATAGCCGTCCAGCTTGCCCTTCAGTTCCGGTAGTACCAGGGAAACCGCCTTGGCAGCACCAGTGGTGGTGGGCACAATGTTCAGCGCGGCAGCGCGGGCGCGACGCAGATCCTTGTGCGGAGCATCGTGCAGACGCTGATCCCCGGTGTAGGCGTGAATGGTGGTCATCAGACCGCGCTCAATACCAAAGTTATCGTTTAGTACCTTGGCCATCGGAGCTAGGCAGTTGGTGGTGCAGGAAGCATTGGAAATAATGGTGTGCTTTTCGGGATCGTAATCGGTGTGGTTTACACCCATCACGAAAGTGGCATCCACGTTCTTACCGGGAGCGGAAATAATAACCTTCTTAGCTCCCCCTTCCAGGTGAGCCTTTGCCTTGGTGGCGTCAGTGAAGAAGCCGGTGGACTCGATAACGATATCGGCACCCACTTCGCTCCACGGCAGGTTAGCAGGATCGCGCTCTTCGAAAGTTACGATTTTGTGATCGCCTACGGTAATAGATTTTTCGTCGTAGCTTACCTCAGCATCAAGGCGCCCGAGAATCGAATCATATTTTAGCAGGTGAGAAAGAGTTTTATTGTCGGTGAGGTCGTTTACAGCCACAACCTCGATATCGGCGCCCTGAGCCCGAATGGCCCGGAAGAAGTTACGGCCGATACGGCCAAAGCCGTTGATTCCAACACGGATAGTCACTATTATCCTCCTGAACTGCTGGTTTACCAGCGGAGTCTATTTATTCGGTCAAGATCCATGGCCACCTAGTGAAACCAGCGGCCCCAATCTTGGGGACGACCATCTTGAGTCGTCCTCTTAGTTTTTAGTTTACACAAAATAGCGGCTTTGCGCTTAGGCCGATAGTCGTTATTTACTAAGACTTTACCCTGGAAAAATTCCCGACTGTCAGGGAGTACGGATTAATCGCTGTCCTGCTGATCAACTGCTGCTTGCGTGGAAGGTATCCCCCGCTCGTGGGCTACTTTATCTGCCATAGCTAACAGCCGCCGAATCCTGCCGGCAACCGCATCTTTCGTTAGCGGTGGATCTGCCTTATGCCCCAGTTCTTCTAGTGAAGCTTCTTTGTACTGCAAGCGCAGTTGACCAGCTTGTAAGAGGTGTTCTGGAATATCGTCCCCCAAAATCTCGAAGGCACGTTTTACGCGCGCGGCGGCCGCTACTGCTGCTCGGGCACTGCGGCGCAGATTGGCGTCATCAAAATTCGCTAAGCGATTAACTGAGCCCCGTACTTGATTAGTTTCGCGATTCTTTTCCCAAATTGCTTGCGCCTTTATTGCCCCGATGGCGGTTAACAGTTTAGAAATTTGCTCTCCATCACGAACCACCACCCGATCTAAGCCGCGAACCTGGCGAGACTTTGCGTTTACTCCGAGACGGCGCGCTGCCCCCACCAGCGCCAACGCAGCCTCTGGTCCAGGGCAGGTAATTTCTAAAGATCCGGAGCGCCCCGGCTGTGATAACGATCCGCGAGCCATAAAAGCACCTCTCCAGGTGGCCTTAGACACTCCCAAATCACCGGAGACTAGGCGCGGAGACAACCCTCGTACCGGACGCCCGGCTCGATCCAGCAAACCGGTCAACCGTGCTAGAGTCCCGGCGTTTTCTACTACCCGCACCACGTAGCGATCATCGGCACGAATTCCCTTGGCCTCTACTTTCACCACATCGGGATGAGTATCAAAAAGATTTTGCAGACAATCAACCAGATTTTTCATCACCGCTACATTGTCGACATCGGCCTCCACCACAATATTGCGGTTAATCAAATGGATGCCACCGGCAAAGCGCAAGATGCTAGCGGTTTGCGCCTGCGCCTCAGACTGCCTAGCTAAGGTTTTCTCCGCTAGTTCATTTTTAATATCTGAGGTCAACGACATCTGGTTATCCCTTTCCGCCCTAAAAAAATAACTACTTAGTTTCGATATAGACTTCATTCTAGCTAGAGCTCAGAAAATCCCACTTCCGATAAATACCCTTCGAAAGCATCACGCAATGCTGCCGCCAGCCGCAAAGGATCATGTTGCTCTGAGGCCGACCCCGCCCTCACCTGGCGCATAATCAGCTTTGCCCCGATGGATTCGGCGGCGCTTTCCAGATCATCATCATCTTCAATAGCGGTGGGATCCACAATCACCACGTCAATTTTAGTATCGGGCGCATAATGCCGGAAGGCCTCGATATGTCCTGACAGAGTTAGATCCTCAGTCTCATCCGTATGTGGTTGTAGATTCATCACCATTACTTTTACCGCTGATGACTGTTGCAAAGCCGCGGCTAGTTCGGGAACTAACAAGTGTGGAATCACCGAGGTATACCAAGACCCTGGCCCGAGAACGATTCCCTCGGCATCTTTAATCGCCTGGATAGTCTCCGGACAAACCCGCGGGTGAGTCGGGCTTAGACGCACGTCAACTACTTTCCCCGGAGCTTTGGCTGCTTTCGCTTGCCCATGGACAGTACGTTTTTTACCATTGAGGACTAAATCGGCCTCAATCTCCATGGGATCCGCACACATGGGCAGTACTTTGCCCTTGCAGTTGAGCAGTCTTGCCACCCAATCTAGACCTTCGACTACGTCTCCTAAAAGATCCCACATGGTGACAATTAGCAGATTCCCCAGCGCGTGATTATCCAGCGGCCCCTCGGAACTAAAGCGATGTTGCATAGCATCTCGCCAGGTCAATCCCCAATCGGTGTCATCGCATAACGCCGCCAGTGCCATCCGCAGATCCCCGGGAGGAAGTACCCCCAGCTCTTCGCGCAAACGCCCAGACGAGCCGCCATCGTCAGCTACCGTGACTACGGCAGTTAATTGCCGGGTAATATGTCGCAAGGCTCGCAAAGTTGCTGACAAACCATGCCCCCCGCCGAGCGCCACAATATTGGGGCCGGTCCACCCGCGAGTCATCCAGCCGTTTGAATCTAGTAACGTCCTCATTCCAGCCCCAGATCTCGATGAACAGTGCGCACCGGCAAGCCCTGCATCCGGAACAGCTCACTCATTTTTTCAGCTAGTGCCACCGAACGATGCTGCCCGCCGGTACAACCGACCGCGATAGTAACGAAAGGTTTGAGCTCCGTTAAATACCCGTCGAAAATTGGGGTCAACATATTCACCATGTTTTCCGCGAATTCCTCGGCCCCCGGCTGATCCAGTACATATTTCGCTACCGGTGCGTCCCGGCCAGTCAAATGCCGCAACTCGCTTACCCAATAGGGATTGGCTAAAAAGCGCACGTCACAAACCCAATCAGCGTCTAGGGGAATCCCATTTTTAAATCCAAAGGACATTACGGTGAGTTTCATCGGGCGTTCCCCCTCACCGGCCACTACATCGCGCATATGCCGATTCAGGTCATGCACATTCATATTAGTGGTGTCGATTAGGGCATCGGCACGGGCGCGAATGGGAGCCAGTATTCGCCGCTCGGACCGAATTCCGTCGAGAATCCGTCCTCCTCCTTGCAACGGATGCGGACGCCGATTAGATTCATAGCGACGCACCAAAACCCGTTCGTCCGCGTCCAAGAAAACCAGCTGATAACGGATATTGCGCCGCGATAGTTCATCCAAGGAATATTGCAGTTTAGAAAACAGTTCCCCGCTGCGTACATCCACAATCGCGGCCAGGCGGTGAATACCTTCCCCTTCCGGAGTCATCATATCCGCGAAGGGCAGTAACATGGCGGGCGGCAGATTATCGACCACATACCAGTCCAGGTCCTCTAATGCCTGCCCGGCGCGCGAACGTCCCGCCCCCGACATTCCGGTAATAATAATCATCTCCGGAACATTGGCATCACGAGGGGGCGCGGTTTCATCAAGAATCGGCACTCCCTCGGGAACAGTGGGAGGGGAAGATTCGTATTGTCGGTGAGCTTCATCCATGTTCTAAGTATGCAACGAAGCGCGCCAACTTACCGGCTATCGGCAAGGGAATCAAAAATCTGCTTCGCCATTACCTCTCCGATGCCAGGTACTTCCGCGATTTGTTTTACCTCGGCTTCCCGTAGCCGCTTTAAGGAACCAAAACGCTTTAACAAGGCCTTTTGTCGTACCGGACCTAACCCTGGAACCGAATCTAATACCGACTTCCGCACGGTTTTCCCGCGTTTTTTCCGATGCGCGGTAATCGCAAAGCGGTGGGATTCATCGCGCAGGTATTGCAAGAGATAAAGCGCAGGGGAAGTCCGCGGCAGAATCACTGGAAACTCTGCACCCGGTAACCACACTTCCTCCAAACGCTTGGCTAATCCAATCACACTCACATTAGCGCCTACTGCTTCCAGAGCTTTTTGTGCCGCATTTACCTGGGGTGCTCCCCCATCCACCACGATCAAGTCCGGGGGATAAGAAAAACGCCCCAAGTGAAGTTCTCCAGAAGTTTCGGCACTTACCAATTGCTGTTGTGCTTCCGCTTCTTCCTGGCGTAACCTCGCGAAACGCCGAGTGAGGACTTCATTCATGGCTTTAGTATCGTCAGCCGAATCCTCCGGGGTACTTTGAATATTAAAGCTGCGATAGGCACGCTTTAAGGGAGCGCCGTCTTCGAATACCACCATCGAGCCCACCTGGTGAGTACCTTGCGTGTGAGAAATATCGTAGCCTTCTATCCTTAAGGGAGCATCCGCTAACTCTAAATATTCCTGCAGCTGGCGTAAGGCTTCGGAGCGTTGAGTTAAATCCCCTACCCGTTTGGTTTTATGCAGACGCAAAGCTTGAGCCGCATTTTGCTCCACGGTTTCCAGCAACGAACGCTTCGAACCCCGCTGCGGCACCCTAATTTCTACTTTCTTTCCGCGAATTTCTCCTAGCCAGTCACACAAGGTCGAGGCCTGTGCGGGCAGCAGCGGCATCAAAATTTCGGCGGGGATAGCTTGGGTAGGAGTATGCTCCACATCATCTATGCTTTTGGCGGGGGCTACCGCCTGGTTTAACTGCCGATATTCCCCGTAAGTCTGCTCTAAGAAACTTTCTAGCATTTCCGGCAGATCCTTATCTTCCGGGGTGTCCACTACCCACCCGCGCTCGCCGCGTATCCGGCCGGCACGCACATAAAATACCTGCACAATCATTTCTAAATCATCTTTGGCAAAGGCGTAAACATCGGCGTCAACGCTTTCGTCCAGCACTACCGTATTCTTTTCTCTAACTTTTTCGAGGGCGCGCAACTGGTCGCGTAGTCTCGCCGCCTGTTCAAAGTCCAGGCGAGAAGCAGCCTCCTCCATTTCCTGGCGAAGGCGAGAAGTAAAAGGCTCGGTTTTCCCATCCAAGAAGGCACTCACCTGTGCGGCGAGCTGCTGATAGTCTTCGCTGGAAATCCTGCCTACACAGGGAGCCGAGCATTTATCAATATAGCCTTCCAGGCAGGGACGCCCCAGCGCCCTAGAACGGTTAAAAACCCCTTTGGTACACGAGCGCAGCGGGAAAACTTTTCGCAGTAAATCCATGGTTTCCCGAATCGCCCACACCTGGGTGTAAGGCCCGAAATAGCGAGAGTTAGGGCGGCGCCGCTCCCGGGTAATATGGATCCGCGGATATTCTTCTCCCATATTTAGGGCGAGATAGGGATAGGATTTGTCGTCCCGATACATTACGTTGAAACGCGGCGCGAACTCTTTTATCCAGGAATATTCCAGGGACAGTGCCTCTAGCTCATTCCCGACCGTCACCCATTTTACTGCTGCCCCGGTAGTTACCATTTTTCGGGTGCGCGGATGCAGTGACTCTAAAGGTTGAAAATAGTTAGCCAGGCGGTTACGCAAGTTTACAGCTTTTCCCACGTAGATAACCCGCCCATTTTTATCCAGAAAACGGTAAACCCCGGGACTAGGGGGAATATCTGCCGGAGCCGGCCGGTAGGACGCAGGATCAGCCATGCCCTTAGGATACCTGCCTTCCCTCGCCTTTCTAACCTGAAGTTATCCTCGTATGCTCACGCCTTTGCCACCCGTATGCTGGCTAATATCCGCCTTAAGTCCCTGCTGGGCTCGTAAATAATGTGAGAAAGGCAAAAAAGTTAATGGCTTAGTCAAAATGTGGATAGCGGTGGTAAAGTTTCGGCGGAAAATGAAAACTAAAGAGGTAGTGCGCTTCGTTCGATAAGGCGGACGAGACATACCGAGAAAGTTTTAAGGAGGCGCTGATGAGCAGTGTTGTGGAAAAGGTTTACGACGAGGTCCTCGATCGTAACCCTAATGAACCCGAGTTTCACCAGGCAGTAAGGGAAATCCTAGAATCCATTGGCCCCGCGGTAGAGAAGCATCCCGAGTTCGCTGAAACTAAACTTCTAGATCGGCTGGTAGAACCGGAACGCCAAATTCTTTTCCGAGTTCCCTGGGTAGACGATAACGGCGAAGTCCAGGTTAATCGCGGCTACCGCATAGAGTTCAACTCCGCACTCGGCCCCTATAAGGGCGGTCTGCGTTTCCATCGCTCAGTTAACCGCTCCATCTTGAAATTCTTGGGTTTCGAACAGATTTTCAAAAATGCTCTAACCGGTCAAGGCATTGGCGGTGGCAAGGGTGGTTCCGATTTTGATCCTCACGGACGCTCCGACACCGAAGTAATGCGTTTTTGCCAACAGTTCATGACTGAGCTTTATCGCCACATTGGGGAATATACCGATATCCCCGCTGGTGACATCGGAGTCGGGGGACGCGAAATTGGCTACCTATTCGGTATGTATAAGCGACTAACCAACCGTTTCGAAACGGGAGTGCTAACCGGGAAATCTCTATCTTGGGGCGGATCCCAAGCGCGCACCGAAGCCACTGGTTACGGGGCAGTGCTATTTGCCCAGAGAATGTTACAAACGCGCGGACTTGACCTAGAAGGACAGCGGGTAATGATTTCCGGTGCCGGTAACGTAGCGATTTACGCGGCAGAAAAAGCGGAACAACTAGGCGCAAAAGTAGTTACCGTTTCCGATTCTTCCGGTTGGGTTCTTGACGAGGACGGAATCGATGTTCAGCTACTCAAGCAGGTTAAAGAGGTAGAGCGCGCCCGGCTAACTGAATACGCCAAGCGGAAACCGGGGGTTACCTATCATTCTGGATCTAAGCCTTGGGCAGTGGGCGGAACTGTTGCGCTCCCCTGTGCTACCCAAAACGAGCTAACTTCGCAGGATGCAAAGCGTTTGCTCGATGGGGGAGTAAAGGTAGTTGCCGAGGGCGCAAACATGCCCTGTACTCCCAATGCCACCAGCTTGTTCCAAGATTCCGGGGTGCTATTTGCTCCCGGTAAAGCCGCGAATGCTGGCGGGGTTGCTACCTCGGCCCTAGAAATGAGCCAAAATGCTTCCCGCGCCTCTTGGAGCTTTGAGAAGGTGGAAAAGGAACTCACCAAGATCATGCACAATATTCACGACGAATGTGCTCAGACGGCGGAAGAATATGGGCATGCCGGTGACTATGTGATGGGTGCTAATATCAATAGCTTCCTGAAAGTAGCCCACGCCATGATGGAGCAAGGCATCGTTTAAGACGCCAGCTAAATAACTAAATAGCGACTATTGCGGGCAGCGAATCAGCAGATAACCTTCATCCTCGGAGGTAATAATTTCTTCTGGTTTTGCTGCCCGCAAGTACGCGATCTCCGCTACCGAAAAAGCCAAATCGTATCCGACCGCCCTCCCGTCAACTACCTTTACGGCACCCACCCCACCAGTTTGGGTGCGCACCTGCTCGTAAAGAGCTAGCAACTGTGAATCTAGAGGCTCCGCTTTTTGTTCCCGCTCGTTTTCTAGCTGCTGCAACTGGACGGTAATTTGTGAGTTTTCTGTTCCCACTTCCTCTTTTAGGCGGGAAATCTCTTGGGCATGTTCCTGTTTGCGCTGGGCTATTTGCTGTTCGATGTCCTCTAGCTGCTCCATCTCGCCCAGCACCGAGAGCATTTGCTCTTCTAAATCGGAGATTCGCTTACGCATCTGTTGGATTTCTTCTTGGAGACGTACCAGCTCTTTAGGGGTTCCCGCTCCCGCATCTAAGCGTTGCTGTTGAGTTTGCAGACGATTTTGAATTCCTGCCAAGTCATTCTCCAGGCTGGTTATTTCCCGCTGTTTATCAGTTTTAAGCGCTGACAGTTGCGTGTGTTTCTCGTCCAGCTTGCGGTCTTTTTCGCTCAACTCCGCTAGCTGCGTCAATTGGGGCAGCTTCTTGAGCCGAAAATGTAGCTTGGTGATTTTGGTGTCCAGCTCTTGCAACTCTAGTAGAACCAGCTGATCTTTCCACGGTGCTTCCATCGCGTTCTCCTCTAAATATCCTTTGTTCCCGGCGCGATTCGCTGCACCCAGGGATCGGTACAAATCTCAGAGACCTCTACCGTGAGCTCTCCGGCAAAACTTTGTGTTAGTTCGCGAGCACACTGCGGGGTCCAGAGCCATTCACTGGCCCAATGGGTGGCGCATATCAGATACGGCTTGCCGGCTTCTAAATGCTCGGAAGCAGGATGATGGCGCAAGTCAGCACAGATATAGACATCTGCCCCGGCTCTGCGAGCATCCGCTAAGAAAGAATCACCGCTGCCCCCGCTAACCGCGATAGTCTTCACTTTTGCCTCCAGATCTCCTCCCACTAAGATTCCTGCGGGGCAAGCCGGTAGCGCCTGCGCTACCTGTTGCGCGAAAGTTTTCAGCGGCAAGGCGGCGGGTAAATCTCCAATACGCCCGCTGCCGGTATGCTCGCTGAGGGGAATCAAGGGGCGCGTATTTTCCAATCCCACCGCAGCAGCTAGGCAATCAGCGACCCCGCCCTCGGCAGAATCAGCGTTGGTGTGGGCATTGAAAAGGGCGATTCCGTTTTCTATGAGCCGGTGAATCAAGCTCCCCTTCGGATCGGTAGCCGCCACAAAAGAAGTTCCCCGCAAATAGAGGGGATGGTGGGTAACAATAAGTTGTGCCCCGACCGCGATCGCTTGGTCTAGAACTTTTGCCACTGGATCCACCGCCACCAGTACTTTATCTATTTCAGAATCCGGGTGACCGGTGATTAATCCCACCCGATCCCATTCTTCAGCTAACCGGGGAGGATATAGCTGTTCTAGATGCTCCACAATGCGACTTAACTTTACACTCACAACTTGATCCTAATAGACAAATGAGACGCTAAGGGCATCCGGCGCCCCTCACCAGGGATATTTGCTGGCTGGTAACTAGCCGGCTGAATATATCCCCTTCCCCATCCCGCAAATTTCCGGCATAGCCTCTTGGTTTAGCGCTTAGACGTCAAAACACTATTATAGGTAAGGGCGCCTTGTCCCCCGCTAAGTTGTACGACAGGAAGGGCGCTATGCGTATTGGTTTTGATTCTGAACGTTATATTTCTATGCAATCTCAGCATATAGATGAACGGCGTAAAGAAATAGGCGGCAAGCTGTACCTGGAGATGGGGGGCAAGCTATTTGATGATTACCACGCCTCCCGGGTACTGCCCGGATTCACCCCTGATAACAAGATTTCCATGCTGGAAAGACTGCGGGACGAAATGGAGATTGTTATCGCGATTAACGCCAAAGATCTTAGCCGCCAAAAGATTCGGGCAGATCTAGGCATCCCCTACGAACAAGATGTACTACGTTTAGTTGATGTATTTCGCGAACGTGGTTTCCTAGTGGAAAACATTGTTTTAACCCAAATGGAAGACGATAACCATATCGCACAACTATTTAAAGAACGCCTGGAGCGTTCCGGACTCAAAGTTGCCCGTCACCGCACCATTCCCGGTTATCCCTCCAATACTGAATTAATTGTTTCCGAGGAAGGTTTCGGACGCAACGACTACGTGGAAACCACCCGCAACCTGGTAGTAGTTACTGCTCCCGGACCAGGATCCGGCAAACTAGCTACCTGCCTATCCCAGATCTATCACGAATACCAACGGGGCATAAAAGCTGGCTACGCAAAGTTTGAAACTTTCCCGGTGTGGAATCTTCCCCTCGATCATCCGGTTAATCTCGCCTACGAGGCCGCTACCGCAGACTTAGATGACGTAAATATGATTGACCCCTTCCACCTGCAGGCCTACGGTAAACAGGCCGTGAATTACAACCGCGATGTGGAAGTTTTCCCGCTGCTGCGCTCCTTGCTACAACAACTAGCGGGTTCTTGCCCCTATCAGTCACCCACCGATATGGGCGTCAATATGGCGGGCTTTTGTATTAGTGATGATTTGGTCTGCCAGGAGGCCGCCAAGCAGGAAGTGGTGCGCCGCTATTATCACGCCCTCGCCAATGAAGCGGCCACGCAGTCAGACCCCAGCGAATCTCACCGGATAGCGATGACCATGGCAAAACTGGGGATCACCAAGGATTATCGTTTAGTGGTGCGTCCCGCTTTGAACCTAGAAGCCGAAACCGGGGCGCCTGCGGCAGCTATGCAGCTTAGCGATGGGCGAATCGTGACTGGAAAAACTTCTCCTTTACTTGGGTGCTGCTCAGCGATGCTGCTTAACGCATTGAAATTATTGGCTGGTATTGATGAAGAAGTGCAGCTGTTGGCACCCTCTTCTATCAAACCTATTCAAACCTTAAAGGTGGACCACCTGGGCGCTCTTAATCCTCGTCTACATACCGATGAAGTTCTGATCGCCCTCTCAGTTTCGGCTGACACGGATGAAAATGCGCGTAAGGCTTTAGAAGAACTTACTCATTTGCGAGATTGCGAAGTGCATACCACCACCATTTTAGGTTCGGTTGATACCCAGATCTTCCGAAATTTGGGATTACAGGTAACTTCCGAGCCGGTTTATGCCCGCAAGACTCTATTTAAGAAATAGGGTTGCCCAGGTAACGAAGGCGCTTTATATAGAACTGACCGGTAGGAGGATCAATCCTCCTACCGGTCAGTTTCAAAAAGCTCGGAATCCCTAGTCTTCGGGGGTTACTTTCCAGATCTTGTGTTTGGTTTTGGCTTGCACCAGCTGCTTACCGACCCCCATAGTGGTGAGGAACATCGCCATGCGTACCAACACCCCATTATCGGTTTGCTTAAAAATGGACAGACCCGGGAGATCATCAACATCAGTCGAGAGGTCAAGAGCATTGGGGCGTGAATCTCGCGGCAACGGGTGACAGATAACGATGTCATGTGCTCCCGCCTCCTCTAACATCGCTTTATCTAGCAGGCACCCCTGTAGTTCTTTGGATTTAGCCAGTTCCTCGGTCATCCGTTCGCGCTGCACCCGGGTGGCATATACCGTATCTGCGCCTTCCAAAGCTTCATTCTGGTTATTGCAATCAATTACCCGCCCGCCTCGTGAAATCGCATACTCGGCGATTTCACGGGGAAGCTCCAGTGAAGGCGGAGAAAACAACCGGAAAGTTACCCCCTCATACAGGCTCATTAGTTTCATTAAAGAATGGACAGTGCGTCCGTATTTCAGATCCCCCATAATGGCGATGGTGCATCCGTCCAGAGATTTACCGCGTTTGCCCAGTTCTTTGCGCATAGTAAACACGTCTAATAGCGCCTGGGACGGGTGCTCGCCAGAACCATCGCCGGCGTTAAGTACCGGCACCACCGAGTGACGGGCGAATTCGGCTACCGAACCAGCATCGGGATGGCGTACCACTAACACATCGGTGAATCCGGAAACCACGCGGGAAGTATCAGCGATTGATTCGCCTTTAGCCATAGAAGAGAAAGTAAAACCGGTAGTAGTTTCCACTTCCCCGCCCAGCCGCAAGAAGGCGGATTCAAAGGATAAGCGGGTACGGGTGGAGGGCTCGAAAAATAGGGAACACAAAACGGCTCCATCTAGCACTGTACAGATTTGTTTCCGCTGCGCGATAGGACGCAAGAACTCGGCAAGATCGAAGAGTTCCCCCAGGTTTTCGCGATCAAATTGCCCAACCGAAATTAGGTGTTGTCCTACCCCGAAACGCGGGAAATCATAGTCTTCCGGCATGCTTTTGCCCTTTCCAACTGAGTGTTTTTGATAAAAAAATACCCCGCCGCAGCGGGGTGAAAATGGAAATAGAAACCTCAGGCAGTTGCCGCCACCGTCTGGTTCCCATCACGCTCCTAACGTTTTCCTGAAGGAAGAATAGCACATCGTTACCTCCCCTAATGCTTTTAACTCCGCTGGCGGCCGCTTTTGTGTCCTCTTTCTCCTTACTGATTCCTATAAGGTGCCGCAGTACACACCCTCTTAAATGGCTTTGCCTCAGTTAAGCCTCCTAGAATCGAATGACGGTGAAAATCAAAGGGGGATGATTTGAAGGGACTCAATCGCTACTATCTGCAGTCTCTAGCAGTTTTATCGCTGATACTGACCACCGCTTTTTGGGGTTCAACCTTTTTCCTGATCAAAGACCTGCTGAATACTATGACTACCCTATCTTTTCTAGGGGTTAGGTTCGTGATCGCGGGCGCGCTTTCGGCAGTGATATTTTTTCCTCGCTTAAAGAGGGCTAGCCGAAAAGTCTGGCAACATGCTTTTGCGCTAGGTGCAGTCTATTCCGCGGCACAAGTCTTACAGACTAAAGGCTTAGAGAGTGCCGATGCCTCGGTGGTGGGGTTCATTACCGGCTTGTATGTAGTGATTACTCCCCTGCTAGTGTGGTTGCTTTTCAAAGAAAAGATTAAGCCGGTAAACTTAGCCGCTGCCCTGGTGGCGATGGCCGGATTAATGGTTTTGAGTCTTGATGGTTTTTCCATTGGCTTCGGGGAACTGTTAACTTTGGCAGGAGCTGCTCTGTTTGCCCTCCACATTGTGCTCACCGCTCGTTGGGCTACCAAAGACGATCCCATAACTTTAGCGGCTATCCAATTGATAGCGATTGGTGTTTTCTGTTTTCTCGCGGCTCTGCCCTTTGGAGTGCAGTTACCCCAGGACTCTAGACAATGGACAGTGCTGCTTTACACGGTGGTGTTCGCGGCCATCGGAGCCTTAATCATGCAGACCTGGGCGCAAAAACACCTGCGTCCTACTAAGGCAGCCGTAGTAATGACTATGGAACCGGTGTTCGCGGCGGCCTTCGCGGTTCTTTTCGGGGGCGAGGACGTGACCGTGCGAATGATCATCGGGGGTGCCTTAGTAGTTGCGGCTATGCTTGCCACTGAGCTAATACCCGCTTATCGCGCGCGCGATAAGATCCGTGCCGGCGAATAAAACGCCAAGAAAGGCTTGGGGAACAGCTCCTACAGCGGGGGAGCTGGATAAAGCAAAGCGGGGATTCTAGGCAGAGAAGTTCTTTTGAATCTCGGTTTGAGTCTCTAGATATTCCTGTTCATAACTGCCCAGCCCGGCCGAATAGTGACCGGCGAAAGAATCCATACAGAGGCCTCCATATTTACCAGGCAAATCCAGCCCCACGGAAGCCACCAGCCCAGGTATCGACAGGTAGCCTAAGGAATCTGCCCCCAAATGATCTCGTAGTTCTTCCACATTCATATGGGCGCTAATCAATTCCGCTGAGTTGGAAACATCAATCCCGTAGAAACTGGGGAAAATAAACTCCGGCGAAGCGATCCGCACGTGTACCTCGCGGGCACCGGCATCTTTTAGCAGCTTGACGATCCGCCGGGAAGTAGTACCTCGGACAATGGAATCATCTACCATCACTACCGATTTGCCTTCTACGATCCCTTTGACCGCAGAAAGCTTCATCAGTACCCCTTTTTCCCGCAACGACTGTTTGGGCTGGATAAAGGTACGAGTCACGTATTGGTTTTTCACTAATCCCATTTCATAGGGCAGGTGCGCAGCCTCTGCATAGCCCGAGGCCGCCGACAGCGAGGAGTTTGGAACCCCAATAACAATATCCGCACCGGGAGTAGGCTGCTCATGCGCTAAAGTCATCCCGCATTGTTTGCGCACCGCGTGAACATTTTTCCCTAAAATATTGGAGTCGGGACGAGCGAAATAAATATATTCCATGGCGGCCACGCAAGTGTCTGCCGGCGGACAGTAGCGTTCAATCTTTAGTCCGTCCTCATTAATAATCGCGATTTCCCCGCCGCGCAGATCCCGATAAAATTCAGCTCCTATCAAATCCAGGGCGCAGCTTTCACTGGAGATAACCCAACCGCCACGGGTCTTCATCTTTCCAATCACCAGTGGTCGTAAGCAGTGCGGATCCACAATCCCGTACATGGTATCGTCATTCATAATCAGGTAGCTAAATCCACCCCGCAGCCGCTGCAAGGCTGCACAGAGCCGTTCGTAAAAGCTGCCTTGTTCGCGCATAATCAAGTGCATTAGCACTTCTGAATCCGAGTTCGAGTTAAATAGCGATCCTTGGCGTTCTAGCTCAACTTTTAGATCCGAGGAGTTCACCAGGTTGCCATTATGCGCCAGGGCAATATTCCCGTTGTGCATATGAAATACGAAGGGCTGCAAATTACAACTCCAGTTATTACCGGAAGTTGAGTAACGCACATGTCCAATACCGCAAGAACCGCTTAGCTTTACCAGCCGGATGGGATCATCAAAAACCTCGCTAACCAGGCCTTTCGCCTTTTTAACCCGAATGGTTTCCCCATCGGAGACCGCAATGCCCGCACCTTCTTGTCCGCGATGCTGCAAAGCATGCAGACCGTAGTAGATCAGGCTGGAGGCATCGGGGGAACCGTAGACCCCGAAGACTCCGCACTCTTCGCCAAGGTTATTTACGACTTGTGCCTTCAAAATTCGCTCCTAAACCGCGTCTGCGCCAATATCTTTTCGGTAGGTTTTGCCCGCAAAATCTACTTTTTGGGCATTTTCGTAAACCACCTGGCGGGCGGCTTCTAAAGTATCCGCGCGAGCTACTAGATTCAGCACCCGCCCCCCATTGGTATAGACTTTCCCGTTTTCATGCCGCACCCCGGCATCGAGATAATCTACGCCCTCTAGCCCGGTAATCTCTTTGCCTTTTTCATAACTCCCCGGGTAGCCTCCGGAAGCTAGCACCAGGCAGATGGCTTTCTGATCGCAGATTTTAATATCAGCAGGTTCCAGGCGCCGTTCCATACAAGCCACCAGCAGCTGATAAAAATCCCCCTCAACCAGGGGTAGCACCACTTGCGTTTCCGGATCCCCGAAACGCATATTGTATTCCAGCAGGTAAGTGCCGTTATCGGTGAGCATCAGTCCAAAGAAGATGCAACCGGCGAACTCGAGACCTTCTGCTTGAATTCCTTTTAAGGTAGGTGCCAAAATATCACGTTCAAACTCTGCTTGCCGCTGCGCAGTGAAGAAGGGATTGGGGGCAAAAGTGCCCATCCCGCCGGTATTAGGACCGGTCTCCCCCTCCCCTATTTTCTTGTGGTCTTTGGCGGAAACTAGCGGGAAGATTCCCTTTTCATTTGCCAGACTAAGAATCGAGGCCTCTTTACCCACCAAGAATTCTTCCAGCACTACCTTTTGGCCGGCTTGCCCGAAGCGCTGTTCCACCATAATTTCTAAGATGGCTTCCTGCGCTTCCTCGGTGGTCTGGCAGATAATCACCCCTTTACCGGCGGCTAATCCAGAGGCTTTAACCACAACCGGTAAGTTAAAATCAGCTAGCCCCGCAATCGCGGCCTGCGGATCGGTGAAGGTTTCGTAACGGGCAGTTTTCACCCCGTACTTGCGCATAAAGTCTTTGGCATAGGCTTTGGAGCCTTCCAGGCGAGCCGCCGCTTTACCCGGGCCAAATAGTTTCATGCCTGCCTGGCTAAATAGATCCCCAATCCCGGCTACCAGCAGGTCTTCGCTGCCCACAATAGTTAAATCTGCGCCGAACTCCTGGGCTGCCCGCAGGATTTCCTGCATATTAGAAGAGGTAGTTTGGGCAATTTCGTGGGCTCCTAGGGCGCGTTTAATCGCGTTTTCGCGTCCCCCGTTGCCTACTATCAAAATCTTGGCCATTAGTATTGTCTCTTTTCTAGCTGGCTTGGTTAACTGCGGTTAGAGCAGACAGATTCGATCGCCGCCGGGACTGTCGCATTGCTCTTTGCTAAGGATTTCTCCGATTTGATAGGCCTCAGGCAGCGCGGCGGTTACTTTCGGCAGCTCTGCGGGGGGAACTACCAACGTGAATCCCACACCCATATTGAAGGTTCCCCACATCTCACTTTCCGGAACCGCTGTAAACTCCTCACGTTTAAAGATGTCGGGAATGCGCACTTTTTCTTTTTCAATCCGCGCGCACAAACCTTCGGGAATAATCCGGGGTACGTTCTCTTCTAGCCCGCCTCCGGTGATATTTGCTAGGCCGTGGATCTCGATTTTTTGATCCAGCAACGACAGGATCTCGGGAACATAGATCTTAGTGGGAGTCAGCAGTTCTGCGGGGAAAGGCTCTTTAAAGAGTGCTCTCACTAGAGAGAACCCATTGGAATGCAGCCCGGAAGAGGGCAGCGCCACCACCACGTCTCCAGCTTTTATTGCCGAGCCATCGATGATAGCGGATTTTTCTACCACTCCGACGGTAAACCCGGCCATATCGTATTCGCCGCTTTGATAGAACCCGGGCATCTCTGCAGTTTCGCCGCCGATGAGCGCCGCACCCGCCTGCTTACATCCGCTGACTATTCCCGAAACCAGCTGCGAGGAGACCTCGGCATCTAGCTCGGAACAGGCCAGATAATCTAAGAAAAACAGCGGCCGCGCCCCATGGCACAGCACATCGTTGACACACATGGCCACCAAGTCGATGCCTACGGTGTCGTATTTTTTTAAGGAGAAGGCGATTTTCAGCTTGGTACCTACCCCATCAGTACCGGAAACTAGGACGGGCTCCTGGTACTTACCTAGTTCATAGAGGGCAGCAAAAGATCCCAGGGAACCCAAAACCTGTTCATTTTGGGTGGAGGCGACCATTTGCTTTAACCGGCGCACATGCTCGTATCCTGCCTCTTTATCAACACCGGCATCTTTATAACTGACCATAATCTGTGTTTCCCTTGCCCTAAGTAGTGATGATCTCCCTGGGGGCAGAGTAGCTCTACCCCCAGGGATCAGCACTAATAACTATTTCTTGGTAATGCGGTGCAGGATTTCTTTATAGGCTTCTTCGATTCCGCCCATGTCCCGGCGGAAACGATCCTTGTCCAGCTTCTTCTTGGTTTCCGCGTCCCACAGCCGGCAAGTGTCGGGAGTGATCTCGTCTGCTAGCAGCAGGTTCCCATCCTTGTCTCGGCCGAACTCAATCTTGAAGTCCACCAGTAGGATGCCTTCTTTCTTGAAAGCATCAGACAGGATCTGGTTAATCTTAGCGGTTACCTCCAAGATTTCTGCCACCTCTTCTTCGGTAGCAGCCCCAATGGCTACCGCGTGATCCGAGTTAATCAGGGGATCGCCTAACTCATCGTCCTTGTAGGAGAACTCTTGGATCATTTTCTTCGGCATGGTGCCTTCTTCCAGCCCCAGGCGCTTAGCCATAGAACCGGCGATAATGTTGCGGGTGATTACCTCTAGCGGAACAATATCCAGCTTCCAGCACAGCTGCTCGCGATCATTTAGCTTCTCAATGAAGTGGGTTTTTACTCCCTGCGAGGCCAGCATTTCAAATAGATAGCTGGTGAGCTCATTGTTAATAATGCCTTTATCAGCAATGGTGCCTTTCTTTTCACCGTTACCGGCAGTGGCATCATCTTTGTAATAAACAATGACCTTATCGGGATCATCGGTGGCGTAGATTTTCTTGGCTTTACCCTCGTACAGGAATTCTTTCTTTTCCATGATTTGCCTTCTTCTATCTAAATTTTTCTTTAAAAACTAACCGGGTCAGCGGTGAACTTCTGTTTCATATTCGCGCGATACTCTTTAAGTTGCGCGGCTACCTTTTCATTACTGGTGCCAATAATCTGCACCGCGGTCATGGCGGCATTATAGGAATTGTTGATTCCCACCGTGGAAACCGGGATTCCTTTCGGCATCTGCACTATTGAGTATAGGGCGTCCTGTCCGCCTAAGGCCGCATCGAGCGGTACCCCAATTACCGGGATAGTCACTTTAGAGGCAATAACTCCGGGCAGGTGTGCCGCCAGGCCAGCCCCGGCGATGATGGCTTTCGCCCCCGAGTCCACGGCCTCTTTTAGGATTTGCTCTAAAAGTTCTGGAACCCGGTGCGCCGAAGCAATATACGCTTTATATTCCAATCCGAACTCGTCTAAGCATTTGGCCGCACCCGCCATTTTTTCTTTATCGGAGGCGGAACCAAAAATGATTGCTACATCCATCGGAAATAATTAACCCCGTTTCTGAATAGGTTTTGTTCTATTTCGGGACAGTAGTTGAGGTATAAACCGCTACCGCTCCTTTCTGAATGACCCATCTTTCCCAGGATTTGCCCGTGATGAGCCAACAGCCCTTCGATTCCGAAGGAAGATCCATTGGGGTTCTCCCCTAAATATTTGGTAGCGATCTGACCCGAAGCCGAATACTTTCGATACTGCTCGGGGCTCATCACTACCCGCCCTTCACCATGAGAAATCGGTATGTGGTGGACTTCTCCCACATCGAAGGAACTGAGCCAGGGAGAAGCCACCGAAGACACGGCGGTATGGACGATTTTGGCGACGTGGTGCCCGCTGTCATTTGCGGCCAGGGTAGGTGAATCCGGATCCAGATCCCGGATCTGTCCATAGGGAAGCAACCCGGATTTGATCAATGCTTGGAAGCCATTACAAATTCCCAGGATCAGACCGCCTTTGCGCAGTAGGGCGTGGACGGCTTCTTTAACCTGTTCTTGGCGCAGCACCGAAACGATAAATTTTGCCGAGCCATCCGGCTCATCTCCCACGGAGAATCCTCCGGGCAGCGCCAAAATATCGGCTTGCTCGATTTGCCGGGCATAGGAGGCGGCATCCTGATAAACCTCGGTTACCACCTGTGCCCCTTCGCGAGTAAAAGCCCGGGTCATATCGTATTCGCAGTTAGTGCCGGGGAAAATCGGAATAAATACCTGCGGATTTTCTTTTCGATAGGGCGCATGGTGTGTCTTGGTCAGGCAGGTTTCGCTGGAGCGGGAGCCACTATTGGTGATCCGTTTACCGGCGGTGGGAAAAATCTCGGCTAAAGGTTCTTCCCAGGCTTTTTGTAAAGCTGCCAAGTCTAAACGCTGCCCGTTAAGGGTGCTATCTGACCAGCTGCCGGTATATCCCAGCAGCGGTAGATCCAAATGTTGATCCGTTTCGATCAGGAAACTGCCATAGCGGGAAGCGAACAGGTCTTCTTCAGTGTTGATATCGAAACCGATCCGGTTCCCGAAAGCCATTTTTGGTAGCGCTTCTGCGATCCCTCCATACCCCAGGGCGTAGGCCGAGATCGGATTAATCGCTTGCAACCTATCGAGAGCGGCTTGGAAAGATTCCAGATCAACTGCCCCCAACTCGTCTGTTTGCACTGGTAACAGGTAGAGACGATGATTACGGGCTTTAAACTCGGGAGTGCGCAATTTATCTGCTTGCTGCATTCCGATAGCGAAGCTTACCAAGGTGGGCGGCACATGCATGTCTTCGAAAGTACCGGACATGGAATCTTTGCCCCCGATGGAGGCCAGGTGGAAGTAGCGCAAAACGCGGTTAGCTCCTAGCAAGGCTTCCACCACGGTTCCCCACTTTTCGGGGTCTTCGCCCAGGCGCTGGAAATATTCTTGGAAAGTGAAATACAAGTCGTGGTAATCCACCCCGGCTGCGGCCGGGCGCGACATGGATTGCACTACGGAAACGATGGCGCTGTGATAGGGGCTAAGCTCGGCTAGCGAAGGTTCAAAACCGTAGGCCGCTACTGAGGCTACCTCGGCCTGTCCATTCTCTAGAGATACCAGTTGGGCACTCACCTGCGAGGGGGTGCGCTGGAATTTACCACCGTAAGGCAGGGTCAAAGTGGTGGCACCAATTGAGGAATCAAAGATCTCGTTTAAGCCGCGCTGGGAACAAATGTTTAAGTCCGCCAGGTTATTTGCTAGTTTTTCCTGCAGGTTTGAACCGGAAACTTCCCGCTTGGGAGTGATTCGGCCCCCAGAGGTTGCATTAAATTTAGCTTGGGAGCGCACCCCGTTGGTGTCCAGGAAGTCCCGGGAAATATCGACGATAGTTTCTCCCAAGTAATGCATCACCAGACGCCGCTCGGCAGTCACGGTAGCCACGTGGGTTACTTCTACGTCCTCACTGGCACATGCATCATAGAAGAACTGCAGGTCTGCAGGGTCGACGCAGACTGCCATCCGCTCTTGAGATTCCGAGATTGCTAACTCGGTACCATTTAGTCCCTGGTATTTGACCGGTACCCGGTCCAGCTCTATCTCTAGTCCGGGAGCCAGCTCTCCAATAGCAACCGAGACTCCCCCGGCGCCAAAGTCATTACATTTCTTAATCCGCTTGGCGACCTCACCGCGGCGGAAGAGCCGCTGAATCTTGCGTTCAATAATCGGGTTACCTTTTTGTACTTCCGCTCCGCAGGTTTGGGAGGAGTCCCGAGTATGGGTTTTCGAGGATCCGGTGGCTCCCCCAATCCCGTCACGTCCGGTACGTCCTCCGATCAAGAGGATGAGATCCCCGGGGGCAGGTTCTTCCCGAATAATGTTTTCTGCGGGAGCCGCTCCCACCACGAAGCCAAGTTCTAGGCGTTTCGCGCGGTAACCGGGATGATAGATTTCTTTTACATAATTGGTGGTGAGCCCGATTTGGTTGCCGTAGGAGGAATATCCGGCTGCTGCCCGCTGAGTGATTTCCTTACTGGAAAGTTTGCCTTCTATCGGGTCATCTATCCGGGGATCAGCGCTGCCAGAAATCCGCATCGCCTGGTAAACGAAGGTACGTCCCGATAGGGGATCCCGAATAGCTCCCCCAATACAAGTAGAAGCCCCACCGAAAGGTTCGATCTCGGTGGGGTGGTTGTGAGTTTCGTTCTTGAACTGCAGGATATAGCGCTGCCTGCCCACGGTTACATATACCGAGCAAGCGTTGATCTCGTTGGAAACTTCCTGGTTTTTTACCTTTTCCCGTTTAGCCGCCAAGGTGGCCAAATCCATCAAGGTAATCGGTTTTTCGCTATTGCGCTCCGCTAGATAACGATCCCATTCTTCCTGCAAGCGATCCGCGTAAGGACCGCTAAAGGCGGCATCGGTTAGTTCGGTTTCAAAAGTGGTATGCCGACAATGGTCTGACCAGTAGGTATCAATTACTTTGATCTCAGTTTCGGTGGGCAGACGCCCGATGCTATCGAAATATCCTTTGATAAATAGCAGGTCTTCTTTGGTCATTGCCAAAGAAGCATTTTCATAATAATCTTCGGTAATTTCAATGCTGGGAGGCAGTTGCCGGTTAGGAACATAAGTCTGGTTTTCTAGCACCGACATATCTTTTAGGCGCATCTCGATGGGGTTGAACTTAACCTCGCCGGTATGCCCGTATCCGCATTTAACGGTAGCTTCGTATCCTTGCAGCTGTAGACACTTTTCGGCGGCATCGGCACGCTGATCAAACTGTCCGGGCAAATATTCGAGGACATAATAGTCCTCGATATCGATCTTGTCCAGCACCAAATCTTGGTTTATCTCTGCAAATACGCTGTATTTGGCTTTTTCCAGTGCAGCCGCGTCAAGGCCGAAAATGTCATAGACATTGAACTGGGTAGTATCGTTCTTTTTCCTTACGAAAATCCGCTTATTCAAAGTCTTCCCTTATATGAAATAGCTGCCCGGTATGAAATTTTGCGCGCGGCATCGGGAAGTCGTCTGAATTCTCACCCACTACCCAACCGCATCCCCCTGACCTCTGGTAAAACCTGCTGCCCGGGGAGCCTGGTAGTTGCTTACCCAGGACTTCTTGAATCAAGCCCGCAGGAACCAACTACCCTTTAAGCCTAGCAGGGGCAGCGTCTGGCGTACTAATCAGCAACTAGAAAGCAGTAAGCAATTTTTCTCACCTTTTCTCGATTCTCTTAGTGTCGAGGAAGAACTTTAGCTTTGCGAGATTACTTTTGGAAAAACGAAAAGGAGGCAAAAGGGCTGGGGACTTGGATCCGTTAGGAGGTCTCGAGGCCAGAGGGACTAAGGTAAAAAATATGTTAGTTGCATTTTCTATTTCTCCTTCTACCGCCGATGCTGAGGGCGGAGTTCATGACGCAGTTGCTGCCGCGGTAAAAGTTATTCGGGATTCGGGACTGCCGAACCGTACGGATTCCATGTTCACCACTATCGAGGGCGAGTGGGATGAATGTATGCAGGTGGTGAAGGATGCTTGTGAGGCAGTCTCCAAGTTTGCTCCGCGGGTATCACTAGTTCTCAAAGCTGATATTCGTCCTGGCCGCACTGGTGAAATGACCGCGAAACTTACCCGGCTAGATGCCGCGTTAGATCGGCTGCAGTCCTAGAGCAAGCTGCTTATAAATCTGGTTTAAGACCTAATATCTAGTAGTAAAAAGCAAGTGGCGCCGCCCCAAATTCAGGGCGGCGCCACTACAGTTATTTGCTGAAGTTATCGCCTTTAAATAGCCACTGTATTGCAGCTATTTTCTGGGATAGCTTCTAAAGGATGGGAACTATTTACCCAGCTGCACGGTCCATTCGGGAGGAACGTCTTTGCCGGAGTCCTCGTCCTTTTCAGCCTGGGCAAAAGTCTCTTGTACGATTCCCTGCGCGTGGTGGGAGGGGGAATAGATTGCATAGACCTTCATCGGTTCATCACCAATGTTAATAATGTCGTGCCATTTGCCGGCCGGTACCATTACCGCCCAGCCGTCTCCGACTTCTTGTTCAAAGGTGAGATTATCTTCCGCATCCCCCATTACCACTTTTCCTTTGCCGGCATCTAGGCGCAGGAACTGATCGTTGTCAGGGTGTACTTCCAGGCCAATAGATTCACCTACCGGAATGGACATTAGGGTTACCTGCAGGTATTTCCCGGTCCAGGCGGTGGTGCGATAGTTGGTATTTTCTTTGGTCTCGGTTTCCAAATCGAAGCTATAAGGCTCCGGTCCATTGTCATGAACTGCCATGAGTGTTTTCCTTTCATTAGCCTTTCAGATTGTCCGCTTCCATGCTATCGGGGATCAGATCAGGTCGTAGTACTTCCCGGATAATATCGCTACCAGCGTGGAAACTGAACGTTTTGTTTCTCTCTCCCCCAATTAGATACTCAGCCAACCGGGTCTGATTTATTAAGTTTTTTGGTATTGCTGTCTAGTAAGGGTTGTTAAAGCGGGGGTATGTCGAAGTTTTCCCCTGACGATAATAGTAATGCTGGCAGCTCCCACGGATCCCCGAATGGATTTTCTCCAACGCCCCCACCAGCCCCTCCGGTTTACCCAGTTCAACCAGCATATGCTACTTATCCCGGACAGTCGGTACCTCCTGCATACCATGTCTCGCAGACGGCACCTCCTTACTATCCGGGGCAGCCGGCTCCTGGTGGAAAAGCTAAATCGCGGCGGGCTTTAATAGTCACCTGGTGTGTATTGCTAGTACTTGTGATTTGTGCTTTAGGGATTATCCTTTACAAGTTATTTAGCAGTGATGATTCTTTGGCGGTGGGGGTCAAACCAGCTTGGGATAAACCGTCAAAAGTAGTGATAGAAATAAAAAAAAGAACCCAGGCAAGCGTATACGCTGTACGAACCGGAAAAAGACAAGCTACTGTTGCTGCAACCATTCAAAGATGGCAGTGGTGTAGGACAATTCCTAGACCCTAAGTCTGGAGCTAAAATCGGTAAACTCATAGCCTTGCCAAAATGCGATAGCTCCCTTCAGCAGCCCTACTTGACTGCCAGCGGGAAAATCGCATGCGTCACCAAAGACACCATAAAAACCAACCAAAACCAGAAATACCACTTCAAAGAACAAATTTACGCCGATAAGCACCTGATAGTTGGAGCTAGCCCTTCGGCCACTAACGCTAGACAGATCGTTGCCTATAACCCAGAAACCAGCAAACTATTGTGGGTGCAGAATTTGGAAAAACCCGCTGCGGTCACCTGTGATGGCGAAGGAATCTACACCACCAGTATCGCTAAAGATTCCCCCTCTAATCCCACCCAAAGCTCGCAGGATACTACCGAGAATACAGAATCTGCAGAAACTAATTCTCCCATTCCAAAGGAATCCTCCGAGCTAGAAGTGATGAGCTTGACCGGCAGTTCTAAGGCGCAGCCTAACCCTGAAAAAGAGTTAAACCCTAGTGCGAGCAAACCAGCTGAACCACCGGTAGCCAAAGACGCCATCAAAAACATTGACTTCGCCAACGCCTACCTACCCACATTTGGACTTGATGGCTGTTCCGAAAAATACTTCTGGAGTAAAAGCGATGGCACTCCTATATCGAGAAAAATGCCAGGAGAAACCACTACCTGCTGGGCAACTATGAAAAACGGGGAATCAATCGAGAAAGTCACTACTCCCTGGGATGAAGGGACACAGCTTCCTGCCCTCAAGCTTTCAGAAAACGAAGGGAATAGCTCAAGCTTTTTTGATTCCGGAAGCTTTACCGCGGACACCAGCAAGCGCTATAGCGTGGCATATGGAGATGCAAACGGTGATGGCTACCTCGATGCGCTGCTAATAGCCAATGATTTAGAAGCGGTTAGTTTCCAGTTGGCCATTTTCGATCCCAAAGACCCCGAGCACCCCTATATTTCGATAATTGGGGGCACTCAAGAACCGAATACCGTAAGGATCGAAAACCCCGGAAAAATCACTATTTTCTATCCAGCATCTATGTCGCCTTCAGGAACTGAGCAGACCTTAGCGGAAATATCGATAACTGGCAATGAAATTACCGGTTATAAAAAATTCTCCTAATACCGAGTAGCATCCGAGGTTTCCTGGGGATATTTACTGGGCTCAGGTGGTTCCGGCTTGATCGCAGCAATGTCAATTAAAGGCTTTGAAATCAGCGACTATCACGATTCTTACTCTTCTCTATAGAGGGCAGGTTGCCATACCCCCGACAAACAATTGCGAGGTACGGAGGAGCCGGTATTCTCGGCTCTGGACTAAACAGGTGGGGTAATGCCTAGCTGCGAATAACTATTAAGGTAAAAAAGTCGGGGTTTTCTGCCAGCTCAGTGCTGGCGGAAAACCCCAACTTATGATCTTGCTTATTTACTAGGTCGCTTCAAAGACGCCCTTCAGCAGTAACGGAACTACTGATCGAACATTCTCTTTAGGTTCTCTAGTTCATCGACTTGGTTTTGCACCGTATCTTCTACCGCAGCCTTTGCGCTCTCTTTGACGGCATAAGTCCCGGTAGGAGCGGCCAACATCCCAATTACTAGGGAGGCGCACAGCGTCCAGATAATGAAGAAAATGGTATGACGCATCTCCGGACTTTTATCTTGCGGATACAGCTCTTTTAAGCCTCCGAAGATCAATAGCTCCATAATCAAGAAGGAGGCCGATATTAGCACTTGTAGGACCAATATTAATACTAAAGGCAAAACCGGGATCGGTAGCAGGGAAATCAAAAACATTAACGCCAACGCGAAGGAGGGCATCACCAGCCCCGTTGCCACTATGGAAGCTACTTGAGTAAAGGTGATGGTACTTTGCTTAGTGCGAGCAGCAGCTAATGCTAATGCCGCCCTCAGAATTACTACCGCGAATGCCACTAGGGTGAACACCACAAAGCAAAGCAACCAATACCCAAAATATAGAATGCTATAAGTTCCAAAACCCGAGGAACCTAGCAATCCTCCAGAGAATATATCCGCACTTCGGGCGATCAGCACTGAGGCACTAAGTCCGGTCAGCAGCGAAAACACCAGCATCATTACCCACCACCAGTGTTTCAACTGGAGATTGGCTTTCACCTGTTGCTGCCCCTCAGATTTGTGCATGGCTACAAAAGTAGGCCAAATAGCTTTTAAGGCAAGCACAAAATCGTTAGGCGATTTTGGGGGTTGCGGATAACCGGGAAGGTTAGCAGCATAAGGAGGCTGCATCGCTGCTGGATTTACCGGCGGATAGCCCGCCTGGGGATACCCCACCATTTCTCCTTGGGGTACCGAAGCTGACGGAGGAAGGGGCTGCGGCATCCCGGCTCCCCCTTGCGGCGGATATGGCGGATACCCAGCGGGAGGCATCGGTTGCGGATACCCTCCTGACTGATATGGCGGATTCATCCCCGCTGGCGGAGCAGGCGGAAGCGGAGGATTTACTCCGTTAGCCGGGGCAGATTGCGGTGAAGAGCCAGCTGCGGGAGAAAAAGAGCTTTTTGCGGGAATAGAGTTTTTGCTGGAGGCCAGCCGAGTTTCAGATCCATCAAGTTGCTGAGCTTCTTCATCAGGCTGGAAATGGGGCGAGTTACTCAATGTATTTCCTTTCAAATCGTTACCACACTCAAATTTTAGCATTGTAAAATTCTTAAGGAGGGTTGAGCGAAAATTGGCAGGGATCAACCGTTTCTTTTCTCGCCAAAATTGCGACCATAATTTTGACCAGCCCCAAACAGATGCTTATCTTTCAGCGGCAGAATTGCCGCTGCTATCAGGGCACTAAACAGCAGATTTAGTCTATTCCCACTCGATCGTCCCCGGGGGCTTGGAGGTGCAATCTAGCACCACCCGGTTAATCTCGGGAACATCCCCGGTAATGCGGTTAGAAACCCGCTCCAGTACTTCGTAAGGCAAGCGGAACCAATCGGCCGTCATTGCGTCCTCGGTAACCACCGGGCGAATCACGATCGGATGCCCATAGGTGCGGGCATCTCCTTGCACCCCGACGCTACGCACATCTGCCAGCAGTACCACCGGGCATTGCCAAATCTGGCGATCTAGCCCCGCAGCGGTTAGCTCCTCGCGGACTATCCGGTCAGCAGCCCGCAAAATAGCTAGGTTCTCTTTGGTGAGCTCCCCTAGGATCCGCACGCCCAGACCGGGACCAGGGAACGGCTGGCGCCATACCAGATTCTCTGGTAACCCTAGCTCTATCCCTAGCGCGCGCACCTCGTCCTTAAAGAGGGTGCGCAAAGGTTCGATCAGTTCAAACGAGAGATCCTCCGGCAATCCCCCCACGTTGTGGTGAGACTTGATATTGGCGGATCCTTCTCCCCCGCCCGATTCCACAACGTCCGGATATAGGGTTCCTTGCACCAGAAACTTTATTTCTTCTCCGGCCTCTCCGGCTTCTTTCACGAGGGCGCGCTGGGCATCTTCGAAGGCACGAATGAATTCCCGACCAATAATCTTGCGTTTTTGTTCTGGTTCTTTCACCCCGGCAAGGGCGTTCAGGAAACGTTCGGACTCATCTACCGTGACGATCTTTACGCCACTGGAAGCCGCGTAGTCACGCTCGACTTGTTCACGCTCCCCTTCCCGCAGCAAACCGTGGTCTACGAAGATACAGGTTAGTTGATCACCCACGGCACGGTGTACCAAGGCGGCTGCAACTGAGGAATCGACGCCCCCAGACAGCCCACAAATAACCCGCGCATTCCCGACTTTTTCCCGGATTTGGCGGATTTCATGCTCTTTAATAGATTGCGGATCCCAGTTAGGCTCCAGTCCGGCAGCGTTAAACAGGAAATTCTTGATCAGCTGACTGCCGTATTCACTGTGGCGAACCTCAGGATGCCACTGCACTCCCCAAATGGGATGATCCTCAATTTCAAATGCCGCTATTTGGGCGCCTGGCGAACTGGCCACCACTTTTGCCCCTGACGGCAGTACTTTCGCCTCGTCATTGTGCGACATCCACACCACTTGTTCTCCGGGTGTATCCGCAAATAAGGGACAGTCGGTCGCAACTGTAGCTTCGGCTTTGCCGTATTCATGGCGTCCGGCGCTGGCAACTTCACCCCCCAACATCTGGGTGAGCATCTGGAAACCGTAACAAATTCCTAAAATCGGAATTCCGCTTTTTAAAAGTTCCGGATCAATATGGGGAGAGCCGTCTTCATAAACTGAATGTGGCCCTCCGGAAACGATTAAAGCCAGCGGTTTGCGCGCCAGAATCTGCTCGGCAGACAGCTTAGGAGAGACAATTTCGGAATATATATGGGCTTCCCGCACCCGCCGCGCAATCAACTGTGCGGTTTGCGCACCCATATCGAACACGAGGACGGGACGAACCCAATCAGGACTTGATTCATTCACGTCTTCCAGCATAGCGGGAATTTATTGCCCTAGTTGCCTCAGCAGAAAATAAAATAATCTTTTACAGCAATCACCCGAAACTTTCATTTTACTTTTATTTGAGGATTAGGTTGCCTGATACTCTAGGGTGGACAGATTTCAACGGGATCGGAAGGAAACAAACGGCAATGGCTAGCTCCTATTACCTGGCGCCCTTGCAGGCAACTACCAATACTGACACTATTACCACCGCCTTAACGCAACTGTTAGGAAACTTACCTGTTAAACCGGTATTTCAAAGCGGATTACCCCAGCCTCAAGATTGGGTTTTGAAATCAGAGCTAGCTGCCCAGAAACTAGTTAATACTTTCCCTGCTACCAGCCCTGCCCTCTATGACGGATCTTTTGCCGCGACTTTCACCGGGATAGATATTGCCGCCGTACATGCTCGCGCTGCCTCCCATCTACTCGCCCCCATGATTTTGCTAATTGATGCTTCTGGAATGGATGAGGAAGCAGCAGTTAATACGGGCCACGTTATGGCGTTTAATGCCTCCCAAGCAGGTGGCACTCCCGTAGCCACCATTTTAGTGAACGCTAGTTTCACTCCTTCGGTTTCCCTAGAACACGCACCGGTAGTTGCGGTCAGCGGTAGTAAGGTAAGCCCGGAAGACCTTGCCAAGTTAGCGCCTACTTTGAAAAATGCGCCGTGTCCCGCGATCCCTCCCCTTACCTATCAGGGGATGCTGACCGAGCGCGCGAAAGCTGCCCCGCGTACTATTGTGTTGCCTGAATCTGAGGATGAGCGCGTCTTGCAGGCTGCCGCCCAAATCCTAAAACTTTCGGCAGCGAATATTATCCTCCTAGGGGAAGAGGACACGATCGCCTCCCGGGCTCAGGAACTTAACCTCGATTTAGCCGGCGCCCAAGTAGTATCGCTGTGCGAAGAGGAACGACTAAACAAGTATGCGTCCCGGCTTGCCGAGCTGCGAGCCCACAAAGGCGTAACCCCGGAAAAAGCCCGGCAACTATTACAGGATTCCGCCTATTTTGGCACCATGATGATCGAAAGTGGTGACGCGGATGGAATGGTGTCAGGAGCTTGTCACACCACTGCTAATACCATTCGCCCTGCCCTGCAGATCATAAAAACTAAGCCGGAAGTATCGACCGTGTCCGGGGCTTTTCTAATGCTGTTTTCTGATCATGCTGCGCTCTACGCGGATTGCGCAGTTTCTATTGACCCTAACCCGAGCCAGCTAGCTGATATTGCTGCCTCAAGCGCCAAGACTGCCTCCCAATTCGGCATTGACCCGAAAGTTGCGCTCATCTCCTATTCCACCGGGGATTCCGGAAGTGGAGAAACTGTTGAAAAAGTCTTACAGGCAACTCAGATAGTCAAAGAGAACCATCCCGAATTAGCGGTTGATGGTCCCTTGCAATTCGATGCCGCCGTCGATAAAACTGTGGCTGCGAAGAAATGCCCAGGTTCACCGGTAGCGGGACAGGCTAACGTATTTGTATTCAACCACCTAGATGTTGGAAACTGCGTATATAAAGCGGTGCAACGCACTGCAGGAGCCGTAGCAGTGGGGCCGATACTGCAGGGATTAAATAAGCCCGTTAACGACCTCTCTCGCGGAGCCCTGATAGAAGACATAGTTAACACCGTTATTATTACTGCAGTTCAGGCGCAGGGATAACCCCCAAAGGAGGAAAAAGGGCGTGGAAAACGATACTATTCTAGTAATCAATTCTGGATCTTCATCTATTAAATATAAGCTGATGAATCCGGAAACTGGTGAAGAGATAGCCCGAGGAATCGTTGAGCAAATCGGCGAAGCGCGCAGCCAGATTAAGCACGTCTATCACGACGTAGAAGAGACAATGGTTCGTTCAGTGCGCGACCACCTCGAGGGGATGGCAGTTGTCGAAGAACTATTCGAAAAGATTGGTCCTTCGCTACAAGAATCTCACGTGGTGGGGGTAGGGCATCGGATTGTGCAAGGTGGCCCCTATTTTTCTGGACCGGCATTAATCGACAAGAATGTTTACGCTTTGATCGAGGAGCTGTGCCCCCTCGGTCCGCTGCATAACCCGGCTCACTTAAAAGGGATTGACGCCGCTAAGCGAATTTTGCCCAAGGTTCCACACGTAGCCGTATTTGACACCGCATTCTTTAACCACCTGCCAGAAAAAGCCTATACCTACGCTTTAAAAAGGTCTGTTGCGGAAAAATACCGGATTCGCCGGTATGGCGCCCACGGCACCTCCCACCAGTACGTTTCCCATCGAGTGCGTTCCATCCTGGGAACCGACGATTTAAGACAGATCGTGTTGCACCTCGGCAACGGCGCCTCCGCTTCCGCCATTGTGCGACACCACCCCATCGATACTTCTATGGGACTAACTCCCTTGGAAGGGTTAGTGATGGGAGGACGCACCGGCGATATAGACCCGGCGACGGTATTCCACCTCTATCGTGAGGGCAAAATGAGCATCGACGAGATCGATGAGCTTTTCAACCGCCGGTCAGGTATGAAGGGTCTGACCGGCCATAACGATATGCGGGAAATTTGGAAGTTAATCGAGGCAGGCGATGAACAGGCCGAGATGGCTATGGAAATCTACCTGCATCGACTGTTGAAATACGTGGGAGCCTATTGGGCGCTTCTCGGTGGACTAGACGCGCTAACTTTCACGGCTGGTGTGGGCGAAAATGACCCGGGAGTTCGCTGGGAACTGTGTAGAAGTCTCGCCTTTATGGGGGTCAAAATCGACCAGGAGCTTAACGAGGAACATTTTACCCGTGAAGCGATTATTTCTACCCCGGATTCTTCGGTGAAAGTACTGGTAGTTCCCACGAATGAGGAACTGGCCATCGCCCAACAGGTCTACTCTGTGGTGAAGTTATAAATAAGGGGTTCCTGTCTGGAGCTAATAAGGGGCGGGGGTAAGACGCTAAGCGTCTTACCCCCGCCCCTTATTAGCATTTAAATTTTTCATCGCCGCCCACTTGGCGGAGGAGTAATTAGCTACTTGGTGACACCACTAGTTGTCTTGCTCGTATTTGGCCATTAAATCGATACGCCGCTGGTGTCGCTGCTCCCCGGTAAAAGGTTCCGCAATAAACGCATCAATTATTGCTAAAGCTTCTGGTACCTCATGCATCCGCGCACCTACTGCCACAATTTGGGCATTGTTGTGCATCCGCGCCAGTTTGGCGGTCTCCAGGCTCCAAGCCAAGGCAGCCCGAATCCCCTTAACGCAGTTAGCGGCCATCTGTTCACCGTTACCAGATCCCCCTAGAACTACCCCTAGAGATCCTTCATCGTTAAGGACAGCCTCGGCGCAAGGAATGCAGGTGTCGGGATAATCGTCCTCGGCATCATATTCCTTAGATCCGTGATCGATTACCTCGAGGCCTTTTTCCTGGAGATGATTGACTAACGCTTCTTTTAAATCAAATGCGGCGTGATCGCATGCAACGTGTATTCTCATGCTGCAACCCTATCAGGATCCCTCTGTTTATCGGGCAGAAATCGTAGCTTTGGCCAGAGCAGGATAGTCAGTCATGATGGCATCCACACCCAGGTCAGTGAGCTGCAGCATCTCCGTTTCCTCATTAATTGTCCAAGGCTCAACCCTAATTCCTTGGCTATGACACCAGGAGACAAAAATGCGGTCAACAATAGTGATTCCTCCCCATTTAAGCGGAACTTGCGCGAAAGCGGCGACGGAGTCAAAACGCCGCTTACTGGCGCTGCGGGCAGCGAGAACTGCCTTTCCAACTTCAATTGGTGACAAACAGGTTTGCACCCCCGGGTGGCGTTTTCGTAACTCGGTGAGAGTTTGGGAAGAGAACGAGGAGAATATTACTCGCCCCCAGGCATCTGCAGCGTTAACTACCTGCAAAGATCCTTCCAGGGCGCGAGACTCTTTGATATCAACGTTATAGGCTAAGGTCGGAAAATCTTCGAGGGCGGATTTTAGTGAAATCGGATGTTCCCCCGCTGGACCGCGGAGCGCAAAAAATTCTTGGGAATCAAGCTCTCCTACTGTACGGGAATCACCCCAAGGGGTGGCTAACTGGGCATCATGCTGTAACACCACAGTGCCATCTTTAAGAGCACGGACATCGGTTTCATAGCGGCTTACCTTTTGGGAAAGCGCGTAGCCAATGGATTCCCGGGTGTTCTCCAGAGTTTCTCCGCCTCCGCCTCTATGGGCAATAATCTGGGGAGCTACTCGCATTTTTGTCCCAGGTAGCGAAAATGGTGGGATTCAAGCCAGGGAACGGGATCAATAAAATTATTTTCATTGCCGGGCATGATCTCAAAGTGCAGGTGATTGCCGGTAGAGTTCCCCGTAGAGCCCACTGCCCCCAACTGATCTCCCGCCTTAACCTTTTGTCCCACTGTTACCGCAAAGGATCCCGGAAGCATATGTTTGTACTGGGAGAAAACAACTTCCCCGTCGATAATATGCTTAACCCGCACCGTATTGCCTCCCCCACCCATGGGACCGACAAAATCTACTACCCCATCGGTTAGGGAATGGATCGGGGTACCGGAGGGAGCCGAAAAATCCGTTCCCGTATGTAGTTTCAATATGCCCGATATCGGGTGGATACGATTACCAAAGGGCGAAGATTGGTGAAAGACCCCTCGCTGCAAAGGAAAGAGAATGGCGCCCTCGTTCGACATCGTTTGCGCAGCCCGGTTACCCGATCCCACATTGGAAAACTGACATTGGGGATCCGCACTTAAGATGCGAGCGCGAGTACCGGCAGCCGGTACGGGAACCAGTCCTTCTTCCGAATCTACTGTCTCGAGAGAGTGGGCACTTCCCGCCCAGCTTTCTCCCTCGGTTTGTAGAGATAGTACATGGGCAATCATCGAGCCGGGCTTATTAGCCTGCACGAATCCCGTTAGCGGCGCAATAATAGTAACTGCTGCTAAAGCCAGCATCACCAGCGCCCGAGGAACCGCAGCGTAGCGTTGAAAGCGTCGTCTCCGCCTCCGCTCGACGCGCCGAGAGCGCCTCCGGGTAACCGACTCCGCCATTTACTCTTCCTCCGGAAAACAACTAACCCTGAAATAATAACGAATTAATAACGAGTTATCCAGAGCAGATCCTATGAGAGGGGGTAGCGGGGCACTAATTCTCGCGCTGCATAGTGTCGCGGACTTCTCCCACTAATTCTTCCAGAATATCTTCTAAGAAAATAGCCCCGATAGTTTGCCCGTTTTCATTGACTTTAGCCAGATGAACCCCGGTTTTTTGCATCACCCGTAACGCGTCCTCTACTTCTTCATCAGGAGAAACTTCCGGGAGAACCCGAACTCGCCAAGATTCCAAGGGAGCCTGGCGAGCAGCGCTGGAATCGGCAAAAATAACATCTTTAAGATGCAAATACCCTTGTAAGTTCCCGGATTCATCACTAATCGGGAAACGAGAAAACCCAGTTTTTGCCACCTCGGCTTCAAAATCGGCAGCAGTCAGCGGCCAATCCAAAGTAACTAGTTGCGAACGCGGAACCATCGCTGCGCGCACGTCCTCTTTCGAAAACTCCAGGGACCCCGACAGCAAGCCCAAATCATCCCGCAAGGTGCCCGCGGCGGTAGATTTCGCGACAATCGCTGCCACTTCTTCAATGGTAAAAGACTGGGAAACTTCCGAACGCGGGGTAATCCCCAGTAGTTTCACGAACCAGTTAGCACTCTCATCAAGGGCATGGACAATAGGACGCACTGCCCGAGCAATCCGTACTAGATGCGGAGAAATCACCAGACACACCCGCACTGATGCCGCCACCGTAAGATTCTTAGGGATCATTTCCCCTAAAACAATATGTAAAAACACCACCACTACCAGCGCAAATATGAAAGCGATGGGGTGAGTTAGTGAGGGAGAGACTCCGAAGAAATCTAACGGACGCGCAATCAAATGCGCTAGCGCCGGCTCGGCTACCGCCCCCAACCCTGTCGAAGCTAAGGTGATACCCAATTGGGTTACTGCTAAAACCAAGGACACATGTTCTACCGCCCACAGCGCTGCTGTGGTTCCCCGTTTACCTTGGGCAGCCAAAGGCTCAATTTGCGAACGCCGGGTCGAGGTGACCGCAAATTCTCCGGCCACAAAAAACGCGTTTGCGGCCAGTAATACTACCGCCACTATCAGTGCCAACCAATCAGACATCTTGGTCACCGCCCTTATGGTGGCCCTGCCCGGTTATCTTGCCAGAGAGCGGAGCCGCCTCCGCAGAATCAGCGGTACTGATAAGTACTTTCTCAATTCGACGCCCATCCATTTTCGCTACCGTCAAGACGTGGCCGCGTATCTTAAAGCTCTCCCCCACCTGGGGAATCTTGCCAGCAATTACCAGAATCAAGCCGGCAATGGTTTCATAGGGGCCATCATCTGGCAGCAATACCTCAATCCGGTCAGCTATTTCATCAGGCCGTAATGTCCCATCTACCAGCCATTTATTGTCGCCCTCGAGGCGGATACCGCGCCGACGCAGGTCGTGTTCGTCAGCCACTTCCCCCACAATTTCTTCCACTACGTCCTCTAAAGTAACGATTCCGCAGGTGCCTCCATATTCGTCAACCACAATCGCCATTTGCAGATCAGCTGCCCGCAGTTGTACCAGCAGCGGCGCTAGCCTGACGGTTTCGGGAACCCGCAGCGCCTCCACTAGTAGGGACTGGGCAGTTACCGGCACACTGTTTCTTTTTTCAAAAGGAACCGCCACTGCCCGACGTAAATGCACCAGCCCGAGGACGTCATCAGCATCCTCCCCTAGAACTGGGAATCGCGAATGCCCGGTTCGCCGCGATAACTCCACCACGTCCTCCGCGCTTTGCCCAGCCTCTAAAGATTCCATCCGTCGCCGGTCGGTCATCACGTCGCGGGCGCAGAGTCTGCCTAGCCCCACAGAGCGGGTAAAAATAGTGGCGGTAGATAAGTCTAAAGTGCCGGCTTCGGCGCTGTGACGCACCATAGCCGCCAGTTCCGAAGCGGAACGGGCCGAGGACAGATGTTCTAAGGGTTCCACCCCCAAAGCACGAACTACCTGATTAGACAGTCCGTTTAAAACCGTAATCACGGGTTTAAATAGAACAGTGAAGGCTCGTTGCATGGGTGTCACTACCCGCGCAACTTCGAATGGTTTAGCTAACGCCAAATTCTTAGGGAACAGCTCTCCAAATACCATAGAAAAGGCGTTGACTAGCACCATAGCCACCACCACCGCAATGGCCGTGGCCAGCGAGGCCGCTAATTTAACATCCTGCAACCATTGCGCAAACAAAGAGGTAAGCGCATTTTGGGTCGTGTATCCCAACAGAATGGTGGTGAGGGTGATTCCCACCTGTGCCCCCGAAAGCTGGGTAGATAAATGCTGCAAAGCTTTAAGGACGCCAGCAGCTCCCTTTTCTTTACGTTTCACTCTCCCCTCAACTTGGGAGGGATCGAGAGCCAGCATAGAGAATTCGGCAGCTACGAACAGAGCGGTTCCGATCGTGAGCAAAACTCCCAAAAGCACCATTAACAGGTAATAAACACTATCAGGCAACTACACCACCGTCACCGGACCGGGGGTAGGGCATACCACTAACACCTCTTCAAGTAGGCAATTCGTAAGCTATTTTAATAGCAATGTACCAACATTAGTAAAGCCTACATAAACTCTCTCAATATCGAGAGAAACGCTAGGACTTTCGAACTAAATAGGCTTAATATTTTATTGGATATTCCGTCACCACCCAGAAAAGGAAGCGCCATGCCCAATTCGGAAGATCAAGTGGATCAGTCGGTAAGCCCGATCAACCAGGAGATCATCGATGATCTTTATGACAAATATTGCGCCGACCCCCTATCGGTTCCCGAAGATTGGAGAGAATACTTCTCCGCTTTGGAGGCACGCAATGAGCAGATAAAAGAAGCGGAACCCCACGAAAAGCAACCTCACAAGGTCAAGGGTACCGAGTCTGCAATAAGTGCCCGGGACGTTACCCGTTCCGATTTGCCGCCCGCCCCTCCAGTGGCAGCCTCCGAGCCTACCTCCCCCTATGTCGCCCGGAAAACTGCCCTCGATCTAGGCCCGGGACGCTCAGACGTAGAAGAAGAAGATAAAGTGGAACGGCTACGCGGGGTAGCTAAAGCGGTAGTTAAGAATATGGATGAATCGCTGCAGATTCCTACCGCTACTTCCGCCCGGGAAATTCCCGCCAAACTACTAATTGAAAACCGCAAAGTAATCAACACTCATTTGGCGGCCACTACCGGCGGTAAAGTGTCGTTTACTCACCTAATCGGCTACGCCATTATTGAGGCTTTAGTAGAAATGCCCTCTATGAACGTCCGTTTTGAAAAGGACGAAGATGACCGCGGCTGCATCCGCAAGTTTGCGCATGTCGGTTTCGGGCTAGCAATCGATCTCCCCAAGGAAGACGGTTCCCGCTCGCTCATGGTTCCAGTAGTCCACGATGCCGATACCTTAAACTTCCGGCAATTTATTGACGCCTACGAGGATCTAGTGAAGAGGGCGCGTGCCGGTTCTCTAAAACCTGCTGATTTTGCGGGAGGAACCGTTACTTTAACCAATCCCGGAACCTTGGGAACAAAACAATCGGTTCCCCGGTTAATGACTGGTCAAGGGGCAATCATTGGAGTGGGCGCCACCTCGTTCCCGGCCGAATGGGCAGGAGCCTCTCCCTCGCAACTGGCAAATGCCGGTATCGGACAAATCATGACCATGACTTCCACCTATGATCACCGCGTGATTCAAGGTGCCGGTTCCGGAGAGTTCCTGCGGATTATTGAACAGAAACTTACCGGCCATGACGGCTTCTTTGAGCGCGTGTTCTCCACTTTAGGGGTAGCTCACGAACCCTATCAATGGGAACGAGATTTCAGCTATGACGTGGTAACTGAGAAAGGTAAACCTGCCCGGATCGCGGAACTGATTCATGCTTACCGATCCCGCGGCCACCTGGCCGCCAATACGGATCCGCTACAGCAGATTCTGCGTCGCCACCCGGACCTATCTATCGGATCTTATGGACTGAGCGTGTGGGATTTGGATCGCGTCTTCCCCACCGGGGGGTTTGCTGGCCGCGACACTATGAACTTGCGGGATCTTTTAGAACAGCTGCGTGCCACCTATACTCAGGCAATCGGGATTGAATATATGCATATTCAAGATCCCGTACAGCGCCGCTGGGTACAAAACCGCATTGAAAAACCCTCAAAGAAGCTTTCGAAAGATGAGCAGATGCACGTGCTCAGCATGCTCAACCATGCCGAAGCTTTTGAGACTTTCCTACAAACTAAATACGTGGGACAAAAACGCTTCTCGCTAGAGGGCGCTGAATCCCTGATCCCCCTGCTAGACAAAATGCTTTCCAGTGCTTCGCGGACTGGAGTAAAAGAAATCACTATCGGGATGGCTCACCGCGGACGCTTAAATGTGCTCTCAAATGTGGCGGGGAAATCCTATGGCCAGATTTTCTCCGAATTCGAGGGCTACCTGGATCCGAACTCGACCCAGGGGTCTGGGGACGTGAAATACCACCTGGGAACGGAGGGGATTTATTCTGCTGGCGAGGGCGAAGGGGTACTGGTGTCCCTAACCGCGAACCCCTCGCACTTGGAAGCCGCTAATGGAGTTACCGAAGGTATCACTCGCGCTAAGCAGGATCGTTTAGGAGGCGGAAAAGAAGCGGAAATCCAGGTTATGCCGATTCTTATCCACGGTGATGCCGCCTTCATTGGCGAGGGCGTAGTCCAAGAAACCCTGAACATGTCCCAGTTGCGCGGTTACCGTACTGGCGGCACCGTGCACATTATTGTAAATAACCAGATCGGATTTACTACCGGGCCTACCTCGGGGCGTTCTACTCGCTACTGCACCGACTTAGCTAAAGGTTTGCAGGTTCCGATTTTCCACGTTAACGGAGATTTCCCACAAGACGTGGTGAAGGCCGCCAAACTAGCCTTTGACTTTAGGCAAGAGTTCCATAAAGACGTAATCATCGATATGGTCTGTTACCGTCGGCGCGGACATAATGAGGGCGATGACCCCTCCATGACCCAGCCGGTGCTTTATTCCTTAATCGATAGCCTGCCCACCACGCGCGAGGTTTATACCCGCAACTTGATTGGGCGCGGAGATTTAAGCGAAGAAAAAGCCCAAGAGGCTTTGCAGGAATACCACGATGACCTGAACAAGATTTTCCAGGAAACCCGGGAAAAGAAAGAATTCGACGCCGCAGAACATGACGACACTACCAATCCGGGCGGGGACACCCGCTGGGTGATGCCTACCTCGCAACAGCCCGGACAGGGGATGATGATCGGCTGGACTTCGGCTATCACTCGTGAAGAGGTAGAACGCATCGGCCAATCCCAGGTACGGGTGCCAGAGCATTTCACCCCCCACCCCAAGATTATGAAGGTATTGCAAAAGCGGGAGGTCATGTCCCGGGAAGGCAAGATTGATTGGGGCATGGGTGAAATGTTGGCCTATGGTTCCCTGGTAATGGAAGGCACCAATGTTCGTCTCGGCGGGCAAGATTCGCGTCGCGGTACTTTCTCCCATCGTCACGCGGTAATTCACGACTATGAGAATGGGCGCGAATGGACGCCACTGAACTTCTTAACAGAGAATCAAGCCACCTTCCAGGCATTCAACTCTCCCCTTTCCGAGTATGCTCCGTTAGCTTTCGAGTACGGCTATTCGGTGGAGTCTCCGGAAACCTTGGTGTTGTGGGAAGCCCAGTTCGGGGACTTCGCCAACTGTGGTCAAGCGGTTACCGACGAGTTTGTTTCCTCTTCCTTCCAAAAGTGGAATGAACGTTCGGGAGTGGTAATGCTATTGCCGCACGGTTATGAGGGGCAAGGCCCCGACCACTCTTCGGCTCGCATAGAGCGTTACCTGCAACTGTGCGCCCAAGAAAATATGTGGGTATGTCAACCCTCAAATCCGGCTAATAACTTCCATATGCTGCGCTCGCAAGCCTATAAGCGGCCACGGAAACCTTTGATTGCTTTTGAGCCGAAGCAATTGTTGCGTTTAGCAGCGGCAGCTTCCCCGGTCGAAGATTTCATTTCCGGGGAGTTTAAGCCGGTTATCGGGGAAGTAGACGAGCGGGTAAGCCAGCCGTCCCGGGTATTGCTGTGTAGCGGCCGAGTCTACTATGACTTGGTGAAAGAGCGCGCTAAGCGGGAACGTTTCGATACCGCGATCGTTCGCCTAGAGCAGCTATATCCGCTCCCGGCAACTGAGCTACAGGAAGTTCTGAACACCTGGGGAGATCTGCCGCTCACCTGGGTGCAGGATGAACCCGAAAACCAGGGTCCCTGGCCATTTATGGCTTTGCATCTTCCGGGAGCCATCGGCAAGACGCTGCAGGTAGCTTCCCGACCCGAAGCCGCCTCACCGGCAGCTGGTAATTCCAAGTTGCATAAAGAGGAGAACGCCGAGTTAATGGAGAAGGCTTTCGCCTAGTTCGATACCGTAAAAGTTTGGAGGGTGGTGACGAAAAGTCACCACCCTCCAAACTTTTACCGCGATGATTTAGCGGTAGCTAAAGTTCTTAGCAGTTAGGCCGTTTGCCGTGATTGGCGGCACTGGTACGGCGGCTTTTGCGTTTACGTCCACGTTTAGACATCTTTTACACCTTCCCAATAAATAAACAACGTCCCTAGTTTTACACATAATCCCACGTTTTCGAAAACTGACGATGCTGGCGGAAAAATTATCCACCTAAGCATCCACGATTTTCGGCAATCTCAGGTCTGGTCTTCTTGATAGCGTTGTTCTTCATATGCAATCTGCAGCCCCTCCGTTTGCATATATAACGCCAGAGACTGCACAATCCGAGTCCGTAAGGTCGAAGGAGCCACAGTTCCGTGACACAGGCAGCGCCGCAAAGACAAGGAGATGCCGGCAGCTTCGCCCTCTAGGATTTTCCGACAACAAGGACATTCGGCAATATGGCGTGCCTCTTCCTCACTAAGCTCCCGGGACTCTTCCGTAGCATGTCTAAAGGGATCACGCCCACATGGCTGCTCGTTCATTACTTCACCCCGATTCCGTACTCGCGGGCATATTCTGACAGTTCATCTCTAAGCTGGCTGCGTCCTCGATGAAGCCTAGACATCACTGTACCCAGAGGAATCCCCAGAATCTGCGATATTTCCTTATAGCTGAACTGTTCCACATCCGCCAGGTAGACTACCGCCCGATGCTCATCTGAGAGCTTGTCAAAGGCCGCTTGGATGGTTTCATTGGGAAGTCGTTCCAAAGCGGTAGTCTCGGCAGATGGCATCCCCTCTCCCTGATGCAGTGAGTGCGCTACCTGCTCTTGATCAGTAATTTCTCCTGATCCTTGCTCTTGCGGACGGCGGGTCTTTAAACGGTACTGATTTAAAAAGGTATTAGTCATGATCCGGTACATCCAGGCTTTTAAATTAGTACCTGGTTGGTACTGGTGAAACTTACGGAATGCCTGCATATAGGTATCTTGTACCAAGTCCTCTGCATCGGCAGGTTTGCGAGTAAGCCGTAGTGCTCCTGCATAAAGTTGATCTAGCAGCGGCAGGGCTTCCTTACTGAAACGTTCTGACAGGGGCACGTTATTATCGCCGGCAGCTAAGGCAGCCGGCAGAGCTTCCTCCCCGTTTTCGCCCGCGAGCAGCTGTCCGCGCTCAGAGTCTACCTTTTTAGGTAACTCAGCCGTGCCTGCCCGGTTCGTCTCTAGGATTTCAGTTTCCATTAACTCCATTCTAGCTTGGTTTTCAGATTCTCAGTTTGGGTAATTAAACTCCCAGAAGCTAGAAATAGCCAGCAGCTTAGGTAACAATAGAAACATGGCTAATAGGTATGTACTTTCTCGCGCGCTAATAGCGGCACCTTTAATTATTGAGGGGATCGACGCGGTACGTAACAGTGATAAGCATGCGCGTTTAGCCCAACATCACCTAGAGCTAATGGAAAAGAATGGCTTTCCTCCGCTGACTAAAAGCGATGTGAAAACTATTGCTAAAGTTTGCGGAGTGGCGGTATCCGTCTTGGCCTTGCGGATGGCTACTACCCGCCGTTCTCCCCTAGCTACCAGTGCTTTAGTGCTAGCCAACGGAGCAGCAACCATTGTCAATGGCTGGCAGCCAGGAAAGGTTGATGCCTTGAGAATTGCCCAGGGGCTAGCGCTCCATGCTGGTTTAACCTCCGAAATTTTCCCCGCGAGGCAGGACTAAACTTTGAGTGTCTGGAATGCCCCCGTCAAAAGCACCCCACTAAATGCGGTAATCTCGCTTCCGCCCTCTAAATCTTTAACTGCCCGCGCCCTGGTATTAGCGCTACTAGCGGAAGAACCAACTTTACTAACCAACCCTTTGCGTTGCCGGGATACCGAGTTGATGATTGCCGGTATCCAAGAATTTGGAGCCCAGGTAGATGAGCAAGCGGGAGGACTTCTAATCACTCCCCCTGCTAAGCTGACTCCCCAAACCGGGATTATTGAGTGCGGTCTGGCAGGGACGGTTATGCGGTTCTTAACTCCAGTGGCGCTACTTAGTGGCCGGCCGGTACGTTTCCAAGGGGATGAAGCTGCCGGTGCCCGTCCCATGAAAGGTCTGCTAGATGCTTTAACTAAGCTGGGCGCCCAGTTTAGCGATATACCAAAGCCGGGACATTTACCTTTCACTATTAGCGGTCAGCTTAACGCCAGTGAGCAACTGCAGCAGCTACAGGTAGATGCTTCTTCCTCCTCTCAATTTGTTTCTGCCTTGCTGCTAATCTCACCAGCGCTCCCCTTTGAACTCCAGATAGAAGTCGACTCGGTTTTACCTTCTATCCGTCACGTAGAAATGACAGTAGCGGAAGTAAACGCCTGTGGCGGACAAATCGAAAATCTGGGTGGAGAAACCGGAGATTGGAATACTCGCCAGATTCGGCATCTGTGGCGCTGTCGGCCTGCGTGCCTACGGGGCGGCGAGCGCCATATCGAACCCGATTTAACTAATGCGGGACCGTTCCTGGCCGCAGCCATGATTTGCGGCGGACAAGTTAGTATCCCCCATTGGCCCGCTAAGACTTTCCAAGCTGGGGATGCTTGGCGGCAACTACTGACTCCTATGGGGGCACGGATTTATCGCTCTCCCGAAGGCAGCTTGGTTTGTCAAGGCAATGGGGTAATTGGCGGCACCCAATGTGACTTGGAAGCCATCGGCGAATTAACTCCCACCTTGGCTGCCTTGTGTACCTTGGCAGTGGAGCCTTCAAAACTTACCGGGATCGGGCATCTGCGCGGACACGAGACTGACCGCTTAACCGCCCTCGAAACGGAAATTAAACGCCTGGGTGGTAAAGCTAAAGCCAGCGAAACTACTCTCCGGATTTCTCCGTCACCATTACACGGCGATTTAGTGCAAACCTACGCTGATCATCGGATGGCGATGTTTGCTGCCCTGATCGGTTTGCAGGTTCCCGGGGTGCGGATTGCAGATATTAAGTGCGTAGCTAAAACTTTTCCGGATTTTACTGCGACTTGGGAAACCATGTTGGCTGGTGCTAATGGCTCGGCGTGATATTGGCACCGACGATCCCAGGGTTAGAGTTCGTCCCGCCCGCTCGAAACCGCGCCGCTCGAAAAAACAGGTAGATTATTCTGCTAGTCCCACTGCTTTTGTGTTCGCGGTAGATCGTGGTCGGATCCACGTGCAAATGGGAGACACCAAATTGGTGGGGGTAAAAGCCCGAGCCCTAGGCAGGCACGGTATCGTAGTCGGCGATCAGGTACGGGTCACCGGGGATTTAAGTGGGAAAAGTGGTTCCCTAGCGCGGATTGTGGAAGTTTTACCCCGGCAAACCGAACTAACCCGCTCCGCGGAAGACAGTCCCGGGGCGAAAGAAAAGCCCATGGTGGCAAACGCTAATCAAATGGCAATTGTTACCGCCTGTGCCGACCCTTTGCCCCGTCCAGGAATGATTGATCGGCTATTAGTTGCCGCTTACTGCGCGGGAATCGAGCCGTTACTACTGGTTACTAAATCCGATCTGACCTCACCAGAGCCGCTGCTAGAACTTTTCCGACCCTTGCAGGTGCCCAGCGTGGTAACCAGTATAGAAAGCGGAGAAGGACTCGATGAGGTAGCCGAGCTATTGGCTGGGCGGGTCAGCGTACTGGTGGGCCACTCGGGGGTAGGTAAATCCTCACTTATGAATACCTTGATTCCCGACGCTGCCCGCTCTACCGGGCACGTTAACCAAGTGACTGGGCGTGGGCGCCACACCTCCACTTCGGTAATGGCACTCCCCTACCAGGATGGCTGGTTGATTGACACGCCGGGGATTCGCTCTTTCGGGTTAGCTCATATTAGCGAGGAGGACCTGTTGGCCGCTTTCCCCGATCTAGCGGAGGTGGCCACTCGCTGTCCGAAACTGTGTCCTCATTTGCAGTCTTCACCGGGATGCCAGCTGAGCAGCTTAGAAGAAACCGATCCCGCCCAAGAGCGGCGGGTAGAATCCTTCCGGCGTCTACTTGCCTCCCAACATAGCCAAAATACGTTGGTGTAAGTGCGAGTTAGTCGCCAAAGCGTTGCGACCAACACACCCTTTTTTCCCTTCCAGCGAGGTAAAACGCCCTCCAGCTTCCTCTACGATGGGCACTAACGCTGCCATATCATAGATTTCTAGTTCTGGTTCGGCCGCGACGTCAACCACGCCCTCAGCCACCAACATATAGGAATAAAAATCCCCATAGGCGCGGGTGCGCCATACTTTTCGGGTCAGCTCCAAAAAGGCAGGCAATTTTCCTCGTTCTTCCCAACCGATCAAAGACGAGTAACTAAGGGAAGCATCTTTGAGTTCGCTGATCTTAGAAACCTGGTTAGCTTGCGGCTCTCCCCCATTAAAAGCACGCCAAGACCCTAAGCCGCGACCTGCCCACCAGCGCCGTGCCAAAGCCGGAGCGCTAACTACCGAAGCCACCATTTCTCCATCCAGTTCCAAACCGATTAGGGTTGCCCAGACGGGTACTCCCCGCACAAAATTTTTGGTGCCGTCAATGGGATCAATAATCCAGCGAGCTTGGGTAGCTTCGGCGGCGCTCCCCCCGTATTCTTCCCCATAAATCAGGTCATCAGGGCGGGCATCCGCTAACGCCTGCCGAATCATCTGTTCGGCACCGCGATCAATATCAGATACTGGGGTTAGATCAGCTTTTTCATACACCTGGTAGTCACGCTGGGTAAAATGCGTTAGCGTGTACTGATCTACCTGGTCTGCGATTTCTAGTAGCAGGCCTACGTCCTCACCAATATTCCTCATATTATGATTCTTCCTTTCCGAGAGCGGATAGAACTTCTGCTTGCAAAGCGGCTGTTACTTGTCCCGGGGCGCTGGGTTCCGCTCCTGGGAGCACCGCGAAAGTTGCACAGTTACCGAATACTCCCCCTACCAGACGACTGGCGGTACCAAGTGGCCCCATACCTGCAACGAGAAATGGGCGCTTACCAGCAGTGTCCCGGTAATAGTTTTCCATGGCGGTAAAAACGGCTAGCAGATGCTGCGTGCTGGTGATGGTAAGAGCCAGTTTTGCCACCTGCGCCCCGCGTTCATGGGCGGCGGCTAACCAGTTATAGATGCTTTCGCGATCCATCTTTTCGGCTTCTGCGGCCGCAAAATAATGCCGAGAAAGCACACTCACTACCCCCAGGTCATGAGCATAAGCTAAAGCCTCAGTTGCCAAAGAAAAATCATCCTCAATATCGAGGGCGCTGGCTCCCGCCTTTACCAGCATCTTCATAGTTTCAAACTGGTGGGTAGGCACCATCTGCGAGCCTCCCCCCTGATGTTTGCTGCGGCAGGTAGCTAGCCACGGGAGTTTGATAACCGGAGCCACGGCCTCCACAATTTCCCGCAAGTAGGCGGGGTTGTGGTATTCACGGAGCAGATCCAATCGCCACTCGACCAGATCGGCTGCCTGGGGAATTCGGGAAATCTGCCCCCGCAGTTCGACTTGATTTGTACCGGTCAGCGGAACAATTAGTGCCGGTCGCCCCGGGGAAAACAGTGAGCCTGGTTCCATCGGTTTGCCTCCTGGAAGTCTTACTAGCTCAAACATATCGCACCTGACATCCCCGGTGCCTAGCCGGTAAATAAGTAAAATCGATGGTATGAAGTTAGTCCACACCTCCGATTGGCATGTGGGTCGCACTCTTTATGGGGAAGATTTAGCTGCGGCGCATCGCCAATTTTTTTCTTTCCTCACTCAGCTGGTGCGTGAGGAGCACGTGCAGGCCGTGATGGTATCTGGGGATATTTTTGATCGCGCGATTCCCTCCCTGGAATCTTTAGAGATTGTTTCCGGGGCATTGGCGGAACTGACCGAACTAACCGCAGTAATTTTAACTCCCGGAAACCATGATTCTGCGGAAAGACTGGGCTTTTTAGCTCCCTATGTACGGGGCAACCTATATTTGCGTACCGCTTTAGCCGATATTACCCGCCCGGTGGAAATCAATGCCGCCGCTGAAACCCTGCGGGTTTGGGGCATCCCCTATCTCAACCCCGATATGGTACGCACCAGTCTTTATGATGGATATCTACCTGCGGAAAAAGAAGAAGCAGCAGGTGGTGACGGAGAAGAATCCCTTCCCCGCCTGCCGCGTTCACACGAAGCAGTAGTAGCGGCGGCCATGCGCCGAGTGGGCAAAGCGCAACTCCGCCTTCCTCGCGTTGACCGCACTATGGTTATGGCCCACGCTTTTGCCGTAGGTGGCGAGGCTAGTGACAGCGAACGGGACATCACCGTCGGGACTGTGCAATCGGTTCCCCTGCAGGTCTTTGAAAACTATGGGGAAACCGATCCCGAATCAATTTCAGAGATGCCGGCCCCCGACTATTTGGCATTGGGACATTTACATGTGCCGCAAAATCTGCATACCGTCCGGTCTGCGGGGCGCTACAGCGGATCACCGATTACTTTCTCTTTTTCGGAATGCCACACGCCAAAATCGGTGGTGCTCTTAGATACGGCCGCCCCAGATTTAGATCCCCAGCTAGTTCCCACCCCGGTGTTCCGGCCAGTAGGACGTATCAAAGACTCTTTTGCAAACCTGCTAACTAGCTCCCGTTATGAAGAGTTCACTCGCTACTGGCTCGAAATCACGGTGACTGACCCGCAGCGACCAGCGCATCTGGTCACCAAATTAAAACGACGTTTCCCGAAAGCTTTGGCCATTTTGCATGAAACTTCCCCGGCGAATTTAGAGGAGCAGCACCGCTCCTTACGAGCTAATCGCTATCGACCCGCGGCGCTCGCCAAAGATTTCTTTAAGCAAGCGCGCGGCGGAAAAGAGCTAAGCGAAAGCGAAAATGAACTGGTAGAAGAGATTTATGAGCAGGCGCGGGAGGAGAATTAAGTGCGAATTTTAAAGCTTAGCTTCGAGGCCGTGGGCTCTTTTGGCGGCAAAGAAACTATTGATTTCACCAAACTGGGTACCGGCTCGGGGCTGTTCTTGATTCACGGCCCCACTGGTTCGGGAAAATCTACCATTCTGGATGCCATTGTTTTCGCCCTCTATAGTGATGTGGCCTTGGAATCTAACTCCTCAAAAAGCCGGCTACGCTCCGATTACGCTGGTGACGACCAAATCAGTTGGGTGCAGCTAGATTTTGAGGCTCGCGGACAGCTGTACCGGATTTGGCGCACCCCCAAATATGAGCGACCTAAACAACGCGGATCGGGGACTACTTCGCAGCCAGCCCAGGCGAGTCTGTGGCGCCTAAGCAGGGAGGACGCCGATCCAGGCGACGCGATTGCCTCGCAACCGCGAACCGTTAATGAGGAGTTAGCTACCCGAATCCTGCCGCTAACTAAATCCCAGTTTTTGCAGACCGTGATTTTACCCCAGGGGGCTTTTTCGCGTTTCCTACGGGCATCTTCCGATGAGAGACAAGAGATTTTGCAACAAATTTTTGGTACCCAGATCTTTGAGCGGATGCAAAAAGAATTTACGGAGCGTGCCCGACAAGCGCAAACTAGTGCCCAAGCAGGCTCGACAACTATTGTTAACAAGCTAGAGATTTTCGTTGATACCTGGAACAAATTGGCGCAGTCGGTGGGTAGTTCCCGCAGCGAGTTGGAAACTTTGCACGCCACCCTTAGAGCTTTACCCGCAGTTTTAGATGAGGATTTAATCAAATCTTGGGAGCCTTACTACCTGTTGCCAGCCGTGCACTCTCGACAATGGCTAAGCACCCATAGTCAACGGGTAAAAACCGCTGGCGCCCAGTACCAGGCCGCCTTGGAAAAGAAAGAAGCAGCAAAAACTCTCCAGGAGGATTTCCAGGAACTGACCCGCCTATTAGCGGAAGAAAAACAGCTCCAAGCACGCCAGGAGGGCGTGGAAACCAATCGAAAACAAATCGCACTTCACGAACGTGCAAGACTAGTCGCTGCCGAAATCAGGGAAACGCAACGCTATCAAGAAAACTTAGCTACCGCGCAGACGCAACTGCTAGCAGCGTTGCAGACTTCCCCCGCGCCTTTTGATACTCGCCCGCTACCGACCTCGGAAACTTCCCTAAGCGAGCTCGAAGAAAGGGTAACCAAACAGCACGAAAAGAATTCTAAAGACCTGGGAGTGTTAGCACCGTTGATTGAGCGGCAGAAAAAACTTGAGTCTTTAGAAGCTACGGCTAAAAACGCTCGGAAAAGGTATGTAGAACATTCCCAGGCTGCCGCCCAGGCGGCTAAAGAGTTCACGCTGTTAGCACCCCAAATGCAGACGCTAAGAGTCCGGCAGCTACGTCTAGAAAAAGAACAACTCGGTTTTGAGGATGCCCGGCAAAAACAGCTGCAGTTACGGCAGTACGAGGGGGAACGCCAGCATTTTTTGCAGGATTTCAAACGCTTTCAGAATGAGGTGGGTAAACTTCCGGCTTTCAGTAAAAAGGTAGCAAGGGCGCGCGCAGCCGCTACCCAATACGAGCGCGATTTTTTTGTGGATTCGGCGATTCTTTTAGCCTCTCGCTTGGAAGCGGGGCGCCCTTGCCCGGTTTGTGGCTCTTCCTCGCATCCGGATCCCGCCCACGGCGACGCGAATCAGGAGCGCTCCCTCACCGAGCTAACCAGGCTAAAAGACCAGTTCACTAGCGCAGAGACCACTTTAAGAGAAAAACACCAACAGCTAAGAAAAGAGCGCGACCGTTTGCGGGTTGGTATCCGGTGGCTACGGCAAAACTGGCCCGGAAACGCACAGGTGATTGACACCCGGGTGGCCTACCTGCAGGAGCAAGCGAAAGCGCTAAAGGCTGTGCACCAGCAGCTAGCGCAGCTAGAAAAACAGGCTCAGCAGTATCGGGATTTGGTACGAGCCTCAGTTAATTCCGCGAACCTCGAAAAGAATAAACTCGCCAACGCGTTGGGACAGATTCGGGAAATTACCGCCGAGGTTGCTGCTTCCGGGCAATCTAGCAACCTTTTGACGCGGCAACGCAGCCTTAGTGAAGACCAAAACAAACTGGCTTCACTGATAAAGAATCTCAGAAACACCCGGGAAGCTCTAAGCAATTTGTCCCATGCGCAAGAACATCTAGAAAAATCTTTACTCCAAGCGCATTTCCCAGATGCTCTGGCGGCGCAAGCCGCCCTGTTGGAAGCAGATAAATTCCAAGAACTAAAAACTGCCGTACACGCCTGGGATCAGTCATTTCAGGCCAACCAGGTAAAGCTGAAGACTGACCGGATTCAAAAGCTGACAGACCCCGACTTTGTACTGCCAGATTTAGAAGCCCTAACGGAAAAAGCCACCGCCCAGGCAGAAATTTTCCAAAATAAGCAGGCAGAACTAGCGAAAGTTACAGAGCAATTAAAAACGGTAGCGAGCGCAATAAGTGACTTGCAAACCGCTGCCGCCCGATATTTGGAATCTATTAAAGATTCTGCCCCCTTAATCGCCCTCGCAAATCTAGCTAGAGGAGAGGAAGGATCCGCGGTGCGCGCCCCCTTAGCCACCTGGGTACTCTTGGATCGTTTTGAGGAAGTTTTAAACGCCGCCAATCCGCATTTAGGAAAAATTTCGGGAGGTCGCTATCAGCTTTCCCGTAGCGACTCCGAATCTTCCCGTCGGCGTAACCAGGCATTATCCCTGGCAGTCACCGATAACTCTTCCGATAAAGCACGCGAGATTTCAGCGTTATCGGGCGGAGAGTTGTTTTACTGTTCCCTCTCTTTAGCCCTGGGTCTATCGGAAGTAGTAACTGCGGAAGCTGGGGGAATCGAAATTTCTTCTATGTTTATTGATGAAGGATTTGGCACTTTGGATACCAGTAAACGGGAACTGGTAATGGAGGCACTAAAAAATACTTCTACCTCCGGGCGAACCGTGGGATTAATTAGTCACGTAGATACCTTACGCGGTGAAATTGCGGATCAAATTCAGGTTATTGCCGCTAAAGATAAAGGCTCTACCTTAAAAATTATCGGCAACTAGTTTGCTTGCGAATACCTTACTGCGTGGCCGCTTAGGAAGTTACCCAAATTGCCGCTACCGCCGGTTTACCCAAGGTGACTTCGTGTCCATCTACCTTTAGACGCATAATTCCAGCTTCCGGAATGTTCTCTAAGAGTAATAACTGGCAACCGGGAACTATCCCTACCGATTCTAAGAAACGCAACAATTCGGCCTGGTTATCTTTAATGCGGGCTACTGTTGCCGGGGTATTTAAGGGAGCCTGCACTAGTGGCAGCGTGGAAACTCGCGGTAGCTGCCCATCACTGGTGGGAATAGGATCTCCGTGGGGATCAACCCGGGGGTTGCCCAGCGCCCTCTCCATTGCCGCAATTAACTTATCAGAGGCAGCATGTTCTAGTTCTTCTGCTTCCGCATGGACTTGATCCCAGGGATATCCCAGTTTCTGGTGTAGATAAGTCTCGAGGATACGATGCTTTCGCACCATTTTTAAAGCTATTTTTTCACCTTTTTCAGTAAGGGTAATCCCCCGGTAGGGAACGTGGCTGATCAGCCCTAACTTGTCTAAACGGCGCACATTTTCCGAGGCGGTAGAGGGCGCCACCCCCATTCTTTGTGCTAATCCCGATACTGACAGAGAGCTCCCTCCCCATTCGGTAGCCCCTATCAGACGCTTTAAATAGTCCTGCACTACCCGCGAGGTTACCGCCTCGTCCTCTGTTTGCTCGTCCATAGATTTCCTGTCCATCGTTTACACCTTAGGTTAGAGACGAAAAATCTGCAGACCAAACGCCGCGAATAGTACCGTAACAACTATCGCCACGCTCAGCAGAGCACCCAACCACCAATAACCCACTACAAGGCGGCGTGCCCCGCTAAGCGGGCGGGTGGGGCTAGCCGTTGTCCGCACCCAGAGCGCATAGGACAGCCAGGCGAGGAAAATAGTTGCCACCCAGGTTAAGAAGCAATAGGGACATAGGGAACGCAACTGAAATACCGAGGTCGCCAGGAAGAAAAGTACCGCTCCCAGGCCAGCGCTGGTTCCTAAAACGAAAATCGAAAGTCCCCATTTCGGCACTCGTCCCCCGCATAGCAGGTAGATTCCCGCCACATTGAGCACTGCAAACGCTATTATCCCGAAAATTGAATTAGGGATTCCGAAAAGCAGATGACCGGTCGCAGACTCCATAGCTCCGCGACAATCCACCACATTATTTATCGAACAACCTAGTCCGCGGTCTGGCTGGGAGCGGTGAATAACTTCGGTGCGCCACAACTGCCAGGAAGCCACTAAACCTACCAGTGAAAATATAATAAGTTCCAGGCTAGCTAGTCGCGGAAGCTGTCCGGAACGCATCGCCGGTGACGGAGACAGCGGATCGGAGTTAAACGCCAATTCGTTTGCAGATAGCGATGTAGTGTTCTCTGCCATTAATCCTCCTACCCTAAAAATCCTGTCCCTAACCTAGCATAGCGATGACGGGTAAAACGGGTGAGGCCGCGCCCGCGACCTCACCCGCCTACTGGCTTTTAATCAGGGAAGCTATTTTACTTCCCGCATCCGCAAGGGCACGTAGTCACGCTGCGGCTCCCCCTGGTATACCTGGCGAGGACGCCCTATACGGGTCATGGGATCATGCAGCATTTCAATATATTGAGAAATCCAACCTGGTAGCCTCCCGAGTGCGAATAGCGGGGTAAACATCTTGGTGGGGAAGCCCATTGCGGAATAAATCAGGCCGGTATAGAAGTCAACGTTGGGATAGAGTTTGCGTTCAATAAAGTAATCATCTGAGAGGGCGACTTCTTCCAGCTCCATAGCCAGATCAAAGAGGTCATTGTTTTTGCCCATCCGATCCAGAACCTTATGTGCCTGTTCCCGCACGATTGCCGCCCGCGGATCATAATTTTTATAGACGCGGTGGCCAAAGCCCATCAGCTTTACACCCTTTTCCTTGTTCTTAACTTTTTCCACGAATTCTGGGATAGAAAGGTGGTTGTCACGAATATTGATCAGCATCCGCAATACCGCCTCGTTTGCCCCGCCATGCAGCGGGCCAGACAATGCTCCCACCCCGGCAGCAACCGAGGCATACATATTGGCATTGGAGGAACCGACCAACCGTACCGTAGACGTAGAACAGTTTTGCTCGTGATCGGCATGCAAAATAAAGAGCACCTCTAGTGCCCGGATAATCGCGGGATCTATATCGTAGGACTGGTAGGGCAATCCAAAGGTTAAACGAATAAAGTCCTCTACATAGGAACGCTCATTATCGGGGTACAGCAGCGGTAGACCTGCAGCCCGCTTAGCGATATAGGAAATCATGGTCGGTACTTTCGCCAGCAACTGCACAGCCTGAATATCTTGTAGCTCCGGATCATGTACATCCGCGAAAGTTTCTTCGTAATAGGTAGCCATCCCGGCGATACCACCCTGCAAAATCGCCATCGGGTGTCCATCGGAGGGGAAAGCGGTAAAGAATGCCCGAAAATCTTCATGCAGGAGGCGCTGCCGTTTTACCCGGCGTACGAAGTCATCTAGCTGCGAGGGCGTGGGTAGCTCTCCCCGGATCAGCAAATAGGCAACTTCTAAGAAACTGGAGTGATGCGCCAACTGGTCTATCGGATAGCCCCGGTAACGCAAGATCCCCTTCCCGCCATCAATAAAGGTAACTTTTGAGGTGCAGGACGCCGTGGTAGAAAAACCGGGATCAAGCGCTACCAACCCGGTTTGATTACGCAGCTGGGAAACATCAATGCCTTGATCACCGCAGGTTGCTTGCACGGGTGGAAATTCAATGGTTTTACCATCGACTTCTAATACTCCCGGTAGCCGGCCGAATTCATTGGATTTCGGGGTGTTATTTTGATTTTCAGCCATTTTAACAACCTTCCCTGAAAGAGAGACTTATTGCCTTCCCACTCTCACTATATAGGACTTAATACCCTGAAAAATACAACGTTTTCTTAAAGATTTTACCATTTTTAGGCAAATTTCACCAAACGTTTAGCAGTCTCTTCAATTTCTTGATCGCTAACGCAGAGCGCGATTCGCACATGACACCCCGGCCGGGAGTTATAGAAACTTTCCGGGGCTACTATCAGCCCAAGGCGCGCCATATGATCTAACAAACGCCAATCAGCTCCCCTGCCGGGCGTCACCGACTGCGCAGCCTCATCAGCATTATCGGCGGGATCAAAAACCCACAGGTAAAGCCCCGCCTCGCATTCCGCGGCAACTTTAAAACCCGCGTTTTCCAGCGCAGCCGCCAAGATTCTGCGTCGCCGCTCGTACCTCTCCACCTGCGCCTTAACCTGGGAACGCTCCGAGAGCACTTGTGTTAACGCGCTCTGTACCGGAGCCGGCATTATCTGTCCACAGTGCTTGCGTACCGCCAGCAGCGCTGAAATCAAAGCCTGATCCCCTGCCACAAAAGCCGCCCGGTAACCGGCCAAATTTGATTCTTTCGACACCGAATATACCAAGAGCAGATTATCGGGATCGTCCCCGCACACGTCCTCTTGCAGCAGCGAGGGCGCCGGCCCTTTTCCTCGATACGTCAATTCGCTATAGCACTCATCGCTGGCTACCACGGCGCCGACTTCCCGTGCCCAAGAAACGACTTCCCGGAGCCATTCCTTACTTGCGACCCACCCGGTAGGATTCGCGGGAGTGTTTAGCCACACCAATGTGGCATCACGTGGCCAGGTGGAAATATCATTGGAAACCGCAATCCCTTGGGCACCAGCCAGCCGGGCGCAAATATCATAGGTAGGATAAGCCACTTCGGGGAACAAGACCTTATCTCCCCTACCTATCCCCAATTGCCAACCTAGAGAGGCGATCAGTTCCTTCGATCCGACCGTCGGCAAACAAGCGTCCTCATTTAGGCAGGTAATTCCGCGCGTACGCGCCCAGTTAACAATGGCACGGCGCAGCTGGATAGTGCCGGCAACTGCGGGATAACCGGGACTATTCGCTCCCGCCTGGAGAGCTGCTTGCGCGCTATCCGGACAAGTATCAATCGGGGTACCGATAGATAAATCTATGGCTCCCTCCGGGTAAGCTGCCGCAGTTTCCCGGTAGGGGGTCAGCAAATCCCAGGGAAAAACTGGTAGTCCTAGGGAACGCGGCAAATCACTGTTTTTCATGCTTTCACCCTATGACAGCCGCTTTACCTAAAGCAGACGCGTCCACAGACAAAAACCGGCAACCCGCCCTAAACCCTGAAGATTATTCCTCGCGGGCAGGTAGTTTCTCAATCATAGGATCGTCGTAGCCGGTGGCGCCCACACTGGAGGCTCCGCCAGGAGACCCCAAGCCTTTAAGCTCAAAGAAATCGGTGTTGGCGCGGTAGTAGTCGGACCATTCTTCAGGTAGGTCATCTTCGTAAAAGATAGCTTCTGTGGGGCAGACCGGTTCGCAGGCTCCGCAGTCCACGCATTCTTCTGGGTGAATATAGAGCGTGCGTTTGCCCTCGTAAATACAATCCACAGGGCATTCATCGACGCAGGCTCGATCCTTAACATCTACGCAAGGTTGCGCAATCACGTAAGTCATAGATTCTCCTTGGTCTTGATATTGCTAGTATCTCACTATGAAGTTTGTGGGCAATCAGAAACCGCCGCCGCGGCTACCTTGGCTGTCTTGGAAAGTGGGCGAAAGGGTGGTGCTGCGTCGCCGGGAAGCCGATGGGCTCTATGACGCCCTGGGGGAAGTATTAGCCGTAAGCCCTGATAGCGTCACTATTTTGACCCGCAAAGGCCCGGTTACAGTTCCGGCAGAAAAAATGGTTACCGGGAAGCGGGTTCCTCCTCCGCCGAAAATCTAGCCACCCCGAATGCCTTAAAAATCACCTATTCGCCGCGTTCTTGACGGCGGCGGCGAGACGCAATTTTGAAACGATCCTGCGCACTTAATACCACTTTGCGAATCCGGATCTCTTCGGGGGTGACTTCCACGCATTCGTCCTCGGCGGCAAACTCTAAAGATTCTTCCAAAGTCAGTACCCGGGGAGGAACTAACCCTTCAAAGGCATCAGCAGTAGAAGAACGCATATTGGTTTGCTTCTTTTCCCGGGTAATATTGACATCCATATCCTCCCCGCGCGGATTTTCCGCCACTACTTGTCCCTCATAGACCTCGCTGCCGGGTTGAATAATGAAACTTCCCCGTTCTTGCAGCTGAATCATCGCGTAGGGGGTAGATTTTCCAGCGCGATCAGACACTAGAGATCCGCTTTGACGCCGGGTAATCGCACCTTGCCAGGGTGCATAACCATCTGCAATAGAAGAGGCAATCCCCGAGCCGCGAGTTTCGGTTAGGAACTTAGAACGGAAAGAAATCAGACCGCGCGCCGGTACCCGGAAAATCAGGCGCACCCAGCCGGTGCCGTGATTCGACATGGTCTGCAATTTACCCTTGCGCGCCGCCATTAACTCGGTGACTTTACCTAGGTAATCTTCGGGGACATCGATGGTCATTTGCTCCATCGGTTCATGGGTTTTCCCGTCAATCTCTTTGGTTACCACCTGGGGTTTACCGGCGGTGAGCTCGAATCCTTCCCGGCGCATCTGCTCAATCAAAATCGCCAAGGCTAACTCCCCACGTCCTTGCACCTCCCAGGCGTCCGGACGCTCGGTAGGCAGCACTTTCAAGGACACATTCCCGATGAGTTCGCGATCCAGACGATCTTTAACTTGTCGCGCCGTGAGTTTATGTCCTTTAACCCGGCCTGCCAGCGGAGAAGTATTGGTACCGATAGTCATGGAGATAGCGGGATCATCCACTTTAATTAGGGGCAGAGGGCGGGGGTCTTCTAGATCCACTAGCGATTCCCCAATAGTAATCTCGGGGATTCCGGCCACTGCCACGATATCTCCGGCGTGGGCTTCCGCCACACTTTTACGTTCCAATCCGAAAGTGGCTAGCAATTCAGTTAATTTCACATCGGTTATCGAGCCGTCATGACGCGCCCAGCCCACGTGTTCACCATGCCGCAAAGTACCGTTGTGAATCCGCAGCAGAGCTAGACGCCCGAGGAAAGGCGAAGAATCCAAGTTGGTGACGTGCGCGGCCAAGGGAGCATCGGGATCATATTCCGGACCAGGAATCCGGTTAATAATCGCATCAAATAGATCGTGGAGGTCGCTTCCAGGTAGCTCCCCGCGAGGCGGTTTTTCCCAGGAACAGCAGCCGGCTTTTGCCGAGCAATACAGCACCGGAACGTCCAGCAGCGAATCCAAATCTACTTCTTCACCCTCGTCCACTAGGTCTTGCGCCAAGGATAAGAGCAGGTCAACGGTTTCGGCTTCTACTTCTTCTATCCGGGAGTCTGGGCGATCAACTTTATTAATCACCACGATTACCGGCAGGCGCGCAGCGAGCGCCTTGCGCAATACAAACCGGGTTTGCGGCAGCGGCCCTTCGGCGGCATCTACTAGCAGCACTACCCCATCCACCATAGACAGGGCGCGTTCGACTTCCCCACCAAAATCAGCGTGCCCGGGAGTATCGATCACGTTAATAGTGATTCCTTCGCTGACTCCCACATTTTGGGCAGCTTTACCCGCATAATGTACCGCGGTATTTTTCGCCAGGATGGTGATCCCTTTTTCCCGCTCCAAATCGCCAGAATCCATTACCCGTTCGCCGGTTTTCTCTACGCTGGCATGGTCACCGAAGGCGCCCGATTCCCAAAGCATTTTGTCTACTAAGGTAGTTTTTCCGTGGTCTACGTGGGCAACGATCGCCACATTTCGCAAATCCTGGCGAACCTTCATCCGCGCCTCCTTATTACCGTTCCGAGCGTTCACTCGGGCATGAAAAAACCGGCGGGGATTAGGGTCGCAGCGCCGGAACTTTCTTAAATATACCCCCGAGGCCGCTACCAGTGCTAACGAGCGTCGTTTAGCTCACTGTTTTCGGGATCAGCCTGCCCGGTTTCGCCCTCCGAAGGCTGCTCGGCTAAGTCTTGTCCTTCGGTTTCTGGGGATTGCGGAGCTGTAGGCTCAGAAATCGGTGAGTCAGCGGCGCCTGTTGCTTCCGCCGCTTGTGCCTGTTGCGACCGCAGTTGTTTACGAGCCTGCGGACTAAGGCGCACCCCATAACGAGGACGCTCATCCGGGCGGGAACCAAACTCAGTTGGCCCACTATCAGTACTGGGCGGGGCATCTTGTTCCACTACCGCCGCTTGGAAGCGGGAATCATCTAAGAGCAGACGCCGGGCAGTATAGTAGTCGGCTGCGGTCATTAATACGTGCTCTTTCCCAGCCAAGGAGGAAGCATAAGCAACCGGGTACCCTGCATCTGAAGAACGAATCGCCCAGGCAACAAGGCGCTCGATCGCTGTCACTGCAGCGCAGGCTACGATCACTAGAGGCGCAAAAACCGCCCAGGATGGTTTCCAAATCACAAACAGCAAAGCGAAGAAAATCCCCATCATTAGGCCGCGAGAAAACCCAGCAATTAGGGCTTTTGGCCAGGTGACAATCCCGACTACTTGATTGGAGCGAGTAAGACCGCGCTCTTGCACTAACAGTTGCTGCAGCGGGAAATCTTTGGAGTTCAAATAATTGATGGCTTCGTCCACGTCCTCTTTAGAGGAAAAGACCGCTAAATCCTGCCCCGTGGGAGGTGCGCTTACCGTGCGATTCAGAGAAAAAGCCATAACCTAAGTGTCTACGCAGGATCAACGCATTGCAAAACTATTGTGCCGTAAGCCCCAAGATTTTGCCGCCGGCGAATCTAGGTTCCCCCTTTACCTGCTACCCCGGGGACAGTTTCCGCAGAAGCCACCGCAGCATTTTAGCTAAAGTCTTGCCCGCTGAAATCTTCAAGTAGAGTTAGAGATATGGAGCACGCCAAGCACTCAATCAAACCTGTCGGTTCGCGCATTTTTATTGGCAAGCTGGCAGGAACTCGCGTATTTGACCCGGTAGGGGATGAAATTGGTCGGGTAACCGACGTAATTATTGTTTTACGTTTTACCGGTCTGCCCACGGTGGTGGGTTTGGTGGTTGAGGTGGCCGGACATCGGAGGGTGTTCGTTCCGGTAACCCGGATTGTGGCTATCCAGCCCGGGCAGGTAATTACCACGGGACTGGTCAACATTCGCCAGTTCCAACAGCGGGTAGCGGAAACCATGGTGATGGGCGAACTGATGGATCGGGTCTTGGCGATGCGCGATGGTTCTGGGGACGTCAAAATCCAGGATATGTGCATGGAACAGGACGATCGCCGCGACTGGTACATCACTAAACTCTATGTACAGCGAGTAACTTCCGCACTGGCTCTTAGCCGCGGAGAAACTATGCTGATTGATCCGGCAGAGGTAACGCATTTGCGCAAATCAGTGCTCCCCCAGGAGGCCACGACGCTGCTTGCCCAGCTGGAAGACGCCAAAGCTGCGGACGTGGCAGACGTGTTGGCAGATCTCCCCGAAGAACGCCGTTTAGAGGTCGCTGCTCAGCTGGGAGATGAACGTCTTGCGGACGTGCTAGAAGAGCTAGGTCAAGAAGATCGGGTTGCCATCCTCACCTCTCTGGATGTGGCACGAGCGGCCGATATTTTGGATGTGATGCAGCCTGACGATGCCACCGACTTGGTAAATGAGCTACCCGAAAAGCAAGCCCAAATTCTGTTAGCAGAAATGGAACCGGAAGAGGCAGCCGACGTGCGACGGCTAATGGCCTACGGGGAACGCACTGCCGGCGGTTTAATGACTACCACTCCCGTGATTTTGCCCCCGGATGCCGATGTTGCCACCCTCCTAGCCCACGTGCGACGCAAAGATATTCCCCCTGCTCTCGCTGCACTGGTATGCGTATGTCGTCCCCCCACCGAGACGCCCACCGGGCGGTTTTTGGGGGCAGTCCATATCCAAAAAGCCTTGCGCGAACCTCCCCAAACCCTCCTCGGGCAAATCCTGGATGACGATCTTAAAGGAGTGGATCCCACTGCCGGTATCGGCACGGTTACCCGGTTGCTGGCTACCTATAACCTGACTGCAGTTCCAGTCGTCGATGAGAATCGGCACCTGTTAGGCGCAGTTAGCGTCGATGACGTGCTCGATCACCTCTTACCGGAGGATTGGCGCGATGCGGACGAAGAAGAAACTGATTTAGCGATGGAAAGAGAAAGGATCGAAGATGGCGGACAGGCTTGACACTCCCCGCGAAAGGAAACGTCGTTTTCGACTTCCGCGCATCAATTTACAGTCTGAGGGCGTCGGGCAAGTTTCCGAGTCTTTTGCTCGTTTCCAAGGAACTCCCCAATTTTTGGTCTACCTGACCGTATTTGTAGTGCTTTGGTTGGCTTGGAACTCCTGGGCTCCGGAATCCTGGCGCTTTGACAGCGCTTCCCTAGGATTTACTGCCCTTACTTTGATGCTCTCCCTACAGGCCTCCTATGCTTCCCCGCTAATTTTGTTGGCACAAAACCGACAAGATGACCGTGACCGTGTTTCTGCAGAGCAAGACCGCCGCCGTGCGGAAAAGAACCATGCCGAAATCGAATATCTCACCCGCGAGATTGCTTCTCTGCGTCTTTCTATGTCCGAAGTGGCCACCCGGGATTTTGTGCGGGGCGAACTTCGCGATCTCTTAGATGAGCTGAAGGACGAGGATGACCAGAAGCAACGCCGCGAAACCGAGGAATAATCATCGTTTTAACCGCCGGAGCGGGCAACCAAGAATCCTCTTAACCGTTTTAGCTAACCCAAAAAACCTGTTCAAATCGAGCCTGCCCCAGTATCGCCATTAGCTTAGCTAACAAAAGTGAGGTATTGGCGCGCACCCTATAGGATGGAGGGCATGAGTCAGTTAAATGAAGACGCAATTAGGCAGGCACTAAGTCGGGTAATTGATCCGGAGCTAGGGCGGGCAATTACCGACCTCGATATGGTGCGTGAAATTTCTATTGGCGAGGACGGTGCTGTCAAAGTCGGTGTGGATTTGACTATCGCCGGTTGCCCCCTGCAGTCAGTAATTGAAAAGGACGTGCAAGAAGAGGTTTCTAAAGTTCCCGGGGTAAGTGTGGTGACCGTAGAAATGGGCGTCATGGATGAGGAGCAACGTGCCGCGCTGAAAGAAAAACTTTCAGGTCCACAAAACGTGATTCCCTTTGCCCAGCCTGATTCCCTGACCCGGGTCTACGCGATTACTTCCGGTAAAGGCGGGGTCGGTAAATCTTCAATGACCGCCAACTTGGCGTTGGCGCTGGCCGCCCAAGGCCTCAAAGTCGGTGTGCTAGATGCCGATATTTATGGTTTTTCCATTCCTCGGATGCTGGGGGTCGCGGAAGAACCCACCGTGATTGACGGCATGATTGTTCCCCCGGTAGCCGCGGGCGTAAAAGTTATTTCCATCGGCATGTTTGTCCCGGAAGGACAACCGGTAGTTTGGCGCGGCCCCATGTTGCACCGGGCCCTCCAACAGTTCTTAGCGGATGTTTACTGGGGCGACCTAGATGTGCTGCTGCTGGATCTACCTCCCGGGACTGGAGACGTGGCAATTTCGATTTCCCAGTTGCTGCCCGGCTCCGAGATTCTGGTAGTAACTACCCCGCAGGTGGCAGCGGCAGAAGTAGCCGAGCGCGCCGGGGTTATCGGCGAGCAAACCGAACAGCGAGTTATCGGGGTAATCGAAAACATGTCTTATCTGCCGCAAGAAGATGGCAGTAAGCTGCATTTATTCGGCACCGGTGGCGGAGATATGGTTGCCGGACGCCTCAGCGCCCATCTGGGATACGAAGTGCCCGTTTTGGCGAACGTCCCGTTAGATATCGCGCTGCGGGAGGGATCAGACCAGGGCACCCCGGTGGTGGCTATGCACCCTGATTCTCCGGCCTCCCAAGCCATCAACCAGGTGGCCAAGGCACTGGCGAAACGTACCCGTTCGTTGGCGGGACGTAACCTCGGGGTTAAACCCCTGTAAGTTAAGGGAATGGTTTCGTAAACTGGTTGCAAGCGTAGATCCGCTAGCGAGGAAGTCGTAATGAATAACAATAAAGCTTTGAGTTGGGACTGGACTGAGTCTCAGGTGCTTGAGGACGAGATCACTACCGCGGCACGAACTGCCGCGGTAGAAATGGGGGCTGCCCCGGTTTCTCCTGCCACCGGAGCTGCTTTGCGGATGCTATCGGCTGCCTGCGGTGCGAAAGCTGTTTTCGAGATTGGCACCGGGGCAGGAGTTTCGGGCTTATATCTGCTATCTGGAATGTCTGAGAACGGGGTACTTACCACCATTGATTCCGAATCAGAGTTCCAGCAAGCAGCCCGCACCGCTTTCCGTCTTGCCACCCAGAAGTCGAATCGTACCCGGCTCATCAATGGGCATGCGCTAGAGGTCCTCCCCCGCATGGCAGGTGCCGCCTATGACCTGGTGGTAATCGACGGGGACGTCAGGGAGATTTCCAGTTATATCGAACAAGCCACCCGGATTCTGCGTCCCGGCGGTATGGTGGCGATCGTGCATGCCCTCTGGATGGATCAGGTGGGAGACCCGGCGCGCCGGGAAATGGAAACTACCCAAATGCGGCAAGCGGTTACCGGATTACTTAACGACGAACGTTTCATTGCTAATGTGCTCACCTGTGGTGATGGCTTAGCAGTGGGGGTTTATTGCCCGCCCGAGTAAGCTGGCGAAGTTTCTGCCCTCTGGCAGAAAAATTTTCCTTGGGGATTTTCCGGCCACTACTAGCAGTTTTTTACTTTCTGCTGCGGCGGGCTACCCAATGTTTCGGCGCTGTTAACTAAGGCTTCAACTGCCTACTGGTATGCTGCGCGAGTGAGAAGTTTTAAAAATGATGGCGTCTACCGCCTCGGCCCTATCCAAATGAGTAATGCCCTAATGCCTACTGAGACTTCGGAGCAGCGCTTACTTAGTCCCCAAAAGGATACCGACTGGCTCCACAATGACACTTGGCGGGTACTGAGAATTCAAAGCGAGTTTATCGAGGGATTCGGGGCCTTGGCGGAATTAGGACCGGCCATCTCAGTTTTCGGATCCGCCCGCACCTCCCCGGAAGCCCCCGAATATGCTTTGGGAGAAGAAACTGGCAAGCTCTTAGCGCAGTCTGGCTGGTCGGTGATTACCGGGGGCGGCCCCGGGCAAATGGAGGCCACCTGCAAAGGCTGTACCGAAGCCGGAGGCATTGCGGTAGGACTGGGGATCGAGCTACCGCACGAGCAAGTTTTCAATGATTGGGTTTCACTGGGGATTTATTTCCGATATTTTTTCGCTCGCAAAACCATGTTCGTGAAATATGCGCAGGGTTTTATGGTTTTACCGGGTGGCTTCGGTACTTTAGATGAGCTTTTCGAAGCAGTCACCTTGGCGGAAACTGGTAAAATCCAGTCTTTCCCCATCGTGCTGGTTGGACGCAGCTATTGGAGCGGCCTGCTGTCTTGGATAAAAGACCAGGCGATCGGGTTGGGAATGATTACCGCGGAGGAATTGGCGTCCGTGCAATTGGTTGATACTCCTGCCGAAGCTCTAGAGATTATCGGTAAAGCGCCCGAAGATCTCTAGTTTTTCAACTAAAAGTTCGCCTTTACTATCCATCTCCCTGGGGTCTCTAATCGGGATCACCAGCGCGCAAGGCGAGTATAGGTCTTCATCTGCTATAATTAGCTAGGTAATCGCTGTTTCAGCCGTTTTAATATAGCTCTCTGGGGGTTAGCATGGCAGCAATGAAACCACGAACCGGAGATGGTCCGTTAGAAGTCGCCGAGGACGGAGTCCGCACCGAAGCCGGCCGGGAAGTCGTGCTACGTTTACCAGCTTTAGGGGGCGGACGCCTAGTAATCGAGATGAGCAAGCAAGAAGTCATTGATTTAGCGGTAGCTATTCACGAACTCTACCCTGATGAAGTCTAGCTCGCCTTCACAATCAGTAACCGCAAATTAGTAACCGCTAGTTGTCCAGTTTTACCATTGCCGCGAATTTTCCCTACAGTTTCAGGGTTCCTTGACGGAATTCTTCCTCAATAATCTGCGCGTTTTTCTTTACCCCATTAGGCACGGTAGAACCATATTCATAAAACGGAGTTAACCCTACCCATCCATTCTGGTAGGTTCCGACGATCTGGGTAGAGTTCGCCGCAAATCTGTCTTTACGTGCCTCTTCAATCAGCGAAATCATTGCCTGAGACAGGTCAGGAACAATTGAAGTCAAGACCGGCGGGCGCCCCCCGGGGAGATCATCCTGGGTTTCATGTCCGTCAGTTAGATACCAAATTGCTGTAATGCTTTCCACGGAATCGATTTCTTCCGGGCTGACAGTAGGCGTAGGAGAACTTTCCGAGGGGGTAGGGCTGGGTTTTTCGACCTCGACCGGATTTGCACCATGTTTGCTAGCTTCTTCTGCAGCCTGCTCCGCCTTGTCTTTATCCATATTCGCTTTAATAATGGCTTCTAAACCACCGGAGTTTTGGGCGCCCTCGGCGAAAAATATTACATCCGCACCCTGTTTTATTACTGCCTTCGTTTGGGTTTTTACCCTAGCATTATTAGCCTTTGCTCCCAGGTAGAACCGGTCTGTCCCTGGGATAACCTTAACTTTTAGGGACTGCCGATATTCCTGTCCCTGTTCTAGGTTGTAGCGAGCTACCCCTTGGGAAAAAGCGGAAATCAGGGTGGTATTAATCTGATTTTTCTCTCCGGCAACTACCGCTACCTTGCCACTGGCGGAAGTACCGGCCGCGATAAAACCGGCTACATAGGCGGGTTGACTCAGATCATAGGTGATGATGGCTAGGTTATCGCGAGTAGCCTGCGCGGTAGTTCCCGGAGGAAGCAGCAGGGCAAAATGACGTGACCGATGATATTTCGCCTGCTCCATTAGGGGCTCCAGAAAGGCATCTCCTACCCCGATAATCAATGAACAGTTGGCAGAAATATCGCGAGCAATAGCTTTTTCTATCTTCGCTGCAGAATCGATACTAGTGCGGCGCGAGGCCACCCCTAAACGCTTTTTTCCGTCATTTAAAGCGGTAACGGCATTGGCGTTGATAGAGCCAGCTTCTCCCTTACCTAAAGTTAGGAGGCAGGTACGAAAATCTGCCGCATTTATGTAACCGGCTGGTGCCACGTTGGTTCCGGCGCAAGCAGATAGGCTCAAAGATACTGCCACCGCTATCCCTAGCCGCCGCCAAAGCTTCACCGCAGCTCTCCTTGCTCTGCGGCTACCTCACCTAGCTGTTGCGCATGTTGCGTGGTAGTCACCAAGGTTACGTCTGCGCGGCGAATCACTACCGCATTAGGGATTCCCAACACCACCAGCTTTTCTTCCCCGTGGTGATCGATAAAAGCTCCCGGGCTGGCCAGTAGCTCAGTTTCGCCGCTGCCGCGCACTATGGAGTTTTCGGGGTTATCACCGGCAATGCCCTGGCGCAAGGAAGCAAAATCACCCACATCGGACCAACCAAAGTTCTCGGCGGCTACTACCGCTACCCCATCCTTGCTGGCTACCGGTTCTGCAATCGCGGTGTCTATGGGATAGGAAGGCAGGGATTCCCAGAGTTCTAAAAACTCTGCACTTCCGGGGGTAAGGCGCACCATCTTCTGAACGGTTTCATAATAGTTAGGAAGTAAAGTGGCAAGGTGAGACAAGAACACTTCGGTATTGAAAACAAACATCCCGGCGTTCCAAAAATAGTCGCCGGTTTCTAGGTAACTGCTGGCCTGCTGCTCACTGGGCTTTTCCTTAAAACTTTGAGCTTCCAAAACCGGGGGTTGCTCGCTTCCGGGGATTAAAACCTTATCTGAGGCACAGATATAACCGTAAGCAGTGGAAGGATAGGTAGGAGCAATCCCGATAGTTACGATTTTCCCATCCGCTGCCGCCTTAATCGCGGCAGCTACGGCACTGCGAAATACGGGAACATTTTTTATGGCATGATCGGCGGCAAAAGATCCCGCAATCACCGCTCCATATTTTTGCTGCAACCGAGCTGCTGCCCAGGTAATTGCCCCCAGCGAGTTTTTCCGACTGGGTTCTTCCAGGATCTGATATTGGCTTTGGGCCTCTGCCTCCAGCCGCTCAGCTAGATTTTGCGAGGCTACGGCGGCGGCATGGCTAGTGCCGGTTACTACCGTTAGCGATGCCGTCAAGGGGGCAAGTCGGTCAACGGTAGCTTGCAAGAGGGTGCGTCCCTCCCCCAGTAAATCCAGTAGAAACTTAGGTTTACCTGCTCGCGAGAGGGGCCAGAGACGACTTCCCGGCCCCCCGGCTGGCACAATTACATGTAGATTCATCAATAAAACCTATCGGGTTCGGCCTGGTTTAGAGCTCACACACTTCCACCATTATTTGTGACTGTTTCATGGCGTCAGCTATTTCTTTGGGGGGTTCACCACCGGCGATTACTCGCGAAAGCTTACTAAGAGGACACACCACATTTAGGGTTGTCTGCTGCCAGGCACGGTTGGGTACCATCACGGTTGCGAAATCACTATTGCGGATTAGCACTCTATGTAAAGCCGCTCTATTAATATTCTCGCAGCTTAATCCAGTTTCTGCAGCTAGACTTTCCGCTTCGATAAATACCGAATGTAAATGGAAGTTATGGGCATCGCCTAAAGTGAGCGGCCCTAGGTTTTCGTACCTTTCCGGTTGCCCCCCGAAGATGATTACCTGAGCCGGGGCGATTCCTTGGTCTCGCTGGCGTTGTTGCGCCTGATCAAGAAGCTTAGCCACCGGCATAAAGTTAGTTATCACCGTGAGGGATGAAAAAAACTCACTTTCGGTGATTAAGTTTGCCAGATGCTCACCGCAGCTACCGGCGCCAATAAAAACTGAAGATCCGGGGCGGATGGTAGCTAGAGCGGCTTGGGCTAAAGCTCTTTGTTCTCCACTAGAGGTCTCCAGCGCTGGCCGTTGCGCTTCCCTGGCGCCCTCGAGCTTAACTGCACCCCCGTGAACCCGCTCTAACAACCCCCGAGCAGCCAGTACTCTAATGTCACGGCGCACGGTCATTTCCGAGACTCCCAGCTGCTTAACCAGATCAGTTACCCGCACTGATCCACTTTCATTAACTTGCCGTAAAATCTCATCGTGTCGCTGGTGCGCTAACATGTGTATCTCCATTTAGCTGCCGTAAAGCATTTTCTTTAGGTTACCCTATTTT
>OIFX01000082.1_pt1 | contig 101365 bp, 80 predicted proteins | sample 1582151 | NCBI WGS metagenome assembly OIFX01 (sample SAMN07501068, study PRJEB24779) | human gut metagenome
AAGAAAGAAGAATATCCGCAGGTAAGACGGGTAAGCACCAGGACGATAAAGCTTGCGGCAGACAGTAGAGTCTCGGGAACCAACACGACGGAGCCAGAAAAACTCATTTTGATTCGAAAAAATACAGATTTAATACCTTAATTGCGTGTATAAAATCGTTATTTTGGGGGTCTGATCAGGGGCTATAACTCTTTAAATTCGCTTTGGAACCATATTAAGTGAAGAGTGCTTGTAATCGACCAGTTTGTGGTGTATGCGAACAGCAGCTCGTGAAGAACGGTAAGAGGACAACAAAACTAGGAAGAATCCTGCGGTTTGCACTGCAACGCAAAGTGCAACGCAAATTTTAGACTTGCAACGCAAATGCAACGAAACCATTTGCGTTGCACTTGCGCTTCTAATGCTCAGTTTTCAGCGCTGTCTACGCCACCACATAACACAGCTAACAATACAATCCTAGACAAGCAGCTATCCCCTCCCTGTACCACAACGACACTCTGCTCGCCTTTATTACCCAACACCCGACCAGAATATGACGCTACCTGTGGCAATGGACCGCTAGCACCCAGTAGCCGCCACTATTCCTCGGCACTGGATTCGCGGTCGCCAGTAGGCACTACCAGTACGGGGCAGGCGGCATGCGCCAAGATGGATTGCGAGGTGGAACCCATTAGCGCACCTGCGAATCCTCCGCCTCCACGAGTACCTACCACCACCAGGTCAACGGCGGTGGAAAATTCCGTCAGCAACGCCGCCGGATTGCCGTCTAGGGCGTGAGAATGTACTTTCACCCCGCTATCAGCGGTTTCTTCCTTACAAGTTTGTTTAAGTTGGTCACGTACATCCCGCAAAATGCTGTCGCGATCTACCGTTGCCGGCAACCAGGACAAGATCCCGGCGGATGATGCCAGGGGAACCGCATCCACGGCGGTTACTTCCGCGCCCCAGACTTGGGCTTCTTTGATAGAGCAGCGCAAGGATTTGCGGGAACGCGTGGAACCGTCAAATCCAATCACGATTTTCTTTACTGGCACGAATTGGTCATCCGCACCCCGCCGCGGTACTACCACTACTGGACAGCGAGAATAGGCAGGCAAAGCCGAAGAGGTCGCCCCCAATAACCGGTCAGTGAACCCGCCGCCTCCCCGGGTACCGACCACAATCAGATCGACTTCCTGCGACAGTTGCACCAAAATCGCGGTGGGATCACCCGCCTCCACCCGCCCTTCGGCCTGATAGCCTAGTTTTTTGAGATGGGCGATAGCTTCGTCAACTACGGTTTGCGCACTTTCGCGAATCGCATCATTGTCTACCACTGCGAATCCGGAATCCATGGAGGCTGCCGTATAGGAAGGCAGGGCGTAGGCACATAATACTTGCAGCTTGCTGCCGCTTTGCTGGGCGCGCACACCCGCCCATTCCGCGGCCTCTAAAGATTCTGGGGAGCCGTCAACGCCCACTAAAATAGTTTCTTTTCCCGACATGATTTGTCCCCCTTCTGCTGCGCCTATGCCTGCTGACTCCTATTTTATAGACCTGAGGGCGCCTTTACTCTGAAATGAACCGTGCGCGCTGAAACTAAGGCCGAAACGGATGGTGTTCAGGTGAAGCTTTTTTCTTTTTCCTGAAGAGACGTTTGGTGGCTTTTTGCGCCGGTCTTGCTAGCTTTGGGGGCGCGAGCGGAATTACTCGACCCTGCGGAATGGCGCGATGCTTTACGTTTACGCGATTCCCGGAACTTCTTTGCTCTTTCCGCCCGGGTTAATCTACCTATTTGCGCGAGATTTTCTGCTTCCTCGAGGTTATCTTCTTCATCGTCTTTTTTACGGCCGTTTCGCAGGTACCGCGCCACGATAGTCCCTCCCACTGCGGAAATAAGTATCGGGAGGATCATCCACCAGCGCAACGCATCCCACCAGGTGGGTCCTTCTTCGTTCATCGGGGGCGCTGTCTTGAGGGGGATACGTTCGGCGGTAACTACCAGGCGGTGGGTGTTAGTGCCGTAGGGGGTGCAGGTGAACAGGGTCAGGATATCTTTGCCCGGTACGGGATGGAATAACTCTAACTGGGTGGGTTTGATTACGTGGATAGCGCGGACTTTATAGGCGAGCTTTTTTCCTGCCACCTGCACGTAGGCAATATCGCCGACTTTGACATCGTGAAGCCCGTCAAACAAACTGGCGGTTCTCATCCCGGAATGGGCGGTGAGGACGGCGTTTACTCCTTTACCTCCAACTGGCAGTCCGGTACCGAAAAGATGCCCGGCGCCACGGGCAATCGCGTCATCTTCGGTGCCGTGCCGCACCGGTAGGTCGATTTTTGCGGAGGGCACTACTAGCCGCGCCATCACGTCTCCAGGGAGGGTCGCTAGGTATTCTTGATATTCTTCCGACCCGGTTTTAGTCATCTGGTAGAGGTAGGGGTCAAGAATGGGGATGCCACGGATATTGTGGTTATATTCGTGTGCCGCTTTCAGCAGCGCCTGAGACTGATCAGGATGGGCAGACATCTGTTTCATTTCTTGCGCTTGCATGCGCGAGATTTCCCCAATACGCACGTTGCCAATGAAAATAGCGACTACCGGATACAGCAAGAGCAGGGCTCCCACTGCTGTCAAAATGATGATTAAAGTTTTTCGCACCGCGGTTCCCTCCCCTCGTTTTCTTAGCTGTTTACGCCTTACTATTCTTTTAGCTGGCTCGGTATTTTCTTAACCCAACTCGGATGCTTGAGCTTCCCGCAGTCTACATCGGGCTTTTTGCTTGTTTAGTTAGCTGCTTCTCCCCTAGTCAGCTGGTCTGCTTTCTGCCGCTTTCTCTGGCACGCAGTTTCCATTTTGAGGGCGCAAAGAGGGGGCGGTGCAGCCATCTGCACCGCCCCCTCTTTGGTCTTAGGGGCTATTGTTCACTCTATTAGTAGTTTTCCTAGACTTGCGCCTAGTCCTTACGGCGTTTAACGGTTAGTACCACGCCGATGGAAACTAGGATTAGTCCCAGAGCCGAAACGAGTAGAATCCCCTGCGCACCAGTCAGCGGCAGCCCCAGGTTCTTGTGGTTGGTAATCTGCACGAAGTTACCGTCACCCGCTTTGGCGGTAGACAGATCAGTAACCGTTCCCGGCTTAGTAAGCGAGAACTTAATAGCCTGCGGCAGAATCTGGTAACCAGCCGGAGCTTGTTCCTCAACGAGGCAGTAGGGTACCTGGTTCGCTTCCGGTACTTCTACCCCATCAATCCAGTCAGTCATCTGCAAATCAGAGATCTTCGCTAGACCATCTGCCCCGGTCTCATTCGAGGTCTTGATAGTCGGGCCATAGCTGGAGCAATCTTTCTTGGCCGAGGTATCCAGGTGGACACTGAAAATAGCGCCAGCCAGAGGCTCGTCCGCGCTGTTAACCTTCTTGATTACGATATCGCCGTGCCGGGTCTCAACCTCCGGAGAGTTAATCGGCTTATCGTTCTTCTTAGACCAATCATTCGGGAACAACTTACCGGTGTTCTTGGTCAAGCCATCAGCCGGAACGCTCTTTAGCTTAACGTGTAGAGTAACCTCGATCTTGGCACCCCCAGCAATAGTGTTTAGACCGGCACCCTTGAAGGCGACGGTGACGGTGGTGCGTTCGGGAGTACCATCCTTAACGGTCGTGGCATCAAAATCGGTTGTAGTCTGGTCGTTAATCTTGGCGGTAGTCTTTACATACTCCACATTGGCGGGCAGCTGGTCGACAATCTGGTATAGATTACCCAGGTCAGCGGCATCCATCTTGCCATCGCCATTGACGTCAGCGCCCGTGGACTTGGTGGTCAAGACATACTTAAACTCATCCATACCGTTTGCAGCGCCCTGATTCAGGGTAGTAACGCCCTTGTCTACAACCTTCTTATCCAGTTCATTTTCCTGGTTCTTGGGGTAGACGTGTACGTCGCTATTCCAGGCCTTGCCATCGGGATTGGTCATCGGCAAAGTAACTGCGAAGGGGGCAATCGGAGTGATTTTTTCCTTCTTAACCTCTTTACCTGCAGCCTTAATCGTGCCTGATCCGGCTAGATCCTCTACCACGACGTACAGACCCCTGGGTACAGAGGAAAACTTAGCTTCCCCATTAGTGCCAGTTGTCATAGTCGTCGGGTTAGCGGCCAGCTTGTAAGTGGTAGCTCCAACTGTGATCCCGGTGGTGACTACATCGTCCTTCAAAGAAACTTCCCCAATTTCTTGAGCCAGTTTCAGACCGTCATTGGTAGAAACGTCAACGCCCTCAACCTTGTAGAGCTTAAAATTAACCCCTTCCAAAGGTGTTTTACCGGTAAGCTCGGCAGCGTCAATCGCGGTACCATCGTGTTTCAAATTCGTAGTCGCACCCAGATACTTATGCACCGTCAAAGATGCGGTAGTGGGCTGCGATGCACCCGGGGTCAACGTAGTATCAGCACTGGCGGCGCCGACGCCTGCCAGGCCCATAAAGGCCATCACCATGCCGGTTAGCACGGCTAATAACTTTTTCTTACTCACTTCTCTTCCTTTCAAATAGAGTGACTACAATAGCAATCCCTAATGCCAGGCACCCTAGAAGTAACACTTCTAAAGCACCGGCGTATCCCGACAAGGGAAGTTTCCCTTCCGGGTAGTTAGTGACAGTCAGGGATCCATTCCCGCCACTAACGGTATTTACATTTCCTTTTCCACTGATAATGGTCACGTTCCCGCTACCGTCTACCGTGAAGTTCACCGGCTGCGGCAATAGGGCGTAACCCCTGCTGGTTTGGGTTTCCTTTAAGGTGTAGTTTTGTCCAGGTATCACCTTGAACTTAACTTTCCCGTTCTTATCAGTAGTCAAAGTCTGAGCAGCTCCGCTCGCGCCCTCCTGAGAAAGCTCGAAGACCACTCCCTCTATTGCGGTACCGGCATCGGAGACTTTATTAAGCTCCACCTCGGTCTCGGATAGTTGGTTATAGCGCTTGAAAGTTATTAGCGGATTGTCGCCGGTCAGGGTAACTTCTGTTCCTTCATCAGTGGTCATATAACCCGCCGGAGCCTTAGTTTCCTGAATCTTATACTTCACGCCGAAAGTAAGGCCGGTAAAGGTGGCGAGGCCGACCTCGTTAGTAACCAGCGTCTTCTTGGTTCCATCAGGCGCCGTTAGGGTGAATTCCGCACCCGCCAGCGGCTTACCGGTTTCTTTCGATAGTTTCGAAACCGTGATCCTGCCGGTGTCCTTAGTGTTAGGCACCTCCATAGTGATCAGTCCGGTAAACCCTTCTAGCAGGGCATAGTCGGATACTTTCACCGAAATTGGGTTAGATTTCAGGATATAACCGCTGGGAGCTTGAATTTCCTTCAGCTTATAGATCTTGTTCGGATCCAGCTTCACGGTTGCCGGCAGGTTAACCAAACCGTCACTACCAGTAACCAGGTTGGTAGCCACTTCCGTCGACTCGTCCTCTTCATACAAGGTGAACTTGGCACCGGAAAGCGGAATCACCACATTGAAGGTGCCTGCCACCTGGCCTGGCACTTTAACCGCGCCGGGAGTGCCCGACACCACCTTGTCCGCTGCCGCTTCATCAATCGACTTCACCAGGGGTTCGAACTTGAAAACCCGCAGGCGAGAAGGATTATTATTGGCCGTCCAAGTAAACTGCTGCGCCTTATAATCATCAACTATGAAATCGTATTGCGCCTGGGGGTCAACATAGTACCCGATGGGAGCTTTCAGCTCTTTCACCCGGTAAATACCGCCATCCAGTTCGGTGAACTCTGCTTGCCCGGTATCGACTGTAGTTGCCTTCTTAATCGGCTCGGCGGGCCAAGAACCATCGTCGGCCTGCTTGAATAGGCCGAACTCGGCGCCAGCAAGGTTGCGGGCATCGCCGGTAACATTGGGGTCAACCTTGGTGACTACCAGCGAAGACTGTTGCTTTTGTTCCTCATTGGGCACCAGTAGCTCGCTTTGCTCGAACAACAGATGCCCGGCAGCATCCTTAAGCTTGCCGGCCTCATCAATCTGGAACTGCAGCGGGGCATCGTTCTTGACATATCCGGCAGGAGCCGTGATTTCTTTCAGAGTATAGACCTGGTTAATCACCAGATCCTTCAAGATGGCATTAGCGTCTGGTCCCCCGGTGGTTACCTGCGTAACCAGGTTGGTAGCCGAAGCAGTATTGCCTTTATAGAGGGCGAAGGTCGCGCCGGGTTTAATCACCCCGTCACCGCGCTTCCACTGGCCAAAGGACTTATTCTTATCAGCCATGCCGCGCACGCCTAGCTTCGACAAGGACACCGAGCCTTTATCGTTAAAAACCAGACCAAGATCCCCGAAGCCGAACGTCAGATTCAACCCACGGAATTGAGTACATCCCGTGGAACAACGAGTAATCGTAAAGTCAATCGGAGCAATCGGCTGCAGGTGACGATCACCCGGATTCTCGGTTAAGCGCCATTTACCGGCAGGAATGCCATAGAACTTTACGTCACCGTCATCGTTAGAGCGCACCGTCCTCGGAGCTGAGTTCGGCACAAACATGGTGCCATCGTTCTGTTGCACCGGTAGCGGAGTAATCGTGAACTCGATTCCCGCTAAGGGTTGACCGTTCTTATCCACCTTTTTAAACTCGGCGGTACCACGAATCGGCTCGACTGGATACCATTTGCCCATGTTGGTAACATCAGGCGCTTTAATCTGGTAGGTGCCGGTAGCAGAATCAAAATTAGTCGCACTAAAGTCGGTGGCGGACAGCATAAATGCTCTATCGCTTACTGCATACCCGGTCGGAGCCTCGATTTCTCGCACTGTCCAACCCGGGGCGGCATTCACATTCGTAAACCTGACTTTGCCGTTAGAGCCAGAGATAGCGGTGGCTTTGAGCGCGCCCTCTTTATCATAGAGGCCAAACTTGGCTCCTGCGAGCAGTTTCTTCTGCGCTGACTGTAAGGGCTCGGCTTTGTATCCGTACTTTGTCAGCTCAATATTTACCGCCGGCGGCACCAAAGTGTTAATCACCGGGTTGGATTCCAGTTTCCCTTCGTGAGAACTAGACACGCTCCAGAAATCATTTATCGCCTGCTTACCCAAATGTTCTTGGGAAAGCGGAGTCGCGCCCTTGGGGCCGGCAATCATCGGTACCGTGATCCGCACTTCGCTGCGCGGCTGCTGCGGGTTGGTATTAGTGAATTTCAACCCCGTTACCGCCGAGCAAGGAGTGCTCTGCCAGTTGGCACGATCCAGGTCATATTTCGTCGCGATACCAGTATCGCAGGTATAGAAGGTATTCCAACCAGTAGCAGCCGTTCCATCAGCCATTTGGAAGCTGATTCGCCCGCTGGGATCATACTGGTTAATCAGGGTGGAACCTTTGCGGGCAGGAGTACCTGCCACCGGCAGTAAGTCATAGACCACCGGATTTTGCTCCGGGCGCGTCCCGTAGCCTAAGCGCAGCTGATAATCGAAGTTCGCTCCCCCGACAGTTCTAATCTCGGTAATCCAGGGGGCATTGGGCTTGCGCTCCCGAATCCGCTTAGTTATGTAGGTTTCATCCCCAACCGCGACTCGGGTGGTATTTTCCGCTTTCGACCACGTTCCCGTACCCGCAATCGGGTTCTTCACTTCATTTAGGTAACGGACATTTCCCTGCGCCCGTACAAACGCTTCGTTAATAATGTCACCGTCGATAACACCATTGGTAATAGTGGTCTCTAGTTGTCCCACACTGTATACCTGGTTCGGATCCGTGACTTGGTCGGCTTGGAAACGAACCGCTACGCGTCCGGTGCCATTGAAGTTGGAAAGGATCTCATAACGCGCTCCGGGCAGCTCCGCAAACTTTTGAGTTAGCGTCACCCGGTTAACTTCCAAGCCCTTGGGTAGCACATCTACCAGCTCGAAAGCAGTCAAGGGATCACCATAATCGGTTTCCAGCTCGGCACCCACGGTATAGGTACCGGTTTTACCGGCTATAGTTGCCTTGGCAAAAGTGTTCACTTTACGAGCTTTAAGAACTTTGCCCTCGGGCTTCACCTTGACATGAGCCTCTTTGATACGTTCTCCGCCCTGTACCTTATTTCTGAGGTCAGCTTGGCACTTCAGTCCGTTACAGAGGTTCTGATTCGGGTCACGGAGCTTGGTGTGAATCTTGGTAATAGTGCTTTGTCCCGGCTGCATTGCCTTAACGCTGCTCCACCGCAACTGGACGTTCTGGTAGGAGGTAAGATTCTCCGGCAGGTCGATACGGTCAGTTCCCGTAATACCAACCGAATAAAGAACTTGATAGGTATCCGGTTCACCAGTGGGACTAATAATCTCCAGTTTGCCCCCTACAAACACTGGGTCGGGAGTAATAGCGGTGTATTGTAAACGGTCATCAAGGTCGAAGTCCCTAAGATTTAGGGTGACAGGAGTATCCGATGTGTTCCTGGTAAGTACATTCCAATCGAATTCTGTATTACGATCCTGCTTGCTGTCGTAGATTACCGCGACTCCATCACGGAAGTGCGGACCGGCAGCAACCTTCGTTAAGGGCACGCCGGGGGGTGCGGTCTCCATCGGTTTATAGAAGCTAAAGTAAGTATTTGCCGCCCCATTAATTAGCGGTTCCTTCGGACCTTGTTCTTCGGGGGTGAGGGTAAAATCGGCGTGGTTATCAATCCGTTTTTGTTTCTTTGCCCCCGGGAAATGCAACTTCAAGCTCCCTAGACCTGAGTATTCCGTGGTCAGACGTTTTTGGGTATTAGTGTAAGTGAGGGTGACCTGATCGTCACCTAGCTTCCACCCCGGGTTTTCAGAAGCTACGAACTGGGCACGCGCTTGGGTACCATCTGTCTTCGTATATAGCGGCAACTGGTCAGTGATGGTGTAACCCCGCACGTTCCGCAGCATTTTCTCTACTTCAAAAGTAAAGGTGACCGCGTTATTGCCAGAGGTGCTGACGTCCCCTTCCGGATCGTCATCGTAGTCCCTGCATACAGCAAGTTCGCATCCGACTGTATCTTTCTTGAAGGTAGGCAGCGGATAGTAACCTTTAAGGTTCACCGGTCCCGGTTTAGAAGCCGGGTGCGGGGTCAACACATACTGCTTCCCATCCGAGGCGGTATCAAGCAATTCGGCCTTAACCGGGAACACTGCATCCGAGGCGGTAATCCGCTTCTTTATACGCCAGTAGATAGGAATACTTGTTCGTATGGAGCTATCGTAATTCGGCCTCAGCTTAACTTCTAGGACTCCTGGGGCAACTACCTTTACTGATCGGAAGTATTGGCTGGAAGTATTATCCCAATCCGCAACTTCTACCCGGGTGGGATCATAAGTTATCCGGATGGTCCCATTCTTAACTATCGAGGTGCCAGCATCCCCACCGTAGGTGATGTCAGTACGCATATTATTGCCGAACTGCTCTTCTAGCTCGTTGGACTCGGGCCAGCCTGGCTGGTTTATTTTTCCGGTCAAATTCAGACGGGCGTAAGAACCCGACAACTCGGCAGGAGCCTTCTGGTAACGGAAAACTATGTCCTTGTCATTACCATCTAGCTTTATGGTCTGGGTAGGAGGCAGCGAATATCCCTTCACCATGGGAGGAACTAGCACATAATTTTGGTTACTATCGCCCTCTCGGCTGTTAATTGGACGGTTCATTTCCGGAGCTACCGGCTGACCGGTTTGCTGATCAAGGTAGCGTACCCGCACCTGGGAATCGGTGAGGATAATGATGCCTCGATCACCACCGTAACCGGTGATATTGTCGGGGTTCTTCCCTGACTCTGGCCGCAAATAAACTGGACCGTTGAAGCCGGCGTAGGAGCCTCTGCCTCCCCCCCACCAGGTCTGGGTGAACAGAGCCCTAATGCGCTCCAAGCGGTTATATGGATGCTTTAAGTCACTATCTGGTTTATCTAAGGGAGTGTCCGGAACCGTAAACACGGGATCTTCAATCGGCATCCCATAGAAAGTGTTCTGCCCTAGTTCAACGATATTTTCTAAAGACTCTGGAAGAGAGGTAATCCTATTTTTATCTTTGTCCTTGTTTATCGGATTGTCCCATTCGTAGAGTTTGAGATTTCGCCCAAATACCCCCGCAGCCGGCTCGTTGCGCGCAGGACGATCCTTACCCGGTACCCGCAACCCCAGGCTCTTTACATTCCCCCAAGAATCTGGAAGAGAAGTTAATGCGTTATTGGCAAATGCGCCATATCTGATGTATTCCACTTCGCCCCAGGAGGCTGGTAATGCCGGGAGGCGGTTGTTCGTGAAGGCATAGCTACCGATGTCCTTTAGGTTTCCCCAGGACGACGGTAAAGTTGTTATTTCGTTATTCAAGAACACGCCGCGGGGAATCTGAGTAAAAGTATCCCAGGGAGCGGTCAGAGCAGTAATTTTATTATCTTTGAAGCACTCTTCACCGAGGGTCGAAACCTCTCCCCAGGAGTCCGGCAGACCGGTGAGGGTATTGCCCATAAAAGCGTGGAATCCAATAGTTTTTACCTTGCCCCAAGAAGAAGGCAGGGACTGAATCTGGTTAAAGTTGGTATCGCCTGAACCGGGATTGGAATAGCAACTGTTATTCTCCGAAAACTGCGGATAAGTACCGTCGTCATAGACCTTTTTCCCAGCGAAGGCACACGGCTCAATAGTGGTGACATTGTCCCAAGAGTCCGGGAGTACAGTCAGCCTATTTCGGTGGAAAGCGGCTTGTCCGATGCTAGTGATTGGGCCCCAAGCAGGCAACGACGCAAGTTCGTTCTTGAAAAAAGCCTCTCTCGGGATAGTGGTGATCTTGCCCCAAGAATCCGGCAGAGCAACTAGCTTATTACTGGCAAATACACTCTTGCCGAGAGTGGCAACCAATCCCCAGTCATCCGGTAGCGAGGTTATTTCGTTTTGTTCAAATACGCTCTCAGGTAGGGCGGTGATATTGCCCCAAGAGTTGGGTACGGCCTTAATATTATTGTTATAAAAAGCTTTAGTACCTAGCCTTGATACCTTTCCCCAAGACGCGGGAAGGGCAGTGTTCGGGTTATTTGCAAACGCTTGATTCCCAATGGAGGTAACTTCCCCCCACGAATCCGGGAGTGCCATCGATTCAGATCTATTGTAATAATTTTGGGAAAAAGCGCTATTACCGATGGAGGTAATTTTCCCCCAGCTAGCGGGGAGTGATGTTAAGAGGTTATTTTCAAAAACGCTGTCTGGCAGGGTAGTGATCTTGCCCCACGGAGCCTTCAAAGCAGTGAGCTTATTGTCAGAGAACGCACTTCTGCCTAGAGAAGCTACTTTGCCCCAGGAATCGGGTAAGGAAGTAATCTGATTTTTATAAAACGCAGATTCGTCGATATTAGTAATATCGCCCCAAGAATCCGGCACTGAAGCTATCTGGTTATTGGAAAAAACATTTTTTGGAAGGTTGGTTATCTTCCCCCACGGAGCTTCCAGCGCAGTAATCTTATTATTCGAAAAAGCACTTTCCCCCAGGGTAGTTACATTTCCCCAAGATTTAGGCAGAGCCTTAAGCTCTCCTTCCCGATAGCCTGAAGGTCCAGCAAAGGCGGAATCGCCAATGGTAGTAACTTTGTCCCAAGATTTAGGCACCTCGGTGAAGCTGCTAGATGCAAACGCCTGGTTCCCGATACTGGTTATGGAACCCCAAGAATCCGGGAGCCGGGTAAGACCTTTACCATTAAAGGCTCGGTCACCAATGGCGGTAATAGGTTGCCCTTTGTCTCCTACTGTCGGCCAGCACCAGGGATCAGCGGTCTTCCCACCATTGTGTTTCTGATTACCGGTAGAGCTGAACCCAGTGATGGTTCCCCCGTTGTAAGTGAAATCTTTTACCTGCCAACCAGCACAAATGGTTTTTTCTGGCCAATCCGGACCTACTGCCACCTTGCCTTTAACCGTCTTAGTGCGCCCTTGAGAATCAGTAGCCGTGTAGTAGACATCGTAGGTAGCCTCTGGCACACTGGTGTCAATTTTTTCTGGAGAGACAGTCAGAGAGGCAGTAATATCGTTGCCGTCAATATCCTCTGCGGTCACCCCTGCCAGCAAAGCTGCTTTGGAACCGTCTCCACCTTGGGGAATATGCTTGACGATTTCCCCGCTGATCTTGGGCGAGAAATCAGTTTTCTTATAGGTAAAAGTAACCGCATTTTCCGCTCCGGACTGCGGGGTAATATCTTGAGAAGCCGGAGTCACCGCGTAGCCAGCCAGTTGCGGCGCCTTAATAGTGTTTTTTTCGCCCGCGAAATAGACTCCGTCCGGTTCGGTGAACTCACTTTGTAGCACCTGCGGGCTGCGCAGGGGCTTATTAGTATCAGCATCGATGTAGTTAATGGTGATCGAGACTGCATCCTCGGCAGCTACCTGACCAAAGCCGGAATCGTACTTTTCGGACTTTACTGCGGCCGGGAGCGAGGGCTGCCCGTCAGCTTTTTCTAGCACCACCCAGCGCTTATTATTCGAAAAAACTTCCTTGCCAAAGGTGGTGATAGTAGCGGGAATCTTCACCTTTTCAATTTGGTTGCCGCTAAAGGCCTCCTGGCCTACTGTCTGCAGGTTCTCCGGCAAATTGATCGTTTTCAGCTGGTTATTGGCAAAAGCACTAGCGCCGATCTCGGTCACATACTTCGGCAGGGTGACCTCAGTTAGTTTATTGTCACGGAAAGCATTCGCCGAAATAGTGGTTAACCGCTGGGGCGGGTTCTGCGGATCATCCGGGCGGGCGTCGGTGATATTCACCTTGGTTAACTGGTTATCGCTGAACGCGCCCTCGCCAATGCTGATTACCGTATCCGAAGCGAAAGTAGTTAGCTGGTTCTTCTGGAACGCGCCCTCGCCAATAGTTTGCAACCCCGGAGCCGTAAGTTCCGTAATCGCATTATCGTAAAAGGCGCGGTCGCCTACTTCCGTCACCGAAGCCGGAAGCGTGACCTTAGTGAGTTTCAGCCCCGAAAATACGCCCGCCGCGATCTTGGTGGTGCCATCGGGGATGGTCAGTTCGTGATTATTTTTAAGATCCGTTTTACCGGCATCGGTCAGGCCGGTGATTTCCGTTCCGTTGAAAGTGAAACGAGGGTCAGTCGGCACCCCTCCCCGCATCGGAATCGGGCTACGAAGTGCCGGAGGAACGCCCGCGCTGGGATCTTCGAAGTTAAAGGGGGCTGCTTGGTTGCCGGTTGCAGGGTTTTTGGATGCGGACGGGCTAGGTTTAGTGGCGTTGGCAGCAGGCTTTGCGGAGTTGTTATTAGTGGAGGTATTAGTACTGGTGGAAGTGGGGTCATTGGCATTTGGCTGCTCTGCTGCGGGCGCCGTCATCGGCACAATCACCAGCAAAGACGATAACAACAACCCCAAAACAGATAGCGAAGCAACCAGCCTTCTACTAAGCGTCTTACTTGCCACGTAAACACCTCTAACACGGGTCAGCCGCCACCTATGGCAGCTAATTTCACCTCAACGTATTACATTTCCATGATAGTAAACTAATCTTTTGTTCGCAACGGTTCGGGAAGATAGTTGGTCGTAAAATATTTAGATTTTTACGCATTTACGGCTGCTTTTTAAAAATTATTTCTGACACTAGGACATACGTCCTGGAAATCCCAGATTATCTATATATCCATTAACGATTTCCTCATCGCGGGAATATTAATGTTGCTGCCGCCCGGCGAAAACCCCGATTTGCCGCCCGACAAGAAGACTCCTGTGCGCCTGGCGGGAACACTACTTTGCTGCCTGGTAAGAAGACTGCTGTGCGCCTGACAAAAACGCCCATGTGCTGCCTGATGAGGCCACTCCTGCGCCGCCCGCACTCCCAGTAGCACCGGCGGTCAATTTCGGCGCTGGAGGGTCAACTTGGCTTTGGAGGGTATTCCCGTCCCCGGAGGGCATTTTCAACCCTGGAGGGTCATTTTGTCGCCGAAGGGTGCTTTCGCCAGAACCCACCAGCACTTTCCGCCAAACACGCAACCATTCCACCCTCCCGAGAGCAAAACACCCTCCCCGCACAAGAACATCCTCCCGCGGCATCTCAATAATGCGCCAATAACGCCAGTCCCCAGCGGGCAACAAACTGAAAGTGTCCTTGCCCGATTATTAGGAACAGGAGTTTGTTCACCATAGCTGTCAAGGTGTAGCTATGTTTCCTGAATTAATTAGTACCCAGGCGTTTTCGCGGAGAGTCCTTGCAGACTCCCTAGCGAACGGCTCCCTAATTCAGGTCGGGCGCGGACACGTGATCAGGCCTTTGAAATCAGCAGACAAATGGCAACGAATCCGCTATGTAAAGTTAGGACAAATCGCCTCCCACGCGGCGCGGTGCCATACTCCCCCGGTGTTTATCGGAGTTACTGCCGCCCTGCTGCATGGCCTGTCCCTAAAATCGCTGCGAGGCGATACTCCTTTACACACCTCGACTAGGCATTTTGAAAAGAAACTGCTGCCAGCTTGGGTTGATGTCGACACCTCCCAAGGGCGCCCTATCCGCACGAAAATACCCCCGACTCCCCTGATTTTCCATAAAATCAGCCTCCCAAAAGATTCCACTAAATTTATCGGTCACCGAGTGCGCATCACCGACCTTCCTACGACCACGTTGCAATGTGCCGCCTGGCTCCCAGCCGGAAGCGCCCAAGCAGTAGCCGATTCCGCAGCTAGAAAGCTTATTCCGGAGTGGGGTCAGCTTGATCGGCGTGGCCGAGAGGCTTTCGCAGACCGGATTCCAAAACTGCGCGCGCAGATGTATAGCCTGGCCAGAAAGTACCGGAAGCGGCTCGGCGCTCCTCAAGCTCGGCGAATCCTCGCAAACATGGATCCCCGATTTGAAAGCTACGCGGAATCTTTATTTCATGCCGCCGCACAGTTAGCGCAGGTAAAACGACTAGTTCCACAGTTCCAAGTTAAGATTTCCACCGCTCAAAGCTACTTTCTGGATGCTGCACTCCCGAAGATTCGTAAAGCTTTTGAAATCGACGGGATGCAGAAATATCGAAGCAATGATCCTCAGAAAGCTTACGAGGCTATCCAGGGTGAAAAACAGCGTCAAAGTCGGCTGCAAAAACTCGGATGGCATATTTACCGATTCACCTACGAGGACGTGGCAGACACTCTGGGGTTCGCCAAATTCCTGCGGGAGCGGCTCGGCACCAGTTGGAACGGTGTGGCACTTCCACCCCTATATAGATTGAAAAAGCCTGCCTTTAATATGTAGAGATCTTAAGCGCCCTGATTCCAGTATCGCTTTGAACAGTTCTTTTGTGGTTTTGGATCCTCGCGGGAAGTGGTTGTTTCACGCATGAAACGGATCAATCGTCCCTAGTAATTCCTCCTCCTTAGCTCGTCCTCCTTATTCCGTCCATATCTTGTCGCTATCTTTCCGTCCGCACCTCATAAGCATATTCCTGCCCGCAGAAGATGAACCTGCCATCCTAATTAAAAGGAGTACATGCGCCCTCCTTACTGAATAGCAAAAACCGCACCTACCCACTCACCTAATAGGACATAAATTTCTTTATGTTCTAACTCCTTGGAGGGTGGAAAAGTCAGGTGTAGACACATAACCAGGTAAAATGCGCGACAGCAGCGCCCTCCACGTGCAGAAGCGCCCTCCACGTGCAGAAGCGCCCTCCGCGCGCGACAAGACCCTCCAGCGACGGAAAGACCCGCCGGCGACGGAAGAAAGTGGGAGTAAGTAGATAAAAGAGTGCAAGTGTTAATAAGCGTATAAGTAGCAGAAGAATGCAGGTAGCTAAAAAGGTTGTGACCCGAGGGGTTACCTCGGGCCACAACCGGCAAAAACTATTAAGAATATATCGGCACTGCCTTCATCGAAAATACCATCTTTCCAGGTCAGCACCTAACAGGCATCAGAAGCTCCCCCTAACGCTAGGTCGTTACCGACACGCAGTTACTACAGGCGAATAACCTTGAACCCGTTCGAATAGATCGGCGCTACCTTTACCCGATCACCCGGTTTGGGGGCGTGGATCAGCTTTCCGCCGCCAACATAAATGGCCACGTGACCCGACTTCCACAATATGTCACCGGGCTGAGCCTGGCTGAGAGGAAGCTTCGTGCCGGAAGCCGCAATCCCACCGGTTGAACGAGGAAGCGAATAGCCGAGCTGGCGGTACACATAACCCACAAACCCGGAGCAGTCGAAGCCACTGGGAGTAGTTCCGCCCCAAACATAGGGAACGCCCTGATACTGCATCGCGATACCTACCGCGGTACCATCGGCTTTACCAAGGTCGCGCCCCACGAAAGTTTCGGCAGAATCCGAGGACGAGCGTTGGGTGTTCTGGGTAGCCGCGGGTGTAGCCGGAGCAGAAGTCACCTTAGCAGCTGCCACCGACTGAGCAGCCGCCCCAACCTCAGAAGTAACTTCTTGGTTAACAGTCAGCTTCTCAACCGTGCCTTTTGCCAACTGTGCAGAATCAACGGAAGTGGCGATTTGCTTGGCAACGGTGGCGTCCGCGCTAGCGGGGACGGCGGCCGCTGCCACTACTGTCAGAGCAACTCCCGAGCCTGCCAGTGCCGACAAGCGCTTACCGTTTTCAGAGGAAAACAGCGACTTCGCAGCTTGAGAAACTGGAGTGGAGGGACGGCTCGGAGCGCGGTGACGCGCCTGAAGTTTCTGTGTCACGATGAGAGCTCTCCTAAAAGTGCTTATTTCGCTTCTGGCCGGAAAACCTCTTTGGTAGCTACCCAAAAAGGTTCTCTGACCGATTGGTCGTAACTAAATATAATGCTTCGATAACGGAATGTCACGTTTTGGTTACGAAAGTTTTTTAATCTTTCGGACCACCCCGACACGCAAGTGGCTCGCCCCACAAAAACACGCGCCCGCAAAACCGGAAAACAGGTCGCAAAAACAGGCTATTAACGCAGTTCAAAGCCTGTATGAAATAGGGTTAATCTTGATTAGAAATCTCTTCGACAAACAGGTGTTGCCCTAGAGACGTGTCAAGTAACACAGTTTTTTCCGTGTCGACCCCGATAACAGCAATTTGACCATTCTCAGGTTGCAGATTTACCTCTCTACCAGGTGAAATACCCGCTTCATCGAAAAATGCCAGCATGCGGGGTTCCGCTTGGATCGGTTCACCAATGCGCACAATTTTGGTAGCCACAATGCCGCCATATTGTTCAACGATCTGAGAAATGGAAGCCCCAGCCCCCTCAATCCCGTCATGCCCATCGGGAATCGGATTGCCGTAAGGGTCGGTAGAAGGGTGATGCAACAGATCCAGCAGGCGCATCTCTACCGCGTCGGACATTACATGCTCCCAGCGGCAAGCCTCATCGTGAACCATCACCCAGTCCAACCCGATCAGATCCAATAACAAACGCTCTGCTAGACGGTGTTTGCGCACCACTTCCCGCGCTAGCTCCACCCCCTGCTCGGTGAACTCAATGCGACGATTATCCGCCAAGTAAAGCAGACCATCACGTTCCATACGCGCCACAGTTTGGGAAACGGTAGGCCCCGAATGATCTAAACGTTCCACGATCCGGGCACGCAGTGGCGGTACTCCGTCCTCTAGCATCTCGTAGACAGTTTTCAGATACATTTCCGTAGTATCAACCAGGTCACCCATCAATGCCCCTAACGCCGTGCCTTACGCGGGAGCTATCGCCGCGCATTTACCCTCTCCTAGGTTAACTCGCTAACCGGAACATTTTCGTTTCCACCAGTATTATCCCAGAGTGCAATCTCTAGATTCGCACCGATTTATGCACCTAGAGTAAGGTTTTTCCTATGGAGAACTTCATTAACATTCCCGCAGATTTGCTACCCGAAAACAAGAAATTTGGCGCCGGACCCAGCTCAATAAGAAAAACCGCCCTTGCGAAAGTTGCTGCCAGCGACCTGCCTGGCACCTCGCACCGGCAAGCTCCCGTCAAAGACCTGGTGGGTTCGCTGCGCGGGGGGCTAAAAGAATTGTTCTCCCTACCGGACGGATACGAGGTGGTGCTCGGTAACGGCGGCGCCACCACTTTTTGGGCAGTGGCGGCGTCCTCTTTAATTAGGGAGCGGTCTGCACACGCGGTGTTCGGTTCCTTTGGTGCCAAGTTTGCGGAAACCGTCAGCGGGGCGCCCCACCTTAAAGATCCGGCACTAGAGCTCGGAGGGGTATCGGCGAGGGCGCAGGGCCGAGAAACCAGCAGTGAGATCGCGCTTTTGCGTGGCGGGCAAGAGGGAATCGATGCCTATTGCTATCCCGCGCATGAGACTTCTACCGGCGCCCTCAGTCCGGTAAAGCGAGTTGCAGGCGGATTAAACCTGGTAGATGCTACTTCGGTCGCAGGCGGGGTGCAGGTCGACATTTCGCAAACCGACGTTTATTACTTCTCGGGACAAAAATGTTTCGCCGCCGAGGGCGGGCTGTGGGTGGCATTGGCTTCCCCCGCCGCTCAGGAACGGGCGCAAGAAATCAAAGCAGACCCGGGTGCCGGCCGCTGGATTCCGCCGATACTGGATTTTTCGGTCGCGCTGAAGAACTCGGTTAAAGACCAGACTTTAAACACCCCGGCGATTGCCACCTTGATTTTATGGGAAGACCAGGTGCAATGGATGCTATCCCAGGGCGGACTGGCGGAGATGGAAAAACGTACCCGCGCGTCCTCGGCAGTGCTATACGAATGGGCGCGTTCCCACCCGGACGCCTCCCCCTATGTGTCCGATCCGGACGAACAGTCCCCGGTAGTGGTGACCATTGATTTCCACGATATTGATGCTAATCAGGTAATCTCCCAGCTGCGCGCCAACGGGATCGTGGATATTGATCCTTACCGAGCTTTGGGACGCAACCAGATCCGGGTGGCCTGCTTCCCCAATGTGGAAGTGGCCGACACCCAGGCGTTAACCACCTGCCTAGACTACGTGATCGACCGCCTCTAGCAACCAAAACACCCTAACTGTGCCCGCTAAGGGACACTACAGCACGCTTATAAACCAAATAGTCCGTGGGAGCGGCACTTGTCACTCCCACGGACTATTTGGTTTCTTAAGGCTTTTGCCCCACCTGCTTTACGACAGCAGGGCTTGGATCGGTCCCAAGCAGAAGTAGATTACAAATAGAACCGAAACTACCCACATCAGGGGGTGGATCCGTGAAATCCGTCCGGAGGCAATCTTTACCACCACGTAGGTGATGAAACCGAATCCGATACCGACGGTAATCGAATAGGCGAACGGCATCATCATAATGGTCATGAAGGCGGGAATCGCCACGTCCGCACGGGTCCATTCGATATCGCGCACATTCACCATCATTAGGAAGCCTACGAATACCAGGGCGGTCGAGGCCGCCTCGGCGGGCACCAGCTCCACTAGCGGGGCGATGAACATAGACACCCCAAACAGTAGTCCGGTGACTACCGAAGCCAAACCGGTGCGCGCGCCCTCGCCAACCCCGGAGGTCGACTCCACGAAGGAAGTGTTAGAGGAAACGCCACCCAGGCCGCCAGCCATTGCCGAAAGCGAGTCAATCAGCAGAATTTCGCGGGTCTTGGGCGGATTGCCGTTCTCGTCTAGCAGGTTCGCACCCGAACCTACGGCTACCATGGTTCCCATAGTGTCAAAGAAGTCCGCCAGCATCAGCGAGAAGATCAGCAGTACCACTCCCACCGCGGTGGTGTGGGGATTAGTGAAGGGACCGAAGAAGTCAATCGCACCGATAGTGGAAAAATCAGGTAGGGAAACCGGGGAGCCTTTCAGCTGCGGAACGTTAGAGGCCCATGCAGACACGGCCTTTTCATCGGCCGCGCGCGAGCCCAGATGGGCAAAAGCCTGCACAATGAACGCCAAAACGGTGGCGCCCACAATCCCGATAAGAATCGCGCCCTGTACCTTGCGGATATAGAGCACAATGATCACCATCAGTCCCACGCAGAAGACCAACGCCGGCCAGCCTACCAGGGAGCCGTTGACCCCCAGCTGCACCGGAGTGCCTCCGGGACGAATAATCCCGGCATTAATCAGACCGACAAACGCAATAAATAGTCCAATACCTACGCTAATCGCAGTTTTTAGCTGGGCCGGAACCGCTTTAAACACGGCCTCCCGAAAACCGGTCAACACTAAGATGGTGATGGCCACGCCTTCCCAAAAGATCAAGCCCATCGCTTCCTGGTAGCTAAGCCCTAAAGCCTCGGGGTTGGCCAAAGTGAAAGCCACCACGGCGTTTAGCCCCATGCCGGAGGCCAAGGCCAGCGGGAAGTTTGCGACTAACCCCATCAGCAGGGTCATTACGCAGGCGACCAGGGCGGTGCCGGCGGCGATTGCGGACTGGCTAATATCTTTGGGGGCTGCCACCCCTAAAATCGCGGCGTTAACCACCAAAATATAGGCCATCGCAAAGAAAGTGACCAGGCCGCCGCGGATTTCCCGCCCAACGGTGGAGCCTCTTTCCGAAATTTTAAAGAAACGATCTAAGGAACTATCCGACTTTTTCGCCGTGTCTTGAGAAGACAAGATAACTGTCCAATCCGCCACCAGGGGCATAGAAGTTACTTACAGGCTTATTATCGGGAGATTCCCAGGGTTTTTCCAATCTTGCCCGCTATCTGCAACTTAGTTGCAGAATCCCGCGCAAGTACCTAGCCCTTAGCACCTGGCCTCCGGGCGTTAAATTTCTACCTGCTCTACATCCAATTCATTCAAGCGCGCCGGAGTGGGTTGCCAAGGGGAAGTATCCACCTTCACATCGGTTTCTGAATGGGAGCCACAGGTGTGATCCATAGAAACCACTCGGCCATCATCGACCGACCATTCATTGGTACACACCCCGAACATGGTGCGCATACTGCCCGCTATCTTCAACAAGAATCCGCAGGTTGAACAGGTATTTTCCGGGAGTTTCCTCCGGGTCATCCCCCGCCGCGCCGGGCCTTGCTCCGAGTGGTACCAACGTTTAGCAGCCTGAGCACGACCACAAGCCGAAAGCACCCGGGGACGCCCCAGCCCCAGTTCCTCCACGGTGCGCCGATCTAAATCTTCGGCATCGGTGTCCGCATAGGACTGATCGAGGCGGTCATCATCGGGTACGTAAGGTAGTACGTCCTCGCGTTTTACATCTTGAGGACGCAGGCGCTGTGCCCAGGGCACCCAGGGGCGTGCTAGCAGTGCATCCTCGCCCGGAAGTAGATCGATTTCGCAGACTGTGGCTTTGCGTCCCCGCGGCACCCGCGCTAAAACCGCTACCCAATGCCACCCGCGATAACCGGGTTTCAGGCATTCAAAACTGTGGGTGGCCAGGCGTTCGCCTTCACTAGTGGCCCCCAAATGTTCGCCGATTTCTTCCGGTTTAGCGATAGGAGCCAGTCCCTCGCGGGCAAGATCGACCGCGCTGGCCAGTATGGTATCTACTTTTCCCGCTTTGCGTCGGGTAGTTTCACTCATGTGCGTCTTTCTTAGTTCACCGCCGCCCCTAGGCGTCGAAATCATCGGCAACTGCCCGCAGCAGCTGCGCGATCTTCGCACCATTTTCCGGGTAGCGACCATGTCGCAAATGCCCGGAAGAGGCGTCCAATAATTTAATTAGGTCTTCAACTAGCGGCACCATGTCTTTAGGTTTGCGCCGCAAATTTTTTGCCACTGAGGGCGTGCGCTGCAATATCTGCACCGATAGGGCTTGCGGACCTCTGCGGGAGTCGGCAACTGAAAACTCTACCCGCGTTCCCGCCGAGGGAGGTTTCGCGCCAGCAGGCAACACGCTGGCATGTAAAAACACCTGCGAGCCGTCTTCCGCAGTGATAAACCCGAACCCTTTGTCGGCATCAAACCACTTAACTTTTCCGGTTGGCACTGATTTCTCCCCTACTTTTTCTTAATCTAGGTTACATGAGGCAACATATAACCCACTTCTTTGCATATGATAATGCAAAGTGAGGATTTAATCCGCTCCGGGCTAGCCTCATTATTTAGGGAGAAAACTTAAGTGAGAGTCTTAAAGAAAACCGGCTTACTGGCAATACTGCTTCTAACAGCGCTTTTTGCTAGTTTCGCAGTCACCGGGGATGTCGCGTACGCCGAAGAGCCGCCAAAGATTTCCGATCATGTATATGACCCTGCCAATAAGCTGGGGGGGCAGGCCGACAAGGTTAAAGAGCGGCTAACTTCTTTGGATCGTTCTGGCTTACACGTCTACGTGGCTTTCCCCTCGGAGTATTCCAATGACACCGTCAGCAATTGGAACTTGATGGCGCTGCAAAAATCGGGTGCCCCCCAGGGCTCCTATATGCTCTCGATAGTCGCTGATAACCCTAATCAGACTATGTATTTGGCTTCTGCAGATAACGCCGCAAAACTCTCCCAAGAAGAATTATCTGCCATCGCCTCTGAAAAAATGGTGCCCCTGTTAAATCAACAAAAATACCCCGAGGCAGTTTTAGCGTACCTAGATGCGCTTTCAGTGAAGGCTCCGGAAATGGGCTCGGGACTGGCGGTTTCCCCCTGGGCGATGATTGCTTTCCTAATTGCACTGATCGTGGTGATTATCGTGATTTCTCGGGTAATCCGGGCACGCAGGAAAGCTCAAAACCGCGCCGAAGAGCAGGCGCCGGGCAAGCAGGGTGAAGGGCTCTCCCCAGAGGAAGCCGCGAGCCAACTGCCCACCTCCACCTTAGCTACCCGGCAAGTCGGCGGCGCAGACTCCGCGGGCTCTGCGAGTAAAGAATCTTCCAAAGCGGCCGCGGTTAACGCGGACGAGGACGAGCAGCCTAGTAAGGGTAAATTCCGCCTACGGCTTGGACGCAAAAAAGATAAAGCGCCAGCTAAATCAAAGTCCCCGAAGACACTGGGCGATAAAGTCAATAAACCAGACTTCGCCGCGGTTACCCCAGAAAACTTCGCAACCGCAGCTTCGCCGGCCGTCCCGGCAGCTCCGACTCCGCAGGCACCTAAGGCTGCTACTGATGTCGTGAACAAAGAGGCGAACTTGGCGCCCACAGCCACGGGAACCGCGCAGACTGAGGCCGCCAAGGCAGAACCTGCTATTCCCACCGCTCTTCCGGGAAGTTTGGACACCCAAACAACGGGCGGAAAAGTTCCTTCATTAGCGGAATTAGATCAAATCGCGTTAGCCCGCACTAGCTCTCATGCCCCTGCCACTACCGCGGACAACGCGGCCAACCAAATACCTGCTGCACCACAGGCAAACGCGCCTTACACCCCGACTGCCACCAACTCGCCCTTGACGTCCGCAACCGCGAGCCCCGCGGCGCCGCAGCGGCATAGTTCAGTGCTGCGTCCGGGCGAAACTACCTATTTGCCTCCGCAGGCCAATGACGATGACACCCAAGTTACTTCTGCCTCGCAAATTAGGGATTATGGCCAGGAGCGTCGCGATGAGATTGCCCGAGCGAAAGCGCGTGCCCAGGCAGCTGATCGTTTCCGGGAAGAACAAGCCCAGAAACCGGCCTTGTCCACTCCCAGTACCGCCAACACCGCTCAGCCACAGATTAGTCCCCTGCCGGCAAGCGTTAACGCTCCGCAACCGCCAAGCCAGCCGTTTGCCTCTCCGTTGCCTTTGCACACAGTAACTTCTCCGGCGGCACCGGCTGCGCACCCTAACGCTACCCTGGAAAAACCGGAGACCACCCGGCCAGCGTTACCTCAGCAGCCAGTCACGAACGCGGCTTATACGCCAGCGGTTACTTCCTCTGCGGATCACGAGGCTGCCCCCCAGGTACCGGACAATTCCTCTTACCACGCAGAACAGCGCGGGACGGGAGCGGTGCCCAGGCTTCCGCAAATGGCACCGGCAGTTGACAAGTTGACGGCGCGCTCTTTGCCGCCAATATCTCCGCAGGCAATTCCGCAGGTATCGGGACAGGTATCGGCAGCGGGGAACCGACCGGCTCCTTCCTCTTCAACGGGGCAAGTACCAGGAAGCCGCTCCTCGTCCTTACAGCCAGCCCCGGCGCCAGAAAAGCCACAGGCTCCCGCTGCTCTAGCGGCTACCTCGCCTGCATCCTCACAGCCCTCCTCTCGGGAATCCGCCGCCTCGCAGATGCCAGCGCACCCCGTTCCCGCAAGGCAGCAACCGGCGGCGCATCCGCAACCCGACTTTACGAAAGTGTTACGCCAGGCAGATTCGTGGGCGCGTAAGGGAGCCAGCAAACTGTCGCTAGCACAACAGCGGGTAGGCAAGACTGTAACCCAACCTTTTGCTTTAGCGCTAGTTCGTGCGCAAGATAGCGTCCGGGCTGCATTTGCGGAGTTCGCTACCGCTCAGTTGCAGTCCCGCCCGATTGATCAACAGATCGTAGCCGAGAACCTGCCGGGGTCGCTGCGGGAACTACGTGACCAGATCACCCACTTTACGAATCTGTATCACCAACAAACCCCGCTAAACGAGATCCTTGGTCGGTTCGAGCGGGAAATCGTGGACTGCCGGGAAGAACTGGTCAGATGCCGACTGATTGTAGAACGTATCCAAAACGTTGACCCCCAAAAAGCCGCTCGTATCGGCGAAGATGTCATGGGAGCCCATAAATTGCTGTCTCGAGCTCAGAACCTGATCGAGGACGCCAAAACTATGGATCACGCCGGAGAAGAAAACGAGGTTCTGAAAGCGACTGTACGCACCGAGAATCTCTTATTGCAGGCGCAAAAGATCGCGCGACAAGCACATGCGGAAGAGGCCGCCTTACGAGCAGCCGCCAAAGTTGAGACCGCTTTGACCTTTGCGGAAAAAGTTGAACCGCTTAGTGAGCAGGTCGCGATTTTGATGGCAGCAGTCGATGACTATATCGGGGTGCATACCGCAAAAGTGGGAGTGGCTGCCCGCACCATGCTTGACCTGGCAAACCGCACTCTGACCCGTCTTGACCAGCCGGGAAGCCACGATCCTCAGGAAGCCTTGCGCCTCTTGCAACGCGCGCAACAACAAACTGAGCAGGCTTTGCGGCTAGCCGAAAACGATGTAGCAAAACGCAGTTAAGAGCAGCCCTGCCGACAAGGCCTCTTCTAAAAGCCGAACTTTTACGCTGAGGTGAGCTTCCGAGCCCACTTGCCGATAAGATCTAGGTATGTGCTTAGCTCGATTCCGGCAACGCTTATTCGCCGCCTTCTGGGTGCTGCTGACGGGTACGCTCTTGGCCATCGCGCTGGCCAGTCCTGCCTTTGCTACCCCGCCTGCCAATACTTTTGACAAGCACTTGTCGGATCCGAGTGGATATCTGGAAAACTCCGGCCAGGTAGCGCAAGCACTTAGCGAAGCCTCCCGCGCTGACTATCAGATTTATGCGGCTCTCACTGAAAGCTTTGCGCCGCTAGACGCGCAGCAATGGTGCGTTAAGTCCCGGGATCAGGGCGCGGGCAGCAGCCAGAGCGTACTGCTAGCCATCGCGGTCGAGGAACGTGCTTACTACATTTGTCCCACCGCTGACGTACACATTAGTGATAGTAGGCAAAACCAGATCGTTCAAGGAATTGAACCCCTGCTCTCCCAAGGGAAATGGGATCAAGCGATTAAGGCTTTTGCTGCTAGCACTAGCGCTTCCTCCTCTGATCGGGGCGGAGCCGTAAGCGAGGAAGAATCCGCGAGGACGGGTGGCTGGTTGCGACCGCTAGCGTTAATCCTGGTGGTAGCAGGAATCGGGGTCGGCATCATTGCTTTTGTCCGTAAACAGTCAAAGACTCACGCGCAAATAAGAACCCGCCAGGCCGCCTCAGATAAACAGATTCTAGAGCAAGCAGGCGCAGCGGTACTGGCCGCCGATGACGCCATCCGAGGGGCAAAAGAAGAACTAGAGTTCGCCAAGATGCAGCTAGGGACCGCACAAACCGAAGAATATGCCCAGGTGCTAGCGCAGGCCACCCAAGCACGAGATAGCGCTATGGAAAACTTAGCGAGCTTGGATTCCCTAGCCGGTATTGCAAAAATCCAACAGGCGCAAGCGGCCTTAAAGCAGGCTCAACGCTGCCTAAAGTTACTATCGGAGCAGGCCGAGAAAATCACGAGTCTGCGCGAATCCCTAGCTTCTTTACCTCAACGAATCAAGAACCAACTATCGCTAATTTCAGAGTTAGAAACCCAGGCAGATCAGCTTCCTGACATCATCGCTGCGCTGCATAAGACCCACCCCCACGCAATATTAACCTCGCTGGATGAGGCTCCCGAGCAGATCAAAAACCTCTTGGGAGCCGCGCGAGAAACTTTGGAGCCCCTGCAGGGTCAGTCGAGCTCGCCCGCCCTGAAAGTACAGGTACAAACCGCGGAACGAGCAATTGCCCAGGCGCGCGCCTTGATAAAAGAAGTATCCGAGGCCGAGGGACAATTGGCGAACCTAAAGCAGTCGCTACTGGCGGCGGTGACTTCGATTTCTTCTGACCTAGACGATGTAAAACGACTTAACTTGCAGGATAAGTCGATCTTTCAGACGCTTTGCAGTAAAGCGCAGGCCGGAATTGATAACTGTCTGCAGGCTCGAGACGGGCAGGCAGATCCCCTGGCGGCGCTATCCGCGATTGCCCAAGCGGAAGCAGATTTGGATCAAGCGCTGGCGCCATACCGGCAAGACCGGGAACAAAAACAGAAGGCCGCAGCGAGATTACAGACGGCTTTAGATAGTGCGCAAGCCCGGATTGCTAGCGCAAATAGCTACGTTTCTAGCCACCGAGGAGCGCTAGGCTTGGATGCTCGCCAGTATCTAGCGCGCGCCAAATCCCTCTACCAGCAGGCAAAGGATGCTCGGGGAGATACCGGGATAAAGCTGGCGGAGATGGCCGGAGAAGCCGCCGATAAAGCTCAAGAGAACGCAAGTTTGGAGTACCAGCAGCGCCGCAACGATTGGGGAAGTCAGCCCGGAGGCGGTAGTGATTTTCTCACCGGGATGATTCTAGGCGGGATTTTAAACAACGGCCGGGGTGCGGCAGGCGGATACAACTGGGGCGCGGGCAGCGGCAATTCTGATTGGTCCGGTGGCGGCTTTGGCGGAGGTAGCGGCTCAGGTTTTGGGGGCAGTTTCGGCGGAGGTAACTCCGGCGGCGGCTTTGGAGGAAAATTTTAACCAGCCAAACTCCGATATTTCCAGTAAAATTGCTAGTTAGATAGGATCAACCAGTAGTAGGAGGCACTATGGCAGAGAAACAAACGATTCTGGGGCGGATTACCAATATGGCGAAAGCCAATATTAATGCGCTGTTAGATCGGGCAGAAGATCCCGAAAAGATGCTTGACCAGATGATTCGCGACTATACCAACTCGATTCATGAAGCTGAAAGCGCAGTTGCGCAGACCGTGGGAAACCTGCGGCTGGCAGAAAAAGATCTAGAGGAAGACCGTGCCGCTGCAACTCAATGGGGTGAAAAAGCTGCTTTAGCTTCAACCAAGGCAGAAGAAGCACGCCACCGCGGGGATGTGGCCGAGGCCGAACGCCTCGATAATCTGGCACGCCTGGCGCTAGGTAAGCAGATTGATTTTGAACAGCAAGTGAAGTCGCAAGAACCCCTCCTAGTTTCCCAAAAAGAAATGGCAGAACAGCTCAAGCAGGGGCTGGCCGGGATGAAAACCAAACTAGAGGACCTGAAGAGCAAACGCGATCAGCTGGTGGCTCGGCAAAAGACCGCGGAAGCCCAAAACCGAGTACAAGAAACCGCACAAAAGTTTAACTTGGCCGATCCCACCAGTGAGCTTAACCGTTTCGAGGAGAAAATCCGCAAGCAGGAAGCCCTGGCAGCCGGACGCGCAGAGCTGGCCTCTGAGTCCTTAGAGAATCAGTTTGCGGAACTGGAAAAGTCTGGTTCGGCGGCAGAGATTGAGGCTCGTCTCGCGGCTTTGAAAAACCAGTAGTTCCCGCTTAAACCAACAGTTCTTCTAGATTTTGCTGGCGTCAGAAACATTTTCTGGCGCCAGCAAGCATTTTATTCGGGAAATATGTATCAAATTCTGCGTCACAATTTTCAGGAGCAAGAGAAGCTTACATTTAGGTGCGGCCAACACCAGCCTCCTCTCTCCCCCCCTAGGCAAATGACACTGCAGCCCGCAGGTTTGGCAATGACGCTACTGCCAGGACAAAATCTGCTCGCTGAGAGTTACGATAGCCACCCCTGCTAGCAAGCACGCAAACCCCAAAGTTAGGCGATATTCTTTTGCGCTACGGGTGAGGATAGGACCAATCCCCCCTCCCACCATAGAGGTGAGGGCAAAAACCGTTACCACTACCAGGTCAATATCTAGGGGCGTTCCTATCCGTACCAGCAGTGAGGAGGCACAGGAAATCACCATAATCAGCAGTGAAGTGGCCGCCGCCTGTCGCATATTAAGGTGCAGCAAAATCACTAGCGCGGGCACCACTGCGAAGCCGCCGCCAACTCCGAAGAAGCCCGTCAAGAAACCGGTTACCAGCGCCGCCAGCACCCATTTAAATAACGAGTTGTTCAGGGGACGGGGCTGTTTTCCCTGGTTTATCACCCCCGGTTCGGCCGCCGAGGAAGCAGCTTCCCCGCCTATGCTTTCAGTATGCGGGGAAATCTCCCCGGCATCCTCCTGCACAATTTCCCGACTCCGATCCCGATACTGGCGCCTGGAAGCGATCCCTTTCCGCGCCATCGCGATAGCTACCGCCGCCGCTAACAGCGCAAACAGTAACATCAAGTAGTCGCCGGGAGTGATCGCATTCAGGTGAGAACCCCCGATCGACCCGGCAGCGCTAAAGGCCGCAAAGAGTAAACCCCTCCGCCACTGCACATTGCCTGAACGCGCATGCGGTATCAGCGAAACCAGAGCAGTCAGCCCCACGATAATCAGGGAGGCAGCCGCCGCCTCATGGGGAGAAAAATGCAGTAAATAAACTAGCACCGGAATAAATAGCATTCCCCCACCGGCGCCCAGCGCCCCCACAATCAGGCCGATTGTTAGCCCGATAGCGGCGGCTCCCAGGAGAAACATCACTACTTAGCTTTGTCGTATTCCTGCAGTGAACACACCCCATAAGTGCGGTCGCGAGTAGCTTCAATCGCCTGCACCGCCGCCTGGAACTGGGACATAGTGGTAACGATCGGTTTATCTGCAGCCGTAGTAGCGGTACGGATTTCGTAACCATCCGCCCTCGCCCCGGAAGTACCGGGGGTGTTGATCACCATATCGATCAATCCGGCGCGAATCATATCCACTACCGTTTGTTCCCCGTTCGGGCCGCGTCCTTGGCTGGCTTTTCGCACTTCGGTAACCGGAATCCCGTAACGACGTAGCAAAGCAGCCGTACCTGCAGTAGCCATGATCGAGAACCCTAAATCAAATAACCGAGATACTGGCAAAGCTAAGGCACGTTTATCCTGGTCAGAAACCGATACGAACACGGTACCTTTAGCGGGTAGATTTCCATAGGCAGCAGTTTGGCTCTTGGCAAAGGCGGTGGGGAAATCTCGGTCATACCCCATGACTTCCCCGGTAGAGCGCATTTCTGGCCCGAGAACTGTATCCACGATCCGGCCATCTTTATCTCGGAAACGCTTAAACGGTAGCACCGCCTCTTTAACCGCAATTGGCCGGCCGGGAGTAGCAAAATCGGAATCATCCGCGGGCAGATAGCCGCGCTCCTTAAGCTGTGCGATCGAAGACCCCATCATCACCAGGGCAGCCGCCTTAGCTAGCGGCACTCCCGTCGCTTTAGCCACAAAGGGTACCGTGCGCGAAGCCCGAGGATTAGCCTCAATCACATACAACACCCCGCTAACCAGGGCATATTGAATATTGATCAGGCCGCGCACCCCCACTCCGGCCGCGATTTTTTCGGTCGAGGTACGAATATGGGAAATAATCGCATCCGAGAGAGTGATTGGGGGCAGTACGCAAGAAGAATCCCCAGAATGGATCCCGGCCTCTTCAATATGTTCCATTACCCCACCCAGGAACAGCTCCTGACCATCATAGAGGGCGTCCACATCGATCTCGATGGCATCATCGAGGAAACGATCAATCAGCAGCGGTCCGGTCATCACCGTAGGATCAGATAGGTTGTAGCGATGCAGATAGGAGTCAAGTTCTTCTCGAGAATAAAGAATCTCCATTCCCCGTCCTCCCAACACAAAGGAAGGACGCACCAGAACCGGATAACCCACTTTTTCAGCCTGTTCAAAGGCTTGTTCCGGGGTAGTAGCAGTCCCATGCGCCGGAGCGGGTAGACCTGCCTCATCCAGCACCCGCCCAAAGAGTTCGCGGTCTTCGGCGGCGTCAATTGCACTCGGTGGAGTACCCACAATCGGCACCCCAGCCGCCTGCAGGCTCGAGGCTAAAGACAGCGGGGTTTGCCCGCCTAGCTGCACAATCATCCCCGCTACCGGACCCGCCGCGCATTCGGCCTCATAAATTTCCATCACGTGTTCGAAAGTAAGCGGCTCGAAATACAGGCGCGAAGAAATATCGTAGTCGGTAGACACCGTTTCCGGGTTGCAGTTAACCATTACGGTGTCATAGTCAGATTGCAGTTCCTGGGTAGCGTGCACGCAGGAATAATCGAACTCGATTCCCTGCCCAATCCGGTTCGGACCGGAACCTAAAATAATCACTGCTGGACGCTGACGCGGCTTAACTTCGCTGGTCAAGTCGTATGTGGAATAGTAGTAGGGGGTTTGGGCGGGGAATTCCCCAGCACAGGTATCTACTGTCTTGTAAACCGGACGAATCCCGAAGGCCTTGCGAACCTCCCGCACTACCTGATCGGATACCGAGCGAATCTGCCCAATCTGCAGGTCACAAAAACCGTGACGTTTTGCCTTAACCAATAGTTGAGGGCTAATCGCTTCGGCTTCCCGGATTTCTTCCGCGACCTCATTCAGCAAGAAAAGCTGATCTAAGAACCAGCGGTCAATCTTGGTGGCCGCATAGAGTTCCTCTAGACTAGCCCCCGCCCTGATCGCATCCATCACCTGGATTAGGCGTTTTTCCGTAGGCGTCTTAACCTGCTCTAATAGTTCCTCTTTAGAGGAAGAGAGCGGGGTATCCCAGCGGAAGTAGGTACCCGCTTTATCCAAGGAAATCAGGGCTTTTTGTAGGGCTTCCGTAAAGTTGCGTCCCAGCGCCATCGCCTCGCCCACCGACTTCATAGCGGTGGTCAGCGTGGGGTCGGCAGCCGGAAACTTTTCGAAAGCAAAACGCGGCACTTTGACGACTACATAGTCCAAAGTAGGCTCAAAAGAGGCTGGAGTCGAACCGGTAATATCGTTGGGAATCTCGTCCAGAGTGTAACCCAGAGCCAGTTTTGCGGCCAGTTTCGCAATCGGGAAACCGGTAGCTTTCGACGCCAGGGCAGAGGAGCGAGACACCCGGGGATTCATCTCGATGACTACCACCCGACCGGTGTCGGGGTGCACTGCGAACTGGATATTACACCCGCCGGTATCCACCCCTACTTCCCGGATTACGTTAATCCCAATATCGCGCAGATTCTGCAGCTCCCGGTCAGTTAGGGTGAGCGCCGGTGCCACGGTAATGGAATCGCCGGTATGTACCCCGACCGGATCCACATTTTCGATAGAGCAGACCACGACCACGTTATCGGCCTTGTCGCGCATCAGCTCCAGTTCGTATTCTTTCCACCCCAGAATTGATTCTTCCAGCAGCACTTCGGAGGTAATGGAGTCGGCCATGCCGCCCCCGGCGATACGGATTAGGTCCTGCTCGTTATAGGCAATCCCGGAGCCCATGCCACCCATCGTGAAAGACGGGCGCACCACCAGTGGATAGCCCAACTCTTCGGCGGCTTTCCGGCAATCTGCCAGGTTGTGGGCGATAAAAGATCGCGCCACTTCCGCTCCGCAGCGGTGCACTACCTTTTTGAACTCTTCACGATCCTCACCGGCATTAATTGCCTGGGCACTCGCCCCGATTAGCTCCACCTGGTATTTTTCCAAGGTGCCATCTTGGGAAAGGGCAATGGCGGTGTTCAGCGCGGTTTGCCCACCCAAAGTAGGCAGCAGAGCGTCCGGGCGTTCCTTTTCAATAATCGAGGCCACCACCTGCGGGGTTATCGGCTCAATATAGGTGGCGTCCGCCATTTGCGCATCGGTCATAATGGTTGCCGGGTTGGAGTTAACCAAAATAACTCGTAGCCCTTCCGCTTTGAGCACGCGGCAGGCCTGGCTCCCGGAATAGTCAAATTCGCAGGCCTGACCGATTTGGATCGGCCCGGAACCAATAACTAGGACAGATTTAAGATCAGTTCTGCGTGGCATTTTTTTCCTTTGTTTCCTGCATGATTCTTAGGAACTTATCGAATAGATATTGGGCATCGTGGGGACCGGCCGCCGCCTCGGGATGGTACTGAACGCTGAAAGCCGGCAGATCCAGAGCACGCAAGCCTTCCACTACCCCATCGTTTAGCGCCAGGTGGGATACTTCTACCCGCCCGTAACGCCCTCCATCAAAAGGAGCTACCGAGGGATGTTCCACAGGAGCATCTACCGCGAAACCGTGGTTATGAGCGGTGATTTGCACTTTTCCACTCTCGCGGTCTACCACCGGTTGGTTTACCCCGCGGTGACCGTAGGCAAGTTTATAGGTGCCGTAACCGAGAGCCCGCCCCAAGATTTGGTTACCGAAACAGATTCCGAAGAAGGGGATACCCGCATCTAGTACTGCCCTCGCCAGAGCTACTTCGTGGTCTGCAGAGGCCGGGTCGCCCGGTCCATTAGAGAAGAACACCCCATCGGGGTTCACCGACATAATGTCTGCAAAGTTAGAGTGCTGCGGGAACACATGCACCTGGATCCCGCGCAAAGCCATCTGCTCGGGAGTGCGGGCTTTAATCCCTAGATCTAGGGCAGCCACTACCGCTAAGGGTTCTTTACCTTCATATTCACCAGCAGGCTCCACCACGTATTTTTCGGGGGTGCTCACGTCAGCGGCCAGCGCCGCGCCTGCCATCACCGGCTGGTCGCGCACCACTGATACCAAAAGGTCGCGGGTGGCTTGGTCAAGATAGGCAGCCCCCGCCGGGAGGGCATCACCGGAAAAAATCCCGCCGCGCATGGCGCCAGCTTCCCGCAAATGCAGGGTGAGGGCGCGAGTATCTACTTCGCAAATCCCTACCACGTCCTGGGATTTTAAGAGGTCTTCCAGGTCGCCAGTAGAGCGCCAATTGGAAGCTCGCCGGGCGCGATCACGCACCACATATCCGGCTACCCAGACCCGTCCCGATTCGGGATCTACCTCGTTTACCCCGGTATTTCCGATATGAGGAGCGGTTTGAATAACTATTTGCCGGTGATAGGACGGGTCAGTCAAAGTTTCCTGGTATCCGGTCATCCCGGTTGCGAACACCACTTCCCCCAGAGCGCGCCCCCGCTTACCCCAGGCTTTGCCTTTCGCAATGAACCCGTCCTCCAGCATGATTAAGGCCAGATCCGAGCAGTCCTGCTGCATACGATTACTCCTTATCTACGCTTCGCCTAAACGAGGACGTATAGAAAAATTGCCCGCACCGGTCGGGCGCGAGCAAATGGTTAAGAGTTTCACTGCCTACAAGCATACCGTAAGGCACTATCTGGACGTGATTTTTTACCAGCAGGCGAATATGAGAGCTAACTGTCCGCAAGCCTTTGCAAAGTAGCTAGCATTTTGCTTAAGAACGCATTAACTTAACCGCATCGGCGATAGGCCCGTCTAGCACCTTTTTTCCTTTTTTCAGAACGATTCCGCGTTCACAAAAACGTCCCATCAAGTCGAGGTCATGACTGACGATCACCAGTGATTTTCCCGCCTCAGATAGCTCCGTAATTCTACCAAGACACTTCTTTTGGAAAGGTTCATCCCCCACCGCCAGAATTTCATCAATCAAAAATATATCCGGGTCGGTATGAACTGCCACCGAAAACGCTAACCGCAGGAACATTCCGGAAGAATAAAACTTAACTTCCGTATCTAAAAATTCATGAATCTCGGAAAAATTCACGATTTCATCAAAATGATTTTCTATTTCTTCGCGAGTCATCCCCAGAATGGCACCATTCAAAAAAATGTTTTCCCGACCGGTTAAATCAGGGTGGAATCCCGCACCCACCTCGATTAATCCAGCAACTTTCCCCCGGACTCCCACAACACCGGCCGAGGGCTGCATTACCCCGGAGATTAGCTTCAACATGGTTGATTTTCCGGATCCGTTAAATCCCAGCAACCCCACGGTTTCCCCCGCAGAAATATTGAAAGAAACATGATCGAGAGCCCGGAATTGGTCGCGCATTTGTCCGCGTCTGCCGGTCAATGACCACACCAACATATCCTTAAGCGTGTGGGTGTTACGGATAGTGAAGTCTTTGACCACGTCTTGCGCGGTTATCACCGTATCGGCTTGGACTAATTCAGGATCAACTTTCACGCTCTTATCGGCCATGTTTTTACAGCTCCTGGGCGAAACGCCCGTCATAGTGGCGGAAAACTTTATCCCCTATTAGCAGCAACAGAATTGATATCAGGGTAGATGCCACTACTATTAACGAAAAGTTGTCCGGGAAGCCCTCGGATACTCCCGCAGTCGGTATCCAAAAGCCATAATGAAAAAGTTCCACTACCGTAGTTAAGGGGTTCAGCTGATAGACGTACCACAGCCATCCTCCCTGCCAGTCTCCCAGTACGTGGTAAACCATTGACCATTTGTAAAGCACCGGAGAAGCCCAGGTAGCTACCATTAAAATCAAATCTACGAAATTTTCGGCATCGCGATATAGCACGTTAAAAGCTCCGCCAAGCAGGCCGAGCCCCAAGCTGAAAATCGTGAGAATAACGAATGCTACCAGCACTGCCAGTAGATTTTTTACTCCCGGTCGCCAATTGAAAATCAGACTCCCAATAATCAGAATCAGCAGTTGCGGAACAAAATGCACGAACGCAACCCACACGGAAGAAACCGGAAAAAGTTGGCGCGGTAAATAAATCTTTTTCACCAAATCCTGGTTTTGTACGAGAGATCGCGTGCAGTTACCGAAGATTTCAGAAAAATAGTTGACCGCTACTACCCCGGCGAACATATAAACCACATAATTGGTAATGTTCCGGTTCATTCCCATGAACACACCGATAGCGAAGTAAAACACCAGGAACTGAGTAGCTGGCTTGGCATAGGACCAGAGCATCCCCAGTATGGAACCCCGGTAACGTACCCGCAGTTCTTTATGTACTAGCAGTTGCAGCAGGTACTGTTTCCGGAAAACCTCGAATAAACCGCGGGAAGTACCCGGCCGGGTAAAATCAGTGCTGACACTCACCAGTTATTCCCCATCCGTCTGCTTACCGGTAAAAAAGGGTTTAACCACGTTGTCATAGCGGGAAAGCGCCGAGGCAATCGCCATATGCATATCAAAATATTTGTAGGAGCCCAGCCGACCTCCAAAAAGGGTGTGGGGCAACTTATCGCGTAAGGTGCGGTACTCCAGTAACTGTTCCCGGTCGCGAGCCGTGTTAATCGGATAGTAGGGTTCATCGTCCTTGCTGGCAGTGCGCGAATATTCCCGGGCGATCACCGTTTTTTCATTTTGGTAATCCCGCTCTGGATGGAAATGCCGGAATTCAATAATCCGAGTGTAAGGAACCTCCCGGTCACCATAGTTCATTACCGAAGTCCCCTGGAAGTCACCGGTAGCTACGGTCTCCCACTCGAAATCGAGGGTACGCCATCCAAGCTCCCCATAGCGGTAGTCAAAGAACCTATCTACCGGCCCGGTGTACACCACCGGAACCTGCCCGATACAGGCGTCGCGGTTGAAAGTTTGGGAGGAATCGAAAAAGTCGGTCGATAGTTTCACGTCGATCAGATCGTTATCCGCCATTCTTTCTAGCCAAGTGGCATATCCATCTTGCGGAAGCCCCTCGTATTTATCGGAAAAATAGCGGTTGTCATAGTTGTAGCGCACCGGCAAACGCGACACGATAGCCGCCGAAAGATCTCGGGGATCAGTTTGCCATTGCTTCGCGGTGTACCCCTCAAAGAACGCCTTGAATAGGGGCTCTCCTACCAGGGAAATCCCTTTGGTTCTGAAATTCTGTTCTGCGTCTTCGCTCCGGATAGCGCTGGCTTGGGAGGCGATTAGCTGGCGGGCTTCATCGGGAGAATACGCAGAGCGGAAAAACTGGTTAATGGTTCCCAAATTGACCGGCATGGGGAAGACTTCGCCCCCGACATTGGTATACACGTGGTGTACATAATCGGTAAATGCGGTGAAGCGGTTGACATATTCCCACACCCGCTCATTGGAAGTGTGGAACAGGTGTGCCCCGTATTTATGAATCTCGATACCGGTTTCTTCGTCGCGGTAAGAGTAGGCGTTGCCCCCGATATGATCGCGTTTTTCAACGATGGTGACCCGCCGCCCTAAGTCGTTGGCGACTCGTTCTGCCATTGTTAGACCAAACAGTCCGGATCCAACAATCACTAAATCCGTATTCACGTGGCTTCCCCTTGTCTTGCGCGCGTTTATAGCTTTCTTAATCCTACCGTGTTAACCCTAAAAATTAATCTGCCAGCAACGACGCCACCAGTTTTGTGAAGGCTCTAACTGCACTGGCACTGTCAATCTTGTCTAACTGGGCTGCAGATACCGGTTGGGGCTCTGCAAGAGCTGCTTTGACCTGGCCATAATCATGGGCGAGGGCGATTAGGGAACGCTCGCCCATAAAGTCAGAAAACCGAATTTGGTGAGTGTCGATATGTTCGCCCAGTTCTGGGTCGCGAGGTACGATCACCGGCAGGAAACCGCGCCGTAACCATTCCATCATCAGGGAAGGCCCGCCCGGTAACACCACACCTTTCAGGTTCTCAGCCAGGGCGTCCATCTCTTGGTGACTGAGGTTTTCGCGCCCGTTCGCCTCTTTCGGAGGTTGGGAAGTTCCATATTGTACCAAGACGGAAGCATCCGGATTTTCGCGAGCGAAGCGATCCGCCATCTGAATTAAACGATCAAAAGGCATATGGTGGGTTCCCACCATAAACAGGTAGTCAGCGCAAAGCTCGCGATTATCTTTTTTACCCATACTGGCAGTTTCACTCATAATAGCGGTCCGATCACCGTGGCACCCGGATAAAGTTTCAACTGTTCAGGCCATTGCACGGCGAAGCGATCTGCTACGCGGTAACAGATTTTACCTGATAGCGAGGGGATTTCGATCCGATCAAACACCTCGATATAGATAGTGGGGATCTTCATTAACCGCGCGAGCACAATGAAAACCGTTCCCAGGGAGGCGCCTGCAGACACCACCAATTCCGGGCGAGCTGAGCGTAAAAGCTTCCAGGCTAAACACAGGGAACGGAACACGTCATGGAGGTTGCGATCAGGGGAATGTTTCGCCCATACAACCTTTTGATCAGCCAAAAGTGAGGTGGCATCGGGAGTATCGAAAGTTACCCACAGGGTTTGTTGCTGCTCCCACCAAGGCTTAAGGGTATAGAGCTGAGCTAAATGCCCGCCGGATGAGCCAGCAAAAAGAATTTTAACCATGCTTCTTATCTGCTCTCACTTGGACTGCATTTTCACAGGCTGTAACTAGTTTCGCAGTTTCCGGGTCGGAAGCAAAAATCTCTTCATTAGGACGCGGCCCAGATAACAACCCGTCGGTCACTCCTTTTACCCCCAGGCGCAGCATCTTTTTCTTTTCCCCGCTAGATAGCCACATCCGGAACCAGCGAACTAACATGGAACCGCCATAAAGTACCCGATCCAGGCAGAGCAGTCCCCGCGAGCGCAATAGAAACCAAATTTTATTGCGGGTCTCGTAATAAAAACGATCCCCGGGATCATCGGTCGCGCCGGCAGCTGCGCGGGTTTTGTGCACCACCACCGAGGTAGGTACGTACAACCCGATACGGTTTTTCAGCAGTCGGGCGGTGTATTCCAGATCGTCATTCCAGATAAAGTAATCAGCTATCGGCAAACCACTCCTGCGTACCTGTGCTACCTCTACCAGTATTGACACGAATGAGGCCGCGCGCACTTGGCGCAGTCCTAAACGCCGGGCGATTCGTTTGCGGTCGGGTGATAGCAGCGGCCTTTCTCGATGGGCATTCATGGGGTGCTCGCTGCCGTCGATCCACTGTGCCTGTGACGCCAGCAGTGCTGGGGATCCAGGATAGCGCTGCCCGGCCTCAAGTAGCTGTGCTAACGCATCAGGAGTAGGAATGGTATCGTCATCCATAATCCAGATGAAATCTTGATTTTTTAGTTCTTTAAAAGCCAGGGCATGCGCGATTCCGGCACAAAATCCGCCCGCGCCACCGGTATTCTCTGAGAGCTCAATTACGCGGTCTACTACCGGGTGCTGCTGCGCGATACGTGCAGAGTCATCTGTTGAGGCATTATCAATCACGATTACCCGCTGAACCGGTCTGACCTGTCCGGCGATAGCGTCCAAACATTCGCGAAGCAGTTTAGCACGGTTATAAGCTACTACCACCGCAAATACTTGGCATTCTCCGCGCATGGCCTTATCTCCTTTGTTTGGTTCTTTCCATCATATCTAAGCGGGAAGATACGGAACGGTGATTGCCTCCGATTTCCATCACATAGTGTCTGTCTACTCCCGTCTGGATTACCGCATCACCCTCCCCGTACCAAAACACCCTCCCTGTACAAAAACACCCTCCAGAGTCGAAAAAGAGACTACTTTGCTCGCACGTCCTCCAGGCAGGAGGAAGATTTAGTTTTTAAAGCGAGCATTCGCCAACAAAAACTTAGGTTCCACAGTAATGCTTCGTGGACAAATAGGGGAATAAAAAAGGTAGCCCTGGCGGAAAATCCGCCAGGGCTACCCTTAAATCTTTAGGTAACTAGCTAGACAGCAGAGTTACTTCATCATGGTGCCGACCGAGCCCAGACGCTCACACGCTTCGACTACGCGAGCGGCCATACCGGCTTCGGCAGCTTTGCCCCAAGAACGCGGGTCGTACTGCTTCTTGATGCCGACCTCGCCGTCAACCTTCAAAACACCTTCGTAGTTCTTGTACATCCAGTCAGCGATCGGACGAGTGAAAGCGTACTGGGTGTCGGTGTCTACGTTCATCTTGATAACGCCGTTCTTTACCGCAGTGGCGATCTCTTCGGCAGTAGAGCCGGAGCCACCGTGCATTACCAGGTCGAACGGACGATCGCCCTTGCCGTACTTCTTACCTACGGCCTCTTGAATCTCACCCAAGATTTCCGGACGCAGTTTAACGTGTCCCGGCTTGTAGGCACCGTGGACGTTACCGAAGGTCAAAGCGGTCAGATAGCGACCCTTTTCACCAAATCCCAAAGCTTCGGCGGTCTTCATGCCATCTTCGGGAGTAGTGTAGAGCTTCTCATTGATTTCGCCAACGATACCGTCTTCTTCGCCACCGACAACGCCGATCTCGACCTCTAGGATGGTGTTGGCCTTAACCGACAGATCCAGCAGTTCCTGAGCGATTTCCAGGTTTTCTTTCAGCGGAACGGAGGAGCCATCCCACATATGGGACTGGTAGAAAGGCAGGCGACCAGCCTTGACCTCTTCAGCTTCTAGCTCCATTAGAGGACGAATCCAAGAGTCAATGTTCTGCTTGGCGCAGTGGTCAGTGTGCAATGCTACAGTCACCGGGTAGTTCTTAGCGATCTCGCGTGCATAGGCGGCCATCGCCAGGGAGCCAGCTACCCGATCTTTAATGGTAGAGCCTGACCAGTATTCGGCACCGCCTACCGAAACCTGGATGATCCCGTCGGACTCTGCCTCGGCGAAACCACGAATAGCAGCAGTTAGCGTTTGGGAAGAAGTAACGTTGATCGCGGGATAAGCAAATTTTCCTTCCTTAGCGCGATCTAGCATTTCGTTATATACATCAGGGGTTGCAATAGGCACGAGGCCCTCCTTTAAGATAGAGTTCTTACGTTTTCATTCTCTCACAAGGTCTAGCTTAGTGCAGGGTCTTGTGTCCCAAGACTCCTCACCAAACTCACCAAGCCGCAATAAATCTTGCTAAAAGCCTGGGTATAGGTTTTGTATCGTTATTAAGTTTGCTCGCGATGCTGAATAACCCACGCCCACATGGCAACTGCTGCCGCCGCTCCTACATTTATGGAGCGGGTCGAACCGTACTGGGTGATCTCATAAACTGCGGCACACTCCGCGATCATTTCCGGGCTTAAACCATTGGCCTCAGACCCGAAAACCAGGCAACACTCTGCCGGTAAAACCGCATCCTCCAGCGGCTGGGAACCTTCCACATTGTCAATCCCAATGAGGGCGATCCCTGCTCCCCGCGCCCAATGGGCAAAAGAGCCTGCATCCGGGAAATGATCAACATGCTGGTAACGGTCAGTTACCATCGCGCCCCGTTTGTTCCAGCGATGTCTTCCTACGATATGTACCGAGTTAGCGCCGAAAGCATTTGCTGAACGCACGATAGAACCGATATTGAAATCATGGTCGAGGTTTTCGATCGCCACCTGGAACGGGAAACGCTCGCTATCGAGGAAGTCCCGTATCGCATCCCGACGCCAATAGCGGAAACGATCTTCCACATTGCGCCGGTCGCCTTCCGCAAGTAGGTGCGGATCCCAATGCTCGCCCTCTGGCCAGTGCTCTAACCCTCCCGGCCACGGTCCAACTCCGTTACCCATCGGATTAGACTTTAAACCGGTCACGCTGCAAGTAACCGGTGAAGCGGCACACCAGGGAGCGGGGTGCTTTCCAAGTCAAGAAATCCATAACCTTATAAATCACGGAAGGTACCGAGATTACCTTGCCCCGCGCCAGGTCGTTCAATGCCTGTTCCACCACGTATTCCGGCGTTAGGCGAGCAATGGTGGGCACGTCCTCGATCTTGGTGGTGATCTTACTGAAGAAGCCGGTATCGGTAGTACCGGGCTTCAGTGCCATGACCTGAACCCCGCTACCACGTAGTTCTTCCGCTAGGGCGCAACTGAAGATTTCTACCCAAGTTTTATGCGCCGCATAGGTTCCCATCGCCGTTCCGGAGGCTACCGAAGAAACATTCAAAATCGCGCCGCGTCCTCGCCGCCGCATCCGAGAAGCCGCGGTTTGCGACAGCAACATGACTGCCCGCACCATCACGTTTAATCCGCGTACCTGTTGGGATGCAGATCCGTCAACAAAATCTTCTGCCAGGGCGAAACCAGCATTATTAACCAGTAGCGAAATCGGACGCTCTTCGGAAGCCAAACGTCGCGCCACCGCTTTTAAGCCGGCCTGCGAAGCTAAATCTGCTGGCAACACCTCGCAGGTGACCCCGTAAAAGTTTTCGATCCGTTGCGCCTGTTCCAGCAAAATGTTTTCGCGCCGGGCAACCATCACCACATTGTGTCCGCGCCCTGCCAACTGGTTACAAAACTCTAGTCCTAGTCCGCTGGAAGCTCCGGTTACTAAAACCCACGACATCTTTAATCCCCCTCGATTCCTAAGTCTGCCAAATTTAGTGCCGCTAGATATTTCCAGCCCGCTTGGTTAACTTTTTGCTTCGCCACATCGCCGCGGTCCACCACCACCGCTACACAAAGCACTTTGGCACCTGCTTTTTCTGCCGCTTTCGCCGCCTGAATAGGCGAACCACCGGTAGTAGAAGTATCTTCTACGATCACTACCTGTTTACCCGCAATATCTGGGCCTTCAATCTGCCGTCCCATGCCATGATCTTTGGCTTCTTTACGCACTACAAAGGCATCTATATCGAGGCCGCGCGACGAGGCCGCCTGCATGATCGCGAAGGCTACCGGATCGGCTCCCATAGTCAGCCCCCCGACTGCGTCGATATCTTCTGGCAGGAAACCCGACTCTTCCAGCAGATCCAGTAGCACATGCCCAATCAACACCGAGGCTTCGTGATGCAAGGTAGAGCGGCGCAGATCAATATAGAATGAGGATTTCTTTCCACTGGCCAGCGTGAAATCACCGTATTTAACAGATAGCTCTTTGATTAAGGAAACCAGGCGAGCTTTTTGAGAATCATTAGCGGTCATGGCATTCAGTTTATCGGTTTTATAACCGATATGGTTAGCACATGAGGATTGCAACTTGGAACGTTAACTCTATTCGGGCTCGGCAAGACCGGGTAAGCGCCCTATTAGAGCGGGAAAACTTGGATGTTTTGGCGATACAAGAAACCAAATGTCGCCTGGAGCAGTTTCCCTATGAGCCTTTCACCGCTGCGGGCTACGAAGTCGCGGTACATGGGGCGAATCAGTGGAATGGGGTGGCAATTATTTCTCGGGTGGGTCTCGAGGACGTGCAGCGAGATTTTCCCGCTCAACCCGCCTACGCTAACCCGGGGAAAGAACCGGTGGTGGAACCGCGCGCCCTCAGCGCTACTTGCGGCGGGGTGCAAGTCTTTTCCCTCTATGTTCCCAATGGTCGCGAGCTTTCTCACCCCCACTACCGCTATAAGCTCTCCTGGCTAGAAAACTTGCGCAAATATGCATCCTCACTGCTCGAGGAGGATCCCCAGGCGCAACTGGCACTGATGGGTGACTGGAATATTGCCCCCTTTGACCAAGATGTGTGGGATATGCAGGTGTTTGCAGGCGCCACTCACGTGTCTAAACCCGAACGCGACGCTTTCTTTGCTTTCGAAGCTGCCGGTCTTACTGAAGTTACCCGCGACCTGTTTGATGGGTACACCTATTGGGACTATAAACAGCTGCGTTTCCCCCGCAATGAAGGGATGCGGATAGATTTTGCCTACTGTTCCCCCGCCCTAGCGCAGCGGATCCAAACCGCCGAGTCTTTACGCGAGGAACGCAAAGGCAAAGGTGCCTCTGACCATGTGCCAGTAATTTTAGAGGTGGCTCCCTAAACCCCTTAGGCAGTTTTGGCTACTTCCCGCAGGGCGCGGTTTAGCTTCGGCCATAGCTGCTTGTGGAGAGCGCTGAAAGACTCTTGCCCTAAGAAAACTGCTCCCAGACGCGAGGCAGGGTCAATCCACAGGAAAGATCCGGATTGCCCAAAATGTCCGTAAGTTTGCGCGCTGGAGCCAGGCAGTGTCCAGTGTGGGTCTTTTCCGGCGTGGACTTCGCAGCCGAGCCCCCAGGCATTGTCGCGATAGAATCCATACCCGGGTACCACTCCGGGTAGCTGCATCCCATCACTACCTGACCAGGCAGAAAACAGCCCTGGGGACAGGTAACGCGGACAGGCGGCCTCGAAAGCAAAAGCCAAAAGTTCTCGCAGGCTGCCGTACATACCCCAGGCAGGTGACCCGCGCAGTTCGCGTTTAATTCCTAGGGGAGAAAAAACCATTTCCGCTACCCAGGTAGCAAAAGGAACCCCGCTGCGCTCGCTGAGTAGCTCTCCGAGAATCTCATAGCCAGAATTCGAGTACACCCTACGGCTATGGGGGGCGCGGGTAAACTCTCTCTTTTCATGATCTAGGCCGGCCCGGTGCGCCAGCAGGTCGGCCACACTTACCGGATGGGGCTCGCTCACCCCCGGTAGCTGTGCTAGGGGCCGCTCTAGGTCGAGGACGCCATTTTCTACCGCCCCCAAAATCGTGCGGGAGGTAACCAGTTTGGTCACCGACATCCAAGGATAGACTTTATCCTGGTCGCCCCAGGTTCTTAAAAGCTGACCGCTGGATCGTAAAGATGCAGCTTCAAAGGAAAAAAGCGCGCAAGAGACGGGGAAAGGGAACTGCTTTAAAACTGCAGATACTGGAGCAGAAGCCATCCGGGGAAATTCCTAGAAGGGGCGAGCTGCCATAACTGCGGTAAGTGCCGCCACCGCTTCACGCGGCACGACGCCAACATCCGCCAAGGTATTGTATTCTTCGGTTTCGAGAACGCCGTTGATAACCAAACGCCCCAACAAATCGATACTGAGAGCCTGATTCTCTTGCGCGTACTCGAGGTCGCTGGCCGTCAGGATGCCAGAACGAACAATCTTGTCCAGGATGTCCTCGGGCACGTCCGAAAGTCCGTATTTCTCCATTTCCTGGGAGGAAAGGCTGATGTATCCTTTTTCCAACAAATCTTCCAAGGTAAACCCAGCCACTTGTTCGATTGCAGCCATTGCCGAGGGGGACGCAAAACCGCTGGACATGATGGCACGAAGTGCCTTGGGGTTGGAAAGATCGACCTGATTAATAATCAAGTTAGTCAAGGAACCGACCACATCTACCCCGTCTCTGTTGTAGAGCCACTGGATATGCAGGCCGTACCACTCGGCCAGAAGGGAATGCGCCAGTGTCTTCGGATCGGCATCCTTGTTAATCAGGTCGTCTGCTTGTAACTGACTAAATGCGCTAGTCAGAACGCTGTGCAAGCCCTCAAAACGGGCTGCGAAGTGGTCGTGGGCGGGGTGCACTTCGTTGGAGGCTTCCACGGAAAGCATGCACTCCATTTCCACGATCGTGGGGTTAGAGCTAAGCTCGGTAGACAGTTCAGTAAAGGCGTTAAACACTTCGAACGGCTGCATATGCCGCATTGCCTGTACGTCGAAGTTAGAGCGATCCTCATAGCGCTCAATAACCGCCATGAGCAGGGCTTCTTTTGAAGGGAAATGATAGATAACCCCCGGGTGGGAAATACCAACACGGCGAGCCACATCGCGCATAGATAGGCCGTGGTAGCCAACTTCCGCAATCATGTCTACGGTCGCGTCAAGTATGGCTTCGCGTCGAGCCACGCCACCGGCGTAGGGCCCGCGCTCCCCGCTCTTGTGTGCTGGTTTGGGCACCTGGGCATCCCCCCTTTGCCTACCGCCTATTATCTTTTCTATATCTGGGTATAAAAATCCCAAGCTCTAACTAGGATACAGTTTTTCCCCGCAAAGCACCTAACAAATCAACCAGATTTCATAGTTTAATTACACAAGCAAAGACCGCATTAAGAATATATTTGCTTTTGAAAGTAAAAATTACCAGGAAACCTGCGGAACCATCACTGTTTAGTAAAAAGATAGCAAAAAGTGACGCCGGGGACTATTAGTCCTCGACGTCACTTTTCTGACATCATGTCATTAACTTAGCTCAAGATGGAACCTTCCCGCCGGAGCGGAGTGCCCCTGCGGTACCGTCACCTTAATCACGGAACCATCCTCCCACTTTCCGGCTAGCAGCCCTTGTGCCAGTTGATCGCCGATCTCGGTTTGAATCAGGCGACGCAGCGGGCGCGCCCCGAACGCTGGGTCGTACCCACGGTTAGCCAACCAGTTCTTAGCGTCCTCACTAACCTCCAGCTGTAACCGCCGGGAAGCTAGGCGCTCCATAACTTGAGACAGCTGCAAATCCACAATTTTTGCGAGCTGAGCCCGGCTGAGCGGCTTGAAGATCAAAATCTCGTCTAGTCGGTTCAAGAACTCCGGCCTGAAGTTGGCTTTTACTGCCTCCATAACCAGACGTTCTTTCTCGTCCTCGTTCATATCTTTCTCGGTCAGATACTGCGAGCCCAGGTTAGAAGTCAGCACTAAAATAGTGTTCCGAAAATCAACTACCCGGCCTTGTCCGTCAGTCAGTCGCCCATCATCTAACACCTGCAGCAGCACATGGAAGATTTCCGGATGCGCTTTTTCGACTTCGTCCAGCAGAATCACGCTGTAGGGACGCCGCCGTACCGCTTCGGTTAGCTGTCCGCCCTCTTCATATCCCACGTAGCCCGGGGGCGCTCCGATTAGGCGCGATACCGAGTGCTTTTCTCCGTATTCGCTCATATCGATGCGCACCATCGCGGCGGGGTCATCAAAGAGGAACGCCGCTAAGGACTTGGCAAGCTCGGTTTTACCGACTCCAGTAGGACCGAGGAAAAGGAAGGAACCGGTAGGACGGTTGGGGTCAGAAACCCCGGCCCGCGAGCGGCGCACCGCATCCGATATTGCTTGGACTGCCTGCTCTTGGCCGATTAACCGTTTCCCGATCTCCGCTTCCATATGCAGCAGCTTTTCGGTTTCGGTTTGCAGCATTTTTCCGGTGGGGATACCCGTCCAAGACTCCACCACTTCGGCAACTTCGGTAGGTCCGACTTTTTCGACCACCATCGCGTCGTAGTCATCGCTTTGCTGCTCCTGCTTTTCGGCAGCGGCGATCGCGGCCTGGATTTGCGGGATTTCTCCGTTCTGCAGCCGTCCGGCGCTTTCCCAATCGCCTCTACGCATTGCCCGCTCTAACTGAGTATTTAGCTTATCGAGTTGGGCACGCAGATCCCCCACTTTATTGCGAGAGGCTTTTTCGGATTCCCACCGCACATTGAGGTCATCCAAGACTTGTTGTTCCTTGGCGATTTCCGCGCGTAAATCTTCCAGACGGGCTTTGGTCTGTTCATCTAGGCCTTCACCCTCGGAATCAGCCAAATAGGCTTCTTCCATTTTCAGCCGGTCAACCTGACGGCGTTTTTCATCTACCTCGACCGGGCTGGAATCTAGTTCCATCCGCAGCCGCGAAGCGGCCTCGTCAATCAGGTCTATGGCTTTGTCCGGTAGGTTGCGGTCGGTGATATAGCGGTCGGAAAGTTTCGCCGCTGCCACCAGCGCCCCATCGGTAATGGTGACCTTATGGTGCGCTTCGTATTTGGGGGCGATCCCGCGCAGAATCGCTACCGTATCTTCTACCGAGGGTTCGGCTACGAACACCTGTTGGAAGCGGCGCTCTAGAGCCGGGTCTTTCTCGATATTTTGCCGGTATTCGTCCAGGGTGGTGGCACCCACCATCCGTAGCTCACCTCGGGCCAGCATGGGTTTAATCATGTTTCCCGCATCCATGGCGCCTTCGGATCCACCCCCGGCACCTACTACCGTGTGCAGCTCGTCAATAAAGGTAATGACTTCCCCGCCAGCGTTCTTGATTTCCTCGAGGACGGCCTTGAGGCGTTCTTCGAACTCACCGCGATATTTTGCTCCGGCAAGCATTGCCCCTAGATCTAGGCTAATCAGTTTCTTATTTTGCAAAGACTGAGGAACGTCGCCGGCCACAATCCGCTGTGCCAGGCCTTCTACGACTGCGGTTTTACCCACCCCAGCCTCCCCGATTAGCACCGGGTTGTTCTTAGTACGCCGCGAGAGCACCTGGATAACCCGACGGATTTCTTTATCCCGTCCGATCACCGGGTCTAGTTTCCCGCTGCGTGCCACTTCGGTAAGGTCGCGTCCGTACTTTTTCAGAGCTTGGAAAGAGGCTTCGGGATCTTCAGAAGTTACCGGGTCTTTGCGAATTTCCTTGAGCTTTTCGCGCAATGCCTGCACGCTGGCTCCCGCCTTATTTAATAGGCGGCTAACCTCTGTTTGTCCTTCGGATTCATCTGCGAGGGCGATTAATAAGTGCTCGGTAGAGACGTATTCGTCGCTAAGTTCGCGCGCCAGATCGCCAGCTTTATTTATAACCCGCCGCATAGCCAGGGAGGTTTGTACTTCCCCGACGGAACTGCCGGTAACGCTAGGCAGCGTCCCCAGCATATGATGCAGCGGCGCATTAATCTGTTGCATGCGATTTGGCACTACCGCCTCCAGAAGCGCAAAGGCGATCGAGTCGGTTTGCCCCAGCAAGGCATTTAAAAGATGTTCTGGCTCTACCTGGGGATTTTTGTTGGCCTGCGCGGTTTGCACCGCATCCCCTAAAGCGGCCTGAGATTTAACAGTAAGTTTAGTTTCCATTTATTTCCTCCCGTGTTCCCATCCGGGTGGGATGGGGTGTTGCTATTTAGTCCAACACCCCCAAAGTTGAGTTTATTCCACTCAACTCTATATTTTGAGTTAGCTACCTCACTACCAGTATTTGTTGCCCCCAAAATAAGCAGGGGAAAATGCTAAGTAAAGGCTAACTTAGCTAGCAAAAAAGCCCTGTACTCAACAGATAAGCCAGGCTCCAGCCCTACGACTACCGATAGTAGGAGTTATTTATTAATGCCTGTCGATTATCCCGGCCGCGTTTAACTGTCCAGACAATCCCCCAAATCAGTAGCCCCAGGCCGGTGAAGCCGATAATCGTAGGCACCACGAAAGCAGCAATTATCGGACCGAAGGAAAGGTTAGGGAGAATTCCAATCGAGGTGATAGTGGCGTCTTTGTCATCGATGGGCTCACATTTAACCTTCAAGGTTCCGTGAGAATTAAGATTGTAGACGAAGGCATGCTGCGCATCGTTATCCGGGTCGGAGGCAAAACCAGCCGCTAAAGAATCATCCCCGGATCGGGACTCAATCTTGTCCCCGTTAAAAGTAGCATCGCACCGCACGTCAGCATCATTAGAGGCTTCCACAATCAGCAGCGAAGTTCCCTGGTAGTCAGCAGTTCGGGTAATAGAACTGCCCCCTGAATGGATCTCTTTATTGGAATCAATTTGCAGAGCAGAAACCACTATCATCGTGACGAAGGTAATCGGCGCCACCACCAGCATCAGCACGATTCCCACTACCAAAACCGTGATGGGGAGCGCGCGAGATTTAGGAGTCCGTGGTGGGGTAACGGGATTATCTCCAAGACCCGAAAAACTGCCCGGCCCCAGATTTCCTGATCCCCCAGCTCGCGGCATTCCCGAGGGAGCATTCCAGGGCTCATTGCCCTCATAACCGGGAGGAACGGGAAACTTACGGGGTGATTCCGGGAACGACGGAGACTGAGAATTCCCTCCCCCAAAGTCCGGCAAAGAACTATTTAGTGTCCCAGAGGGGGCACTATTTTCACCGATAGCTGCATTTGAAGTCGACATTTGCCCTACAGAAGACTCCGACTGCGAGGATGCCGACGTAGCGGTTTCTCTTTGTGAGGCCGGGTTGCCAGAGTGCAGCTCTCCATTCAACACCCACCGTTCCTGCTCGTTCGAGTGCGCGCCGTACCTGTTAGGGGTTTCGCTCATAGTTCCTCCCATTGATTAGCCTGAGCCCAATTGTAAGCGTTAGCCCCGATTTTCGCCCCAAATAATCATTTGCCCGGGCAGATAGGGAACGAGTTCCTGCCCCCGCACCACGCGCGAGCCGGGAAACTTCGTAAGTGGAGATACCTCACCGGTGGGCGCGGCCGAAAACACCCGTCCACGCCCTCGTTCATAAACAGCTAATCGCTGCCGCAAATGCTGGTTTTCGGCAGTTAAACGCGCGGCAGCGCGCCGCAACTCCAGCACTCGTTTAATGCCCGCTAGATTGATTCCTTCTTCTTGAGAAAGACGCTGAATTTCTCGCAGTTCTGCGATATCTTCCGCGCTATAACGCCGTCCCCTGCCCTTGGTACGTCGCGGAATCACCAGGCCGATGCGGTCGTATTGCCGCAGAGTTTGCGGATGCATTCCCGCCAACTCTGCGGCCACCGAAATCACATAGAGGGTTTCCATTGATCCCGCCATTAGCTTCTCTCAAGCTCAGCGCGAGGATCGAAACCGGGGTGATCGGCGCGAATCGCTTCCCCTAACTGTTGGGCAATATCAACTACCCGGCTAGAAGGCTTACGCGGATTAACTATCCGCACTGTAGCCACCACATCCAAACCGTTTACCCCTTTGCCACGCAGGCGCAGTTTAGTGCCAGAATCAGCCCCAGCAGGAATCTTAATAGTGGCAGTTTTCCCTCCCAGCAACGGCACTTTCACCGTGGCGCCTGCCAGCGCCTCCGCCGCGGTCACCGGCAGCTGCATTTGCAGAGCCTTACCATCGAAGGAATACACCGGATCCGGGGTAACGTGCACCGTCACTACCAGGTCACCATTTCCAGCTGGTCCTGGCCGCCCTTTGCCACGCAGCCGTAGTTTCCTACCGTCGCGGATCTTGCCGGGAATGCGCACGGTCATGCTCTTGCCATCCACCGTCAGTTTCATGGTGCTGCCGGCAATAGCGGTGCGAAAATCTAGGGTGACTTCCGCGGCCAAATCTTGACCTTTCCCGCCGCCGGGATAACCACCACTTCCCGCTCCAAAGGAACCGGGTGCCCCATAACTGGCTCGTCCTCCTCCGGAAAACAAAGATCCAAACATGGAGCCGAGGTCGCCTTCTCCTAGATTGATCCTAGCGGAGCCGGCCCCGGGAACGGTTCCGCCCCCAAACATAGCGCCTAATACGTCTTCGAAGCCTCCGGCCCCACCACGACCTGAAGCGGGGCCGGCGTTGAAACGGGCACCACCGCCCGCCATAGCGCGAATAGCATCGTATTGTCGCTTTTGCTCTGGGTCAGACAGTACCTGGTATGCCTCTCCGATCGCCTTGAACTTTTCCTCGGCACTTTTATCGCCGGGGTTTTGATCGGGATGGTATTTACGTGCTAGCTTCCGGTAAGCCTTCTTAATGGCAGACTGATCCGCTTTTCTTGACACTCCCAGAGTGCCGTAAAAATCCTTGCCTATCCAATCTTGTCCGGCCATGAATGCTCACCTCCTTAATCCCTAATCTGGGTTATTTACTATTACTTTCGTTGCCCGCAGCACATCTTCGCCCACTTTGTATCCGGGCTGGAGTACCTGGGCAATACTGGGTTCGCCCTCCCCACCACTTTGCGCCATCAGCGCTTCATGCACGTTGGGGTCAAATTCTTCCCCAGCACTGCCGTAGCGGGTCAGCCCAAAGTTGGTTTCCAAGGTATTTTCTAGTTTCTTAGCAATCGCTTCGAAGGGACCTTTTAGATCCCCGGCATCGCGAGCGGCTTGCACATCATCAAGGACGCCCAACAGTACCTGTAAAACTGACTTCTGCCCCTCGCTATGATGGGCAGACATATCGCTCTTACTGCGCTTAACATACCCGGAATATTCCTGCTGCAGGTTATAGGTTTCGGCCCGCGCCCGCGCTAACTGCTCTTTTAGCTCTGCAACTTGGGCTTTAAGCTGGTCAATCTCCGCAGCCTCTGAATCCGTTTTCATATCCGCCGACACGCTATCTACCTCTTCGGAAGGAGCCGGGGCATCAGCGATTTCCTCCCCCAGGCGCGCGGCGAGATCAGCGAAAGCAGCTTTTTCCTCCTCGGCAGCTGCGCCCGGTTTCTCGCTGTCCGCGAGAGCCGAATCCGCAGAGGCATCCGCCGGGAAATCTTCCGTCTTTTTATCCTGGTTACCTGCGGTGGCTTCCGGTGCTCCGGTTGCGGGCGACTGGTCGGCCGGTGAGGCAGAAGAATCCGATGGTTTTTCTGGCTCTGGTTCCGAAGTGGGATGCAATGGGTCTTTCACCTTGATCTTTATCCTCCGTTTCCCATTGTGCTCGTCCAAACTCTTACCTCCTGTCGGTGGGGCGCCCACTTTCGCGAGCGCCCCAGACAGCCGAGAACTGAAAAGTTAGTTCTTTTCGTCCTCTTCGTCGACAACTTCGGCATCGATTACGTCATCTTCTGCCCCGGCGCCGGCATCCTCAGCACCGGAGGCACCAGCCTCGGCCTGACTTTGCGCTGCTTCGGCCTGGGTCTGCGCATACAGCGTTTCCCCGATCTTCTGCGACTTGGTGTTGAGTTCTTCCATCGCAGTCTTCACGGCCTCGATGTCTTCTCCCTCCAAAGCCTTCTTGACCTTGTCGGAGGCTTCGCGTACCTCTTTGGCGATTTCCTCAGGGAGTTTCTCGGCGTTATCTTTTAGCAGCTTCTCGATCGAGTAAACCGTCTGTTCCGCCGAGTTACGTAAATCGGCTTCTTCGCGCCGCTTCTCGTCCTCTTCGGCGTGGGCTTCAGCCTCTTTCACCATGCGGTCGATCTCTTCCTTAGAAAGCGCCGAACCTCCAGAAATAGTCATTGACTGTTCCTTATTGGTGTTCTGGTCTTTCGCCGAGACGTGCACGATCCCGTTGGTGTCGATATCGAAAGTGACCTCGATCCGGGGTACCCCCATCGGGGCCGGCAAGATTCCGGTGAGTTGGAAGGTTCCCAGCGACTTGTTATCGCGGGTAAAGGTTCGCTCTCCTTGGAATACCTGGATTAACACCGAATCCTGGTTGTCTTCCGCAGTGGAGAAGATCTCCGAATGCTTTGTCGGAATCGCGCTATTCCGCTTAATCAGGGTGGTCATCACTCCGCCCTTGGTTTCAATCCCTAGTGACAAAGGAGTCACGTCAATCAGGAGGACGTCACTGCGGTCGCCCTGGATAATCCCGGTTTGCAACGCGGCACCGCTGGCGACCACTTCATCGGGGTTAACCGACTTGTTGGCTTCTTTCCCACCAGTCAAGGTCTTGACCATCTCAGCTACTGCGGGCATCCGCGTGGAGCCACCTACTAGCACTACATGGTCAATATCAGAGACGTGAATCTTGGCATCCGCGATTACCTGTTCAAAGGGCTTGCGGGTGCGTTCTAGCAGATCCTGGGTCATTTCTTCGAAGTGGGCGCGAGTGAGGCGCTCATCTAGGTGAACCGGGCCAGACTCGGCCATTGATAGATACTGCAAAGAAATCTGAGTGGAGGTGGCAGAAGACAATTCCTTCTTGGCCTGCTCGGCAGCATCGCGCAGACGCTGAATGGCGATCTTATCGTTTGACAGATCCACCCCGGTATTGGTCTTCACCGTACCGATTAGCCAATCCACAATCCGCTGATCCCAGTCGTCACCACCCAGGCGGTTATCGCCGTTAGTGGCGCGCACCTCGATAGTGGAAAAGCCGTCCTCGTCTTTCATTACTTCCAGCAAGGAAACGTCGAAAGTACCACCGCCAAGGTCGAAGACCAAAATGGATTCATCTTTGTCGCTCTTTTCCAAGCCGTAGGCCAGGGCGGCGGCGGTGGGTTCGTTCACCAGGCGCAGTACGTTAAGACCGGCGATTTTACCGGCATCCTTGGTGGCCTGGCGCTGCGCATCGTTGAAGTAGGCCGGGACGGTGATTACCGCGTCCTGTACCGAATCCCCCAAGTATTCTTCGGCATCTTTCTTCAGCTTGCTCAAAATGAAGGCACTGATCTGCTGCGGGTTGTATTCCTTATCGTCAATGTTTACCTTCCAGGAGCTATCTCCCATGTGACGCTTCACGGAGGCGATGGTCCGATCTACGTTAGTTACCGCCTGACGCTTGGCAACTTCACCCACCAGAACTTCTCCGGCTTTGGAGAATGCCACTACCGAGGGGGTGGTGCGTTGGCCTTCCGCATTGGCGATGATAGTGGGCTGCCCCCCTTCTAGAACCGCAATTGCGGAGTTAGTGGTGCCCAAGTCAATACCTACTGCACGTGCCATAATCTTTCCTTCCTAAGAATGTATTTAGTTGGTCTTTTTAGCTCTCGGCTCTGCCGGCTGACGCCTGATACTTCCAATCATGACGACGTCCGTTTAGATTCCATCCGCCTTGAGCCTTACACGCTCAAGGTTATCAAATCCTGAGGGACTATCAAGCCGCAACCTGAAACCCTGAGTCTACTTAACTCAACTCTTAGCGCATGGATTTTATTCCCCTATTTTCAGAAATTTTCTAAAAAACCTAAAAAAGGGCGCCAAACTGGGCTTTTATCTTGAGAAAACACCCTTAGGGTTAAACATCCCTCGGGATTAAGCCTGCTACGGTTAAGCTACTTCCCAAATTGCGCTTTCAGCGTATATCTTTTCTAGGTAGGAGCCTTCCCAAAGATAAAGGAGAAAACATGGCAGTTGAACTGGTTGAAGAGTTCAGCGAGGAACTTGTAGAGGCATTTTCGCGCCTGATCCCCCAGCTTTCGCAATCTGCTAAGCAGTTAAGCCCCCAGCAAATCAAAGATTTCTGTGAACAAGATGGAGTTTACCTGCTAGTTTTCCGCTCCGAAGAGGGAAACATTTTAGGGATGCTTTCCCTAGCTACCTTCAAGATTCCCACCGGAAAACGGGCTTGGATCGAAGACGTAGTGGTAGATGCCGCTGCCCGAGGCCAGGGAGCGGGACAAAAACTAGTAGAGGCGGCGGTACGCCACGCCAAAAAGGTCGGGGCTAAAACCGTGGATCTCACCTCTCGCCCCTCGCGCGAAGCTGCCAACCGGCTATATCGGCGCTGCGGATTTAAACAGCGCGAAACTAACGTTTACCGTTACGCCGACTAATTACCCCCGCTGCTATCTGCCCCAACGCGCCCGCCTGAGGAAGCCAGCCGGCTTTCATCTTGGTGCAAGATAAAACACACTGCCATTACAAAAAGCTATCTTAGCTGGTACAGCCATCTTATTTTCGGTTTCTTGCGGGGAGCTGCGCGGGCAAAAGCGTGAGTTAGCTAGCAATGTTACCCAAAGAGGGCGCCGCTCAGGTAACAATAGGGGCAAAAGCAGTCGAGAAATAAGGAATGATTACATGAGCGCCCTATCCATTCCCAGCGTAGGACTTTCCACCGGTTACCAGATTCCGCAATTCGGTTTTGGAACCTACAAAATCGCCCCGGAAGATTGCGTAGATGCGGTGAAATACGCCTTGGATCTAGGAATTCGCCATATAGATACCGCGCAAATGTACCATAACGAGGCGGAAGTGGGACGCGCTATTGAAGAGTCCGGCATTCCCCGCGACGAAATTTTCTTGACCACCAAGCTCAATAACGACAAGCACCTCCCCGAGGATGCCCGGAAATCTTTCCGGCAGAGCCTGGAAGATCTACGCACCGACTATGTGGATCTATTTTTGATCCACTGGCCACTTCCCACTCTCTACGGGGGAGATTTCGTGCAGACCTGGCGCACTCTCCTAGAGTTCCAGTATGACAAAACAGCGCGTACCGTCGGGGTTTCTAACTTCCAGATCAATCACCTGGAGCGGTTGATCGCGGAAACGGGAGTGACCCCGGCAGTCAACCAGGTAGAGATTCACCCCCAATTCCCTAATAACGAGCTGCGCGCTTTCCATGGTCAACACAATATCGTGACCGAAGCTTGGTCTCCCCTGGCACGTGGAAATGTTTTAGGGGAAGAAAAAGTAGTGGCGGCGGCCAAGCGCCTCGGGAAAACCCCTGCCCAGGTAGTTCTGCGTTGGGGAATTGAGCGCGGAGACGTCCTCTTCCCCAAGTCGGTTCACCCGGAACGCATTAAAGAGAACCTGGATATTTTTGATTTCCAGCTAGATGCACAGGCCAAAGCGGATTTAGATTCTTTAGATAAGGGAGAGGCCGGGCGCTCCGGTTCTCACCCCGACACTATGGATCGCCTCTAAGTACCCCGGCCATGCCCCGCCCTCGTCACGCGGCCACCCGTCCCCAGCGATCCCTGGGGACGCGAGTCGGAATATTTCTGCTATCACTCCTGGTGGTAGCCATTGTTTCTGCCTTAGTGTTCACCTTCTTTGCGGGCACCCCGAAAGCCGGGGCGCCCGCGAAAAGTACCGTGACGCAGGAACACGCACGCACTAAGTCGCCCACTTCCTCACCGGTAGATTCCCCGCACCTGACGGTGGGATTACATGGAGACGCGAATACCATTGTCCGGCGCGGCGATCCCTATATCGAATCCGGAGCCTACTGTATTGATGACCGCTCCGGGATGGTAGAAAAAGTAGAGGCAACGGGGAAAGTTGATACTAAAACGGTTGGGGAATACACCGTAAATTATCGCTGTCTCAGCGACAATGCCCAGGCAAAAGCACAGCGAAAGATCTCAGTAGTTACCCCCGAATCTAGAGATTGGGCTAAAGAGGGGCTTCCGGTGATGATGTATCACAACGTGTATGACCCCCAGAATCCGCCCAGTCAGCTGAATAATAATTTTATCTCCATCCCAAAGCTCGAAGAACAACTGGAGTGGCTTAAAACTAACCAGTTTTACTACCCTAGTTTTTCTGAACTGCGTGCTTGGGCAGACAAGCAGATAGCCCTCCCAGCAAAAAGCGTGATCCTCACCTTTGATGATGGCGATCCCGGGTTCTTGCAACATGGGCGAGCGCTATTAGACAAGTATCAGATCCCGGCCACTTCCTTCCTGATTGGAACTCTTGCTGCCAGCCAGCAGACAATTCGCAATAATCCCAGCCGCTATGTTGATTACCAGTCCCACTCTTGGGATATGCATAAACCGGGAGGGCATATAGGGCACGGAGGACTGATTAGTGCGCTGAATAAAGATCAGATCAAGGCGGATCTCACAAAAGCCATTGACCTAGTAAAAAGCCGAGATGCCTTCGCCTATCCTTTCGGAGATGTGACCGAGGAAGGATTGGCAGCGGTTAAAGAGCTAGATATCAAAGCCGCCTTCACCACCAAATACGGAAAAGTAAGGCCCGGTGACGATTTCCGCCAATATCCCCGGGTACGGGTGAGCGGCGATCAAAGCCTCCAAAGCTACATCGCCAGCCTCTAACGCTGATCTTCACGGTTGGCGCACGGGCTAGATTTTTCCTCCTGCCCAAGAATTCGGGAAAGACTTCCGTCTTTCCCGAATTCTTATGCCCACCGCGCCTGCTCGGATAAAATCTAGCCCCCGCGCACAGCTGGAATAAATCGGCCCACTATGCAGCGGTTGGTGCGCTAAAAGATGCGAGAGGGCGACTTGAGCCGAGCGAAGCAAAGCTCACCGGAGCCCCGAGCGCTTTTAGCGCACCAACCTCCTAGCCCCCGAGTTAATGCAGGCTAGTTTTCGCGATTAGCGTGGTAGTAGTCGATCAATGCTTTGGTGGAGGGATCTTGCTGCTTCAAGACTTCCTGGTCACCGGCGATTGCCGGAGTGAGGGCCTTGGCGAGCTGTTTGCCCAGTTCCACACCCCACTGGTCGAAGCTGTTAATTCCCCAAACTACCCCTTGCACGAAAGTGATGTGTTCATAAAGGGCGATCAACTCCCCCAATACCGAGGGGGTTAGCCGCGGCGCCATGATTGAGGTCGACGGCTTGTTACCAGGGAACACTCGAGCTGGCACGATGGATTCCGGGGTGCCTTCGGCACGTACTTGGTCAGCGGTCTTCCCAAAAGCAAGCGCCTGAGTTTGGGCAAAAAAGTTACCCAAGAATAGCTCGTGCTGATCGTTATCTCCATCTTTGAGCGGCCAGGTGGGATTGGCGAAGGCAATAAAGTCGGCGGGAATCATTTGGGTTCCCTGGTGGATCAGCTGGTAGAAGGCATGCTGACCGTTAGTGCCCGGCTCTCCCCAGAAAATTTCGCCGGTATCATAGGTTACCACTTCCCCGTCCCAGCGCACGGCTTTACCATTGGATTCCATAGTTAGCTGCTGCAGGTAGGCTGGGAAGCGATGCAGGTATTGAGAATAGGGCAAGACCGCGTGGGTGGGCGCATGCAAGAAGTTACGGTACCACACGTTGATTAGCCCCATCAGCAGCGGGACATTCTCACTGAGGGGAGCCGTCCGAAAATGCTCGTCCATAGCGTGCATACCGGCCAAGAAATCAGAGAATCCTTCTTTACCAATCGCGACCGCCAGGGCGGTTCCGACTGCGGAATCTACCGAATAGCGTCCTCCTACCCAATTCCAAAAACCAAAGGCATTATCCGGATCAATACCAAATTCGGCTACTGCCTCAAGATTGGTAGACACCGCTACGAAATGCTTAGAGACTGCCTGCCGGGAGTCCTGCTCGCTTAGTTGCGCGGCGCTATCTTTGCCCTCCCAGATTCCGCGAGCAGCCAGCTGGTCTAGCAGCCAGCTGCGAGCCGCCCGGGCGTTGGTGAGAGTTTCCAAAGTGGTGAAAGTTTTGGAGGCCACGATAAATAGAGTGGTTTCCGGATCCAGATCCTTTACTTTTTCACAAAGATCTGTGGGATCAATATTCGATACGAAACGGCACTGCAGCCCCGGTTTCACATAGGGAAGTAACGCTTCGTAAACCATGGCGGGACCTAAATCTGAGCCTCCGATCCCGATATTGACTACCGTGCTAATCGGTTTACCGGTAACCCCCAGCCATTCGCCTGCCCGCACTCTTTCGGCAAAATCGTAAACCTGCGCTAAAACGGCGGACACATCGGCAGAAACATCCTGCCCATCAACCTCGAGTTTATCTTCCCGCGGACGCCGTAGTGCGGTATGGAGTACCGCACGATCCTCGGTGGTATTGATATGTTCCCCCGTGAACATAGCATCGCGGCGAGCTTCGACTTTGGTTTGCGCCGCCAGGCGAGCCAGTGCCTCCAATACGGGGGTGGTCACCAGGTTCTTTGACAGGTCAACCCGCAAATGGGCGGCAGTGAAACTGAGCTGTTCGGCGCGGTCGGGTTGTTTTTCAAACCAACCGGCGAGATCCGCCTGGAAAGATTCGGCAAGATTGGTTAACTCTTGCCATGCCTGGGTAGTGCTGGGGTCAATCGGGGCGCTCATGCTTTCTCCTGTTCGAAGTGGTTTCGTTTATAGGTCGGTGATTGGCAGCGGGCGGACTTCAATGTCCCATTCGTCGCGGGAAACCACCGAAATTATATCAACCAGCGGTAACCACCATTGGTTGAGAGGACGACGCACCTGGGGGTCAACTTTTTGTTGCATTTGCAGCAACGGGAAGGTTTCAATTCCCTGAGCCGATAGCCCCACCGCTAATGGTTCGCTTCTATTCTGGGCGAATTGCTCGCTGAGTTCTTGGATCGCTGCCCGCACTAGGCGAGTGGCTAAGATGCGGTCAAAGGGCGAGGGCTCTCCCCCTTGTTGCAGGTGACCTAGGGCTGAGTGACGCACATCGAACATCCCTTGCGATTCTTGCGCGAACACGGAAGCAATGAACTCTCGGTCATATCTGCCCCCGGCCTCTTCGTTATGCAGAACCAGGCAGAGGCGGCGACCTTCGCGGAAAGAGTCCCGCATCATTTTCACGTCGCTCGCTAGATCCTGCAGGTCATAGGGATTTTCGTCTAGGTAAACCAGCTCGGCTCCCGCCGCGATACCCGACATTAGTGAAAGGTATCCACAGTGACGTCCCATCGCATCGGCTACGAAGCAGCGCCGCGAGGCAGCTGCGGATTCCCGGATACGATCTAGCGCCCAGACCGCATTGTTGAGGGCTGAGTCAGCTCCGATAGAAAGCTCAGATCCCGGCAAATTGTTGTCAATTGATGCCGGAATGCAGATCATGGGAATATTAAACGCCGGGTAGCGGGAGGTTTCTTGACGCATCTGATTAATCGACAAATAGGCGTTGTAACCACCGATTACGATGAGGGCGTCGATGCGTTGTTCTTCTAGAGCTCTTCCGATCGCGTAATATTCTTCCACCCGAGGAATCGGACGCAAGGTTCCGAGCTCTGCGCCGCCATCAAAACCCCAGCCTTCAACGTCTTCCCAAGCTAGCTGCTTGACTTTTCCGGACATGAGCCCTTCAAAGGAACCGTAGATTCCTAGCATCTCAAACCCGCGGTCAATACCTTGTCGTACTGCCGCTCTCGCGGCGGTATTCATCCCGGGCGCTAGTCCCCCTACGTGCATAATGGCTACCCGCCGGGCACCTTCCGGTAGTACGTCCTGCTGGGGAGGAGTCGACATTACTTCGTTGAGGGCCAACATCTCGCTGAAGGAACGCCCACGTGCCTGCACGGCTTTTTCGTATTCTTGCGCCTTAGTGAACTTAGCGACTGCGCGCGTATCGTTTACTGCTTTCATCAAGGGCAAGCGAGCGACTCGGTTATTACGGGCACCAATAATCACTGGCTCAGAGCTTTGATCTTGGTGCAGCACTTCATACACTGCCGCATATCCGAGGGCAGTGGGCATCCAGCGATCATAGGCTGAGGGCGTGCCTCCGCGCTGTACGTGCCCCAAAATAGTCAGATGCGGACGCTGCCCGGTTTCTTGCTCGAGGGCGTCGCATACATCATTAGCGGTGATGGGATTACCGTCCTGATCAATAGCACCTTCGGCTACCAACACGATGGATTCACGTCTGCCTGCCTGACGCCCCGCTTCTAGTTTTTTCGCTAGGGTTTTCTGCCATCCGTCTTCCGGAGGCGCTTCCGGGATGAACACATAGTCACACCCGCGGGCAACTGCGCTCATCAGCGGCAGGTATCCACAGTGACGTCCCATTACTTCTACTACGAAGGTGCGGCGATGGGAGGCGGCAGTCGAGGAGAGTTCATCTAGAGCCGCCAGGATCCGCTGTAGGGCAGAGTCGGTGCCGATGGTCATATCAAAGCCAACTAAATCATTGTCGATAGAACCAACTAGGCCAGCTACTCGCAGTTTTTCGTGTCCGGCTACCTGCTCGGGGGTTAGTTCCCCCAATTGCACCAGTTCTTCTAGTAGGCTGGGCCATTCTTCTTGAAACTCGTTAGTACCCGCTAGGGAGCCGTCTCCGCCGATAGAAATTAGCCGATCAATCCCCTTTAAAACCAGGTTCTTAGCAGCTTTACGCAGTCCAGACCGTTCACGAAATTCCTGGCAACGGGCAGTCCCGATTACAGTGCCTCCTTTATTGAGCACACTAGATACATCTGACCACCCCATCGGTTTGATCATGTCTCCGCCGGTAACTGCTCCCTGCCAACCTTCCAGGATCGCATACGGCTGTGCACCCATCTTTATAGCGGTGCGCACTACCGCGCGTACCGCAGCATTCATTCCCTGGGCATCCCCGCCCGAGGTTAAGACTCCTAGCCGTTTTGGTTCCGGTTGCGTGGGCTGACCCATCATTCCTCCTCTGGAAGGCTGGTACCTAGGCGCTTCCCCTGGCAACCAGCGTCATCATTTTGTCAACTTCTTTGGGATCTGGTGCATCGATCTTGTCTCCGGACAAGAATTTCCCGAGCGCCTGGGCATAGATCTGCCCGCTGGCTTCAGGATTGAAATCGATGGAGGTAAGCGGGGGGTTAAATAGTTGCCCTTCGGGAGCATTGCCTACCCCGATAACGGCACAGTCGTTAGGAACCATCCGTCCACACATTCGCAGCGCTTGGACTACTTCCATCGCTAGGAAATCGTTATGGCAGATAAATCCATCAACCCCGGGATTCTTTGAAAACAGTTGTACCAGCTCTCCAGAAAGATTAGGAGAGTTATATTCGGTGGTCAGCATGGTGGGCGTGGGGCAACCCCCGAAAATACATCCTTGTAGCACCCCGGCATAACGCAACTGGTTTAAGTTTTCTAACATCGGGCTAGAAGAACACAGGTACACCAGGTTGCGGTGGCCAGAAGAAACCATTCGCGAGGCCATCGCCCGCCCAGAGGCACCATAGAGGGCGGCAACCACCGGATACATGGGAGAATCGGTGGCAAAGATTGCCGGCTCAACCTGTACCCCTAGGCTTTGCAACTGCTTATTTTGCTCTGCATTAAAGGACACCAGCGGCAATATAGGGCCGATAAGTTTTGCAGTGTCAGCTAGCGCATCAACATCAAGTTGATCACTGTCTAACTGCACCGGGATTAAATCAATCCCAATTTTGGCAGTTTCGAAGGCTACTCGCATAATCGTGCTGAGCACTGGGGAGCTATGGGGCATCGGGGGAACTACTAATAGGAAGCGTTTAGCTTCTGCCTGCGAATTCTTCGCCACTATGCCCCCTTTCTGGCCACGCCAAATCTACTAGGTTACTGAGCGCCTGACTCTCTACTCAATATTAGCCTATTTCAACGATGCGACCAGCGTGAAAAATCGGGGCGGACGCTTCTTCTTTGCGTCCGCCCCGAAGAGATCAGCAGGCTCGGGGATTTCCAGGTGGAAGTCACCCGTTAAAACCCCAAGGTCAACTGGGATTTTGGTTAAGCATCTTGTTTTAGACGCTCGGCCAGATTCTCAATCAACACATTCATAAAGCCATCGGTGTCAAGCCAGGGATGATCCTCGTCAATCAGGCGCGCTAGGTCTTTGGTCATTTGCCCGCCTTCCACGGTGGCAATGATGACTTTTTCCAGTGTGTGCGCGAAGTGAGAAACTTCCGGGGTACCATCTAGGTTGCCGCGATGCGCCAGACCGCGAGTCCAAGCAAAGATAGAGGCAATCGGGTTGGTGGAGGTCTTTTCTCCGCGCTGCCAGCGGCGATAGTGCCGGGTTACCGTACCATGCGCCGCCTCGGCTTCGACAGTGCGCCCATCGGGGGTCATTAGCACCGAGGTCATCAGCCCTAGGGAACCGAAACCTTGCGCTACCGTATCGGACTGAACATCGCCATCATAGTTCTTACAGGCCCAAACATATCCACCTTCCCATTTAAGGGAAGAGGCCACCATATCGTCAATCAAGCGGTGCTCATAGTGGAGGCCGGCTTCCTCGTATTGTGTCTTGAATTCGGTGTCATAGATGTCGGCAAAAATATCTTTGAACTGCCCGTCATAGGCCTTCAAAATAGTGTTCTTGGTGGACAGGTACACCGGGTAACCACGCAACAGGCCGTAGCGGAAGCACGCGCGCGCAAAATCTTTAATGGAATCGTTGAAGTTGTACATTCCCATGGCAACTCCCCCACCTTCGGGATATTCAACCACAGTATGTTCAATAGGCTGGGAACCGTCTTTAGGATGGAAAGTAATAGTCAGACTGCCAGCGCCGGGAATCTTGAAATCAGTAGCCTTGTATTGGTCACCGAAGGCGTGGCGGGCGACCACGATCGGCTTTGTCCACCCGCCCACTAGGCGCGGCACATTGCTCATAATGATGGGTTCGCGGAAAATCACACCGCCCAGGATATTGCGGATAGTGCCATTGGGGGATTTCCACATTTTCTTTAACCCAAACTCTTCCACCCGCGCCTCATCGGGGGTGATGGTTGCACATTTCACCCCAACTCCATGCTCTTTAATCGCGTTAGCGGCATCAATAGTTACCTGATCACCGGTGGCATCCCGATTTTCGACGCTGAGGTCGTAGTAACGAAGATCCACGTCCAGATAGGGAAGGATGAGTTCGTTACGGATTTTTTGCCAAATAATGCGGGTCATTTCATCGCCATCTAGTTCGACGATCGGGCCGGCTACTTTGATCTTTGCCATGAATAACTCCAAAGCTATTAGTTTTAAGTCCTTGGCCTTAACTTTACTCGACATCGAGATAAATTCGCAATGGCTAGCACTGTGGGCTGGCAGGCGATTTCGCGGCTCACAGCCCCAGGTATTCCCAGCCCTGCTACCACCGCGCAGCGATGAACGCTTCGCCCAAAGTAGCTTCTTACCTTAAATTGGTTATATGCGGGTTCAGATTGGCAAAACTCCTGGGGCCAGGCCGGCGCCCCTGATTTGGCTCGAGGCCGGGCTGGGCGGGTCTATGCGCAGCTGGAACCTGACGTTCCCGATTCTTTGTCGCGCCTTTTACTGCGCCCGCTCTACCCGCTCCCCGATTTTGCACCCCGACGAGGACGCGGAGGTAACTTGGCAAAGCCTAGTTGCAGAAATGCAGGCGGGCGGAGAAAAAACTGCACACCACCTGGGAGCCACCTTTGATAATCCCCTGCCTATAGTGCTGGTGGGACACTCCTATGGGGCGATGCTGGTGCGAGTTTGGGCGGCATGGCTATTAAAGTCCCCTGCTCCCTCCCGGGTGCGGCCTGTGGGAATCGTGCAGATAGATCCCTCTTTTGAGGGAAATTGTGAGGGCGCCAGCCCCCTCTATCAGGAAATAGAGCGAAAGATCCTCACTTGGCTTTATCGGGGTGCCGCCCGCGAGCAACCTTCCTTTTATATGGCCTGGCAAGACCTGCAAGAGATTGACCTGCTGGATCGCCAGCTTCCCCAACTGGTGATTTCCGCAGCTCACCGCCGCAATAGTAAAACCTGGCAAGGGCTGACCTCGTTTGCCCGGGCGATTGATGCCCGGCTGGTGCGCGCCGACTCCTCCCGCCACCTTTTGCAAGTTTTTGATCCGGTAACCGTCGCCAGTCAGATCATTAAGTTCACTGCGCGCGCCAGCGAGGGGCTAGAACGCCAAGGGAACTAAAACCTATAGATTCACCTCGATCCGGACAAATTGTTCTCACCCACACCTCGAATGAGGCAGCACTCACCATTTGCCCGCAATCGCTGTTAGTTAGGCCTGAGAGCTTGCTTTAAGCAGCTAATTTATATTAAATTAACGGTGTTTTAATGGCCGAAATAATTAATAGGTAGAAACACCAATATTTGCCCTCAAAAATGAATCTTGGTGTCGGAGGTGGGAAGTCCCCCATGAAAGTTTCGTTCAAGCAAACCCTGGCTCTACTGTTGGCACTGGCATTGATACTTCCGGCGGCAGTGATACTTTCCCGGCCGCTAACAGCTGACGCCGCGGAAACCAGCAAATACCAAAATTCCATGGAACTGGAACCAGTGAAGCTTCCTGCTGACACAACGACGGCAAAGTTCGTAGAGAATCCGAAGCAGCCAGCTATTTACACTTTGCGCAGCGACTATCGGGTTGAGAGAGACGGAGACTATGCCATCAACTATCAGCCCTATGTGGCAAGCGTGGGGGAAGCCGCTACCCCAGAAGAACGAGCCAAGGTAAATAAGAATATTAACCTCCCGAATTTCCTGGGTTACAATAAGCCCCAGGATAACGGAGCCCCCTTAAACGATTTTCTTATTACCTATCAGAAAGTTGTTGATGAAGCTAAAACCGTTACCTCGCCCAGTGGCGATGATGTATGCGGAAAGGCCTATCAGAAAACTCGATCCTTTGACTACCCGGCTGCAAAAAATAACGTCAAGATCAAGCATGTTTTTCAAGACATAAGTGATTTTGACAAATATGGTCCAAAACCCGGGGAAACAGAAATAACTGAAACTACCCAGGAAGGTAGCGTCGGATCCAATTTAGAAGTTAAGCCTTTAGATAAAGCTAAAATAGCGGGTTTTATTCCAGAAGCTGATTCTATTACAGTGCAGGTTCCCCAAGACACTACGAATTTTTCCGTGGAATACCGTTACAACCGTAACCACTATGACGTCACTTTCGACACCGATGGGGGTGCGGAAGTTCCTTCCCGCACCCTGTACTACGGGCAGGTCATCCCCAACCTCGAGCAAAAAGATATCCCCACCAAAGTGGGAGCCACCTTCCAAGGCTGGAAACCTTCGATAGACCTAAAAGATGAAGATGGCAAGACCTTTAAGGCCGGCGAAGTTATTAAAGACAGCAGCGGTAATACGATTAAAGATCTAAACGCCAAGCTGATTATGCCCGCCGAAAACGTCAAATTCACCGCAGTGTGGAAAGATAACCCAGAGGCAGACTATGCAATCCAATTTTGGACGGAAAAGGCCGACTACCCCGAGGGTGCTTCTCTTTTAGAAAGGTACGATTTCGTGGGTACCCATGTATATAAGAATCAGGCCACCGGTACTCGTCCAGACCTTGAAAAAGAGACGGTAAAAGGGGTGGAGTTTCCAGATCTAGATCAGGCACGGTTAGATAAAATATGGAACAAACAAAGATTTAACCGGGGTAAGGACCTCTTCCTGAATAAATTCTATAAATACAATAAAGATTTAACTGATAAAGAAAACGCTGATCCAAATAGCCCCAACTTAGTAAAGACGGTTTCTTCCACCGGCAAAACCGTCTATAACATCTATTATGACCGCCAGGTGTATGACCTTTACTTTACGAAGTCGAATGCTAAGACGGGTGATCAAGCTGAGGCGACCTTCTATCCAGAAATTTGGAGACACGGTAAAAAGTTAGGCGAGCCGGGAAACCCCTACCACTTTAAGGCCCGGTTTAACCAGTTGATGACAGAGTGGCCAGATGACGCCCAAGAAACCAAGGGGTTTTCCGAGGGTAAGCAAAGTTTTGGCTGGAGTCCAAACTTCAATAATCCACAATGGATTTACCGTGACACCCCTCCCTACCGGCTCTCGGCTGAAGAGTTTCTAGATATGGACGGCTACGACATACGGGGTGGTTACACCAAGAGGATTGATGCCGGAAATGGCGTCATTAAGGACCTCAAATGGTTTGAGTTCACTACTCTTTCTTTTGGTATCGAACAAAGGGGTGGCCCCAAAGAAACCACCCAGCCAATGCCTCACCACATGGACTTTTGGATGGATGGGTTTGAACCCGGAGAGACCATCATTGACTACAATCTTTACCGAACCAAAGCGGATACCGCAGCAAAAACCTATGGTCACAAGTATCCAAAGGTGCAGGGCTTTACCCCTTACGGTACAGCCGAAGTCTCGGAGCAGCTTGACGTGGATGAGCTCGCTGAGGTGAACGAGGAGCGGAAAGAGACAACTCCCCTTCCTGACGAACAGGTAATAGACCCCTATGGCAACGACAAAACCAAGGGCGACATGCAGTTTATGAAAACGTTCTTTAACCGAGCGGATGAATGGGGGGACGTTGCCGATGGCAGCGATGCATTTGATAAAAATGGCTATATTCGCTTCCAGTACAAGCGGAATAAGTACAGGTTGCGGTTCAACAATGATCCCGCAAACCTCAAGGACGACAGCGAGTACAACGAGACCAATCAGACAAACGTCTTCTACCAAAAACCCTTAAAGGATTTAAACCTAGATGACCCGCAGACCTTAATTGATCTAGAGCTGACGGATCTGGTGGAAAAAGATGACAATGGAAAGGACAGGATTAAAAGACCAGAGGGCCTGGCACCCCAAATGGTATTCAAGGGTTGGGCGCTAGACCCGGCGGGGCAGAAACTGGTTTGGGAAAACAAGGAAACTATGCCCGCGCACAACCTGGTTCTCTACGCTAAGTGGGGGGAACCAGACTATAAGTGGAAGGTAACCTTTGACCCCAATGGGGGCAAGCTAGATCCCATTGAGGAGAAGAATGTTACCACCGCCCCTAAGACCATTAGGGATGGCGATATCGCCGACCAAAAAGAAGTCACCTACCCGATAAAGGGTAAAAACGAAGGGGACAAGCAAGTCTTTACTGTTGTGCAGCGGCAAAAACTGGTACAACCAAAGAATCCAACCCGAAAAGGCTATAGCTTCATGGGTTGGGAGGTACTGCGCTATCAGAAGGATGCCAATACCGGCGAATACACCGAGGAAGTGGACGATTATTATCGAAAAACCTACAAAGTTCCGGAGCTTTACTCCTACGGTAACGATGTAGTCAGTCCCATTTACCTGAAAGCCATTTGGGTAAAAAATGATATGCAGGATGTAAAGGTTTTCCACCACTTCTTGGATAACAATCTCGCAATTGATAAGACCGTGACGGATAATCCGGCTATAGAAACTAAAGGAAACCAGCGCGCCGAGAAATACGTGGCCGCCATTGGTTCTAAGCAAGATGCCAAATGGATTTTGGCTTCCGATGAAGAATTGCGGAACACCAAAGACGAAGAAACTAAAAAACTCTATGAGGATTATCAAAAGCTGGCTGACGAGCACCGGGCAACGAAAGGTAACACCTATTTCCAGACGCTTAAGGTAGAACCGAAACAGATTCTAGAAGACGGGAAGTTAGTTGATAATCCGAAAGCCAAGGACAATGACTTCCACTTCTTCTATCGCCCCTTCCGGACCCGTGATTACAAGGTTAACTATGTGGACCAAAGAGCTAAGGCAGAGCTGGAAAAGCCTGGTATCACCGATGCGGAAAAGAAAAAGATTATAGAGAAGTACCGCATCCTGGATCAAAAACCAGTCACCAGCGGGGCGCGGCATTACGATGCTTGCAACTACAAGCCGATAAACGGCTGGAAGCTAACGTCTGCTCCCCAGCAGCAGCTCTTCTACGATGTAGATGAAGATACCAATAAATTCAAAGGAATCAACGGTACCGGTTCCGATGAGATTACCTTCTACTATCAGGATGTCAGGGTCATTGAGGTGCCCTCAGGTAGTCCTACTCCTCCAGACGGGTACGTCCGGGTAACCTTTAAAGCCAGTGAGGGAGGCTCCTTCGGTACCGACAAAGATGGGAACCCCATCAAAGAAATTAATTACGATGTACTGAAGGGTCTTAAGTCTGATCTGCTTCCGGTTCCCCAAGAATTGGAAAATGGAAAGCAGCCGGATGAAAACAAGTACTATCTCACGCCGGAAGAAGGCAAGAGCTTTAAACAGTGGGATAAGGAATCACTTTTACTGCCGGGCACGGAGATAAAAGAAAACCATACCTTTACCGCACAGTTCGATTGGTCAGAACTGACGACTAAAGGGGTGGCGACTACCGAGTCCTTTAAGGCTGCTGATGGCACCTGGATTAATAATTTTGTGCCCACTCTGGATGAGCTGCGGGCAGCTATTCAGCTGCAGAGCAAAGACAAAACCAAGATAACGAAACTGCCTGAGGGCGCAACCGTAGAGTTCGTAGATGATCAAGGTAACGTAGTAAAAACCCCGGATGATCTTTACAAGCTGGTAAAAGAAGAACCGGATTCAAACGAACTTGTCCGTACCGTGAAACTCAAAGCTAGAGTGACGTTTAAGGGCAGGCAAAATCCTGAAGAGATCGAGCTGCCGATAAGGGTTTATAAGAACCGGTACGATGCGCCCCCTACGGGAGCCGTGCCAGACTTCTTGAAGCAGGCAACCGCTCCTCATGGCGATTTGGCTAAACTCTTGGACGGCAAGTCCTATGTAAAGGTGACGGTGAAGCCCTCCAGCCGACTGGGCAATCTGCCTCCTAAGAGCTATTGGGTGAATCCCAAGGCTTTGGTAGAGATTCCCGAGATTGCAGTCAGTGATAAAGATAAGGCTGCATCCGGGTTTAAACAGTGGAGCGCGAATAAGGCTGCCCAAAATGAGGGGCAAGCTAAACTGGGAGTTTATGACTTCGGCAAGCGCCACAAGTTCAGCGAGGACACGGTGATTGCTCCGGTCTTTGTTAAGAAAGTGATAGTGCCCGCCAAGCCAATAGTGTCGCCTGGCCCGGTGACTGGGGCTAACGGGTTGCTCTTCCTGTATGCGGCAGCCTTGTTTACTGCAGCTGGCACCGCGCTGGTAATCAGCAGGACCAGGAGGAAAGCACAGCAGGCATAGCCGGCAATAACTCCTGAGGGTAAAACCCAATAAGGGCGGGGACGCAACTATTATGCGTCCCCGCCCTCAAAAATTATTTACTGTTATTAGTCATCCTGATTTAGGATTTCGCCGCTGCCCTCGATCTGGCGAGTACCGCGCTGCACCGCGATCTTGCGGGGCTTAGCTTCTTCGGCCACCGGGATAACCAGCTTTAGTACCCCATCGACATACTCCGCCTCAACCTGGTCGAGAGCCACCCCATTACCTAAGGTAAGCTGGCGGGCAAAAGTTCCGAAGGGGCGTTCGTGGGTGAGCCACTGGGCGCCCGTGATTTCGGGAGATTTTCGCTCGGCCCGGATAGTGAGGGTGCGATCCTCAATATCGATATCTACACTGGCCGGATCCACCCCCGGCAGATCAAAGAGGGCAATGAACTTTTCCCCATCGCGATACAAATCCAGGGGCATCGCTGCCCGGGAGGGACCTTGACGCATAGCGTCATCAAAAATTGCTTCCATCTGACGGAAGGGATCATACCTGCGAACCATGATTACTCCTTACCCCCGCAAAGCTGCGGGAAATCTTCTTGCCGAGAGCTTCTCGGCCTCACGCCTCTCATTTTGGCACTCGAAGCATCTTAGTGCTAGTAAATTATTCTGGAGGCGAAAACTTAAGCGCCCTAAGCTCAACTTTAGTTTTTTCTTTTCCCTGCACCCTCCAAACAACAAAGAAAGTTGTTTTAACAGGCAATATTGTTCCTCTTTGGGGATTGCCAGTAATCTCAGACCGAAACGCCGCCTCAAAGACGCCCTAAAAACGCTCGCTACTGAGAAAATGGAAACATGAGCACGCGATACCTACCTTTATTCGTCTACGGCACCTTGAAACTTGGCTCGCGCGGCTTTGGCTCCAGTCTAAAAGCCGCAGTGACCGAGTTCGCCCCGGCCTATCTGCGGGAAGCCTCCCTGTATATCGGAGCGTCCTATCCGATGGCGATTCGTTCTATCGGCGGCACTGGAATCGTGGGACAGGTACTACTGGTTGAACAGCGCCTTTTTGAGGAAACTCTAGAGGAACTCGATGAATATGAAGGCTACCTAGGGGAAGGCGAACCCAACAATATGTACACCCGGCAAATCGTGCGGGTAGAGGTGTTCCCGGACGAGGACAGCACCTGGGAAGGCCCCACCCAAGACGTGCGCGCCTATGCCTATATGGCAAGTGCGGATTCCTTCCGCGAAAACCGCGGGGAGCTGGTGCTCTCCCCCAGCGGCGATTGGGAAAACCATGAGGAAGAGTGGGAGGAGCTATCACCCTCCCTCGAAGACACTGAAGACCCCAACGTTGACGAACGTTTCGCCGACGACGAGGACGAGCTAGACCGCTAAAGCCTACTTCTTTCCTTTAGCGCCCGCCGCCAAGGATTGCTGATACTTCATCATTACCTGCTGCTGGGACTGTTGCCCCGCCAGGAACCAGCGTCCATCGATTTCCTGCCACCCCATTATTTGCAGGGGCGTACCTTTTTTATCCTTAACCAGAATCGCTTTCGTACCCCCGGCATCTGCCGCTTTTTCGGGCGCAAACACCATATCTTTTAGCTTAATAGCCGGATTGTCCGGAACCTGCGCAAACGCCTCCTTCGCGGCAGCGGTACACTTCTCCACACTATCGCTGTTTTCTGCGGATTTTTTACTTAAAGCTGCCACCAGTTCCCCGCGCGCAGTCGGGGAGCTAAGCACACATAAAGTTTCGGCGTCCTTGTCCAGTAGCGCCCCGTAATAGGCCCGCGCGCCCTCCTTGGGGGAGGCGGCACCTTCGGGATCAAAGATCTTTTGTAAAATCCCACTGGCATATAGCCCTACTACCACCAGGGTGATGACGGCTACTACCCCCAAAATCCAGGCGACGACCCGGCGTGAATTTGAATGCGTTCTCTTTACCGACTCAGATTTCTTTACCGAAATCTGAGCAACATCGAATGCACTACCAGCGGGCGCTACCGGCACTTCCTCTCGGTCGACATGTCCGCCGACTTGGTTCCCCCAAACCCGCTCGTTTGCGCCCTGCTCGTCTTCGTCGTCTGACTGCTCCGGCGAGTCCTTATGAGCACCAGCTAACGGTAGAATCTCCGGGATTTTAAGCTCGGTGTCAGCGATGTCATTATCGACTTCCTCTGACTGATCCGGGTGCTGAGCTTCCGTATCCGGATCCTCGCCCTCCAGAGTGGGGACGTAAACCTGTTTCTCGTCCTCCTCGCGGGTTTGTGACGAGGGACTTTCCTCCCCGTTCGCCGCCGGCGAAAGCTTGTTCTGGACCTCGGCGCTCGTATCGGCATCAGCTAAGCCATGCCCAGCCGCTTCTTCTTCATTACTCATAGGGCGATACTACCGGGAAAACCCTGATAGATGCTCATTTATTTGACTCTAACGGTCGCGAGCAGGGAAAAGTTCCGATATCCTGGAAACAGGTCGATGAAAATCAGGATTATAAAATAGCTGGTTAACAGCCCTCGAAAGTAATGGTTACCCAACAAAGTAGGGATAGGAATAATGGCAAATACCAAACAAGAAAAAAAGACTCCGACTGTAGTGCCCACGACGGAAGAAGCCAAGGAACTCATCCCTGCAAATAATGTTGCTGAGGATCAGGGCCAGGGGCTAACCACCGTTGCCGACCAAGTGGTGGCGAAGGTTGCCGGTCTCGCCATTAAAGAGATTCCGGGAGTCTACGATCTTGGTAACTCTGCCGCCCGCGCCCTCGGGGCTTTGCGTTCCAAAGTCGGTGCCTCGGAGAGCATCACCCAGGGAATCTCGGTAGAAATCGGACAGACCCAGACTGCGCTGGATGTAGTGCTGATTGTGGAATACCCCTACCCGGTACACGAAGTAGCCGACAAAGTCCGCGAAGCGATTTTCTCGTCTGTTGAAGGGTTAGTAGGTCTGGAAGTTACCGAGGTAAACATCAAGGTTACCGATGTGCACGTACCCGACAGTGACGAAGAAAAAGAAGAAGAGAAAGAAAGCAAGGATCTGAAGTAACCCTCGCCGGAAAGGAAAATAAGATGACCACCATCGCCGGTATTTTTTGTGGTGCTTTTCTGGCATATATGGCCGTAGCTCACGGATTTTTCGGATTCTTAGTCGCCGTTCTGTTTATGGCCATCGGGGCAGTATTGGGCAGGGCGGCTTCGGGAAAGCTTGATCTGAAAGGCGTGGGTGAAGCCCTAATCGGCAAGCACACTACCACCTCCGACTAAGAAGGAGGAGGCTCATGCATTCCGATAAGGAACCAACCGAGCTTGCGGGTATCACCACGGTCTCTGCACGCGCGATCCAAACCATTGTGGCCGCCACTACCGGAGAGCGAATCAGGGTTCCCAATGAGTTGATTAAAGTTAGCACCCGTGACGACCAGGGACTCTTGGGGATAGATATTTCTTGCCCCCTGGACTATGACGCCCTGGACACCATTGGGCAAACCCCGAACACTTCGGTGTTTTCACTGGTAGGTGAGGCTCGGCAAGATATCGTTACCCGCGTTAGTCAGATCGCTGGAGTACAAGTGGGACGGGTAAACCTGCGACTAACCGGACTCTACAAGCACCAGGAACGGAGGCAGCTGCAATGAGTAAACAATCCAGCAAATCCGGACCTTATGTGTCGTATTTAGTTAGACGGGAAACTCATTCCTCCCGGGCGCTAATCAGCGTCATCGTGGCGCTGCTTCTGATGGCGGGGTTAGGATATTTAGCTACCGAGGGAGTGCTGGCCGCGCTAGGCCGCCCTCCCCTGCTGGCCACTCCCCAAGATTTGTGGGAGCAAGCCCCTGCCGCTTTGCAGGAGAAATATCGCCCCCTAGTAATTATCGTAGGGATAGTATTGGGGCTCTTCGGCCTGGGATTACTTGCTAAGGCAATTCTCCCCGGGACTTTAAGTAAACACGCATTAAAAGACGACCGCGCTGCCTACGTGGCCGATGACTCGGTAATTGCTTCCGGAATTTCCCGCTTGATGCGCGAAGATGCCGGTCTCCCCCAGGGAACGGTGTCTACCGCGGTTAGTAAACGCCGCTCGCTAAGCACCATCACTCCCACTACCGGGCGCCCGATTGACCAAGAGCAAATGCTTAAGCTTGCGAAGGACGAAGCTGCTTCCTGGCAGCTGCAGCCCCGGCTAAAAACCGCTATTAAGGTCAGCCAAGAGGGGAGGCTAGAAAAATGAGAAAACTACCTCGGGCATTGAACCGGATTCTGTTATTTCTTTTTGGCCTGCTTTTCTTAGCCAGCGGGACGCTACTGGTGGGAGCGGCAACTTATAGGCCGCTGCGCGACCTGGTACTCAAATATCGCTCGCGTCTAGATAGTGAATACACTTCGCTAGCTCAGCAAGCAACCTTCAAAGTGTCGGGGCAGCAGTACTCCTGGGTACAGGTGGGACTGATTGTAGTCGCGATCATTGTCGCCCTTTTGCTGCTCAGCTGGATCTTTTCTCAGGGAGGCGGCAAGATTCGCTCGTTGGCTTTAAATGCAGCCGGGAAAGATTCAGAAAAAAAGGGTGAGATTACCGCCGATCTGGGGCTACTCCAGGGGATTATCGAGGACGAAATCAGCGACAGCCGCTGGATCTCGTCCTTGAAGGTGGCTTCTTGGGACGTGAAGAAGCAGCCCGGACTGCTGCTGAGCGCCGCGGTTTATAAGGGAGCAAATCCTCGAGAAGTAAAGGCTGAGCTTGACCAGGCAATCGCTAGGCTCGATCAAGTTTTAGGAATAAACATGCCGATTCTGGTACGACTAACCACGAATTGGCGAAGTAACTTAGGATCTGCGGATCGCGTAGATTCCGAGAAATAAAAGGAGAACAAAATGGGATTAGACGACAAGATTAAGAATACCGCTGAAGACTTGGGTGGCAAAGCTAAAGAAGCTGCCGGCAAAGTCAGCGGAGACAAGAATGTAGAAGCTGAAGGCAAAGCTGACCAGGTGGGTGCGGAAATCAAAGATAAGGTTTCCGAATTCTCGGATAAGGCCAAGGACATGGCCGAAGAAGCCGGCGCAAACCTGAAGGCTGCTGCTGAAAAAATCAAGGAAGGCTTCTCTAGCGATAAGTAAATCCAGAGAAAACTGAACTATAAAATAACTAATGCAAGGATCGGGAGGCGTTAGCCTCCCGATCCTTTTAGGTTTACTTGGCTAATGCTCGCTTCCGGCAGCCCCGCAAACAGCGGTCTCCAGCCTGCCCCGATTAATCTAGTTGGGAAGGGGAAACCTTAGTTTCGTCGCCAATGCGCATATCCGCAATCTTGCCGGCTGCGCGTAGCTCTTTTAAGCGCGGAACTACTCGCCGCGAAATCCCCCAAGGATCAATCGTGTTTAGATAAATCCGGGTGCCGCCCTCGAAACCTGCCAGGGTAGAAATCCGCCATTTAACCAAAATCCGCCACCGCATGGGAGTGGAAACCGATAAGGGACGGTGGTACCACTCTTCATTACAAGGCACATCGGCGCCGGTAGCCGCATGGATCGCATGCAAAATATCAGAAACCGCCCGTGTCTTCTTTTCGCCGGCATCCCAAGGATTACAGGGTTTACCGAGCGGCCAAACTGCGATCGTGGGATAGCGGTGTCCTACCCCAGCCATCGCAATCGCGTTCTCGTTTTGCGCCAGGATAAGGCCGCGAGTAGCCCGAATCTTCAGGATGGTGTGGTAAATATCGGGATCTTTGCGTAGACGTTCGCGTTCCTGCGTGGTCTGAACCGGAAATTCGTCAATCGCCACCAGTTGCTTATGGAGGTGATCGAAACTGGCACCCGCCGGTTTTAGCCAGTTCTGGAAAGCCGCCACATACTTGACTGCCGGATCCAGGTCGTAGAGCTCTCGCAGTGCCCGGGCGGTGAAGGCAGTATAGGCATGATGTTCCTCCGGGGTGAGGGTACCGGCCGAAGCCAGCTGAGAGGAATCAGTCGCTCCCGGAACAAAATGCCGATTAGCCACAATCAGATCATGCCCACCCGAGAAGAATGAATTCGCTTGCCCCAACATTTCCGGTTCACTGAGGCTATTTATCTCCTCATCATTCATCCCGTATTGGTGCAGTTTAGCGCGCATTACCCGGAGCACATGGTCATACCCGGTAGGGGTAGAAAGATATTCCGCCAAATGTTGGCGTTCCTTATCGGAAGGTTCATGGCCATGATTAAGGTGCCAGTACTGGTAGGAAACGATCTCAAATAGGTTGGGAATCCGGCGAAAATCTGCCGGATATTTGCTGAGCTGCTCCGCGGATAGCCCCTCAACCATCCGAAAACTACCACAGCTAGTAGTCTTATCTTCCGGAAGCTCCTGATCCCCCAGTACAATCCGAGATTTTTCGGGAGGGGTTTCTAAATAGCGGTCAGAGCAAAACGCACAAGTAGAAGTATGGTCTTGGGCGCTAATAGGCGTGGGGTTAACCTGTGGCTTAGAAAGCGGGCGATGCCCCCGGCCCGGGACAGTCCACACTTCGGTTCCAGTTAACTGATTTCGTTGCTTAACGGTTCCATCTGCCAGTTTAACTAACGCCCGTGCGGCTGCTGCTTCCTCTTTTGCCATACTTCCACCCTAGTTGCCTCCGGCCACTTTTTCGCCCACTCCCAGCGCGTGTAAGTCAGATGCGTTAAATGCTGGGGGTCTGGTTTATAGTGAGCGGAAGGGAAGGAGGTCAGTTGATTAAATATCTGGGGTCAAAACGTAACCTAGTACCCGCTTTAGGAAACATTGCTAGCGCTGCCGGTGCGCGCAGCGCTCTCGATCTTTTTTCCGGTACCACCCGGGTTGCCCAAGAGTTTAAGCGTCGCGGGATCTTCACCACTGCCTGCGACCTGGCCTCCTATAGTTATCAACTGGCGCGCACCTATATTGAGACCGATGCGGACACCGTTGATGTCGCTACCTTGCGCACCCATCTAGACGCCATGAGCTCCCTGGAAGGTAAAGAGGGTTATTTCACCGAGACTTTTTGCCGCCAGGCGCGCTTCTTCCAGCCCCACAATGGAAAGCGCATCGACGCTTGCCGGGATTACCTGATTGACCTGCAAGATGATCCGTTATTCCCGATATTATTAACCTCCTTGATGGAAGCCGCCGACCGGGTAGATTCCACCACCGGAGTCCAGATGGCCTATCTGAAAAAGTGGGCGCCGCGTTCCTATAACCAGTTAGAACTACGTTTGCCGCAGCTGTTGTCCGGCAAGGGACAGGCGCTGCAAGGCGATGCCCTGCAGCTAGTTGACCAGGTACCGACAGTGGATCTCGCCTATCTCGATCCCCCCTACAACCAGCACCGTTATTTCACGAACTACCATATTTGGGAGACCCTGGTGCGTTGGGACTCCCCGGAAGCCTACGGGGTAGCGCGCAAACGGGTCGATGCCCGCGGCGATCAGCACCGCTCAGCGTTTAACTCCAAGCGCACTATGGCGCAAAGTTTCTTTTCTCTGCTTACCCGGGTACGAGCCAAAACCATCGTGGTTTCCTATAATGACGAGGCTTGGATCGACGAGGACGAGATGGTTAACGCCATCTTGGAGGCCGGCTTTCCCCAGGTAAAAAAGTTTGGATTTTCGCAGCGCCGCTATGTGGGGGCAAAAATTGGGATCTATGATCCGCGAGGGAAAAAAGTGGGCAAGCCGGGAGCGGATCGTAATACCGAAAATGTGTTTGTAGGTGGCAGCAGTGCGACCGTTTCTCAGATCAGCGCGGCTTTACTCCCTTAAGCTGTCCGGTAGTTAGCAGTTTTTAGTATTGGAGCCAGCCCTTAGCTTGCTGGGAGAGCTGCTCTAACAGAGATATTGCCTCTTGCGCCCGCGCTGCCGGCACCATCAAGTGATCATGATGCAGGCCAGATAAAACATTGCAAGGAATAGATTGGCTGGCCAGCTGGGAAGCTACAGTAAACGTCAACCCGGTTTCTTCGAGGGAAACGTCGCAGTCCAAAGTAATTCGACGATAGATCTTTTTCCCCGCGGCCAAACCCGCAGCTTTTGCCTGTTCTAAGGGCACGATTGAGGTGAGTCCTTCTTCCTCTCTTATCTGCGCAAACGGCTCTAACACCGCGGGCAACCCATCCCACTCTGACAAGAACACATACTTGCCATACATATGGGGATGCAGCTTAGACAATGCTAGATCAAAGTCAGAATACGAACTCATAGTTTTAAGGTAGGGGGCTAAGGCCTGTCCGTGCTTTCTAGTCTCACACTCCGGTCGATATTTTCCGGTTTCAGCAGGTAAATACCAAAATTTTCAGGCGGTATTCAGCAACTTGTTTTAAAATACTGGCTCATTAATCCGGCCGCGAAAAGATCGGCTTCCGCCCGACCCCTTTAACCTTAATCCCGGCTTAAAAATCAGGACATCCGTCGATAAACACTCATCACTGCCCGGGCCACCGCCGAGGGCGCTTCTAAAGGCACCAGATGCCCCGCGCGGGGCACCGAAACCACCCGGGTGCCGAGCGCCTTGGCCATTGCCTCGGCTTGCGCAGCAGTGGAGTTTTGATCTTGTTCCCCCCGAACCACCATTGCCGGTATTTGTGCCCGTCCCAGGGTCTCCAGACGGCCGGGACGAGCTGCCAAAGCGCGCTGCGCCCAAGAGATGGCCTCCCCGGGTGCCTCGTTAATCCATTTTTCCATCAGCTCCGGGATCTTAGGGAAATCCGTGAGAGTCTCTTTGGCCAGCATAGTGGGAATGGACTTCACCAGTTGCTCCTGTGCCCTGCCTACCAAGGCACCGACTGCCATTTCTGTGCGCGCAGCCCGGGCGGCCGGAGTATCGATATCGGCTTTGGTCCCCACGAGCACTACTCCGCCCACTAGACGCGGGTGCCGTTCGATCATCGCCTGTGCAGTATATCCCCCCATAGAGTTACCGCACACTAGTATTTTTTCAGCCCCTTCTGCACGAACCGCCTGGGCTACATAATCCGCATAGATTTCTAAAGAGGGCGGATCTAACGGAATCGGGGAATGGCCAAACCCGGGAGGATCAATTGCGATCACCGGTACGCCCTCGAAACGACGCGCCACCCCTTCCCACATCCGATGGTCATAGGGGAAAGCTGCTAATAAAACTACTGCGGGAGTGCCCGCCATTCTATGCGCATCACGCGTAAAGATAGCCACGTTCATATTCCCCATCTTCGCACAGCTCGGCGGACAGGGTCGCATAAACTGGCGTGATACTTACGGAATTACATTTTCCGGTTTTAAGGAATTTCCAAACGGGTAAAATTCTAGAGGCCGCGTTCCCAACAGGAGCGGTGCCAGTGGCGACGCTGGTCTAGACCAGCTTGGGTACCGAAAAGAGAGTCGGTTCGCCAAGCCACCACATGTGCCTGTCCGACCTGGATCTCTTGGCTGCACCCGGGGCACAGATAGGTCTTACGCGCCTGGGATAGGTATTGCACCTTAAATTCGCCATCTGGACGGGAAACTGCCCGCGGCATGGAAGCTAAAGATTCCATCCGTAGCGGACGATGCTCCCCCCAGGGACGCTTACGAGAGCGCCTAGCCACTTAAAATACCCGGGATCCGCGTTTATAAACTTCCATAGGATTCAAATCTGCATCGGTGACCAGCAAATCAGCGAATTTCCCGGGAGCCACTTCCCCTAACTGAGGGTTGCCTAAGATTTTTGCCCCCTGCCTGGAAGCACAATACACCGCATCTACCAGCGGGATTCCTGCTTTATGGGCGATTTTAACCTGATTGATCAGATGGGAAGTTCCCCCCGCGAGGCCTCCCCCGCGCTGGCTTAAAGTGGCTACGCCTTCTTTGACAGTTACCGCTTGTCCGCCCAGGACGTAGTCACCGTCGCCCATACCGGTCGCCGCCATCGCATCGGTAACAAATACCATCTGTTCGCGCCCGATCAGTTCATAAACATTACGTATTAAAGAGGGAGCTACATGAGTGCCATCGGCGATTAGTTCTACGATTACTCCGCCGCCGGCTGCATCCGCCAGGATCTCCGGAACCGGTCCGGGCTCGCGGTGATGTATCGGTGCCATGCCGTTAAATAGGTGGGTTACCGTGGCGTGCGCGCAGCGGGCATGCGCCGCATGTTGCAGGGTTTGTCGTACTTCTACCAAGGCGTCCCGCATCTTCCCAGAACTGGTATCGGTATGACCAAAGGAGGGAACTGCCCCACCCGCGATCAACGTTTCGGCCACTCCGGAAGGCCCCATCGCATAGGGTTTTTCAGGCGCGAAAGTCATCGACACCGCATAACCGCGCGAGGCAATCAACAGTTCGCGCGCTAAAGGTGCATTCGGGGCTTGAATATGGGCGGGATTTTGGGCACCGCAATGCCCTTGAGCGATGAAAGGGCCTTCAAAATGGATACCCGCGAGTTTACCCGCCTCGCACATTCCGGCCAATAATTCTGCTTTTTCGCGCAATACCATCGGGGATTGGGTAACTAGGGAGGCTACCAGAGAAGTAGTTCCCCAGCGTAGATGTTCAGCCACTGCCGCCAACGCCTGGTCTTCAGTTTGCGCATCGGGGAATGAAACCCCGCCACCTCCGTGGCAGTGCACGTCGATCAACCCGGGCAGCACGTAGCGATCGTCGCTAGGAGCAGTGGCTGCCAAAATTTCGTCACCAAAACCAGCTTCCTTAGCGGCAGTTGATTCCCCGATCCACACAATGGCATCTCCGGAAACTACCACTGCCCCATCGGTAATGATGCGACTCGCGGTTACTACTCGTCCGCGGATGGCGAATACTTCATTCATAGCTACAATGCTCCTGCCCGATAAGTTGTATTGTCATTGCTTAAAACAGGCGCGATTCGGCGTCGTCTACTCCTCGCATGCTATCGTAATCCAAGGTTAGACAGCGAATCCCCCGATCCTCGGCAAGCGTTCTGGCCTGCGGTTTGATTACTTGTGCCGCAAAGATTCCCCGAACTTCCGGCATAATCGGATCGCGAGAAAGCAAATCTAGATAGCGGGTAAGTTGTTCGACGCCGTCGATTTCCCCGCGCCGCTTGACTTCGATAGCAACATGGTTCAGCTCCGGGTCAAAGACCAGCAAATCCACCGGACCTACCGGAGTGGGATATTCCCGCCGGATTAATTCCCATCCAGATCCCAAGATTTCCGGGACTTGGGCAGCTAGCAGCTCTTGTAAGTGCGCCTCCACCCCGTCTTTTTGCAGTCCGGGATCCACCCCCAGCTCGCAACTGGTTTCCGAGAAAACCTCCCCGATCCGCAGCTTCAGCTGATCCCCAGTTTTCGCCGATTCTACTAGCCACACTTGCTCTACCCCGGCAGCCTCGTCCTCGGGCGGTACCGGTAATTCTTCGATAGTAGCCGGCCCCGCCATCCAGTTCAGGGGTTTATAGGAGCCTCCATCGCAGTGAATCAGCACCGAAGAATCGGCTTTCACCATGATCATGCGAGGCGCCATTGGCAAGAATGAGGTTAGACGACCGTGGTATTCAACGGAACAATTAGCGAAAAGTACGCGCATGGGAATCTATTCTAGGCTATAGGCAAACATGGTTCACCCGATCGATTATGGGGTTTACAAAGCCCTTTACCAGGACTGGGGAATTTCGCGAGGAGGAGCCGCCTCTGCCCAGGATACGAGGCCGGCGTGGTCGTCCTCGGAAAGAAACAGCCAAAAACGATGTGTATTCACCGTGACCGGTACCGCTACGTTCCGTATCCCTTTTTTGGACAGGTAATTGTGGACTTTCCCTAACTCTATCTGCCGGCGTGGCCAGGTTTTATCGGGACGGAAAGAAAGACCCGCTGCCTTATACCAGTTCAAAGACTCGGCCTCATAGACTGCGCAGCCCTCGGTCCATCCGGAGGTTACGTCCGGTCGATAGGAGCACAAAAAAGCGCCCTGACGATATAACCGGTTCATGCGCCACAGAAAATATGTCGCTATTAATGCCACTAGGGCGGCAATCACCAAAATGATGAGCAGAAGAGCTTTGAGCGCCGTCATGGCCTAACTATATCGCCTAAAACCAAATCTTTTTCGGTTTACAACCCATCAACGACGATGGTTACCTTATCCTCGTCAACGGAAACAAATCCCGGAACTACTTCAAAAACCCGGGCATCCGGGTCGTTCTCTTTCATCCCGACTTTAACTTTTCCCGCGGTAATAGTACCCAAAAAAGGGAGGTGACCAGGCAAAATCCCCAGCGAGCCTTCGGTAGTGGGCAGGGAGACGAATCCCGCCTGCCCACTAAACAGCTCCCCAGAGCGGGTAACTACTTTAACCGAAAGCGAACTCATTACGCCGCTTCCTTTTGTAGCTTCGCCCAGTTGCGCTCGAGATCCTCGATCCCACCAATATTGAAGAACGCCTGCTCCGGAATGTGATCGTAGGTGCCTTCACAGATGCGCTTAAACGCCTCGATGGTTTCCGCCAGCGGAACCGTGGAGCCTTCGACCCCGGTGAATTTCTCTGCCATATAGGTGTTCTGTGACAGGAACTGCTGGATCCGGCGCGCCCGGTTGACGGTGAGCTTGTCCTCTTCAGAGAGCTCATCCATGCCTAGGATCGCGATAATATCTTGCAGTTCTTTGTTCTTTTGCAGAATCGACTTCACCTTAGTGGCTACCTCATAGTGTTCTTTACCCACATAGGTGGGATCCAAAATCCGCGAAGTCGAAGACAAGGGGTCAACCGCCGGGTAGAGACCACGGGAAGCTATGTCACGCGATAGCTCGGTAGTGGCGTCCAGGTGTGCGAAGGTAGTTGCCGGAGCCGGGTCGGTGTAGTCGTCAGCAGGCACGTAAATCGCCTGCAGCGAGGTAATCGAGTGTCCCGCCACCGAAGTAATCCGCTCCTGTAGGAGACCCATTTCATCAGCCAGGTTCGGCTGATACCCCACTGCCGAAGGCATGTGCCCGAGCAGGGTGGATACCTCGGAGCCGGCCTGGGTGAAACGGAAAATATTGTCGATAAACAGCAACACATCCTGATGCTGCACATCCCGGAAGTATTCCGCCATGGTCAGACCGGTTAATGGAATGCGCAGACGCGTCCCCGGAGGCTCATCCATCTGTCCGAAGACCAGTGCGGTCTTATCAAAGACTCCCGCTTCATCCATTTCATGGATGAGGTCGTTACCCTCACGAGTACGCTCACCCACGCCCGCGAAGACGGACACGCCGCCGTGATCTTGGGCTACACGCTGAATCATTTCCTGAATCAACACGGTCTTGCCTACGCCTGCCCCACCGAAGAGGCCAATCTTTCCGCCCAGTACATAGGGAGTGAGCAGATCGATAACCTTAATTCCGGTTTCGAACATCTGGGTCTTAGATTCCAGCTGATCGAACGAGGGCGGATCGCGGTGAATCGGCCAACGTTCTTTAATATCGAGGGTCTCGCCCTCTTCCAGGTTGAGGCAGTCGCCGGTCACGTTAAATACGTGTCCCTTGGTAACATCGCCTACCGGAACCGAAATGGGAGCTCCCGTATCGGTTACCTCTTGTCCGCGCACCAACCCATCAGTGGGCTTAAGCGCTAGGCAGCGCACCACGTCGTCCCCTAGGAACTGCGCTACCTCCAAGGTGAGCTTATGCGGAGCGGCTTCCCCCTCAATCTGGATCATCGTCTCCAGCGCGTTGTACATTTCCGGCAGATGATCCGGTGGGAACTCCACATCCACGATCGAGCCGATCACCTGGGAAACCCGTCCCACGCCCGTAGTCCGTTCGGTATCACTCATTAGAGTCTCCTTATTCCTTTGTTTCCTCTAGCGACCGGCGGCCAAAGCTTCTGCCCCGCCGACGATCTCCGTTATTTCAGTAGTAATTTCTGCCTGACGTGCGTTATTAGCCAGGCGAGTGTAACGCTCAATCATGTCCTGGGCGTTATCGCTTGCAGTGTGCATTGCGGTTTGCCTGCTGGCGAGCTCACTGGCAGCTGCTTGCAGCAGCGCCGAGCGAATCCGCGAACGCACATACATGGGCAAGATCTGGTCTAGAACGGCCTCTGGGCTGGGCTCGAACTCGTATAGCGGGGGTACCTTGCTCTGCGGCTCATCCAGGTTGATATCCATCTCTTCCGCTTCTTCTTCCGAGATGACCTCCAGTGGCAACATTTTGCGCACTATCGGAACCTGTTTGACCATGTTCACGTAACGGGTGAATACCAGGTATACCTCACAGACTCCCTGGTGAATCACATCTGCCAAGAAAGCGTCGGTAAGGACATCGGCGATCTCGTAAGATTGCTCGATGGTGGGAGAATCCGAGTTACCACTCCAGGACTGTTCCACCGGAACTCCGCGGAAGCGAAAGTAACTTTCGGCCTTGCGCCCATAGGCGTAAAGCACCGGCTCTTTCCCCTGTTCTTTTAGCTGATCCACCAGTTTTTCGGTTTCCCGCAAAATAGAGGCCGAATAGGCTCCCGCTAAACCGCGATCGGAGGTAACACACATGACTGCTACCCGATCAGTATCCAGCCGCTCCCTGGTGATCGGATGATCAAAAGAAGAGTGCATCGCTAAAGCCGCCAAAGCCTGCGTGATTGCCGTATCGAAGGGCGTGGACTGAGTGGCAGCTTCGCGAGCCTTCCCGATCCGCGAGGCCGCGATCAGCTCCATAGCATGAAAGACCTTGCCCAGCGTCTGCGTGGCCTTGATCTTCTGCTTATATATCCGCTGCTTTCCGCTCAAGGTTAATCCTTTTTATCTTTCTTGTTGTGGCGATCTACCACCAGTTTTTCGCTATCGTGCTCAGCTTCGGAAACTTCTTCTGGAATATTAACTTCCGATTCGAGAACTCCCTGGGAAGAAACGAAACCGCTACGGAATTTTTCGACCGCCGCTTTTAAGACTTGCTCCGTATCGGAATCGAACTGCCCAGTTTCTTTGATCTTGGCGGGTACATCCGAGTTCGCATGCAGATAAGCCAGCATCTCCGACTCGAAGCGGTGCACATCAGAAACCTCAATATCGTCCAGATATCCGCTGGTTCCTGCCCAAATCGAGCAAACCTGATCCTCAACCTCATAGGGAGTTGCCTGCGGCTGACGCAGCAATTCCATCAGCCGCGCACCCCGAGTTAGCTGCCGCTTGGTGGTGGCATCCAAATCGGAAGCGAACATCGCGAAAGCCTGCATATCGCGGTACTGTGCCAAAGTAATCTTCAAAGTACCAGAGACTTTCTTCATCGCTTTGACCTGCGCATCGCCGCCTACACGAGAAACTGAAATCCCCACGTCCACCGCCGGACGCTGGTTCGAGTTGAACAGATCCGACTGCAAGAAAATCTGGCCATCAGTAATCGAAATGACGTTGGTGGGAATATAGGCCGACACGTCATTGTCTTTGGTTTCAATCAAAGGCAAGCCGGTCATCGAGCCTCCGCCCAGCTCATCCGAAAGCTTGGCGCAGCGCTCTAGCAGCCGCGAGTGCAGGTAGAAAACATCACCGGGGTAGGCTTCGCGCCCCGGCGGGCGACGCAGCAATAGAGAAACGCTACGGTAGGCTTCTGCCTGCTTGGACAGATCGTCAAAAATGATGAGGACGTGCTTACCCTGGTACATCCAGTGCTGACCGATAGCCGAACCGGTGTAGGGTGCCAGATATTTGAAGCCGGCAGAATCGGAAGCGGGAGCTGCCACGATGGTGGTGTATTCCATGGCTCCGGCGGCCTCTAACTGGCCGCGTACGCTGGCGATGGTAGAACCTTTTTGACCAACCGCCACGTAAATGCAGCGCACCTGCTTGTTGGGATCACCACTTTCCCAGTTCTCGCGCTGGTTAAGTACGGCGTCAATCGCAATCGCAGTCTTACCGGTCTGGCGATCCCCAATGATCAGCTGCCGCTGACCGCGCCCAATCGGAATCATAGAGTCGATGGCTTTTAGACCGGTCTGCAGGGGCTCGTGCACGGATTTACGCATCATCACCCCGGGAGCCTGCAGCTCCAAGACTCGGCGTCCTTCGATATCCCCAATCTCGCCCAGGCCGTCTAGGGGCTGCCCCATGGGATCAACCACGCGCCCTAGATATCCGTCACCCACAGGAACGGATAACACCTCTCCGGTACGGCGCACCGGTTGGCCCTCTTCAATACCAGAAAAGTCCCCTAGTACAATCGCGCCGATCATGCGATCTTCCAAGTTCATTGCCAATCCGGTGGTGCCGTCAGCGAACTTGAGAAGTTCATTCGCCATTGCCCCCGGCAAGCCCTCAATCTGCGCGATACCATCAGCCGCCATCACTACATGCCCGATTTCGTCCTCGGTAGAGCGAGTGGGCTCATAGGAGCTTACGAAGTCCGCGAGGGCGTCACGAATCTTCTCCGGTTGGATTTGAAGTTCAGCCATGAAATTGCCTTTTCCTAACGTTCCGGTACTACCCGGCCAGTTTCTGCTTTGTTTCTTGAATGATGGTAGCCAAAGAGCCATCGAAAATTTGGGAACCCACCCGAACTTTCATGCCCCCTAGCACCGAAGGTTCTACGCTCACCTGTAGGTGAATGTTTTTTTGATAGCGCCGCGACAAGATGTCCCGGAGTCGTTCTGCTTGAGCATCGGCAAGCGGCGTCGCCACCTGCACCGTTGCCACCAGAGCATCTCCGGCAGCTGCCAGGTCACGACGCATATGACGCAAGTTTCCGGTTAGGGAAACCGAATTCTCAAGTTTGCCATCCCGACTAACTGCACTAACGGCGCGGACTGCCAAAGTTGTTGCCGGCCGTGACAGACTGGAGCCGAACAGTTCTTTTAGCAAGCGCACTCGATATTTGGAGTCTCGATTACGATCCGAAAGCGCGGAACGTACCTGCTGATTAGCGCGCACGAATCGTTCCAAAGCAAATATTTCGTCCGCAATCTCGATGGCTTTACCCTCGATTTGAGCACCGCATTGCACTGCGTATTCACCGAGACTTTCAATCACGGTGGGCAGTTCTTGGGAGCTGGGAGCCGCGCTAAGAGCAGTCTGTACTGTAGTCACCGCTACTTCTGACAGGTTATCCGCCAAAGCGGCGAGCAATCCCGCCCGATCTTGGTGGTTACGAGCCGGATCGGTGAGCGCCAATGCAATCCTAGTTGAGCCTTGCACCAGGTCAGAGAGTACAAAGAGGTCATCTGCCCAGTCGTAAAAACTGTGAGCAGCTACGCCCGTTTGCTGGGCTAAAACCGCTTTGCCCTGCTCTAGGGCTTGCCTACTGGATGCTCGCATTATTTCCTAACACTTTCCTTTTCGCAGGAGGTTTCCAGTTGATCCAGAAAACGGTCAATTACCCGTGAAGACAGATCCCGATCCGCCAACTGTTCGCCCACAATATTCTCTGCTAGTTCTGCAGCCAGCATCCCGACTTCAGTCTTTAGAGAAATCTCTGCCGCTTGTCGGTTCGCTTCTACCTGCCGCTGCGCCTGAGCGCTAATGCGTTCAGCTTCCTGGGTAGCTTGGGCTTTCGCTTCCGTCACAATCCGCTTTGCGCTCTCTTGCGCGTCAGAACGGATTTGGGCTGCTTCCTCGTGAGCCTGTCGCAACGCCAGTTCAGATTGGGCGTTAGCATCAGCGATTTCCTGTTTCGCCTGCTCCGCCTTTTCCAAACCTTCCTTAATAGTGGTGGCGCGCTGATCGGTAATTTCTTTGTACTTGGGATAAACGTACTTCAAAATCACGAAGAAGAAGATCGCGATAATAATCGCAGACCAAACCAACTCGGGAATCGCAGGTAGCAGAATATTGTGTTCACCTGCCTCGGCCTGCTGAATCATGTTTAACATCAAGTTTCCCTTTTGCGATTAGATTAGAACAGGAAGCCGGCAACCAAACCGATCAGTGCCAGCGCCTCCACGAAGGCGATACCAATGAACATATTGGTGGTTAGGCGGCCACCTAGTTCGGGCTGACGAGCCATAGATTCCTGGGTCTTACCAATTAAAATACCGAGACCGATACCAGGGCCGAGGCAGGCTAAGCCGTATCCAATAGTAGCGATTGATCCAGTCATTGTTTTCTTCTCTTTCTTTTCTTTATTTGTGGGTTTTCCCGCTGAAAGCGGAAGTCTTTAATGGGCGTGTACCGACTGCTCGACGTAGACCGCGGTCAGCACGGCAAACACATAGGCCTGTAGGAACGCAACAAAAATCTCGAAAGCGGTTACCGCGATTGCGGCCAGGAAGGTGACTAGCGATATTACCTTCAAACCTCCGGCGGCCGTAAGTAGGAAATAGTTGGAGGCCAAAATAGTCAGCGCTAACAGCATGTGTCCGGCGATCATGTTAGCTAAAAGCCGGACAAACAAAGTGAAGGGACGAACGATGAAGGTTGAGAAAAACTCGATGGGAGTCAGCAAAACATAGAGCACTTTAGGAACGTTCGGGATAAATAATGAGGATTTAAAGTAGCCCCCAAATCCCTGTGCCCGGATTCCCGCGATGATGAACAGAAACCAGACAAATATTGCCAGTAGGAGCGGAATGCCGGCCACGGCGCTACCCGCAATATTTAGCCCGGGGATCACTCCCCCGATATTCATAAAGAGGACGGTAAAGAAGATTGCGGTCACAAAACCGTTGTATTTCTTGGCGTATTCTTTACCCATCACTTGTTCAGAAATGTTGGTGCGGCAAAAATCCAGCAGGTATTCCATAGTAGATTGTGCCGCCCCGGGGACCATTTTGGCTCGGCGCGTGTATAGGATTGCGCAGATCAGGAAAGCCACTAGCAGCACTATCCGCACCAAGGTAATGCGGTTCATCTCGAAGGGGGTACCGGCAAAAGCTATTACGTCTGGAAAAAATTCGTCAATGGTAGGTGCCTCGAAACCGCCTTGCGGTATCAGGGTGGTTAGCCCACTAAGCATCAGTGACACTATCTATTCCCTTCATTTCTGCCAATCTGGCCGAAAACTGTGATCTGGACTCCATCTTAACGCTTAATTTCGGTCTCTGGAACGGACTCCCAAATATCTTTAAAATAACTTAGCATAGGACCTGCGTCCCCGGTAACTAGACGGGACTTTACTACAATTATACCTGGTCTAGACTTTTCCGATAGTAATTTTATTGGTTTTTGCTACCACCCGCGCCTCTCCGAGGGTGGTTAGTAAAATCGCGATTACTAACACCAGAAAAATAACTTTGCTATCCACCTGCGGCAAAGGACGCAGTAGCGCTACCGCCACAATAACTATGACCAGTTTCACTAAATAGGCTCCAAAAACATAGCCGCCGGTGCGTAGAGGATCACGCAATACCAGCCGGTTAGCCCCGATCCCCACTGCCGCCACCACCCACATGATTACCATGGCAGCTAGTGCCCCTAATGCTCCTGGCCAAGAACGAAATATTCCTGCCACCGGTACGGCAACCAGGGTCATAATCGCCAATATCGCCACGACAACGCGGTTTCCTTTTCGAATAGCCATACGTGCCCCGTAGCGATCGGAAACTGCACAGACTTCCGACCCCTGCGATTCCCGCCTGCTAGCGCCACTGCGCGCGGCGCTATCATCACTTCCTGGCGTTTCTGCGGAGAACCTCTCGGCGTCCTCGGTCATTGTTCCTCCTTTTCACGCGCGTGCCGGGGATAAGAATTGAAGCCCCTCGCATAATAGCTACGCAATCCCGGCAAGTAGGAAATGGTAACAATCAGACAGGCTATCCCCCCTAGCAGCGCCAACATTAACTCCGCAACCCAGTCGAGCTTTAGCAGACAAACTGCCAGTACCGAGAAGTAAAACGCCCATAGGTACATCACCAACACCGCCCGGCGATGTGAATGCCCCATTTTCAGTAAGCGATGATGCAGATGCAGACGATCTGGTTTGAAAGGACTTTGGCCATTGGCCAAGCGACGAATCACCGCCATGATCATGTCAACAAAGGGCAGAGCCATCACCGCCAGCGGCAAAAGCAGCGGAATCGCTGCCGGCAGGAATTGCGAGGTACCTAGGAAAACTGGGTCTATTTGTCCGGTGACCACGATAAACATGCAGGAAATGGTGAGTCCCAGCAACATCGATCCCGAGTCACCCATGAAAATAGTGGCGGGATGAAAGTTAGAGGCCAGGAAACCTAGACAAACCCCCACGATTACGATTCCGATCATGGCAGCAAAAGAGGCGTAACTTTGGGCGTTGGTGAGGCGAATCAATAGATAAGAATAGATAAAGAACGCTCCGGCTCCGATCAAAGTGATCCCGGCGGCCAAGCCATCGAGCCCGTCCACAAAGTTAACTGCATTAGTAGAAAACACTATGATCAGCACGGTTATCAGAATCGACATCTTGGTCGAAGGTATAGTCATGCCAAAGATGGGGAATGAAACCACTTGAATGCCCTGCCAAGCAACCGCAGCTGCGATTAAGACCTGGCCAGAGAGCTTTGTCCACCAGTTTAAGTCGTAGATATCATCTACTACCCCTAGTAACGTGATCGCAATCGAACCAAAGATTAGTGCCCATACTTGGGGATCGGCGTAAAACTGGGAAAAATAAGGCATTTCCCGGGAAATCAAAAACGCCCCGATTAGTCCGCAAAGCATGGCTACTCCGCCTAGTCGCGGAGTGGGAACCTGGTGAACATCACGCTCTCTTACGGGGGTCAAAACGTGAAGTGCCAGGGATATCCGGCGCACTATCGGGGTCACCAAGAAAGTAATCGCGCAGGCGATTACCCCAAGTAACAGATAGGCTTTCACGGTCTCTCCCTATTGTTTCGCCGCTTTCCCGGCCACCAGCTGTAGCTGCCGGGGCGGGATTACCCCGCTACGCAGCACCGAGTATTCTGCTTCCTCTACCTTAACTATGGTGGAGGGTTCCCCAATCTGGCTACGTCCCGCGTCGAGGTATTCGGCAACCTTATTTCCGAAATATTCTTGCGCTTGCGGCACCGTTTGCGCAGGCGGTAACCCATGCAGATTAGCTGAGGTTACTGCCAGTGGCCCGTTTTCCTGCAGTAATTGCAAAAGATCCCTTTGATCAGGCTGTCGTACCGCCACGGTTCCTCCCGTTACCCCCAGGTCAAGCGGTAAATCTTTTCGCGCCGGAAGCACCACAGTCAGAGCGCCTGGCCAGAATTTCTCCATAAACGCTCTAGCCAAAGGAGGAATTTCAGGCACCAATTCAGCCGCTTGCGAAATACTGCTTACTAGCACCGGAGAGGGAAAATCTCGCCCCCTACCCTTAGCGGTAAGCAGCCGATCTACTGCAGAAGCTGAGAAAGGGTCTGCCGCGATCCCATAGACAGTATCTGTCGGAACTACCAGTAGTTTTCCGGCCGCGATCAAGCTTTTTAGAGTGACGATATCTTGTTTACTTAGCGGAGTTCGCATACTTGCATATTAGCGTTTTCGGCTCTGTTTACGCCCATAGGTCACCACTGCACTTCCCACCCAAATGCAGAGCAGTGAAAATCCAGTCAACCAAATATCGCGCTGGCCTCCGGTTTTGGCTAACTGCCTGGGGACAGCCGGGTCACTTATTTGCGGGGAAGGAGTATCCGTCTGCCCGGAAGGGGTAGCGATAGGCTCACTAGATTTCGGGGAGGGCGCCGGTGTGGTTGGCTGCGCCCCGGCTGCAGGAGTTACTTCTTTAGAGGCAGCGTTAGGGGGACGATCAAGAGGGGCTTCCACATAGTGCAGAGTTGGTTGGGGGGACGGATCCTCAGCGAAGGCGGTAGCGGTGAAAAATATGGGTAGCAACGCTACGGCGGTTACTGTCACGACCGCGCGAAACCAAGCCACCATTTCCGCCCCTTTTTGCTATCTTCCAGCCATTTTACCTTAACGTTAGCATCATTTAAGAGACAGGTTGACCCGATTTTTACTTCCGTGCCAATAAATAACGAGGACGTCCATTGAGATCTTCTTGCGTCCTCATCTGATAAAATCCGATTTCACCAGCATATTCACGGAGCTTTTCCCCTTGAGTAGGGTCATGTTCCATCGCCAAAATTCCGTCTTTACTCAGCAACCGAAATGCTTGTTTCACGGTTTGCTTCGGGATATGGAGACCGTCTTCTCCCCCGCCCCAAAGTGCGAGCGGGGGATCCTTTAGTGCTTCTGGTTGCGTAATTGTACCGGGCGGCACATAGGGCGGGTTACTAACTATCAGATCGAAACTGCCCACCTGCTCTTCCCAAAGGTCAGGTTCGGCAACATCTGCGCAACTCACGGTAATGCGCTGCGCTAGATCTGGATAACGTTCCAGATTTTTCCGCGCGACCCCCAAGGCTTTTTCGCTGATCTCCACCATAAAAACCTCAGCCGAAGGCAATTCGCGGGCAAGAGTAAGAGCAATGGCACCCGATCCGGCACATAAATCCGCTGCTAACCTGGCTTTCCGCGCCCCCTGCGGGCGCAGGGCTAGTTCTACTAGATACTCGGTTTCCGGACGCACAATGAAGGCATCCGGACTAGAAAACAAGCGGAAGGAACCAAAAAACATCTCTTTTAATAGGTGCTGCAATGGCTCATGGGCACAGCGCCGTTCTACAAGTTCCCGGAAAACCTGCGTTTGAGCGGGAGTCAAAACCTGGGGGGCAAACAAAAATTCGTTGGCTCCACAGGCGGCACAATATAGAGCCATAATTTCTCGCGCCGGCTCCATGTCAGCTGCCGCATAGTGCTGGCGCGCCCAGCTAAATGCCTGTTGGCGGGAGAAACCGGCTGCGCTCATCAGCTAATCCGCGCAGCGCCTATTTATCCGACTTTCCGGAAAGCTGCTCTAGCCGATGTTCCTCGTCAAGTTTGATGGCCGAGTCGATCACCGGTTCCAATTGCCCATCAAGAACTTGGTCGAGGTTGTAAGCCTTGTAACCGGTGCGGTGATCAGCAATCCGATTCTCCGGGAAGTTATAGGTACGGATACGTTCGGAGCGATCCACCGTACGTACCTGGGAATGACGCTGCTCTGCCGCCTCTGCTTCCCGTTTGGCATCTTGTTCTGCTTTTAAGCGTGCTCGTAATACCCGGAACGCGGCTTCGCGGTTTTGGATCTGTGACTTCTCGTTTTGCATACTCACCACGATTCCGGTGGGAATATGGGTGAGCCGCACCGCGGAATCGGTGGTATTAACCGACTGTCCACCCGGTCCGGAGGAGCGGAATACATCTACCCGCACCTCGTTGGGGTCGATCTCTATCTCCCCTGCGTCTTCTACCTCCGGCATCACGAGCACCCCGGCAGCAGAAGTGTGAATACGCCCCTGCGACTCGGTTACCGGTACTCGCTGCACCCGGTGCACTCCCCCCTCATATTTGAGGTGCGCCCAAACCCCGTCCTCAGGGGCCACGTTTCCTTTGGCTTTAATCGCGATCTGAGCATCTTTTATTCCCCCGAGGTCATTGACGGTAGAGTCCAGAACCTGCAGGCTCCAGCCTTTGGCTTCGGCGTAACGTTCATACATGCGCAGCAAATCCCCAGCGAAGAGGGCGGACTCGTCCCCACCCGCACCTGCTTTAATCTCCATAATGACGTCACGAGCATCATCGGGATCACGGGGAGCCAACACTTTACGCAACTTATCTAGCGCCTGACTTTCTGCCTGCTCCATCTGGGGAATCTCGGCGGCAAAGTCCGGGTCTTCTTTAGCTAGCTCTTTTCCGGCCTGCAAATCTCCCTCGGCACTCTTCCAGGTCTCATAGGCTTTCGCTATCTGCGCTAGTTGGGTGTGCCGGCGACCGATCTTACGTGCCTTTTGCTGATCCTTTTGCACTTGCGGATCGCCCATCTTCATTTCCAGTTCAGTTTTTTCTGCGATTAGAGCCTTTACGGCTTCCTCGTCAATCGGCGATCCCACAGTTGCTCCTTATTAATCTTCGCGAACTGACTTCTACTCTACGTTGTCCGCCCAGGGCTAGAAAACCAAAACCCGCGATTGGTACCGGTTTATGTCTTTCCGGGTGCGAGTAAATCTAGATAAAAATAAAAAGTGTGGCCGACCCGTTGGCCGGCCACACTTAATACAAAGCTTACTTTTCGCGCTTGCGCTTGCCGTAACGGGCTTCGAAGCGAGCAACCCGCCCTCCGGTATCCATAATCTTCTGCTTACCGGTGTAGAAGGGGTGGCAGGCGGAGCACACATCTACCCGCATAGTGCCGGAGGTAATGGTAGAACGGGTTTCAAAAGTGTTCCCACAGGTGCAAGTAACCGTGGTGGGGACGTATTCGGGATGAATTCCCTGCTTCATGGTTTCTCCTTGAGGTTCTCAGGGCGCCGGGTCCAAATGCAGGTTACATAAGGTGAACCGGAACCGGATTTGATTATGCCACTTTGCACGTTACTAACGCCAGTTCTCAGGCAAAATGTGGTGGGGGTGACCTTTTATTTCTTCTACCCGGCCCCCATGTTCACCATCCGAATAACAATTCTGATAACAATCTAATAACAGCAGGAGTCTTGTCAGGTTATTCCTGCTGGTCAAGAGGGATAAAAACCGGCTCCACCTGCACTGTGAGCAGACTTACCTAACCTGGCCATGTTGGAAGTCATTAAAGGCCGTTAGGATGAAGATGTTGTTTAATCGAGCCATTTTGGAAGCACAGATACCAATGTCGAAGAAAGCAAAAATTACCATTGCCGTGATAGTTACCGCGCTGGTGGCGCTGGTAGCGGCATTCGCTATTTATGTGACCTACTATGCGATAGGGAAAAAGGCACTGCCGGGCACCACGGTAGGGGAAGTCAAAGTATCGGGAATGACCAGCTCCCAGATCCAGAAACAACTGGAAGCCGCCCAAACCGACTACAAGGCAACTTTCTCAGGCCAGGGAATCGCAGAGAAATCATTTACCCCGCAAGAAATCGGCTACCGGTTAGACGCGAAAGCTACTGCGAAGAACGCGACGGAACGCAACAGCGCTTTCAGCTATGTCAGCAGCCTATTTAGTTCCCGCCAAGTAGATATCGTTCACGACATCGATCCGGCAGTAACCAACAAACTATCGCAGGATCTTTCTAAAGATATTCCCGGCTCCAAGCCTGCTACCGAGCCGGTAGTCAAAGCTAATGCCGAAGGAACCGGATTTGAAGTAGTTCCCGGCAAAGATGGATTCGGGGCTGATACTCAGACTCTGATAGCGGCAGCCAACAAAGTTATGGAAACTCAGCAGGATCAAAATTCCTCGATAAAGGTGAGCGCAGTTAAACCGCTGGCCAGCCAAGATATGGCACAACAAATGGCAAATGCAGCCGCTAAACTAACTGAAAACAAAGTCATCATTACTGCGGGAGAAAAAACCTTTACCGCTGACCAAAAAGCAAAGGTTAGCTTTGTAAAGATCCCTACTATCAGTAAAACCGCTAAACCTGAAGCAAATCAGCAGGCTGTCGGAGAATGGGTGAATAAGAATAAAGAGGCAGTCGAGGTTAAGAAAGTTGACGGTAAGCGATTCGTCAATAGTGCTGGCAAAGTTCTAAAAACCGAAACCGAACCTAAAGATGGCGTAACGGTCAGCAACGGCGAAAAACTTACCCAAGAGATCAGTAAGAACTTTGCAGCTGGAAAAGATAGCTCCGTTAGCTACGAAACCCAGGTGGAAAAAGCTAGCGTCAAAGACAAGACCATTGCTGATGGCGCGGAAAATCTAGCCTATATGGCTGCGCCGGGAGAAAAATGGATTGATATCAACCTGTCTAACTACTCCGTAACTGGCTATGAGGGCGCCACCGTTGTTAAAGGTCCGGTCGCCATGGTTCCCGGAGCTCCCGCTACCCCCACCATTAAGGGTAACTTCGCTGTGGAACGCAAATATCGTTCTAAAACCATGCGGGGCTTTAACACTGACGGCAGCCGCTACGTTTCTCCGGATGTCCCCTACGCTATGTTCTTTTCCGGAGGTTATGCGCTGCACGGAGCCCCCTGGCGCGGATCTTTCGGTTGGGGCGGCCCGGGGGGTTCGCATGGTTGCGTGAATATGCCGGTTGGCGGGGCACGCGATTTTTACGATTGGGCACCAATCGGAACCCCGGTTATTTCTCACAGTTAGGCATAGCCTTAAGGAACTGCCCCATATCAGCTGCCGGTAGCCCCGGTTTTCTAGTTAGATAGCAGCCAGGAAATGATCAGGTCTCCGGAGGCACGTAACCCGTCGTGGTGCCAGTCTGGTTTTTCTAAAATATTGGCTCCCATGACCCTGCCGGTATTTAGCGATAGGGCACGGGGAACGAAAATGTCGTCCCGATAAACTACCGCATGTACAGGCACCTGGTTTTCCGCCAGTTTCTGTGAGTCATAGAGTACTGGCCAGTCGGTTTCCGCCGCCAAGTCATCCGCTAGTTCCGCTAGGGGCTGGAGCGCGGGATCGTTTACGAATGCCCATCTGCCAAAGTGTTCCCCGGTTAGATAATAGGGTTGCTCATAGTCGAGGGGATCGGCATTTTGCGCGAACCCGGGAGCCTTTTCGCGAATCCGATCTGCCGCCCAAGCGGTCGGCTCTACTTCGCTTTGCGGCACCGCATTTCCATAAATAGTTTCATGCAAGAGGGCGTAGAGGGGATCTAGGGCAAAACTAACCCGGCTTCCTACCTGTCCTAAAAATTCTTGCGTGAGGTGGCGCTTACCTCCGGTCTGTACAAACGGCGCCTCAAACAGATAGCGCAAGTTCTCTAGGCCGTAGCTGCGTCCCAGCTCTAGTCCTACCTGCCGAATCCTATTGGGGGTAAGTTTTTCTCCGTTGGGCAGATACTCATCATGTTCTAGCACGTGCGCGCAGGTTTGCCGGACTGCCTCTTCCATGCCAGGTAGGGCGTAGAACTCGCGGCAGCGCCGAGCAGTGGCCGCAAAAGTTTGCTCGTAAATCCGGTTTACCTTGGTAAGTCCCGGTAGTCCCCCGGTGATATAGGCTTTTTCGATAGCCTCGGGAAAACGAGACAGATAGGCGGTAATAATAAAGCCGCCGAAACTTTGCCCCATTACGGTCCACTTTTTTATGCCGAGGGCGCGGCGTAATGCTTCGGCGTCCCCTACGATCTGGTCAGCGCGCATTAGCCGCAACCAGGCTCCGGCGCGGGAACCCAAAGCGGGAATAGTAACGTTATCGAGCGGAGTGGAACGTCCGGTTCCCCGCTGGTCAAGCATGATGATCCGATATTTTTCCAGGGCAGCACCGAACCAAGGTGAAGACCAATCGGCCGGGCGAGATCCTTTACACCCGGGACCTCCTTGGAAAAAGATCAGGTAAGGTCGGTTTTCATCATCGTCGAAGGCGATTTCGCGGGCGTAGATCTGGATATTGGTTTTCCGGATTTCCGCATCTACCCAGGGGGGTAGGAACTGGTTGTTGGATTCCGAGCTTTTAGGTTTTCCGGGCGATTTGACAGAGGTTTCTGCACTACTGGAAGTGACCGCAAATAATTCGCTTTGTACTCCGCTCTCCTGGATATCTGTCCCACGCGCCAGGTTTACTACCGGATTTTTCGCCGAGTCCGGGAACAGTTTTAGCGCCACTTCTGAGTGGTAGAGAGGAACCGTCAGAACGTGTTCGCGGATTAGGTAACGTCCTTGGCGATACTCTTTGGGGTTAGGATTTTGTTCTAATTGCGGATAAAGAGGGCGCGCTGGCGCTGCTGCGGGAGCGACCGGGTTTTGCTGACTTCTAGTTTCGCGGGGGTCTTCTGGATACCGGTATTTTGCGGTTTTAGCAGCGTCCTCAGCTGGGATATCGGAAGTTCGCTCACTGGTACTCTCCTTTCCCGATTTCCAGCCCGGTCCGAAATCCGCTTCCCGGGGAGAGCCCGACTGGTATGCCCGCGCAATCGCCTGCGCATGGGAGTCTGCCTGCTCATTTAGGGGATGACCGGCATGTCCTTTTACCCATTCAAAACTGACCTTCCCCTTCCTAGCAGGGTCAGAGAGTAACTGATCTAGGCGTTTGACCAGCTCCAGGTTGGCTACTGGTTTACCGCCCCCAGTTTTCCAGCCTTTTTTCTTCCATCCGAACCGCCATTTGGTCAAAATATTGATCACGTATTGGGAGTCCGCCTGAATCAATAAATCATCGGCTACTGTGGCAGTTTCGGTAAGTAAATCGGCTACTGCCATCAGTTCTGCCTGGTTATTAGTTCCCAGAGTAAATCCGCCGGCACGCCAACACTCAGGTGACAGATACCAACACCAGCCGCCGGCACCGGGATTGCCGAGGGAGGAACCATCTGTTGCTGCGATAATCATCTGCAATCTCCTAACTGCACACCTGGAAAATCAAAATAACCTGGGGACGCCGGTCGGCGTCCCCAGGTTATCAGTACCAGTATCACATCTTTCGCTCAGGCTTAGCGTTTGTCACTCTAATCTGGCGATTAGCTGGCGGATTTCAATTTAAAGATTACCTGCCGTCCAGCCGTTATTAATGCCCTAGTGCCAGAAATGGCGAGTACCGGTCAGGTAGAGGGTTACCCCTGCATCCTGACAGGCCTTGATAGTTTCCTCGTCACGAATCGAACCCCCTGGCTGCACAATGGCTTTTACGCCCGCCTCAATCAAGGTTTGGGGGCCATCAGCGAAGGGGAAGAAAGCATCAGAGGCGGCCACTGAGCCACGGGCCCGCTCGGGAGCAGCCTGACCTTCCGGTACCTGCCCCAAGGTGTTGGCGCGTTGGACAGCCAGGGCGCAAGAATCAACGCGATTTACCTGCCCCATGCCGATGCCCACAGTGGCCTGATTCTTCGCCAGCAAAATAGCGTTCGACTTTACTGCCCGCACCGTCTTCCAGGCAAACGCCAGATCCGCCAGGGTGGCTGCATCGGCTGCCGGTCCCGCGGCCAAAGTCCAGTTTTCTGGATTATCTCCCTCGGCCTGCAGACGGTCACGAGTTTGCGCCAACACTCCCCCGCTAATCTGCCGGAACTCCCATTCCACCGGGGCATCCGCATCAATCCGCAAAATCCGCAGGTTCTTCTTAGTCTGCAGCAGCTCCAGCGCTTCGGCGTCGTAGTCGGGGGCAATAATAACCTCAGTGAAAATCGGTTTCACTTGCTGCGCCATCTTCAGTGTAACTTCACGGTTGCAGGCAATCACTCCGCCATAAGCGGACAGCGGATCACAGCCGTGTGCCAGCAGATGTGCCTTCGCTACGTCCTCGGCAACTGCAATCCCGCAGGGATTAGCGTGTTTGATGACTGCCACGCAAGGCTCGCTATGGTCGGTGGCGGCGCGCCAAGCTGCATCGGCGTCAGTGTAGTTGTTGTAGCTCATGGGTTTGCCACCCAGTTGTTCTGCCTGTGCCAGACCGCCTTCTTCATCGGTGAAGCGGTAGACCGCGGCCTCTTGATGCGGGTTTTCCCCATAACGCAAGCTGTGCAGTTCCTTAAGCTGGGGTTTCCACTCTTCCAGGTTAGGCAGGGCGCTGCTGGTGGTAGCCGCGTCCTCGCCCTGGAGTTGCTTAGCAAACCAGGAAGAAATCTGGGTGTCGTAAATAGCGGTGTGGTTAAAAGCCTTAGCTGCAAGTTCGCGGCGCTCCTCGGCAGTGAAGCCCCCGCGCTGCAAAGCAGCCGCTAGATCATCATAGGAACTGGGATCGACAATCACTGCCACATCGGCGTGATTCTTGGCAGCCGCCCGAATCATCGAGGGGCCTCCGATATCGATTTTTTCGATGCAATCAGCAAACCCCGCGCCCGAAGCTACCGTGTCGGCGAAGGGGTAAAGATTACAAACCACCAGGTCAATCGGGGTTACTTTCAGTTCTTCTAGTTGGGCAACGTGCGCAGGCAGTTCCCGGTTAGCCAAAATCCCGGCGTGAATCAACGGGTGCAGGGTTTTTACTCGCCCGTCTAGGCATTCGGGAAACCCGGTCACCTGGGAAACTTCAGTTACCTCTACCCCGGCAGCGGAAATCTGGTGGGCGGTGGAGCCGGTGGAAATAATCTCTACCCCGGCGGCCTGCAGGCTTTTCGCCAGTTTATCCAGGCCGGTTTTATCGTAGACGCTTACCAGGGCACGTTTAATGGGTTTAATTTCGCTCATGACGCGGGATCCTTTTGTCGCATTCTTTGTCCAGCCCAGGCGAGCGACTGTCCTTTTACGTTCCCCAGTGGTAATCCACTTTTTTCGCCAGTCACGTTAGTGCCAGTCTACCCTGCTGGCTTCGGCGGCGAAAGTTACTCTTGGTCGGGAAGTTCGATGGCTTGGGTGGAGGTGTCGTCAGCATCGCGGCGCGGTTTGCCCACTTGTAGACGGCCCCGCTTAAAAATCGAGCGTTTAATTGCTGGCCGCTTCAGCTCAGCTGTGGGAAGCCGCTGGGCAGAAGATTTTATTCTTTCCAGTTCCTGGCGTTCTTTGGCGATAACTTCATCGGTTTTGCGTTCTGCCCAATCAGTGGCCAGATCTTTTATTTCCTCAGTGTTAACCGGGAGGGCTCCCCGCGAACGCGCAAATTTTTCTTCCGGAGTCTGCGGAGGGACGGCTGGTTTACTCGCCTGGTCAGCTTGCGATTTTTCGGTGGTTTCGCGGGAGTCTTTGCTATCTTCGGCAGTATTTTTAGGTTTCTTTTCCGCCTCGCCCTCGCTACCGCTTGCTTCACCAGCGGGGGCAGGGTGCGAATCTGTTAGCGGAAGTTCTGACGGTTGCGCTACTTGTTCAGCTTCCGTCGCCTGGTTTGCAGCTGGGGACACCTCCGATGAATTACCGTCCCCTGCTGATTCTGCCGCTTTTTCGTCCGCTCCGGTTGCTTCCGGGGCGCCAGATTTCGCGTCATCTTCCTTCACCGCAGATTCGGCACTAGCGGCATTCCGGGACTGGATTTCTTTCGCTTTTTCTTTCGCAGCTGCAAAGCCTTGCCGGCTAGCCCGCTCGCTCGCCCTCTTGAGTTTGCAGAAATTATCTGCCAGGTAAGCACGAGCGCGCGGGTGCACAACCGTTGCTACCAGCAGGATCGGGATCCACACCAATATGAATCCCATCGCCGCGGTGGTCAGCGGGTCTGCCCCCCATACGGACATGCGTTCCGCGCCGATGGAGCCAGAAGCTAAGAAGCAGAACCAAGTAGTTAAAACAGTAAACGAAAGGGTAGCTACCAGGAAAGAAGCCACGTGGGAGAAGAAATCTACTCGCGCCATAGAAGTATAAAACAGGTATCCGCACAACAGACTGAGCGCCACGATCACTGCCGGTATCCAGTACCCAGGAGTCTGGGTAGGTAGGGCCCCCAAAATGGGGACTGCCGGAATAGGGCCGGTTTTTACCTCAGTCAGCGAACGGATAGTGCCGGTTCCTTGGTGAAATCCCGGCCCTAAAATCCAGGCTAGCGCCCAGGTTTGCACAGTCGGCAAGTAGAGCAGTTGTGCCAACCAAATTAGAATCCCTGCCCCTAGGGACAGACCATAGAGGTCATAGATATTCTTTACTGCCGGGAAATGGGTGCACACTTGGGCTATTACCAGGATTAAGGTTGCAATCCCAAATAGCTTGAAGATTTGCCAACCCGCACGCACCCCGGAAATAACCCAGCCGGGTACGGTCCAAGTGCTATTAGTGCCGTCCCAGCTGCGTTCATCACGGTCAATACCGAGGCGCCGGTTTTCTAGATCTTGATCGTAAGCATGATCCGGTTTGCGCACGCGGAGAATAAACTGCTGGCTCCAACTGGTAAAACCCTCGAAGTCAACCTTTAAGCGCGCTTGGGGATGCCGCCGGGAAGGTTTTTCCGTATCGGGACGCTGATTGCGATCAAAGAGATAAAAAGCATAGATAACCGTGGCGAAACCGTGGAGTAGCGCCCAAAAGAATAGTGCCCCCAGGCTGTAGGATCCGCGCACTACTAGTCCCACCAGGGAGGCGACTATCGCTTGCGCCAAGGGGTAAACCCACAGTACAGCTCTACTTTCGAGGACGAAAGTGCGTGCTAAGTGTCCGCCTAGCCAGAGATAAGCTATCCACAAGCCCAGGGGAATCACCGATAAAGTGGCAGCTTGCCCGACACCCGCATGGAGAGGAACCGCGAATCCGAGAGCCCAGATACTGGAACCTACGGCTAAGGAATCCGTCCAAACCGTGTCAGCCATCCAGGGGTTGGCCGAGGTGGAAAAATATACTCCCGCGCTGATGGCCAAGAAAATAAACCAGGGAATTATGCAGTTAAGGAGGGCGGCTGCCACCATCCGGGTAATTCCGCGGGGAATTCTGACAGTGAGGGTGCGCCGCCCTTTTTGGGAGCCAGCTTTGGGATTGGAGATGCCGGCATCTCCGGTGGCTTTTCCGCCAATTGGGGTTTTCTTGTGCGGTAACCGCAGTTTCCCTAACAATCCGCGTCCCCCAACTGCTTTCGCGCTGTTAGCCGGGCGTTGCTTGGCGCTTTCCCGCGGAATATTTCTGGCCGGTTTATCGGTCGTCCCCATTTGGGTATGCGCAACTTGCTTCCTGGCTCCTGCAGATTGCCGAGGATTTCTGGGAAGATTAGGCCGGCGCAACATCCCTACTATTGTCCACTTTTTCGCTCTCTTACCGCTTAGGCGCACCGCGGTCCGCTAGGCCTGGCAGCAAATAATCTTTGGGGGCGGCGCAACGCCCCCCCAGAGATATCTGTAGGTATCCAGATTTTAGCAAGCAGTCAGCCAACAGCCAGGCAGCCAAGCTATCTAGCGTTGACCGTCAGCTAGCTAAGAGCTTTAAATGCCTCCCGCGCCAGCTCGGCTGTCTGGGAAGGAGTCTTCCCGACTTTTACGCCATGGGCTTCCAAGGCTTCTTTCTTGGCTTGGGCAGTCCCGGCCGAACCAGAGACGATAGCGCCTGCGTGTCCCATGGTTTTACCTTTTGGAGCAGTAAAGCCTGCTACATAGGCGATCACCGGTTTGGTGACATTAGCGGCGATATAGTCGGCGGCGCGTTCTTCTGCATCGCCTCCG
>OIFX01000083.1_pt1 | contig 101249 bp, 85 predicted proteins | sample 1582151 | NCBI WGS metagenome assembly OIFX01 (sample SAMN07501068, study PRJEB24779) | human gut metagenome
GTTGTCCGTTTTAGCGGTATTTCGTTGCTACTTCCGCACTTGCGAATAAAATGGTTATTTATCGCCGACACTCCGTCGAGTTCAAGTTCAACGTGTAGTGCTTAACCTCTGCGATGAACTCTTTGATCCCGGGACGTGATGAGGACTGGGGCTATTGTGCTCCCCCGAACGCTACGGCCCGGGGGCACGAGGCTGTGTCGCAGGTGCAGGCGAGAGGACCACTAGCGAAACACAGACCGCTGAGTCGACGCAGTCACGGTAAAGACGGAGCCGTCTAGGCGGTGCTCGAGGTTGCGCGAGATACGGTGACGCTGGGCGTCGGTAAGCGATGCGCATTCCGCGACATCGATGGAAAGCTGGACTTTGCCGTCCGTCGTGTTGACGCCCTGGCCGCCCGGAGTCGACGATTTCGCGAAACGCTCCGCGAGATCGGCAGCGATGACCGCACCGTCGGGGATCCCCGGGCCGGGTGCTATGGTCATGTCGTTCATGCCGCCCAGCCTAGGTGCCCACAACCCTTTCTCGTCTCGGCGGAAGCGGAGACCGCGTCGCGACGGCCGGGATCCAGCCTCAGTATTATCCTCGTCACCGGTTGATTCGAACGCTTTTTGCTCCTCCTTCTCCCGTCGGGCTTCGATTTCAGCGGCCTCCGCAGGTGGCAGTGATCGCTGGATCCGCTCGAACTACCGGTTCCGATCAGCGGTCGAAGGATTTTCGCAGCAGCCGGACCTGCGGCGCCGGTGCCGCCGCCGTAGCCTGACGAGCATCCCCGCCATGACGGCCATCACGACGGCGGTCCCGGCACCGATGATCCAGGGATTACCGAGGAGCCCACCGACGCCTGCGAGTGCTCCGCCCGCCGCGATGAACGGCAGGCCGCAGCAGAGCAGCGACGGAAGCGCGCAGCATGCCAGCAAGAGCAGCCCGGTCACTGCAGCGACGACGGGACCGGCGCGCCATTCGTCGCGGTCCTGATCGGCGCTCATCGTCTGCTTCAGGATGAGATCTCCCCGATTGCCTGCGTTGCCGTTCATGCGCAGCACGACAGCAGTGACGGGTCGGTGGTGAAGGCCTTCGCGGCGATCCGGATGCCCTCGGCCATGGTCAGGTAGGGGGCCCAGGCGTTGGCGACCTCGGCGACGGTCCTGCCGAGCACGTGGACGCCTGCGGCGGCGAGCTCCCCGGCGTCCTTGGCGACGGCGGTCAGGCCGAGGATCTCTTTCGTCTCGGCGTTCACGACGATCTTGATGAACCCGCGGGTGTCGCGGTTGACCAAGGCGCGGGGCACGTGGTGCAGGGGCAGGACGCGGCAGTCGCAGCGGATCCCCGCGGCGAGGACGTCCTTCTCGGTCATCCCGACCGCGCCGATCGCGGGCCCGGTGAACGTCACCCGCGGCAGGCGGGCGTAGTCGACGGACCGGTCGGCGTCGGCGAACGCGTTCTCGGCGACGAGGGTGCCGTGGTGGGCGGCGACGTAGACGAACTCGGGGTGCCCGGTCACGTCGCCCGCGGCCCAGACCCGCGGGTTCGAGGACTGTAGCCGGTCGGAGACGACCACCTCGCCGGAGTCTCCGGTATTCACCCCGACCGCATCGAGGTTCAGGCCATCGGTGACGGGACGGCGTCCGAGGGCGACCAGGACCTGGTCGGCGCGGAACTCCTGCGAGCCGCCGGACAAGGCGGCGGTCACGACGGCCTCGCCTCCCGTGCCGCGAGAGACCCGGGTGGGCACTGCGCGGCTGACGACGCGGATGCCCCCGTCGGCGAACACCTCCTGGAGCGCCTTCGACACCTCCGGCTCCTCCTTCGAGGCGAGCCGGGACCGCACGAGCAGCGTGACCTGCGAGCCGAGGCGGGCGAACAGCTGCGCCTGCTCCAGGGCGACGTAGCCGCCGCCGAGCACCAGCAGCGACTCGGGGACCTCCGTCAGCTCCATCGCCGTGGTCGAGGTCAGGTATCCGGTCTCCTTCAGGCCGTCGATCGGCGGTGCCCACGGGCGAGAACCAGTCGCGACCAGGTAGTGGTGGGCCTCGATGGTCTCGACGCTTCCGTCGGATCCGGCAACATCGAGAACCGGCGCATCAGGGGTGCCCACGAACGAGGCGTCGCCGCGGAGGACCTGCCAGCCGTAGGAGTCGGCGACGTCGGCGTATTTCTCGCCGCGCAGCGACTCCACCAACGCTTGCTTCCCAGCGATCAGCGCGGGCATGTCGACGGGATCCGCCGTCGTCGCGATCCCGGGGAACCGGGTTGCGGCGTCGACCGCGACGTGCCGCGCGCCGGCCGCGGCAATGAGCGCCTTCGACGGGACGCAGCCCGTGTTCACGCAGGTGCCGCCGAGCGTCCCGCGCTCGATCATCACCACCGACTTCCCGAGCGTGCTGGCGCGGATCGCAGCGGCGAACGCGCCGCCTCCCGATCCGATGATGGCGAGATCGTACTTCGTAGGCATCGCTACTCCTGTCAACTCTTGGCTTTCTGCTCTGTCTCAGCCATACTGGACCTTCCAGTGCAGGGGAAGGTCAAGCGCGACCACGGAGGGAGACAGCAATGTGGATCGGAGAACTCGCCGAGAGGGCGGGCACTACCGCGAAGACCCTTCGCTTCTACGAGGAACAGGGCCTTCTGCCCCCGACCGAGCGCACGCCGTCCGGATACCGCGACTACGCGCCCGAGACGGTCGCTCGGATCGACTTCATCCACCGCGGCCAGGCCGCGGGTCTCACTCTCGCCCAGATCCGCCAGATCCTCGACATCCGCGACGGCGGCCATGCGCCCTGCGAGCACGTGCGCGACCTGCTTGACGTGCGCCTCGCTGAGATCGAGCAGCAGATCGCGCAACTCTCCGTGCTGCGCGACACTATCGCGGACCTTAGCCAGGACGCCGCGCACCCGGATCCTGAAACGTGCAGCACCGATCAAGTGTGTAGGTACTTGTAGACGGCAGGAGTCAATGACTCAAACGCTACAACCCCGATATGCGCTAGCGCATGTCGATGCCGCCGGTGCCCACCTCGATGATTTTGGTGGTGGCCGCGATAGCACACAGCAGCGGCATCGGGGCGGAGGCCTGCAGCGCGAAGTGGTGGACTCGGAAGGACGCGTTGTTCACGCCGATTTCGTCCGCAGCCTGGGTGATCTCCAGACGAGTCTTGGCGATCTTTTCCGCAGATGGCCCGCACTAGCTGCCGAAGGCGTAATGCCCGAAGCTTAAGAAGCCGAACGCTTTCATTGGATAACACTCCTTTTGATGGTGTTAACGAGAGGGGGTAACTTTGCAACGACATACCGTGGAGTTCAAGTTCAACGTTTAGGACTCAATCCGGTTTTTCGCCTAGGGCGGCTTCGGGTTTCCGAAGCCGCCTTTTGCGTCCTGCGCTCGCTCAAGGTCTGCATCCGGAACGCGAAGACAGTATCGTTGTGAACCGTTAATAAACTCGTCGATCCCACATAATTACGGATCCAAGACGAGGCTAGCGATGAAATGCCGTTAAGGTGCTCTTTCTCCGGCACCGTGAGTAGGTGATTTTCCCCCCCCATACGTAGTCTGAGAGCCTTTTATTATTTTGGTAGCTCTGAGCTCAACGGGCGCGGTCGAGGCCCAACGTATACACACGGTGCATCTAATAAGTATCCATTTATTTGGGATACGTTTGTGCGAATATCCTCATGGAAATATATGGGCGCATTTGAGATGGGACGCAGGCTTACAACCACAACCGTGACGCCGGCGTTGAACTTGGCATTATTCCCCCATTTAAATGAGGTATAGGCGTACCCGATCTCTACGTCTTGTTCGTGAAGCAGGGGGGACAGAAGACCGACGTGTTCGCCCTGGGTAATGGAGTTGGTAGAAACAAAGGCCAGCTCGGCACGGGTGCCGGAGATGTAGCGGCGCCCTTGATAAACCAGAGAGAAATGTAGTCGAGCTTCTTCGGGTACTTGGAGCTACCGAAAACCACAGGGTAATCCGCCTTCTGCTCTGTGGTCTGCATGCTCGATCCCACATATGGTGGGTTGCCGATCAGGTAGATCTCGTCTTCGCCGTTGTTCGGGCAGGCCTCGTCCCAGTCTAGGCGCGTGGCGTTACCAGCGTGGATCTAACCTGTTTCTTTCAAGGGGATGAGGGGGGATGGAGATGCCGAACTGCTTCTTGAACTCGCGGTTCATTTGGAGTATCCCTTGAGAACTTGTTCTCAAAGATCCTATTTTCAACATGCCGGCCTTGCGCAATTAAAGTGGTAGCGCGTATGCTCATACTGGTTATTAGGTTAGGCTAACAAAAGCTGGAGGGCGAATGATGGCGTTTTCGCCTAGCAGTGCATCGGGCGCGCGAATATCGAAGATTTTAGCGATTTTCCTCTTTGTGGGAGTGTTCTTCGCTCTTTCTTCGTCTCTTACGGCGAATGCACAAGAAGAAGAGGATTGGCAGCCGGTAGTAACAAAAATGGAAGAGTACCTGGAGGGTATTCCTGCCGAGTATGCTTCGGGAGATTCTAAGGCAGTTCAACACTCCATCAGAAAAGCTTACTATGATATTTACCAGGTTTCCGGCCTTGAAGATCAAATTCGCCACAGGCTCGGGCGGGATAGGCAAGAAGACTTTGTTGCAGTTTTGCTAAACGTGCGCACGCTTTCCAATGAGGGGGCACCTCAAGACGAGGTCGAACAAGCGGTAAAAACTGCCATTGACCATCTAAATAAAGACGTTGCCGAACTTGCCACCACTAAGACTATTTCAGATCAGTGGACTAGGGTAGCCCAAGCAATCGTGGAAAATATTGACACCTCTGTTAAAGAGTACGGCGCGGGTGATGTGGATAAGGGCTACAAGCACGCTACCGCTGCCTACTTACAACACTATGAAGCCGAGGGGCTAGAGAAGGCAACAATCTCCTACATAGGGCAGGGGCGAGTTTCTGAAGTTGAAAACGGATTCCGAGATCTGCGTCAGGGAATTCGTGGCGGATTGGCACACGATGAAGTTGTCAAGATAGCTGAAAACTTAAAGTCAATGGTGAATGAGGACGCCACTGAGCTGGACAAGCTGGCTGGTTCCAATGAGGGACTTGGGTGGAAGGGATTCTTTGCCTCGTTCCTAATTCTGCTGCGTGAGGGTGCTGAAGCCCTCCTGGTTGTGGCTGCTGTTATTACCTATGCTATGAAGGCAAAGCGTAAGGATCAGGTAGCTGGAATCATAGTCGGCGTGGTCGCAGCCATCGTTTTGTCGGTAATGATCGCTATAGTGCTGGCTCGCCTCACATCAAACGTTTCAGGGTTGGCACAAGAGTTGATCGAGGGCTTTACCGGTATTGCTGCGGTGCTGATGCTCATATACGTTTCCAACTGGATCTTCTCCAAGTCTCATGGGGCCAAATGGAATGAGTACATGCAATCTGTTGCCGGATCTAAGACTCAGTCGGGTGGCGTATTCGGACTAGCCTTGGTTGCGTTCCTGGCGGTATTGCGTGAGGGCGCGGAAACCATATTGTTCTTCTCTCCTATACTCACCGCGGCGCGTTCCGGTTCGGATTACGCATTCATTTGGCTTGGGGTGGGAGTTGCACTAGTCATTTTGATAATCCTATTCCTACTGGTGTGGGTATTTGGAGTTCGTCTACCAATCAGGAAGTTCTTCCGGTGGACTTCGGTTCTGTTGGGCATGTTGGCAGTTACCATTGCGGGTGGCGCTGCTAAAGAGTTCCAGGATGCAACTTGGCTGCATACAACTGATGTTCCGGGCGTACCGGAAATAGCTGTGCTTGGTCTTTACCCAACGGTTCAGACTTTGGTGGCACAGGCAATTGTGGTTGTAATTCTCATAATTTTGGCTGTTGTGCAATATCGCATCAGCAAAAACACAAAACGGGAGAGCTGTGCTAGCGCAGCAAATAACGAACAAAGATCGGTGAAAGATACAACTTCTGTTTAGTCAGTAACGTTACATCAGTTCTAACATCTCCAATTTTGGCCGGGAAATCCCGAAACACGAAAGGAAAAATAAATGAAGATCAAGAAAGCAATGGTTGCTCTTGGAGCGGCATTCGCGCTTACCTTGAGTCTTGCTGGTTGCTCGAATGATTCTGGTGACAAGCCCAAGGATGAAAAGGGTACTTCTGTGCAGACTACCGCCGACGAAAAGACGAGCTCTGCTGAAAAAGGGCAGGCAGTAGGAATTAACGAAATTCCGGTTGGCGATTCAGGCCCGCAGACCAGTGGTCCGTTAACTGTTGATTTGGTTTACTTCCAGGCAATCGACATGGAGCAAGGCTCGGTGCTAGTACCGCCGGCTTCCGAATCTGACATGCACTTCGAAGTTGACGTTGCTACCAATGAGAAGGCTGCTGAAATCGGTTATGAAGCCGATCAGTTCATGCCTTACTTGGAGATAAACGTGAAAATTTATGATCAGGCCACGGGTGGCTTGGTCAAGGATTTAGGGACGATGATGCCCATGGTGGCTTCTGACGGCCCGCACTACGGAAATAACATCAAGCTGGAACCGGGCGAGTACCGTGTTGAAGTTGAGATTCCTTCACCTGCTGACAAGTTCATGCTGCACACTGGAAAAGATACCTCCGCTGTTGACGGGCGTTTCTGGACCGAGCCACTGAAGTTCACTTTCGAAAACTGGAAGTGGGACGGCCAGCTGCTTTAAGCTAACCGCGTGTGAGAGCTCGGGGCATTGCCGCCGAGCTCTCACACTTATGTACAGTTTCATGATCGGTTATTTTAACTAAATAATCTAGTAGCTATTTTTAACTTTTTGCAGGGATTTACATGTTGGAATTGTTCATTGTTTCAATTCAAACGGCGCTTCCTTTGTGTCTAGCGGTGAGTATTTTGGTAGCCAGCCGAGCTCATGCACCTATGGAGCGACAAACGGTTGCCAAACTAACTTTTGCTTCAACCGCTATTGGCCTTTTGGGCGCGGGTGTTTTCACATGGTTGCGGTTGAACACCCCGCACGTTGATATTCCTGTTTTTACCGCCTGGGCGGGAATCGCGCTGTTTATTACCATGTTCGCGTTTTTGGTAATGCTTTGGTTGTTTGGCGATAGGGATTTGCATGATATAAACCAGGGAATGCGCCACCGGGGGCTGACCGTAACCGCGATATTGGCTATATGTACCTCTGCTCTTTACTATGCGGTTCCATATTTTTATTCCACCGATTCGATTGTGCACACGGGTGGATCAGTTTTTGAAACCGCCTCCCTTTTACGTTTGGCCGGGTTTTCTTTAGGAACAATTTTGGCGGTGGTTGCCTGTTGGGGATATGTCCAATGTGCGAAAAAAGTTCCTTGGTGGGTGCGCACCCTAGTCACTTCGGTAGTTTTCATGGCGATGATACTGCCCCGCATGATTTTGCTGTATCAACAGTTCGCTACGAGGCGGATAGTGCCGTCTTTCCCCGGCCTATTTGACATAGTTTTGTGGATTCAACGCAATGAGGCGATGACTCAGCTGATACTAGTGTTTCTAATTGCTTTCCCCGGTTTTATAGCGCTGTGGACGCAGGTTAAAAAACCTCCACATAATCCTGCAGAGCGCCGTTTACAAAAAGCAGACACCATAAGCCGCCGTCAATTTTTTGGTTTATCTTCGGTCCTTGCAATTGCGTTTGCCTGGTCGTTGACGGATGGAAAGAGACGCTCAGAGTATGTTCCTGAACTAACAGATTTGGAAGCCACGACCTTGGAAGGCGATTTTGTATACGTGGATCGTCTGCTGGTTTCTGATGGTCACCTACATCGTTTTGGGTACAAAACAGCAAACGGAGTGGAAGTTAGATTTTTGGTGGTGCGTAAAAATGAGGTCGCTTTTGGCGTAGGTTTAGATGCCTGTGAAATTTGCGGAGATTCGGGATATTACGAAGATAAGGGAAAAATAATTTGTTCTAAGTGTGACGTGATGATGAACGTGCAAACCATTGGATTCCCCGGCGGTTGCAACCCGATCCCAATCAAATATGAGGTGGAAGATACTCGCTTAAAGTTTTTCGCTGAAGAGTTAGAAAGCCACGAGAAGGTGTTTAGCTGATATGTTTTTCTGGATTATGATAGCCCGCGCGTTGCGTAGGCAGGCAGTTAAACGCCTGATGATAGCTGTGACAGTAATGTTGGGTGCTTCCCTTACAACATCGATGCTGGCGGTGATGTTTGATGTTGGAGATAAAGTGCAAGAAGAACTCAGCTCTTATGGTTCTAATTTGCAGGTTCTTCCCCAAGGTAGGGCAATGGCCGCGGATTTGTACAATATTGACTCTTCCGAGCAGGGCGGCGGCGCGCTGCGGGAAGATGAATTACCGAATATGAAAACCATATTTTGGACGTACAATATTGAAAACTTCACTCCCTATTTGGAAACAAAGCTTGAAGTAGACGGTAAAGAAGAGCAGGTGCGGGGTACCTGGTTTGATAAAGAACTCGCCATTCCAACCGGAGAAAAGGTTATGACGGGTATGGACGGCATGCGGGAATGGTGGAAATGGGAGGGAACTTGGGGAAAGACGCCTAAAGAGGTAATAGTGGGTTCCCGTATTGCCACAAAGAATGATTGGAAAGTTGACGATACTTTACAAATTCGTGATAAAAACGGTGATGTTGTCGATGTGGTTATTTCCGGAATTTTTACGGGCGGAGATGCAGAAGATTCGCAAATATATGCAGATCTTGATCTGGTTCAACAGCTTACCGGGCGGGATAATGAGGTTGATCGGGTAGAGGTACGCGCAATTACTACGCCGGATAATGATCTGTCTCGTAAAGCTGCTGAAGATCCTACATTGCTCACTTTGGACGAGTGGGAAACATGGTATTGCACGGCCTATGTTTCCTCTATTGCCTATCAGATAGAGGAAGTTATGACCAACGCAGTGGCTAAGCCCGTACGTCAAGTTGCAGATACTGAGGGGGAGATCCTTAATAAAACTGAGCTTATCATGGCTTTTGTTGCCCTATTTGCAGTGATTGGATCGTCTTTAGGGATTGCGAATTTGGTGTTCGCTTCGGTTATGGAGCGTTCACGTGAAATTGGTTTAATGAAGGCTATAGGTGCACGAAACCGAGAAATTATTCGACTCATGTTGGCAGAGGTTCTTATCGTTGGGTTGTTTGGCGGAGTTGTTGGATTTGCTTTAGGTTTCGGATTGGCTCAACTAATCGGACACATTGTTTTTGGATCCGCTATAGCTATGCGGCCAATTGTGGCCCCTCTAATGGCGTTAATTGTGTTTGTAACCGTACTTTTGGGATCTTTGCCTGCCATCCGTTCACTGGTACGTGTGCAGCCGGCCCAAGTGTTGCACGGGAGGTAACCGTGAAGAATAAGCATACTGCGATGTATTTGCGCATGATCTGGAAGGCGTTTTTAAATCGGATTACCCGTGTTTTCATTGCCTCCCTGTCAATAGCGGTGGGGGGTACAACTTTGGCCGCATTGGGTTTGGTGGCCTTCACTGTTCCGGCCCAAATGAGTAAGGAGTTGCGTGCGTTTGGTGCCAATATGGTTATATTGCCTGATTCTTCAGAAAACCTTACGGATGGCACATTGCAGGAAACTGATTCCATAGTTGGCAACAGCGTACTTAAACGCGCCGGATACCAGTATGGAAACCTACTATACAATCAGCAGCCATTGCAGGTAATGGCAACGGATTTGGACGCTGTGCAAGGTGTCCGCCCATATTGGAACTTAGATGGGAAAATGCCTGCTAATGATGATGAATTCTTGGTGGGCGCAGATGTGGCTACGCGTTATCGTTTCTCAATTGGGGATGAGGTTGGTCTGATGCAACCCACGTCTGAAAATGCGGTCTCTAAACAGATGAAGGTTTCTGGAATTATTCACACCGGAGGGCCGGAAGACGAGCAGATAGTAATGAGCACTAAAACACTAAGTGAATTTTTAGGAGATCGTGGTTATGACATCATCGAGTACTCAATAGATGCAGACTCTAAAGTAATTGCGCAATACGCCAAACAAATAAACACTAAAGTAAAAAATGCTGACGCTCAAGTAGTGCGCCGTATTTCAGAGGCGGAAACCGGAATCGCCACCACTTTGCGTACCTTAATTTGGATAGTTTCGGCAATAATATCGCTGCTCACCTTGATAGCGGTTTCCACAACTCTTAATTCGATAATTTCGGAACGCTCCAAGGAAATCGGATTGAAGAAGGCTCTTGGTGCACTGCCCGGTGATGTTATGCGCGAATTCGTAGGAGAATCGCTTATGCTGGGAGTATTCGGGGGGACGTTAGGTGCAGCTACAGGGGTGTGGATCGCAGCGGAAATATCACGCCGTGTGTTTGCCATAAACCTGAATATAAATTGGTGGGTCGTGCCAATAACACTCATATTTTCAATAGTCATAGCGATGCTGGGCTGTTTGATGCCAGCACGCAGAATCACCAAAATAGATCCTTCACAAGTTCTAGGGGGAGAATAATGCCCGCAGATTCTATATATTCAGTACGCTCGGCTAGTCGGCACTACGGCGATCTTGCGGCACTCGACAACGTGAGCTTGGAAATTCCGCGTGGTCAATGGCTTTCCATAGTGGGCCCATCTGGTTCGGGGAAATCGACCCTGATGAATATTTTGGGTTGTTTGGATTCCCCCACTTCGGGTGAGGTTCTTTTAGAAGGCGACCGCCTAGATAAAATGGGCGAGGTGGAGCTGGCAGATGTGCGCCGTCATAAAATCGGCCTAGTGTTCCAACAGTTCCATCTTGTTAAACACCTAACCGCTGTGGAAAACGTGATGTTGGCGCAGTACTATCATTCGGTTCCTGATGAGCAGGAAGCGCTTGAAGCACTGGAACAGGTGGGGATGAAAGACAGAGCTACGCATCTACCTCATGAACTTTCTGGAGGGGAGCAACAGCGTGTTTGTGTGGCCAGAGCTTTGATAAATCGTCCGGCCGTGATACTCGCTGATGAACCCACCGGAAATTTAGATGAGACTAATGAAAAAATAGTTATAGATTTCTTTCATCGCCTGCATGAAGAGGGAACAACTTTGGTAGTGGTAACGCATGATGCCGAAGTGGCTGCACAAGGGCAGCGACAAATAATTTTAGAGCACGGGCGAATTGCCCAAGAGGTTACCGATCTGGCCGATTCTCCTATAAAAGAATTACGTTTCGGTGAAACTTATTAACAGGAGCCGAATAATCACAAAATGCCAAATATTTAAAAGTTAGAAAACTTGGAGGGCCTTATGGGAAGTTCCCGATTGTTAGCTATAGCAGCGATTGTGGGAGTTGCAGTACTTGGCGGATGCTCGGCCGATGTGCCGGCTGCAAACACTTTGCCAGATGGGGAATATGAAGGAGTTTCACAAAAAGAAGCTGATGGTTCTTACGGCACAGTGAATTTCACAATTAGTGGAGGAAAAGTCACTAAGGCAAACTTTTTAGTAAAGGATGCTGATGGTACGCCCCATGATGAAGATTATGGTTTGGGAACCGATGGCAAAGCACATGATCCGATTTTTTATCAAAGAGCGCAAGACGCGATAAAGCACGAAAATAGCTATGTGCAAAAGTTCCAGGAGACGTCGGATCAAAATCAGGTTGAGCGCATCGCTGGTGGATCTCTTTCACACAGATTATTCATGCAGGCGGTTGAAGACGCCGTGCTTAACGCTGGCGCCGAAAAGTAAGACCCGGTAATCTGAGTGATCGGGCATGGTTCATGTAGCTTTCCCGCTATGGGTACGTTGGTGTGCGCCACTTGGGAACCGGCGGGGAATGTTGAAGAAATTCAGCGTCTTATTCGTCAACGAGTTAGGGAACTAGAAAATAGGCTTAGCATATTTAAGCAAACTTCGCAGGTGGTCGCACTTAGCCGTATTTTAAATGCTGGTTCGGAAGATATTTTGAAAAAATTCAGAAGCTCCCTCTTTCATTCTTCCAACGTTTACAGCTTGGCAGAGAGCGCGGAAGTTGGTTTGGAAAATCATGATGCTGGAGCTGAATTACTTTTCCGATTGGAAGATATATTGCAAGCAAATCGGTTTTCTTCCGATCTGGCACGAGTCATGGAAGCATCCGTAAAATTCGCGAATTTGACTCAAGGCGCATTTTACCCGTTTTTGGGCCGTCAAATGCATGTTTGGAAAAAATTGGTGGCTGAAAGGGCGAATAGAGAATTTGAGCTTAGTGATTCCATAATTGATTTTGGAGGTATCGCCAAGGGGTATGCGGCAGATCAGGTGCGTGATTTGGTAGTTTCTAAGGGGGGGGAAAACGTGGTGGTGTCATTTGGTTCCTCCTCTATTTCGATTGCGGGTGACCCAGTATGCGTTGGCCTGCAAAGCCCTTGGGAGGGATTAGAAGAGTTTGGGCACTTGTTGCTTACTCATCCGGCGCTTTCTGTTAGTGCTGATACAGCTACGCGAATAGGTTCGGGTAAGCGCGTTAGCCATGTTTTAGATCCAAGTACTGGAAAACCGGCATTTACGGACCTTGTTGCCGTTTTAGTTTGTACGGCTGATGGTATGGAGTGTGAGGCTTGGGCAACCGCGTTCTTAGTGTTGGGTTTGGAAAGAGCTATGGATTTGGATGCGACTCAACAGCACATAGACACGGTTTTTTTCACGGCAGATGGTCGGGTGCTAGCTAGTCCTAATTTGCAGATTACTGCTCATCCGGGAGTGCAGCAGTGGCTGGAAGCACAGCGAGTTAGGACTCAATAAAAAGCTTTTGGTTTTGGGTGTAATGCTGATTTAAAACACTGTTAAATACAGCGGTATTAGATAGGCTGGCGTATTCCGAATTTGCACCGCACAAGAAGATTGAAGTCTGAGCTGTCGTCGATCCTGATTCCCTCAACTCTCGCGCTTTGTCGAGCTTGCGAACAATTTGTTCGGGCGCGTGTTTACTGAACTTTTTCACCATTGCTCCATTCTCCCCACCTAGTGGCGGGGTATCAATGGACCACACTCAAGTCACCTGGACCTAAAAACCTAGGACACTCCAGGGTGCGTCAGATAAAAAGCACCCGCAAGCCGATCGTGAAAACCCTTTTGCATAAACTTGACGACCAGGCATCCCTAAAATCATCCTACAATACGAGCAGTGCTGGTGAGCAAAGCGCGAGGTAATTAACCAGCATGGGATTTTAATCCTCAAATGGTTAAGTGGTCTTTACAGTATCGTGTGTGAAGTGAAAAGCGTTGCTTGCTGGGGGCGAGCTGGTGTGTGATGTGTTTATTTGCAGGGGAAAGCTATTTTTATGAGCATTTAGATTCGCACCAAACACCGTAAAGACATTGGTAAGGCTTACCTAACAGGTTATTATAGCCTTGGCTCGCGACGGGTGAAGCCTTAGACTCGCACAATGCGTTTCTAATCGACACTGAAGTAGAAGTAAGAGACACATGAAAAACAAATATATCGCTGGAATCCCAGCAGTTCTTTTTGGAACGATGATAGCGATAGCGCCTATGACAATCGCTCAGCCTTGTCCAATTCATGGTGACCATCCGATGATGGCTTGTCACTGGAGCGCTAAAGCCTCGCTCGGTATTGGCGCCATGATAGCCGTACTGGGTCTTATTAACTTCTTAGTAAAGGCTCCAACACGCATTGGCCTAAATATCTCAGTAGCAGCCACTGCGGTATTGGAAATATTAGTGGTTACGTTGCTCATAGGCGTATGTGATATGCCAACCATGCATTGCAGGCAGGTAATGTTGCCAACTCTCGTAATAGTGAGCGTTTTGGCGTTGCTGTGTGCGCTTGTGGCTATATGGTTTGACTGCCGTAGTGAAAAGATCGCGAAATAAAAGTGCGTAAACACTGTAAATAGGCACTCAAGAAGGGTTGTTCCATGGCAGGAAAAAGTTCGTCGGTAGGTGTCGGGCTACGAAAGCTTCCACAGGAAAATCTTAAATATTACTCGGGACGCACGTTAGGTCTTTCAATCACAGTAATTGTTTTAAGTGTTATTTTTTTCTCCGGTACCTTCATGTCATTAGCTCTTAGCCGAGGGTTTTCTGCTATGGAGGAACGCATGGGGGCTGATCTGATTGTGTTTCCAAACGAACACCAGCAGGCAGCCGAAAGCTTTCTACTTGGTAAGTCCAAAGAAAAATTTTATTTTAACGATGACTCTATATTGGAAGAGGTACGTAAGGTAGAGGGAGTTAAAGCTGCAACCCCTGAAACCTACTTGACCTCACTTGATGCTGGCTGTTGCGCGGTGGATGTACAGATCATTGGATTCAACCCAAAAACCGACTTTGTAGTGCAACCGTGGATAGCCAGTGAGTATGCTGGTGAGCTTAAAGATGACGAAGTTATAGTAGGCGCTGACGTGTTTGCTGACCCAAATGGGCAGGTGCGTCTTTTTAATGAGTTTTGGCATGTTGCTGCTAAGTTAGCGCGCACAGGAACTTCGTATGACACCGTTGTGTTCGTAAATCAAAACACAGTGGAGAAAATGTTTAAATATTCTTCGCAAGTGGAGTATATTCACAACCCTCCAAACGGTAGAGCAATTTCGTCTATCTTGGTAAAAGTTGATCCGAACTATCCGGCAGAAGCCGTAGGGGATGCTTTGGCCAATAAAATGCAACATGTGGGTGTAGTTTCCTCTGCGGGAATGGCATCGCAGGTAAAGGCTAATGCAATAACTATAATCGGTTACATTTGGTTGATAGTTGCAATGTTTTGGTTGGTTGGCCTGATAGTTTTGGTAGCAGTTGTGGCCACATCCGTAGGTGAACGTAAAAAGGAATTGGCATCATTACGAATAATGGGAGCGACTCGTAAGAACCTCATGTTTATGCTAGGGAAAGAGTGCTTTTTCATCGGCTTGGGTGGTGGATTGATTGGTGGCGTATTAGGGGAGGTAATAATGTATCCCTTTGCCAATCTTATACGTGCCAAGTTGGAGCTTCCCTATGTTGATATAAGTTTTGCAACAGCGTCTGTAATAGTTGCTTGCTGTGTAATCGGAGCCCTCCTCATTTCTATACTCGCAGCGATAATAGCTGCTGGTAAAACCTTGAAAAATGAGACTTATTTGACTTTGCGTGCGGCAAGGTAAAGGGAGGGAAAATGGCGAATTCTGTCGTTGTGCAAGCCAGTGGATTAACCCGCGAGTTTTACCGGCGTGGAAGCTATTTTAACGCTGTGGAAGAGGCAAATTTACAGGTTAGTAGCGGGCAGATGGTAATGATTCAGGGCAGATCCGGCAACGGGAAGAGCACCTTGCTTAATATGCTTGCTGGATTGTTGCAACCAACTAGAGGGCAGGTTCGCATATGCGGCCAGCTTTTAGGCGACTTGGATGATTCTGAGCTTTCGACTTTGCGTGGCAGCAGAATTGGATATGCTACGCAACAGGAAACTCTTATCGCTAGTCTTAACGTTCGTGAAAATATTTTGTTACCGGCGTTGATCGCTAAAGAACGGGGTATAGAAAAACCTTACGACGTCAATGCGCGGGCTGAATCACTAATGAAAGCTTTGCAAATTGAGGGCCTAAGCGAGGTTTACCCGCGGGAACTATCTGGGGGTGAGACGCGCCGTGTAATAATTGCGCGCACATTGATAAACATACCTGAGGTGGTCATAGCAGACGAGCCCACGGGAGATCTAGATGAGGAGTCTACCGGATTGGTAATGAATTTGTTGCGATCAGCTACTGATGACGGTGCCGCGGTGATAGTGGTTACACACGATTCGGACACATCTAGCTTTGCCGATCAGATATACACGATAACCAAAGGCGTGCTGAAATAGAATCCAAATCCGACGCGTCTAGTGTTCCCTGAATTGCACTGCACGTATCCGACACTTTCGACTGGAATAATTGCACCTTGCCTTCGGTGTCGGTGAATATAAGTGGAGTTTTGTTTTCGCATCCCTTGATAACTTGGGTTATTACGGCATTTTCATCAGCATCTATATCTAACGTTATTTCGCGTTGAATTTTATTTAGGGTGCTGGCTAGCGCTATAGGGTGCGGATTTCGATAACCTTATTCGCGTGAGTACTGAAGCGCAGGAATGGAATGCACGTTACGCCTCGGAAGAGCGCCTGTGGAGCGGTAAAGTCAACGCTCTCCTACGCAGAGAAATTGAAGACATGAAGCCAGGTACCGTCCTCGATGTTGGGGCGGGCGAGGGGGCAGACGCGATCTGGCTGGCCCAGCAAGGCTGGCAGGTGAGTGCCGTAGACATTTCACAGATTGCTATAGACCGAGCCGAGACTGCGGCTCACAAGGCCTCAGTGAATGTGCGCTGGATTGTCGCTGACGTTCGCGAAGTTAGTGGGGAATATGACCTAGTCAGTGCCTTCTACCCCGTGATTCAGAAGAGCTCCGACTTCTTCGATCATGTTTGTGCGCTCGTGAAACCAGGCGGAACCCTCCTGTTTGTGCACCACATGCCTGACCCGGATAAGCCACGCGGACACGGCCCGGACTTTTCGAAGGTTATGAGCGCGCGCGAAGTCCTCGAAAATCTGTCGCCAAAGTGGACGATCGAGAAATACGAAGTCATTGAACGAGGCGCAAACTCAAAGCACCCCTATGACGAACTGGTACGCGCCCGAAAACTCGTGTAACCAAGAAAAGCGGCCAGTAGACAGTAAGCACCGACAACGGTGCAAATCAAGGGGAATCTGGCGGGTTATTATTCGCATTTCGCCGAGCCCTAATCTTGTCCGCCTTCGCCAGAGTCCTATCCTCGCGGTACGTGCGCAACCGTTCACCAGTCTTTTGTATCTGCTCCACACCTCTCTGGCGGCTTTGGTTGACTGCTTGTACAGAGTCGCCTACAAAACCCGATACAGACTCTTTCCACCCCCGTATTTGAAGTTCGCTTTTTTCTTCAAAGCTGAGATTAACGTGAAGGGCAAAACGCTGAATTGAGCTTTCTGCCCTGTTAGCTGCTTCGATTATCTTTCTAGCTCGTTGGTAATGCGTGGCCCAAACACTGTTCCCCAAGTTCGCAGTGGCACGAATAGAATCGTTCATTCTCAGTAACCGACAGGCTACAGATTCGATTCTTTCCTGACGTGTTCTTTGGATTGAAGCGTGGTAGCCGTCGAAGTGGTCGGGTTCCAATTCTTGTGCGTGTGCGATCTCCAAGACATAAAACCGGTCATGTAGCCAAATACTCCAGCCAAGATTACCGAGCCAGAATGAAAGGTTCTCATCTAGGCTCTGGAAGGATTCGGCTGTTTTCTTCGAGTTACCTTGGCTTGCCGCCAGTTGTTCCACCAAACTCGATATCTGCTCAAGCGCGGTAGTTTCCATGGTGTGGAGGGAGGCGCCTAGGTGACTGATCGTTAACCATTTGGTTGCTGAAACACTGTTATTTGTTCGGTAGTAATCTTCAACTTCTTTGAGAGCATTCGAGATGCCTTCGAGTTCTCCCAAAGACTCCACTTTGCTCTGTCGCAGAAGCGCGTCGAGCTTTGCGTCGATGGTCTCGAGATAATCCTTGATTTCAGCTATCGCTGCTTCGATAGCTGCTTGCGCGATTAGGCTAGCTCCCGCAGTCGCGAATGCCGGGGCCAAGGTGCCAGTACTCCGTATCTCAATTTGTCGAAAAAACTGACCCGGGTTTCCGACAAGATTGAAATCACCGCGCCGAAACGCTCCTCTCACGGGCCCTTTGGTGACGCGTTGCCTCATAAGCTTCGCTGACTCCGGGCTGAGTTTCACGTAGCGGCTTGAGCGCACTTGAAATTCGTTGAATGTGGAGAAAACATTCTGAGCGCGAAATAGGACTTGGGGAGAAACCTTTGAAACGGAAAACCCATCACAGTTATCGAACTCTTCTAAATCCTCATCCTGACTGAAGATAATGAGGCCTTCGCCATCAGAGAAGAATTCGATTTGTGATCCGGAACTCGTCATAGCCAAGACTCTACCGAAAAGCTATGCCTTAAAGAGAGATATTTGGGTCGAGAAAGCTGGAACGTGCATTAACTTTCACACCCCGGTCGTGAGATGTGAAATGAGCATGGTTGTGTTGGGAGTGCTACTGTCGCCTGGACTCGTGATGCCACTTCGAGAGAGTTAGTTTAAATTTGAACAGAACCGCATTCGTTTTGAGAGGAACAGGAATGTCTAAGCCCGTATTGCAGGTTGTTGTTTCAAGTGTTCGCCCCAGTCGAGTGAGCCCAATCGTGGCCGAATGGTTTGCGGAGGAGGCGCGTAAACACGGCGCATTTGAGGTTGAGGTTACCGACCTGGCAGAGCTGAACCTGCCTCTAATGGACGAGCCGAATCACCCCATAATGCAGGCCTACCAGCACGAACACACTAAGCGTTGGGCAAAGATCGTGGAACGCTCGGATGCATTCGTTTTTGTTCTTCCGGAGTACGATCACGGCTACCCGGCGCCGCTTAAGAACGCGATTGACTATCTATTTAAAGAGTGGGCGTACAAGCCGGTCAGCTTTGTTTCATACGGCGGTATCTCCGCTGGCCTCCGTGCTGTGCAGCAGTTGAAGCCAGTGCTTTCGGCACTGAAAATGGTACCAATCACCGAGCAGGTTATGATCCCGATGATTGGCGCACATATTGTGGACGGCAAGTTTGCGCCAAATGAGATTATCGCCGGATCTGTGGCGCCCGCTCTGGATGAGCTGGCCAAGATGGAACGCGCACTCGCCTCGCTACGCTAAAACCTGATACGGCCCATCCATTTCGTGTCCGAGGACGAAGCGAGCAAACATTCCAGGTAAAATTTGTTGCCGGCGCCAAAAGGTGCCGGCAACAACTGTATGAGCTTGCCTAGCCTCGGCCTCGAACACACATCACGTTAATCTCGGGCCTGGGCGCTAGCGGACTAGACGAGGTCTGCGAAGAACTTATCCCACGGAATATCTAGGGGAGCGTCCTCGGCAACCACGGAGTAGAGGAAGCGGCACAGCGGGTATTCCTCCTCGCGAACCACGCCGCGCTCGGTCAGCTTGTGCAAAGCCGCGCCAACAACGTTGATCGCGGCAACGCCCTCGAGCGTGACACCCTTCATCAGCTCGTCGCGCACGCGAGAGAACGGGATGCCCTCACCAACGTAGCCGCCCGCCTTCACGTTGCGGCCACCCATGGAGGTCACGAACATGTCGCCAACGCCGCCTAGACCGTCAGCCGTTTCTGGCTTGCCGCCCATGAACTTAACGAACGAGCGCAGCTCCTTCTGGCCCTGAGCAAAGAGAGCAGCCCCCATGTTGTACATGACGTAACGGTCGTTTTCCTTGCCCTGGCTGCGAAGCAGGCCGTCTGCGAAGCCAGCAGCAAAAGCGTAAATGTTCTTCGTCGCAGCGCCAGTCTCGTGGCCAACGAAGTCAGTGGACGTCCATACGTGGTAGTAGTCCGTGCGGTAAAGGCCAGCCAAGTACTCCAAAGCTTCCTTGTCTTCGCCGGTGAACACAACCGCGGTGTCGTGGTGAACCGCAACCTCACCTGCAATGGAGGGGCCAACAACGGCGTTCCACGTGATCGACTCGGCGAGCTTAGGATCGAAATAGGAGCGGTAAACATCGGGCAGTAGCTTCAGGTTGCCATCCTCATCCGCGCGCATACCCTTAGTTACGCACAGGAAGTGCTGACCGGGCTGCATCATGGCGGCCAACTGCTCGCCCGCCCACTCAACGCCAAACGAGTTCACACCACCCATCACGACGTCCGCGTCCTTGATGACCTCCGCAGCCTCTTCGAGCTGGTGGGCCTGAACCGACTCGGGGACCTTCAAATCAAGGTTGGGGTGCACACCCGTGGTCTGGATCGATTCAATAATCTCGCGGTCCAAGAAGGTGCCAACCAGGTGCACCTCGTTGCCGTTCTCTGCCGAAGGGAACGCAAGTGCCGTCCCCATAATTCCCGAACCAAATACGACTATTTTTGCCATCACTTCTCCTAGTCTTCGTCTTCAACATTCTTCATATCGGTCATAAGCTCCGCAAGGAGTGGGTAAATACGGCTATGTAGCCGCATCCAAGTAACATATTTTTCGTGAGCCTGCGGATTCGGTTCCGTCCTCTCACCCAAATGAGCCATCGCTCGCGCAGCCGATTCAACATCGGGATACGCGCCAACGCCAGCCATTGCAATCATGGCAGCTCCGTGTGCGGACAGCTCATCAACCTCAGACATTACGATTGGAAGGCCCGTAGCGTCTGCAAAAATCTGCCTAATAAAGGGGGACCTGGCCGACCCTCCTGTGGCACGAAGTTCAACCAGCTTTCGGCCCGTCACTTCCTGCACGCGATTCAGATTCTCTGCCAGTAGCATCGCAGTGCCCTCAACAATAGATCTGAAAACGTGGGCACGCGTATGCCCCGTGGTGAATCCCACCATTGCTCCAGTCGCAAACGGATCCCAATCTGGTGATTGGCCTGCATTCCAATGCGGTAGCGTCAACAAGGCGTCAGAACCAGGGGCAATACGGCTCGCCTCTGCCTCCAAAGCTGGGTCCAAGCCTCCCTCTAGAGCAGGATCGCCAAGATTCTTCCTAAACCAGTTGTACAGCACCGAACCAGAGTTCTGAACGATCTCCAGTACGTAAGTGCCCGGAATACCGCCGATCAGTGTGCGGTAAGCGCGATCGAACTGATACTCGTTCGAATGAGTCCCCGACACAACCGAGGTGCCGATATTCACGTAAGCCACATCCGGGTCAATCGCGGCCGTGCCAAGACCAGCGGCCTGACCATCACCAACGCCCGCAACCAGTACAACCTCCGGGCTCAAACCCCATTCGTTAGCGAGGCTCGGTAGCAGCGTGCCAATAACATCACCCGCCCTGGTGAACTCAACCATCTGATCTGGTCGCAACCCCGCGATCTCAAGTAGCTCATCAGAAAATGTTCGCGCCGCAATATCAAACAGGTTAAGAGTGTCAATCGAGCCTTCTGCAGAAACCCACTTTCCGGTAAGCGCGTGAGACAAGTACGCGTGCACATCAACCAGTTTGAAGGCCTGACTTAGAGCTTCTGGTTCGTGCTTCTTAAGCCAAGCCAGCTTATACAGTGCGGGTGTAGTATCAGCCGGCTTGCCGGACAATTCGTGGATGTGGTCAGATCCGAACTCCTTGATCTGTTCACCCGCTCGCGAATCGAGCCACAAGATTGCCGGGCGGATCGGGTTGCCATCCTCGTCGATAAGCGCAAACGATTCGCGCTGGTGCGTAATCCCAATAGCGGCAATACGCGCCCTGTCACTCTCGCTCAGGCTACTGACCGCCTCCGTGATTGCCTGATGCGTGGAACCCCACCACTCGCGCGGGTCATGCTCGTAGTGATTCATCTGCGGGGAAAGGAGCTCAATTTCCGCTCGTCCCATCGATATAACGTTTCCCGACGTGTCGATCACAACTGCCTTCGTGGCGGTAGTTGAAGAATCAATAGCGATTACTAATGGGTTGTTCATCTGCTTATGTCCAATCTCTACGCCGTCGTATGTCTCGACCGCAGTGATTTAATCAGTAGCTAAACGCTTATAAGTGGTAGATACTTCCTTGAACTGCTTCACATGATGTCGATTAATCTGTTCATCACTAGATTAACATTGCGAATGTTATTCATAACGTCTGACGAGAGGTTTAGGACGGCGTATTCCGAGTGGTGGCCCAACCAAACCATGTTCAAAAATGCAAGGAATAGAGATGTTTAAAGAGGTCGTGCCTCGCGTGCTTTCGGACGCCGCAGACCTTGTTGAAATCGTCCACGAACTGCGTCAAGTGCTAAACGTCAAAGGGAAGTGAACGGCGCGGAAATAAATGTCAAGAACGCCACATCCGAAGTGTTGCGAGCATTACGCAGATTCCACACAATGGGGAACTAAATGAGATAACTGTCTTAAAATTCGGCACCCAGACGGGATAATTATGAACCGTAGTGGTTGCAAAAACGTCTGCGCAGAATACTAGGAGGTAGGCCTTAAAAACCGGCCGGAAGGTCGATAAACCTCGATAAAATGCCTTTCTGGTTTCTCATTTGCCACGAAATTCACTAAAGTCAATACACAGTTTTGACAATAATTCTGAAACCATCAGGAAATTTTTGCGAGCTAAGAGGAATACCAAACGCCTTATGCGACAAACATGACCTGAAGAAAGTCAGAGCCTATGTTCTACTACCTGGCACGCAGGCTTGCCAACTATGCTCTCCTGCTGTTCATTGCCGTGTCACTGGCGTACATCATCGCCTCCAACACGCTAGACCCGAAGGCCGCTTACGACCTCACGGACCCCACGCGTGACTGGGACGCGCTTGAGCGAATGTTCATTGCATACAACATCTCAGACACTGTGCCCGTGTGGGATAGGTACACTATATGGCTTGGCCGCGTGTTCACCGACTGGGACTGGGGCATGACGCCAACGGGCGCCTCCGTGAACTCCATCATCGGCATTCGTATCTGGGTTTCTGTCAGGCTTATTATCATCGGCTCGATCATCGGCATGGTCGGTGGCGTGGCTGTGGGTGCGTGGACTGCAACTAAGCAGTACTCCAAGACCGACCGCATCGTTTCGATCCTCGCCCTCATCATCATCTCTACGCCGGTTATTGTTCTTGCTAACCTCTTGCAGATCGGAGCGACCCAGTTCAACGTCGCAACCGGTACGCAGTTTTTTGAGTTCACAGGCGAGACCGGAACAGTAGGTAACTACTTCGGCGCGGCCCTTGTGGACAGGATGCAACACCTACTGTTGCCTACGATTTCCATGTCACTAACCGGCATTGCCTCCTACTCGCGTTACCAGCGCAACTTGATGCTTGACACGCTCGGAGCTGACTACGTGCGGACCGCGCGCGCAAAGGGTCTCATCAAGTCGAAGGCTGTCACCCGCCACGCACTGCGTACTTCGCTAGTCCCGATGGCAACGTTCTTCGCTTTTGCAGTAGCCACCCTGTTCCTCGGCGCAACCGTTACCGAGCAGGTGTTCGGCTGGCACGGCATGGGCATCTTCGGCGTCTCATCCATTCGCGGTCAAGACATCAACGGCACCACTGCAGTAGTTGCCTTCTCAGGCGTCTGTACGCTAGCCGGTGCGCTTTTGTCTGACCTCCTCATCGTCGTTGTCGACCCGCGTGTAAGGGTGAGCTAAACATGTCGAACCAATCTCAACCGCAAGAGCGCGACGTCCGCAACGCTGAAACTGCGCGCGGCGAAACCGCCCTGACCGCAGGTTCGGACCTCACAAAAGAGACCGCGCCCAACGGGGCGGACGGCAAGAACGAAAAAGGCAAATCCAAGCGTCTCTCTCGCGCGACCCTAATTCGTCGGCGCTTCATGCGCTCAACCACCTCCAAGATCGGTGTTATCGGTTTCGCGCTGGTTGTTCTCATCGCAATCTTTGGCCCCATGGTGGTTCCGTGGGACTACCAGCAGGTCACTAGCTCCTTCCTGAAACCTCCAAACGCTGAACACTGGTTTGGCACCACCCAGGGTGGGCGCGATGTCCTCGCACTAACCTTGGAGGGCCTGCGCAAGTCACTAATCATTGGCGTTTCGGTATCAGCAATCCAGGTAACCGTTGCTGCAATCGTTGGCGCTTCCGCAGCCTATTTCGGTGGTTTCTTTGAAAAAGCTGCGCTGTGGGTTATCGACCTTTTACTCGTAATCCCGTCCTTCCTCATCATCGCTGTTATCTCGCAAAAGACCGGTGGGCAGAACTCCTCGACGTTCCTGTTTATCCTTCTGCTGGCGGGATTCGGCTGGATGCTCACCGCTCGTGTTGTCCGCTCGATGACGCTTTCGGTTAAGAACCTCGAGTACGTAACGGCAGCGCGCTACATGTCGGTACCGGCACGCGTCATCATCACCAAGCACATCATTCCGAACGTAGCGTCCTACCTGATCATCGACGCGGCGCTCGGTTTTGTTGCAGCGGTCATGTCAGAAACGGTGCTTTCATACTTCGGCTTCGGTGTGCAGCCGCCAGAAACCTCGCTCGGCGTTCTCATTGCGGAAGGGCAGGGCATGGCAACTACCTCGCCGTGGATCTTTATGGCTCCGGCTACCATCCTGACCCTGACCCTCATTTTCGTTAACTTCATCGGCGACGGACTACGCGACGCAATCGACCCGTCCTCAAAGTCTGGAGGTCAAGCATGAGCAGCAAAAACCGCAAGCTAGACAACACGCCGGTACCGCAGCGCCAAGAAGGCGTGCCAGTTCTTGACATTCAAGATCTAAACGTCAGTTTCCCCTCCGAAGATGGCGTTGTACACGCTGTTCGCGGCGTCAACCTGAAAGTCCACCCCGGCGAGGTGCTGGGCATCGTTGGTGAATCCGGCTCGGGTAAATCCGTTACCTCGCTGGCTGTCATGGGACTACTAGACGAATCCGCCAAGATTGAAGGCTCTGTTAAGCTGCACGGAACCGAGATCCTCGGCAAATCTGACGCATGGATGTCGAAAATCCGCGGCAAGAAAGTCGCGATGGTGTTCCAAGACCCGCTATCTGCGCTAACCCCTGTTTACACGATCGGGGATCAGATCGTGGAAGCCTTGACCATTCACCAGAAAATGAGCAAGACTGCGGCGCGAGAGCGCGCGATTGAGTTACTCGAACTCGTTGGCATTCCAAACCCCGAGGTTCGATTCAAGGCATTCCCGCACGAATTCTCCGGTGGTATGCGCCAGCGCGTGATGATCGCAATTGCGATCGCCAACGATCCGGATCTAATCATCGCGGACGAGCCAACCACCGCACTGGACGTAACCATTCAAGCGCAGATTCTTGACCTGCTAAAGAAGGCACAACGCGAAACTAACGCAGCTGTCCTCATGATTACCCACGACCTTGGTGTCGTTGCGGGTATGGCTGATCGCGTTGCCGTTATGTATGCGGGACGGTGCGTTGAATACGGCTCGGTTGATGACATTTACTATCACTCGACGATGCCGTACACGGTTGGACTCCTCGGTTCTCTGCCGCGTCCAGATCAGGACTCTTCGGAGCCCCTCGCATCTGTTGAAGGTAACCCTCCTTCGATGCTGCAAGAACCCACGGGCTGTCCGTTTGCGCCTCGTTGCCCGATCTCCACGGACGCGTGCCTTAACGGCGAGCCGGAACTTCGCGTCTCACCCAATAACAATCCGAACGACGGCGTCGATCACACCGTTGCTTGTGTGCGTGCTGAAGACATCGTTGAAAACAACTGGGATCACGCGGACATTTACCCGATACCGGAAGCATTCAGTTCTCCGATTGCCGATGAAGACCGCATGAAGCGTGACGAAGTCATGCGTGTGACCGACCTCAAGAAATACTTCCCGCTAATGAAGGGCGCAGTATTCAAGCGACAGGCGGGTACGGTTCACGCGGTTGATGAGATTTCGTTGGACATTCGCGAGGGTGAAACTCTGGCCCTCGTAGGCGAATCCGGCTCCGGTAAAACCACGACCCTCCTGGAAGTTCTAAACCTGCAAAAGCCGCAGGGTGGCACCATCGTTGTGTTCGGTAAGGATGCTTCTACAATGTCTGGCCGAGAGCGCCGCAAGGTGCGCGAAGACCTACAGGTTGTATTCCAAGACCCGATGGCTTCGCTTGACCCGCGCATGCCGATTTCCGACATCATCGCGGAGCCGTTGAAGTACAACAACTATCCAAAGGACAAGATCGACGAGCGGGTTGAGGAACTCATGACACTCGTTGGCCTTGAGCCTGCGCACCTTAACCGCTACCCGCGTCACTTCTCCGGTGGCCAGCGTCAAAGGATTGGTATCGCGCGTGCACTCGCTTTGCGTCCGCGCCTACTCGTGCTTGACGAGCCGGTCTCGGCACTCGACGTGTCGATTCAAGCTGGTGTCATTAACCTGCTTGAGGAGTTGCGTGCCAAGCTCGGCCTCTCATACCTATTTGTTGCCCACGACCTCTCCGTTGTACGCCACATCGCGGACCGAGTGGCCGTCATGTACCTGGGCAAGATTGTTGAAATCGGTGCGGTTAAAGAGGTATTCGACAGGCCGCGTCATCCGTACACGCAAGCTCTGCTTTCGGCTATCCCAATTCCGGATCCACGCAAGGAACGTTCCCGTGAACGCATCCTGCTTGAAGGCGACCTTCCGTCGCCCGCAAACCCGCCTTCGGGTTGCCGCTTCAGGACGCGTTGCCCGAAGTTCCTCACTCTAGGCGAAGCAGAACAGCAACGGTGTGTCAACGAACATCCTGAGCTCAAAGGTGACGGCGACGTCGACTCGATGAACGCCTGCCACTACCCCGAAGAGGCCCACATGTTCTAGCCGGGTGGAGTAACGCCTTGTGCGCACGCTCCACCACTGACCAACTTCAAAGCCGGCGGTTTGCAACCAAAAATGGATGCAGGCCGCCGGTTTTTGTAAACCGATATCTAGGATCAAAATGGCGAAAGGTTGTTGACCGCATTGCGGTCAAGGGCGGAAGTTAGAAAGGTGAGCAGACATCGACAAGCGAGATCACGCGCCGCAGACATATACGAAAATCTTGGCGAATGCTCGTTTTCTCATTATTTGGGACTTTTGTTGCGATTAGAACAAGGAGGGACCGAAAGGCGGCTCTCAACTATCAAGAAGCCGGTGCGCTAAAGTAGCCTATCCATCGTGGCCGGGTACGCCCGGCAAGAGATGTCAACATTATGGAGGTACAACAGTGAAGCGTTCACTACGTTCATTCGCTGCAGTAGCTGCCGCCGCAACCCTCGTACTCGCAGGGTGTGCAGGTGGCGGAGAATCGGGATCCGGCGGCGACGCAAATCTGCCGGCGCTCTCCGATATCAACGCACAAGCCCGCGACAAGGTGCAAGAAGGCGGCGAACTACGTTTCGCAATCGGCCAGTTCCCTGAGCAGTGGAACATCCTGCATGCTGCCGGAAACCAGGTGGACAACAACGAGATTGCCGGCTGGGTAATGCCTAGCAACTGGATTTACGCAGAGGACTCCACCTTCGAGCCGAACAAGAACTACGTTCTCGATTACGAGGTAGTGGACGGACCTCCGCAGGTAGTAACCCTTACTCTGAACCCGGATGCACACTGGGGCAACGGCGAGCCGATCACGTGGGAAGACTACGAGGCAACCTGGAAGGCCGCTAACGGCTCCAACCCTGACTACCAGGTAGCTACCACCGACGGTTTCCGCGAGGTTGCAAAGGTCGAGAAGGGCAAGGACGAGTTCCAGGTCGTAATCACGTACAACACGACCTACGCTGACTGGTCTGCAACCTGGTCCGGCGTTGAGCCGAAGGCTGCCATTTCTACACCTGAAGACTTCGACAACGCGCGTAAGGATAACCCGAACAACGACTTCACCGCAGGTCCGTTCAAGTTCGGTGAGGTAGACCGTTCGCAGCGCGTCGTCACCCTCGTTCCGTCCGACACCTGGTGGGGCGATGCTCCGAAGCTCGACAAGGTAAGCTTCCGCGAGCTCGACCCGTCGACCTCGACCCGTTCCTTCGCTAATAAGGAGATCGACGTCGTATCCGGTCTTATCAACGCCGACCAGTACCAGACTGCTGCCGGCCGTGCAGATGCGGAAATCCGTGAAGCAGGTGGCAAGCAGTGGCGTCACTTCACGTTCAACACGAACTCTGGCCTCTTGCAGGACAAGGGCATTCGCCAGGCAATCGTTAAGGGCCTGAACCGTGAAGCTATCGCAGCATCTGACCTTGCTGGTCTGCCCGTTGAGCCGGCAGAGCTCATGATGGGTAACCACTTCTTCATGCCTGGCCAGGAAGGTTACGCCGACAACTCCGAAGACTTCAAGTTCGATCCCGAGGCTGCAGGCAAGCAGCTTGACGAGCTCGGCTGGAAGCTTGATGACGGCGCAGAATTCCGTACCAAGGACGGCCAGACCCTCGAAATCGAGTACCAGCTACTCCAGGGCATCCCAACCTCTGAAAACGAAGGTAAGCTCCTTCAGTCTGACATGGCCAACATTGGCGTAAAGGTCAATATGGTTAACAAGTCGCCGGATGACTTCCCCGGATTCCTGCTTGATGGCACCTTCGGTATCACCTCGTTCGCATGGCAGGGTACCCCGTACCCGATGGCTAACGTAGGCCAGATCTACGGTTGCGATTCCGACTCGAACTTCTCGGGCCTATGCGACGATGAGATCAGCGAGCTGATCAAGAAGATCGACGTCGAGATGGACCACAACAAGCGCGTTGAGTACACGAACGAAGTTGACGCTGCCATCTGGGACCGTGTCATGACTGTTCCGCTGTACCGCCGCGTCGAGTACGTTGCAGTTCCGAAGACCCTCGCCAACTACGGCGCCTTCGGCTTCTCTTCCGGCAAGGTTGAGGACATCGGCTACGTCTCGGAGTAACACTTGGTGAAACGAGCCTAGCTGAATAGCTAAGGTAGCAGGATCGCCCCGCACAATGTGCGGGGCGATCCTTCATGTATCGGCAAACCTGCGCGGGGGATAAAAACTAACTGAGTCAGAGGCGCGGAATGAATGTGGCCAGAAGCAACACGAGTGCAGCCAGCAGGGGAGCGGTGTTGAGCTTGCGCTCTACCTTCGCAGTGGTGTCCGTTAGTCCCGCCTCGAGGTGGCGTTCATAGTAGGTGCGCAGCAACTCGGCTGTTTGAGATGAATCCAAGTCAAGAAGTTGGCTCGGCACCTCCTCGTCAATGTGCGGAAGTTGCAGGGGGCCGTACTGCGCTTTCATGTTTCGAACGCCGGTACGAGGACGGGCAGCGGCTGCGCGAATATCTATGTCGCGTGTCTCTAGGATGAGGCCCAGGTTCAGGCGCGCGCCCGTGTAGCGCTCCCACGGCACGGTCCACGAGAAAATCATGTTACGCACCGTTATTTTGTCTGGCGCGATAGTGAGGCGCGGCATCCACCACAGCATGAAAATCGCCCAAAATACCAGCCAAACATACGGCAGGGCTGCAACAGCTACGGATACGCCATCACGCGTAATAGTCACAATTGAAACGGCCAGCGCCAGCACGGCAAAAAAATATGTTCCGTAGCGTGCAGGAGCAGAGGCGATCTTAATCGTTGGATGCATGCCTCCATTTTAGATGGCAACGCATTATCGGGTAGTGGCGCATTTCGCAGAAACCTAAGTGCGTGATCGAAAGCTCCGGGGCATAAGGTAGTAGGGCGCATGTTTTAGCGAAACCACGCTGGCGCGCACGCTTAGAAGAGGAGACCTGGAGGCAAAATGACTATTCGCGAAGATATTCGTAACGTCGCGATCGTTGCCCACGTGGATCACGGTAAGACGACTCTCGTGGATGCAATGCTATGGCAGTCCGGAGCCTTCTCTGACCACGACACCGTGGAGTCGCGTGGTGAGCGCGTCATGGATTCTGGTGATCTAGAGCGGGAAAAGGGCATTACGATCCTCGCGAAGAACACGGCCGTTCACTATCGGGGTCCTTCTGCACAGAAGCTAGGCTTACCTGAAGGCATCACGATTAACGTGATTGATACGCCTGGACACGCAGATTTTGGAGGCGAGGTCGAGCGCGCTCTCTCCATGGTTGATGGCGTGCTCCTCCTGGTGGATGCGGCTGAGGGCCCGCTACCGCAAACGCGTTTTGTGCTCCGCAAGGCGCTGGAGTCGCAGCTACCGGTTGTTGTGGTGGTGAACAAGGTTGATCGCCCGGATCAGCGTATTGAGGAGGTCGTGGAAGAGACCATGGACCTGCTCCTATCCATCGCGGAAGATCTGCAGAATGAGGGGCGCGAGGTTGACGTGGACGGCCTGCTTGAAGTGCCCGTCCTGTACGCGTCGGCAAAGCTTGGTAAGTCCTCACTTGAACAGCCCGCTGTTGGGGAGGTTCCCACGTCGGGCCTGGAGCCACTGTTTGAAACGCTGCTCCACCGTATTCCCGGTCCCTCCTATGACGAAGACGCGCCCCTGCAGGCGCACGTCACGAACCTTGACGCATCCCCGTTCCTTGGCAGGATCGCCCTGCTACGCATTCACAACGGTGAACTCCACAAGGGGCAGAACGTGGGCTGGGCGCATGCCGATGGTTCCCTCACCTCCGTGAAGATTACCGAGCTGCTCCGCACCGAAGGCCTGGACCGAGTGCCAGCACAAACCGCGAAAGCCGGGGACATCGTGGCGGTTGCTGGTATTCCAGACATTACGATCGGTGAAAGCCTCGTTGATTTAGAAGATCCGCGTCCGCTACCTCTGATTACGGTTGATGAGCCCGCGATCTCCATGACCATTGGAACAAACACTTCGCCTATGGCTGGCCGTGAGAAGAACACCAAGGTGACCGCCCGCCAGGTGAAGGACCGCCTTGACCGTGAGCTGATTGGCAACGTTTCTCTACGCGTCCTACCCACCGAGAGGCCGGACGCGTGGGAGGTGCAAGGTCGCGGTGAACTGGCCCTCGCAATCCTTGTGGAACAAATGCGCCGCGAGGGATTTGAACTGACGGTTGGCAAGCCCCAGGTTGTTACCCGCGTTATCGACGGCGTCAAGTGCGAACCTATGGAGCACATGACGATTGACGTGCCCGAAGAATACATGGGCGAGGTAACGCAGCTTCTGGCCGCTCGCAAGGGCCGCATGGAAAGCATCGCTAACCACGGTTCGGGCTGGGTGCGCCTAGAGTTCCTAGTCCCCGCTCGCGGCCTGATCGGCTTCCGCACGCGCTTCCTTACCGAAACGCGTGGCACGGGCATCGCTTCTTCCTACGCGGCGGGCTACGAACCGTGGCAGGGCACTATCATTTCGCGCAACACTGGCTCACTCGTAGCGGATCGCGCCGGACAGGCAACGCCTTACGCGATGATCAATCTGCAAGAGCGCGGCACGTTCCTTGTGCAGCCTGGCAGCCAGGTTTACGAGGGGCAGGTTGTGGGTGAAAACTCGCGCAATGAGGACATGGATGTGAACCTCACGCGTGAAAAGAAGCAGACGAACATGCGCGCAGCATCGGCAGACTCCTACGAAGGATTGAATACGCCGCGCACGCTCACGCTTGAAGAGTCGCTAGAATTCGCGGCTGAGGACGAGTGCGTTGAGGTTACACCCAACGCTGTTCGCATCCGCAAGAACGTGCTTTCCACTCAGGATCGTTTCAAGATAGCTGCGCGCGCACGCCGCGAATCAAAGTAGTTCGATACCCGAGGCCGCGCGGGCGCGCACTGGTATTAATGCCGCCATGCTGGCTAAAACCGGAGCGGGCCTTTTGCCTGGGCGAACTGAAATCATCTAGTTGCCGAACGGTGATTCTGGCACTCGCTTGCCGGTAACCATGACGCTAGCTGGAACGGTAACGAGCCCTTTGCGTGTGTTTACCGTGACGTGGGTTGGCGCCACCTCCGTCAGGTGGCCGAGGGCGTCATACAACCCATCAGGTTTGCGGTAGCGGACAACAACGCGCTGGCCCACCTGCCACTGCATCCACGGCAGGCTTGGGGGAGCCTCGTTCGGGTCGGGTGTCGAAAAACTGCTCATGGTGAGATAATAAACCCCATATGAGGCACGAAAAGTAGCCGGGGTTTTCAGCCCGCGAATTTTCGACGCAAAATGACTTAAGGAGACCGTTTTGACCTACGTTATCGCGCAACCTTGTGTAGACGTTAAAGACCGCGCATGCGTTGATGAATGCCCAGTTGATTGCATTTATGAAGGCGCGCGTAGCCTATATATCCATCCGGATGAGTGTGTAGACTGCGGTGCTTGCGAGCCCGTTTGTCCGGTTGAGGCGATCTTCTACGAAGATGACCTTCCTGAAGAATGGTCCGAATACTACGAGGCAAACGTGCACTTCTTCGACAAGCTTGGCTCACCAGGTGGCGCTGCCCGCACGGGCGCTGTGGATTACGACCACGAGGTCATTGCGAAGCTACCTCCCCAAAATCAGGATTAGCCAGATTTTTGTAATGGGGCTCGGCGTTTGTCGGGCCCTTGTTGCATATCTTTATTGAGGGGAAAGCTCGGCTGAAACTCGTGCACTTGAACTTTGCGACGCATGCAAGACGCAGAGGGTTTCGCATATGTCGAGGCGGGTGCAAAAGGTCGCTAGAGTGCAACCAGGTATAGCGGGGGAGAAGAGGGGCAAGCTATGACAAGCTCATTACCGCGCGGCGTTGATCTGCCGCAGTTTCCGTGGGACACGCTAACTGAAGCGAAGAAGGTAGCTAGCGCGCACCCGGGCGGAATCGTGGACCTGTCCATCGGCACGCCCGTAGATGAGACCCCGCAAATAATCCAAGATGCCTTGAAAGAGGCAGCAAATGCGCCGGGATATCCCACGGTGGTTGGAACGGAGGAGGTCCTCGAAGCCACCAAGGTTTGGGCCAGGGCACGCGGAATATCCGCATTGGACGAGGGTGCCACTTCGATCCCCACGATCGGCTCTAAAGAAATGGTTGCGTGGCTTCCCCTCATGCTGGGGGTGAGGCCAGGAGACCGCGTTCTAATCCCGCGGTGTGCCTACCCGACCTACGACATCGGGGTGCGCCTGGCTGGCGCCGAGCCCATTGCGGTGGATGAGGATCCCGCGCAGTGGCCAGACGCTCAGATGGTTTGGCTCAACTCGCCGGGAAACCCAAACGGTCATGTGCTCGACGTGGAGCAACTGCGCAAAATCGTCTGGTGGGCAAGGAAGCGCGGCGCGGTTGTGGCGTCGGATGAGTGCTACGCCGCCCTCGTTTGGGATGAATCCTTGCTTGACGGGGGAGTTCCTTCGTTGCTGTCCGACGCGGTGTGCGAGGGCGATGTGAGCGGTCTGTTGGTGCTGTATTCGCTTTCCAAACAGTCCAACATGGCCGGGTATCGCGGGGGCATCATGATGGGTGACCCGAAACTGGTTGAGGCGGCGGTGGCCGTACGCAAGCACGCGGGAATGATGGTGTCTTCACCCGTGATGCACGCAATGAGCGTGGCGCTACTCGATAGCGCGTCGGCATTCGCTAACCCCCGCGAAGGACTCGAACACGTCCCCGATAATGCAGAAGCGGACATGCGCGATCAGATTTCACACGTGTCTATTCAACGGGGTATCTACGCTAGGCGCCGGGCTAAACTCGAAGCCGCGTTTGCAAGCGTCGGCCTCGAAAATGACCCCCAATCGCGTGCGGGCCTATACCTGTGGCTGCGTGATAAGCGGGGCGAGGTGGATGGGCGCGCTCTTGTGGAACGACTTGCCCAGCTCGGAATCCTTGTGGCCCCGGGAGAATTCTATGGGGAAGGTAACGAAGGATTCATAAGAGTTTCTCTATCGGGTAAGGATGAACGAATCCGCGCTGCTGTCGAGCGTTTGTCACAGGTAAAAACCTTATTCGCCGCGAAATAATCTCGATGTTGAGATAATCTGATTTTGACGGCTTCGTCAAAGGAGCGAAGCTCAAGGTTTTCCGCAAGCTCAGGAGGAAGGCGGAGATGGCAACTGAAAAGGGCAAGACCCCAAAGGCAGAAGTAGCCGAGAAGGTGGACGAGACCAAGAAAGCGAACGGGCTACTCACGGTTGATGAGCACAAAGTTGAGCTTCCGCGAGTAGTGGCCACCGCCGGCTCGGACGGTCTAGGCATCAACAAGGTTCTTGCAACCGCCGGCGTAACCACTTACGACCCCGGCTTTACCAATACGGCATCCGCCTCGTCCTCGATTACCTACATCGATGGTGGTGCAGGCATCCTTCGCTACCGGGGATACCCGATTGAGCAACTCGCAAAGAGCTCCAGCTTCCTCGAAGTCGCATACCTGCTCATCTACGGCGAACTTCCCGATGCGGTAACCCTCGAAGCGTTCATTCGCCGCGTGCAGCGTCACCGTCTGCTACACGAGGACTTCCAGGCCTTCTTTGGTGCTTTCCCCAGTAATGGCCATCCCATGGCCATCCTGCAAGCTGGCGTTGCCGGCCTTGCAACGTACTACCAGCACACGCTGGATCCGGACGATGACGAGGCGATGGATAAGGCATCCGTGCTGCTACTGGCAAAGGTGCCTACCATGATCGCGACCATCGCGAAGCGTGCTGCCGGCCTGCCGCCGCTATACCCGGATGCCCAGCGCTCCTACACCGAAGACTTCATTCGCATGACGTTCGGCCTGCCGTACCAGTCGTACGACATTGACCCGGCAATCGTTCGAGCTCTCGACATGCTTCTAATTCTGCATGCCGACCACGAACAGAACTGCTCCACCTCGACCGTGCGCATGGTTGGTTCCGCGAAGGCAAACATGTACGCATCCGTTGCTGCAGGTGTTGGCGCGCTCTCCGGTCCGCTTCATGGTGGCGCTAACGAGGCCGTGTTGCGCATGCTCGCGGAAATTCGCGACTCGGACATGACGGTGAAGGACTTCGTAGCGAAGGCCAAGGACAAGTCTTCGAGCGTCCGCCTCATGGGCTTTGGTCACCGCGTTTACAAGAACTACGACCCGCGCGCAGCCATCGTCAAGGGCGCGGCCCACGATGTTTTGGAGCGTTTGGGTAAACAGGACGAGCTTTTAGACATCGCCTTGGAGCTTGAAGAGATGGCTCTACACGACGACTACTTCGTTGAGCGAAAGCTCTACCCGAACGTCGACTTCTACACGGGCCTCATCTACTCGGCTTTGGGCTTCCCAACCAAGATGTTCACCCCGCTGTTCGCAATGGGGCGCCTACCCGGCTGGATTGCGCAGTACAGGGAGATGGCTCGCGACCCAGAGGGACGCATTGGCCGTCCGCGTCAGGTTTACGTTGGCGAAACCGAGCGCGAATACATTCCGCTACGCAACCGCCTTCGCAAAAGCAACTAACGCTCACTCACGAAGCTACTAAGCAGGGGGTGGGTTGGACCGGTTCTCGGTCCAACCCACCCCCTATCTGCGTATTGCGGTAGCCGCCCTACCTGTTCCACAGGCTAGGCCAAAAAACGCCGAGCTCTTTCGTTATTCGGCGCAGCAGGGGAAGTGAGATTCCAACCACCGAGTGGGGATCGCCAGTCACTCCCTCAACGAACGGGCCACCGAGGCTATCAATAGTGAATGCTCCGGCAACCTCCAAAGGTTCTCCCGTGGCCACGTAAGCGCGGATCTCATCTTCATCAAGCTCGCCGAAATGAACCGTAGTAGCACACGAGTCATAGCGAGTCTCCAGAACCGTTAATCCGGTTGGGCTACCGTTCGAGCTTCCTCGCGAGACGGCCGAATCATGATCTATGTGTAGTGCCGTGATCGCGTGACCAGTATGCAACACCACGTCATTGCGCGAAAGCTCGCGAATGCGACGCGCCGCCACCTCAGGGGAATGAGGCTTGCCAACCAGCGCACCGTTTACCTCCAGCATTGAATCGCAGCCAACCACGATTGCCGAGGACGGGGCGGGCATTCCTTGCTGGCGTGCGAACTCGAAGATCTCAGTTGCGCTAAGTGCCTGAGCTACTGACCCGGCCTTCGCCTTCGCTAGGGCCATGACCTTTTGCGCCGCCTGATTAGCGGACCCCGAGTTCTCAAACTGGGCGAGGACGGCGTCTTCATCCGCATTCGACACGCGGATAAGTGGCTCGATGCCCGCCGCGCGAAGCGTTTTGGCCCGCGCGGGTGATGCCGAAGCCAGCACCAGGACAGTGCTGGCCTCCCCGTGATTGCCAAGAGAACGGGCTGGGGATTCACTCACCGCTCATCACGTCCTCAAGCACGGCGAGTGGAAGGCCGCCAAGTGCAAGCGCAGTGTCGTGGAACTCGCGCAAACGCGTGTGACTGGACCTGCTCTGAGCCGCTTGTGCAGTCGGCGCGGACAACCACTTGCTACGCAGATCCTGCCAGACCCGCTGGCCCACCTTGTAAGAAGATGCTTGCCCTGCCCAACCCAGGTAGCGGGTGGTCTCGAACTCTAGGAACTTCGGATCCATAGCCACATTCAAGCTCATAAATGCCCACAGGTCGTTGCGATCCCACACGCCTTTTGCTGTGTCAGGTTTACCGAGGTCTAAGTACGGGGAGGAGTTCAAGGCATCCTCGTATGCGGCGTTGCAAATGCCAATAGAAGACAGGTAAGCGTTTGAAGGCCTTTCAAGACCCAGGTGAACGCCAATATCCACGAGGACTCGTGCGGCGCGTAGTCTTTGCGCATCCAGCATGCCGAGCCGCTCAGCAGGGTGCTTTAAGAATCCGAGCTCATCCATTAACTGTTCGGCATACAGCGCCCACCCCTCACCGTGACCGGAGAACCAGCACAACTGGCGGCGCCACGTGTTTAGCGTGTCTTTCAAAGACACTGCGCGCCCAAGCTGCATGTGATGGCCGGGCATTCCCTCATGGTAGACGGTTGTCTTCTCCTGCCAAGTGTGGAAAACCTCCACGCCCGGCGGCACAGCCCACCACATCGTTCCCGGCCGGGAAAAATCATCCGTTGGCTGAGTGTAGAAAATGCCCCCATCGCCAGCTGGAGAAATCTTCGCCGCCAACTGGCGCATCTGGTCCGTCACCGTGAAATGACGACCCGACAAGTACTCAACAGCCTCGTCCGAGGTCTCCTGCATCCAGCGTTGAAGCCCGTCCACGCCGTGAACCTGGTGGGCCGGATCATTATTCAGCTTCTCAAACGCTTCACTTACCGTCACCGAAGGTCCGTAAAGCTCCTCGACGATTGCCTTTTGCTGGGCGTGAATATCGCGCAGTTCCTCCAGTGCCCACTCATACGTTTCTTCTGGATCAATCTTCTTGCCCAAGAAGTGAGCAGACTTCAGGATGTACTCGTCTCGCCCAACCGCATCGCGATTAGTTGCAACCGGAGCTACCTTCTGTTTAAGCCAAGTATTGAAATCACGCGTTGCAGCCTGTGCGCTCCGTGCGGCTTCCTCCAGTCTCTTGTGTAGCCCCGTATCGCTGGCCACGCTCGAAGCATTGAACTCCTTCAATAACCTGCCATATGGATCCTGCGCGCCGCCTTGGGCCGTCAGGTCGCCAAGCACGAACTCAACCTGCGCTCTCGTGGGGACACGCCCGGCCTCCATCGCCCATTCAAGACCGCGCTTATAAGAGCTGAACGCCTGTGGAACCTCCTGCACGCGCCGAACCAAGTCATCCCAGTGCTCCGCGGTCTCCATTGGCATCAATGTAAACGGGTCGCGGATTGCCTGCACCGGCGAATCGATATTGTTCAGCTCGCCAACTGCTAAACCGGCTTCGAGCAACTCCAGCTGGTTACCCAAATCCCACGCCAAAGCCTTGCGGGTAACGGAATCAACCTCGTCCTCATCCTGCACGCTGGCAACATTTTCAAGCGTGTGCCTATAAAGCTGTGCAAGCTCCGCGGCGCCCTCGGGAGAAAAATCCGAGATTGTCCTGTCCGCGAACGGCGCACCCATGCCAATCGCTACTTCCGGAACCAAACCAATAAGACTTGCTACAAAATCATCCGTTACGCGATCCAACGCAGAAGGTATACGCATCATCATCCTTTCTATGCTTGCCTCTCAACTCTAAAACACGGAGTAGGGCAAACAATACAGAACAAAACAACCCTCTGGCTCGGCTAGAAGTACCGGCGCCCGAATAATCTGCCCAAAATCTAAAAACACCCGTGGGAAGCCCATGAACACGCGCAAAACTTGCGATCCTAACACGATTTTTAACGTGCGTAAAAATACGGCTAAAAAATGTGGGAAATTACCCCAAAACGCTCAAAACTCGCTGTTTCAAGCTGACAACACGCCCTTAAAGCCTTAGTGTGTGGGTGTTAGAGCGAAACTCGCTCGTAACTGTTCATATTGGTTTTCTACCGGAAGGTTCCAACATGTCCGTAAACCGCACTCAGCTTGTCGCTAAGATCGCCGAGAAGGCTAACCTCACCAAGGTTCAGTCTGACGCTGCCCTAGCCGCATTCCAGGAAGTCCTGATTGAGTCCCTGTCCGCTGGCGAGCCCGTCAAGGTAACCGGCCTCTTCTCCGTTGAGCGTGTTGAGCGCGCTGCCCGCACCGGTCGCAACCCGCAGACCGGCGAGCAGATTCAGATTCCTGCTGGCTTCGGCGTGAAGATCTCCGCTGGCTCCACCCTCAAGAAGGCTGTCCAGAAGTAAGCATCGCATGAAGCGAACCAAACAAAGTGGCGAGGATAACCTCGCCACTTTTCTTCTTCCTAATCAATCTACCCAAGTGAGGGTGCATATAATCTAATGCGTAGCTTGGCTACGCTAACCAATCTAGTTAAGGAAAACGAATGAAGATCGCAATTCTTCCAAACAACGAAGCTATTGGTAAAGTCGGCGCCGATATTCTCGAATCGGCACTCAAAGACAAGCCTGATTCAGTAATTGGTTTGGCCACGGGTTCTAGCCCTTTGCCTCTGTACAAAGAACTCATCGCACGCCACCAGGCAGGCAAGATCAGCTTTGCCCAGTGCCGCGCTTTCACTCTTGACGAGTACATTGGCCTCGAAGCTGGACACCCGGAAAGCTACGTGAACTTCATTCACCGCGAATTTACCGACCAGGTTGATTTCGCGGAGGGAGCGGTAAACACTCCGAACGCGCTTGCCGCGGACCTCAACGCCGCTGCCGCCGAATATGACGCTTCCATTCGCGAAGCTGGGGGAGTTGACTTCCAGGTTCTCGGCATCGGTTCAGACGGTCACATTGCGTTCAACGAGCCGGGAGATTCCCTCGCATCGCGCACCCACGTTGTGTACCTTCACGACCAGACGCGCCGCGACAACGCCCGTTTCTTTGATGGAGACATTGACCAGGTGCCTACCAGCGCCATGACGCAGGGCCTTGGCACCATCCTCGAAGCGCGCAAGATCATCCTGTTTGCTCAGGGTAAGGGTAAGGCGCGTGCAATCCGCGAAATGGTTGAGGGCGGTATTTCGTCGCGCTGGCCGGCGTCCGTGCTCCAGCTCCACCCCTTCGTCTACGTGCTTGTAGATGAGGAAGCGGCTTCCGAGCTTGAACTTGCCTCCAACTACCGTGAAGACTGGGATAACTACTACTCAGCCAACTTCTAAGCTAACTAGAGGGGCGTGCAGGCGAACTTTTCAAGTTCTGCCCTGCACGCCCTTTTATGTGCTCTAAGCCAGGCGGGGGTTTGAGGCGCGCGAGCGGGGCCTCTAGAACCACGTGCGTGAGGGGAAGTGCCGGTTCTGGCGCCTGTTTTGGGTGTTTTGGGTCGGAATACTGTTTCGGGTGGCGTCTAAAACCACGTCCGTGAGGGGAAGTGCCGGTTCTGGGGCCTGTTTTTGCCACTTTGGGTCGGAATACCGTTTCGGGTGGCTCCTGGAATCACGTGCGTGAGGGGAAGTGCCGATTTGGTTGCTGGTTTTTGCCGCTTTGGGTCGGAATACCGTTACGGCAGTTTGGGTCTGAATCGTTGTGTTGGCGGGCGGCGGTGGATCAGGGGCTGGAAACTACCTAAACTAGAGGTATGTTCAGCCTCAACTTGGATGCGCCAGACCAGCCGCAGGCGCCAAGCGCGCCCTCGCGCTCAACCAGCACTTCGGTGCTGGAGCGAACCGAAACTAAAGAGCAACGCTCTCCAGGTGATGGTGACCGATTTGCTCACTACGTGCGTCGCGACCGCGTAACCAAGTCTTTGATCACCGGGCAACCCGTGATCGCGCTGTGCGGCAAAGTGTGGATCCCCATGTCGGACCCATCCAAGTTCCCAGTCTGTCCGCGTTGCAAAGCCCTGCGCGACGAAATGGGGGCACACGGACCCAACTGGCCCTACTCCGACGGTAACGAGTAACCAAGCCGATCAATCTCTGATAGAGAAACAAGCCTGAAAAGGAAACCGCCCAAGGGGGCGGTTTCCTTCATAAACGAGTGGTGGCGGCCAAACGCGGCCGCCACCAAACTTCCATGCGGGAGTGCCCCTTCTGAGGGGCTATCCCTCCAAACGCTGGGCTAGTCGTCGAGTTTGACCATCCTGGTGGGGATAGCCGGTTCGCCAGCCGACAGGCGCCACGCGGCGTACGGCAACTCGTTGCGCGACTGGCGGTGGCGTTCCGCGGCCGCCTCCAGCGCGCCAGGCCCCCATAGCTCCGAACGGATCTGTCCGCCCGTAACCAGCGGAATCTGCAGCGGACGAGCCCCCTCCGCCTCCAAAATCTTGTGTGCCTCCTGCACGGTTCCACCGGCAACGATTAGCTCTTCGGAGGCGTATCCCTCCTCATCCCTAATGCGGCCCGCGATCTTGCGACCACCAACTGTGGACTTTGACGCGGACTTCTTCCCCACCTTCACCATGTTGCCGGCGCCATCTTCGCGCGCAACAAGTTTGTAGACGAGGGCGGCGGTGGGAACACCTGAACCCGTCACCATCTTTGTGCCTACACCGTACGAATCCACGGGAGCGGCACCGAGGGCGGCAATCGCGTACTCATCGAGGTCGTTTGTCACCGTGATCTTAGTGGACTTCGCATCCAGCGAATCGAGCAGTCCGCGAACCTTAAATGCCAGGGCCACAAGATCGCCCGAATCCAAGCGGACTGCGCCAAGCTCGCCGCCCATCTCACGAGCGAGCTTCACACCCCGCTCCACCGCCTCAAAAATGTCGTAAGTGTCCACGAGGAGCGTGGTCGAAGGGCCAAGGCTTTGAATTTGGAAGCGGAACGCATCTTCCTCGCAGTCGTGCAAAAGCGTGAACGAGTGTGCGGACGTGCCAACGGTAGGGATTCCGTAGCGGATGCCGGCCTCCAGATCTGAAGTACCCACAAACCCTGCAATAACAGCGGCGCGGGCGGCTGAAACAGCGGCGCGCTCATGCGTCCTGCGTGCCCCGAAGTCCACGCACGGGCGGCCATGTGCTGCGATCGTCATACGCGAGGCGGCAGAGGCAACCGCACAGTCATGGTTCAAGATTGACAGAGCAAGCGTTTCCAAAAGCACGGCCTCGGCAAACGTACCCTCAACGGTCAGCAGGGGAGAACCCTCAAAGTAAACTTCGCCCTCGGCATACCCAAAAATGTCGCCCGAAAAGCGGAAATCCTTCAAATAGTCCAACGCCACATCAGACACGATCTTGTTCTTATGCAAGTAATCGATCTGATGGGTAGAGAAAGTGAAGCGCTCCAGCGCCTCCAATATTCGGCCTGTACCCGCAACCACGCCAAACCTGCGCGTTGCGGGCAAACGCCGCCCAAAAAGTTCAAAAACGGACTTACGCTCCGCTGTTCCCGCTTTCAAAGCGGCGTCCAGCATAGTGAGCTCGTACATGTCGGTTAACAGTGCTGTAGATGTAGAAGCAGGCATAAGTCGAGTTTATCCCCAAACCGGCACTTTGCACGCCTCAATCTCTTAGGCTGAAAACATGAGTGCAACTCCCACAACCACCACCCGCGTCAGGGCTGATGCCGCCACTACGCGCGAAAACCACGCGCAGTGGTGCACCGTGGTGTGGGATGACCCCATCAATACGCAAGCGTACGTCGTTGGCGTATTTCGGCGCCATTTTGGCTATACCGAAAATCGCGCCCGTGCCCTCATGCTTCAAGTTCACCAAATCGGTAAGGCGATCGTTTCAACCGGCCTTCGCGAACGCATGGAAGCCGACGTTTACGCAATGCATTCCTACGGCCTTAAAGCCACTATTGAGCCTGCGACTAATGCTACTTAGCGAATTCAGATCCACGCCCGGCGGCTACGAAACAACGATTGACGAGGACGTCGCTGTCTTAATGCAGACGCTGCTTGGCGAGACGATCCTCATCCTCGACGCGCCCACCCAAGAACCTTTGCTCTCCGCTCTTCTGTCAGAGGATGAGCGGGATGAGCCCGATGATCCCACGCTGAAGATCCTCCTGCCCTCGATGAGCAGCGATCCCGAAGAGGCCTCCGCCCTTCGCGCGCTTACCGAAGATGCCCTGCGCACGCTCAAGACGGAGCGCTTGCAAATAATCGGCCGAAAACTCGCCGAGCTCGCCACCAGCGAATCGCGCACGTTCACCATCGAGCGTGAGGACGTGTGGCAGTGGCTGTCCGGCCTCAATGATCTTCGATTGGTGCTCGCTGGTCGCCTCGAAGTGAGTGCTCCGGGTGATACGGAATACTGGTACGAGCGCGCCGCCGCACTCCTCGCTCACGATTCTGCTAAGCCGCGCAAGATTAGTGCGGAAGAGCTTGTGGGCCTCGTATTCGTACTAGTGTCTTGGTGGCAAGATTCACTACTTCAGGCCGTCCAAGAGGGAGATACTGCTAGTAACCTCTAAACTATGGATTCCGCTCCAATCGGCATACTTGACTCCGGCGTAGGAGGCCTAACTGTTGCCCGCGCGGTAATGGATAAACTGCCGGGCGAACAGATCCTTTACGTTGGTGACACGGCGCATTCGCCGTACGGCACAAAACCCATTGCCTACGTGCGCGAACTCGCGCTGGACGTCATGGACCGTTTAGCCGAGCGCGGCGTGAAAATGCTTGTAATTGCGTGCAATACGGCATCGGCTGCCGTGCTTCGAGACGCGCGTGAAAGGTATGAAGTTGACGCCGGTATTTCCGTCGTTGAAGTCATTCAACCGGCCGCCCGCCGAGCGGCCCGCACAACTCGAACTGGGCGAATCGGAATCATTGGTACCGAAGCCACAGTCACATCCGGCGCCTATCTGGATGCGCTCGCGGCTGTTCCCGGCCTCGAAATCGTGCAACAAGCAGCGCCCAAGTTTGTTGAATTCGCTGAAGCTGGCATCACTACCGGCGATGAAGTGCTGGAAGTTGCCCGCGAATACTTAGAGCCAATTAAAGAGGCCGACGTTGACACCCTGGTGCTCGGGTGCACGCACTACCCGCTTCTGACAGGTGTTATCTCCTACGTGATGGGGGAGGACGTGCAGCTCGTGTCTTCGTCAGAGTCCGCGGCCCGTGACGTTTACCGCCGCCTCGTGGAAGAGGATAAGCTGCGCGACCCGGGCCTAGGTGAGCCCGTTCCGGAGTTTTACGTGACCGGAGACGAGTGCAAGTTTGCCCCTCTGGCTAAGCGTTTTCTCGGCCCGCAGGTGGGAGATATTTCGCGCATGGAGGTGCACTCGTGAGGCTAACCGTAGTTGGATGCACCGGCTCCATGTCCGGGCCGTACTCTGCGGCGTCCTCATACCTGGTACAAGCTCGAGGAGCGGACCCCGACACTGGTCAAATGCGCACGTGGAACGTGATGATGGACCTTGGGCCCGGGTCATTTGGCGCGCTGTGGCGCTACATTGACGCGCGGAAGCTGGACGCCGTCCTGTTTTCACACCTGCACGCTGACCACATGGGAGATGTCATTTCACTGCAGGTGCACAGGCGCTGGTATCCCACTGGGCCGCTACCGCCCCTGTTACTTGCCGGGCCGGAGGGAATGATGGATCGGGTGCGCGGCATTGACGGGTACGCGCCTGACGAAACCTATGAGAAAGAGTTCGTGCCGGTGCAACTGGCCGACCGAGAACCGCTTCAAGTAGGGCCGCTTACCATCACGCCGTACGCGGCTAACCACACGGTTCCCGCGTTTGGATTCCGCGTGGAAGGCCCCTCTGAGGGCGATCCTTCGAGCCGCGTGGAGCTCGCCTACACGGGAGACACGGACACCTGCGACAGCATCCAAGAAATGGCAAACGGTGTCAGCCTACTTCTGTCTGAGGCTGGCTTCACCCGCGCCGACACCACCCGCGGCATCCATCTGACGGGTGGGAGAGCTGCGAAAATCGCGCGCGAGGCAGGAGTGGAGTCGCTCGTCCTCACCCACATTCAGCCCTGGACCGACCCGAAGATCGTCATCGCGGAGGCGCGTGAGGAGTGGGACGGCGCGATCTCCACCGCATACGCAGGGGCCACCTACTCGCTTTAAGGATTGGCCGCGCGGGGGCAGATGGGCCAAGGAAGCTAAGGTCGCCTGGAGCGGAGTAACGGCCCTGAAGCGAAGAAATCCCTGTTTTAGTTAGCTTTTGAGGGCCTCAACGATTCGCGGTGCAAGGGCCGTGAAAGCCTTAGCCCGATGCGAAATCTTATTCTTCTGTTCCGGAGCAAGCTGGGCGTTTGTCTGGCTCATGCCCTCGGGTACAAAGATCGGATCGTAGCCAAAACCATTGTGGCCACGCGGCTTGTCTAGGAGCGTGCCGCGCATAACCCCGACCTCAACCGTTTCACTTCCACCCGGCGTCACGAGTGCAGCAGCACACACAAACTGGGCGCCTCGATGCTCGGCATGAACGTCGTGTAACTGCCCCAATAAGAGGTTCAGATTCCCCGCGTCATCGCCGTGGTGGCCCGCCCAACGAGCGGAGAAAATCCCCGGTGCACCGCCTAAAATATCCACGGCCAGGCCTGAATCATCAGCAACCGTAGGCAGACCCGTTGCCGCAGCCAGCGCCCTCGCCTTAATGAGAGCATTGCCCTCGAACGAGGTCGCGTCTTCAACTGGCTCCGGCACATCAAAATCGCGAGTAGTGGCAATCTGATCCGCCGTGAGCGCAGGCATCAGGGGAGTGAGGATTGCGAGTAGCTCATCCACCTTATGTCTGTTCCCAGTAGCTAAAACCAGCTTAAAATCGGGCATCGTCTTGCCTCCTGCACATTTGTTTCCAGCTTCTACCGATCTTCGGCAGGGCCCTTTTCCTCTCTGGACGCCTGCAATTTTGCGTTGAACCGTTACAGTTCCTCAGCTAACGCAGCCAACTGGATATCACGCAGCTGCTCACAGCCAACCTGGGCCAAACCAAGTAGCTGGTCAAGCTCACCTCGGTCAAACGGGGCGTGCTCAGCCGTGCCCTGCACCTCAATGAACTTACCCGACCCGGTCATCACCACATTCATATCCGTATCAGCGCGCACGTCCTCCTCGTACGGCAAATCCAACATTGGCACGCCATCGATAATGCCTACTGAAATAGCCGAAACCGAATCCGACAACACCTTACGATTTGCCTTATCAGGCGCGATCAAACCTTTCTTTTGTCCCCAGCTAATCGCGTCGGAAAGCGCCACAAAAGCACCCGTAATTGACGCGGTACGAGTGCCCCCATCGGCCTGCAAAACATCGCAGTCAAGAACAATCGTGTTCTCACCCAAAGCCGCTGTGTTCACAACCGCGCGCATACTGCGGCCAATAAGACGGGAAATCTCGTGCGTACGGCCCCCAATCTTGCCGCGCACAGACTCGCGCTGCGAACGCGACGAGGTTGCACGCGGGAGCATCGCATACTCGGCCGTCACCCAGCCCTCGCCACTACCCGTGCGCCAACGCGGCACGCCCTCAGTCAAAGACGCCACACAAAGTACGCGAGTATTACCAAACTCGATCAGGCAAGACCCCTCCGCATTATCAATCCAGCCGCGCTGAACCCTAACTGGACGAAGCTCGTCAAGCGCGCGCCCATCATGCCTAACCATTGAAACATTCTTCGAATCACTCATACTTCAACCGTACCGCGTAATAGCGTGGAAACATGAACATGCCACTACCGCTCTCACAAGGCAACTGGGACCCCTGCACCTATGCGCGCCCATTCATTGACCCGCGAGCAGTCGCCAAACGCGAAATCCCGGCCAAAACAATGTACGACGCGATCGCGCAGCACTGCGGGGGCCTCCAAGTTGAAACCACCTTTGCCTACCTGATCAGTGAACGAGGCCGGTTCATCCCCAACTCTCAAGGCGGAGCAAGGCACGGCCTCGACGGCGTGGATCCGCACCAGATCAAACGAGTTTTCTTTCTGGGAGCGCAGGGCCGTGCGGCCCTCCTCGGTATTCAACTACACCCCACCGACAGTGATGGATATGCCGACCTGCGTCAAAAGACCCACCTTGACCCAACGGATGTGCAACTGCTGGCAACCTGCTCCGGGCTGGCAAACTGGCACGGCAACGGCGCTTTTTGTGCGCGCTGCGGCGAGCGCACAACCTACGCAGCCGCAGGGTGGGAGCGCAAATGTTTGGGCTGTGCGCGCATCGAATACCCGCGCACCGACCCGTCAATAATCGTTGCGATTCATGATCAAAAGGATCGCATTCTGGTAGCGCACAACACGCGGTGGCGGCCAACATACGCCTCCCTAGTTGCCGGATTCATGGAAATGGGCGAAGCACCCGAACAGACCGTCGCGCGAGAAACACTAGAAGAAGTTGGACTACACGTCGACCGGATCGAGTACGTCGCATCCCAAGCATGGCCCTTCCCCCGGTCCCTCATGCTCGGCTACCGTGCGCGGGTTGTGGACGGAGCCGGGCTGGAACCGACTGTGGACGGAGTCGAGATCGACTGGGCCCGGTGGTACACGCGCGAAGAATATGGCGCCGCCCTTAAAAATGGGCAGATCGAAGCACCCGGCCCCATCTCCATCGCCCGCGCCATCATCCGCCATTGGTACGGACAGCCCCTGCCCGGCGACGAGTAGCCCCTTGCGGGCGCGCCGCTTTGGCGAGCAGGCGCCACCCAAGCCTGACAGCGGCTTTGGTTTCCTCTGCCCCGAGTAGCCACCCCCTGCGCAACCCAGGGCAACAAGGAGCACCTTGACCATCGCGCGGTCACTCGCTCAAACCGTCATCCACCGGCCTGAAAACCGGGAAAAACCACGCGAATTAGGCAAATTTTGCAATCCACAACCAACGCGCCCACAATTTGATGTCCGTCCCCTAACGCATAATGGTTGAGGACAGGAGGTAAAGCAGATTGGGACAAGATCCAGACGCCCTACTTGAAGCACTTGACCCGGAACAACGCCAAGTTGCCATGCAAGTTACCGGACCGCTAGCCGTGCTGGCCGGTGCCGGAACCGGTAAAACCCGCGCCATCACTTACCGGCTTGCCTACGGCAGTGCTATAGGTGCGTTTGATCCGGCATCCGTCCTCGCTGTCACCTTCACCCAACGCGCAGCCGCCGAGATGCGCACGCGGCTGCGAGACCTGGGCGTGCCCGGCGCGCAAGCCAGAACTTTCCACTCCGCCGCACTACGCCAACTTCGCTACTTCTGGCCCCGAGCCATTGGCGGGCCCATGCGGCCCATCATGGACTACAAAGCACCCATCGTCGCCAACGCCGCCAGACGCCTGGGGCTGTCCATAGACAAGACCGCAATTCGTGACATGTCCGCAGAGATTGAATGGGCAAAAGTTTCCATGATCGGGCCCGGCGCGTACGTTGACGCTGCCACAACGCAGCTACGCGAAGCGCCCGCCGACCTCGACCTCGAAACCATGGCAAACCTGCTGGCCGCATACGAAGATTCCAAAGACGAACGGGGCGTCATCGACTTCGAAGACGTTCTCCTTCTGCTAACAGGCCTTCTTCAGGAACGCGACGATATCGCGCGAGCCGTGCGATCCCAATACCGCAACTTCGTTGTCGATGAATTCCAAGACGTGTCAGCCCTTCAATTCGCGCTCCTCCAAGAATGGCTCGGCGGCCGGCACGATGTTTGCGTAGTAGGAGACGTAGCCCAAACAATCTACTCCTTCGCCGGAGCAGACCCGGCCTACCTCGTAAACTTCGAAAAATACCATCCCGGAGCGCGGCGCGTGCAACTCAACCGAGACTACCGCTCCACGCCACAAATCGTTTCAATCGCTAACAAAGTCCTCGAAGGAGCCGCAAGCACCCGACGCAGAAATACCGCTGCGGGCAAAGGAATGCCCGAAGGTGCCGTTCGGCTCAAATCGCAGCGCCCCTCAGGGCCCGCCGTGTCTTTCGCCTCCTACGCCGACGACCAATCCGAAGCAGCCGGTATCGCCGCCCACATCAAATCCCTAACGGAAGACGGCCTACCACTTCAAGACATAGCGATCCTCTACCGCACTAATGCACAATCCGAAGCCTTCGAACAAGCGCTCGCGGACGCCGGCATAGGTTTCATCATTCGCGGGGGAGAGAAGTTCTTTGAACGCGAAGAAATTCGACGCGCGATGGTGATCCTGCGTCAGCTGGTACGCATTAACCTGCCCGGTGCTGCCACGAATTCTGGAGGAGGGAGTGAAGCCAGAAATCTAGACGCACCCGGTAAACCAGAACAGGTGGACGCTAGCGGACTGGGCCTTGAAGAGAACACCGTCGAAGCAGTCAAGAACGTTGCTTCCGGGCTGGGATGGACGGTGAAACCTCCATCAGGGCAAGGTGCGGTACGCGAAAAATGGGAGAGTCTCGACGCCCTCGTGAACCTTGCCATCGAGCGAGAAAGTTTGCCTCTCGCCGAGTTTGTGCAAGAGCTCAATGAAAGAGCCGAGGCTCAGTTGGCCCCCACGATTTCTGGCGTCACCCTCTCATCACTCCACGCCGCGAAAGGTCTGGAATGGGAAGCCGTCTTCCTTGCGGGTACATCCGAAGGTTTACTTCCCATCTCGCTTGCAAAAACACCGGAAGCGATTGAGGAGGAGCGACGTTTACTCTATGTGGGAGTGACCAGAGCAAAAACACACCTCGTGGTTTCCTACGCCAAATCGCGCGGAGCAGGCAGAAACAAGACGCGTGAGAACTCGAGATTCCTCGATTCGATTTGGCCCGTTGAAGAGTACAAACCCATCAAGCCTAAACGTGTCACTCCCAAGTTGAAAGACGAGCTTGCCGACGCTCCCGAAGATGTAAAGCGTCTATTCGAAGAACTCAGACAATGGCGCTTGCAACTATCGCGGGAGATCTCTAAACCGGCTTACACCATATTCACCGACCGCACGCTTATGGCCATAGCTGACGCGAAACCCGAAACGCTGATTCAACTGCGGGCAATCCCCGGCATTGGAGCCACCAAGAGCGAAAAGTACGGCGCCGATGTTCTGAAGATTATTCGGGACTTTGCGGGGGAATGAAACGCGGGCGAGGGCCGCTTTGTTTATGCGTCCGGGGAAGCGCCGCTTTGTTGCTGCAGCCTCGGCGCTCGCCAGGAGGCGGGGGCGAAAACCTGCTTTGCGCTCCCACTGCGACACTAGCGTGTTTCCTCCATTTCGCTGACTTATCTTTTTAGTCGTGATCCGATTGCTTGTGCACCGGAACCTTCACACTGGCAGGTAGGCCAGTGCATGAGCATTCGCGGTGGATCGGCCAGCTGAATCTATCCACAACAAAATTCTCGTCAATGAACCGCACCTCACCCGGCGGTAAACCGTAACCGTCAATCTCGTTCGCCACCAGGCGCGCCGTCATCATTGCCGAGGCTGCTATCAAGTCAGGGGAGAGGCTCGGAAATGGTTGATGGCGACACTGAACCTGCAACGCGGGCCACTCCTCATCGACGTCGCGTAAGTTGCGGTCCACGCACTCCAGACACGGGGATCCGCCCGTGCGGACAAATGGGCCAACCTGGACATTATCCTCGTTAAAAATTACTGATAGTAACGGGATACCCGAATCCTGCCACTCACGGATCAGCGAGTATGACGATGCCCTCGCGAACAACGCAATAATGAGATGTGGTTCAGATGCCAACGGCTTGCCCAGACCGACACTCCGATTTAACGTTGTGCGCGAAGAATTACCCATGTCATCGCCCAAATACCGCAGGTCAAGTCGTTTGATCGACGCGCCGCGAAGCGACTCCACGAGGGCTGACAAATAGGTCCTCATCTTGAGGAACTGCGTGGGATCGCCACAACTGTGCGCCACTATGTCAACGCGGATCTGCTCGCGTTTGCCGAGGGCATTGGTGGTGCCATCTCTTCGCATTAGTCGCTTACTGTCACTGGTTGACTGCACCTCTGCGGCAAGCTGGATTAGATGGCGCTGTTTTAGTAGATCTTCAAGCTTTTGGACGCGAGCTTCAGAAATGTTGCGCTTCTTCGCGCGTGCATGTGTGGCTGTGTTGGACGAGTGGAACTTCAAACTCTGTAAGTAGGACTGCTCTACAGGTTCAAGACCGGTGAGCACTGTGCTCGCTGGCCCCATGCCAACTTGTACGTCTCCGTTCGCGCGAACAAAAACGGCTGTTCCTTCACGAAGCTGCATTGCTCCTCCTTGGATCCGCGTGGGGCTCTACTTGTACCAACCGGGCAGCAGGTTGACCGGACTTGTGTCTTTCTATAGGACTCACGATTCCAGAATGTGTCGGCAGGGTCCAGGGGTGGGCCACCGCTGTGGAAAACCTGCTCTTTCATTGATTCAGACCCAAAGCGGCCAAAACGGGGTGCTGTTTGGACAGTTCCCCTCACAGATGTAGCTGCAGCCACCGCCTCGTGCGTGATTCAGACCCAAAATGGCCGAAAGCAGTCTCCAATTTGCCGCTTTCCCTCACGGATGCGGTGAGGGGTTTCGACTCTTGATGGTATTCAGACCCAAAGCGGCCAAAACGGGGTGCCGTTTGGACAGTTCCCCTCACGGACGTGGTTGCAGTTGAGCCGCGTTGCGGTATTCAGAGGTGAACTGGCGGTTAAAGAGCCCAAAGATTGTAGCGCGTCCCTATAACTGTTGGTGAATCTGTCTTAGCTTTGCCGCCTATCTCGCTTACGGCGCAATTGTTGCTTTCCGAGTTCTGCATCCATTGTTGAAGCTCGACATGAGCAATATTCAGGTGATTATCCTCGGGACGGTTGTCGGAGCTATCTGCGTCGGGCTGATTGAGGTTACCTGGAGGGTTCTTCACATATTCGGAGATCGCCAGCCGGTTTAGTAAATTGCTTCTCTCCTATCCATAGGAACCGATAATCCATAGGGCATTCACAGTTTTTAATTTTCCGGGCTACTATTGAATGTTGATCACGGAGGTCATCCGTCAAATAGACGTTTTTGTGGGAGGCATCATGGATGAGTTCTTTTGGGGCGTTGAGAGCCCTGGCATGATCGACTGGGCGACTATGCCGACATACAACACGATTATGGCGGTGGCAGCAGGTGCCGCGCTGATAGCTTTGGCAATGATGCTGGGGGACTTGAGGAAGTCGCTGGAGGGCAAGGCGTTTAAGGCTGACGGCTACTCGATGGCGTTCGGTGCTCTTGGACTGATTCTGGTAACTACCGGTTTCCACATGACCACTACTTGGCCACTAGCAGCTGGCGGCTTCGCTTATGACAACATCATCTTCGGTGAGACCTGCCTCGGTTTCGGTGCGTTGCTGATCTTCGCTTCTTTTTACCTTTGGAAGCGTCGTAATGACCTTATGGAGTCTCAGGACGCTTACTCAGATCTGCTGAGTACCGCTAAACCGCTTTCCATCTTCGCAGGTGGTTTGGGCTTGGGCCTTTGGGGTATCTCCCTGGCCGGCGTCATGTACAGACTGTTCACCGCGCCGCCTCAGGAACCAATCTCCGGTTTCTTTGCTACCTGGCCTTGGTTTGAAGCAATCTTCATGTCGGTCTTCTTCTTCGTCATCGGCCTGGCTTGCGTACTGTTCCCGCTTGGCGTTTTCCGCGCCTCGAATCAGGCCAACAGCGAAGCTAAGGGCGGCGGCCTGATGGCTCTCGTGATGCGTTTGTGGATGATTTGCGGCATTCTGATCGGCCTGTTTGGTTGCTTGAACTTCTACACGCACATCGGACTCATCGTAAACACGATGTAGCATTTCATAACTTCAAAAATGTGGGAGCCTTAGCTCCCACATTTTCTATGTCAGGACGGATAGAAGAGTTCCCGTCGAGACGCCCAGGCCGATGAGAAGGCTGATGGCGAGGGCGCCGAAGCTGTGCGCTTCAACGCCCTCTAGGGAACATAACTAATTCCGGAAGTCAGGGATGCCTGGTATTGCCTTCGCTACCGATCCTCGTCATCGCGAGAGGTAGCATCATCCCCGGAGTCGTCGGCGGACCCATCCCGGCTATGATCCGAATCCGACCCTTCAGCACCAGACACTGACCCTCTATCCTGAGAGCCTGATCCGTTGGCATCAGAATCTGACGCATCGGAAACGGTATCGGGGGAGCCGACGCGCTTTGCATCGCCCTCCGAATCTTGGCCCGGCTCAAGTCCTTCAGCCCAGCCCAAGGTGCCCTCCAACAACTGCTCTAGAGCGGCGTCAATGTCTGCATCGGCGTCGGCCTTTTGCTTGCGGGCAAGCAGGAAAGCCTCCGGATTAGCAAGCTCCGTCGCCGTTGGAGCAAAGTCGGGGTGATTCCAAAGAGCATCGCGCTCACTGCGGCCTCGTTCGCTTGAAACAATCTGCCAAAGCTGCGCCGCATTACGCGCCTGGCGAGGACGTAACTTAAGGCCAATCAGTTTTTCAAGCATCTGCTCCGCGGCGCCACCCGAAACGCGCCGGCGACGCATCAACTCGCGCAACTGTTCAATGTGCGGCAGGTACGGGCGGCCAGCTTCGAGAGTGATCACCTCAACCCAACCTTCTACGAGTGCAAGTTGAGTCTCCAAATCCTCAAGCGCCTTCTCCTGCGCGGGAGTGGGCTCCCCGTTGAACGCCCCGGCTGTCATCGCATCCTGGAGTGCCGCCATGTCAGTGGGGTCAATCGAAGTGGCAGCCTCGTAAATCGCATCCGTATCAATACGGATCTCGGCGGCGTATTTCTGCACGGACTGCAGGATCTCCGAGCGCAGCCAGGACACGGAATGGAAAAGCCTGGCGTGCGCGACCTCTCGCAATGCGAGGAACTGGTAAACCTCATCCGTTGGGATATCCAGACCATCCACGAAGGAGTTCACATTAGGAACAACAAGGGCCGTACTACCCCCATCGGTTAACGGAATGCCTACGTCGGTTGAGCCAAACGCTTCATGAGAGAGACCACCGAGGGCCTCACCGATCTGGCCGGCAAAAACCGCTGCGGAGAGACGCTCCATCATGGGCTGCGCCTGAGTAAACATGGAGGACAACTCCTCCGGCAATTCGCCGATTCCCTGATTCGTCATCTGATCCATCTGCTGCTTCAAAGCATCGGAGAGGGCGCGCGCTGCATTCGCCGCAACCGGCTCGACCATCTGCTTCCACGTGTCAAGGGTGTTGTCCACCCAGTCAGAGCGGCGCCATGCGTGGCGTTCACCTTGCGGAGGAGTTAAATCCGTGACCGCATCCAGCCACAAATCGCCAACCTGTAGTGCTTGGCGGATACGCTGGCCCTCCGCTGCAGAAATCTGCAAGTCGCCGTCGCCCCATGCACGGTGGCGGGCGATCTCATGCGCCATCTTCCAGTTGATTGGGCCGCTACTTGAACTCATCATGTAGTTCAGCTGGCCAAGCATCGAGCGCATCTCTTCGGGAGTGCCGGGGAACTTCATGCCGGCGCCCATCGATGCGGGGTCAACGCCGCTAGCGCGCATCGCCTTTATCATCTCGTCAGCAGCTTCACTGCCGAGCATGCTTCGCAGCATGTCCTCCCACGGCGACCTCTTGGAGTCGTCGTTCGAGTCAAACATGTCCGGGTTGTTTTCACTCATGCTTTACAAATTACCGCCTCTTCTGAACCGGTGCGCTGAGAGAGCGTGGGATGAGGGTGTTTTAGCTGGTATTTAGCGGTTTAGCCCATAGCGAACTGATTCTATGCGTGAAGGGAAGTGGTGGAGAAGGAAGGGTGTAACTGCCGGGGAGTGAACCATGGCATTCACGTGCGTGAGGGGAAGTGGGCTGTAGTGCGCGAGATTACTAAAGATATGAGATGGCATTCACGTGCGTGAGCGGAAGTGGCTGGTTTCGTGCTTAGACCCGCCACTTCCGGTCTGAATGCCGAAGGAGCGCTTGGTTGGAATCAGCTGCGTGAGTGGAAGTGGTCAATCAGACTCCCTTTTCGACCACTTTGTATCTGAATACGCATTGGTGAGTAGAGACTTAACTGCATCCGTGAGGGGAAGTGACGGTTTTGGGGGCTGAACCTGCCAGCTCCCCTCACGCACATAATGACCCCGCGCCTCTTTACACTTGGAAAAGGTCGAGTCATTCGCGCAAAATGGTTTCGGCGGTCCACACAGTGCTAGACCGGTTGGAGGAACACATGGCTATCGAGTATTGCAACGCTCCCTCGGAAATGAACGAGGGCGGCGAGAATCGGCCTGCTCATGCGCGTTCCCTCCGTAGAAAAATCGGACGGTGGGGCGCGCTAATAGGCGCGTTAGTTCTGGTCGGGGTCATTGCATTCGCGGTTCCGATGCCGTATGTGATTACGTCTCCGGGGCCGACGTACGACGTCCTCGGTTCTATGAATAGTGATCCTGTAATCGAAATTGCCGCCCCCGACGTTGCGAAGCAGTCCGAGGGGCAGCTACGCATGGTCACTGTGTCGAGTTTAGGCGGTCCGGATGCACACGTGTCCCTCGTGGATTTTCTACTGGCGAAGCTAGATCCGTCGAGCAATGTAAGGCCGGTGGAGGAGGTCTATCCGCGTGACCTTACCCGCGAAGAATTGGATGAGCTCAGTAAAATCCAGATGACCTCCTCGCAGTCGACCGCCGCCTCAGTGGCGCTGGAGGAGCTCGGCTACGACGTGGACGTGACCATGACGGTTGCGGGCGCAACATCGGGATCGCACGCTGAGGGTGTGGTCGAGGAGGGCGATGTGCTCCAAGCGATCATCACTCCGGATGGGGAGAGGCATGCGGTTGACCGACCGTCGGTTCCGTTCGCGCTTCCAAAGACTCTCCCGCCAGAAACACCCGTGAAACTGGAAATCTTGCGTAACGGTGAGAAGAAAACCCTTGCTATGCGCACCTATCTGCCTGAGGAGGCGGGGCCGGACTTTATGGGTTCTCGGTTCGGTATCTACCTGAGCGCGGACGTGAAACTACCTGTCGACGTAACAATTCACCTGGAGAACGTCGGCGGCCCATCGGCCGGTTTGATGTTCGCACTCGGAATCATAGATAAGTTCACCGGCGGCGATTCGACCGGCGGTGCGATTATCGCGGGCACCGGCGCGATCGGATATGACGGTGAGGTGCAGCCAATCGGCGGCATTGTGCAGAAAATGTACGGTTCAAAGCGCGATGGTGCCCAATGGTTCCTTGCCCCGAAGTCGAATTGCGACGAGGTGGTGGGAAACATCCCCGATGGCCTAGAGGTCTGGCCGGTTTCGACGCTTGCGGAAGCACGCGAGGCGGTGCAGGCCATCTCGAAGGGAGCCACTATCGATCACCCGGTGTGCGAGGCCAAATGATCCTTCGCCGGGCATGAAGGCGCTTCGGGTCCTCTCCCACTGGCCCAGGGTTCCTGCGGCGTACACCATTCCGACCCAAACTGGCGTGTGCCCGGCTTCGATTAGGCTCTTCCCCTCACAGACGTGGCAAGGCGATTACTTATCTACAAGTATTCAGACCCAAACTGGCAAAAACCGAGCGCTGATTAGGCGCTTCCCCTCACGGATGTGGTTGAAGCCGTATCGTTTTGCGGTATTCCGAGGGGAACTGGCAGATTCAGCGTGCAAAACCGCCACTTCCCCTCACAGAGGTAGCTAGGCCTACGCTTGCCGACGAGCATTCAGACCTGAAGCGGCGATTCTCACGCCGCTTCAGGTCAGTTCCCCTCACGCACCTTCACTAGCGCGAGGAGTGTAGAACAACTAGCGCGAGACGTGTGAAGCCGCCGTAAGAGCTGGAGGCTAACAGCCGCAGCCGCCGCCCCCACAGCCAGCGTCGCCGCCTTGTCCGCTCCCGGAGCCGCAATCACCTCCGGACCCGCAGCCGCAGCCGCTACCGCATCCTCCGGACCGGCGCTCTTCGGCGGGCATGAACGTGGTGAACAGAGCTTCAACCAGGCCAGGAACGAGGTTGGTGCCTTCGGCAACCTCATCATTGTTGTCATGGGAGCGGGCTCGCACAGCACACCAGGACTCCCCGGTGCGGAGAACGCCTGCAACAATGCGGACCTCGTCCCGGTCAGGGTGATTAGCGAAGAACTCGACGGCCTCTACAGGATCGGTGGGCGCCTGCTCCTGCACGGCGGGCGGAACCATAACTCGTTCGGTGGCAACTGCCGCGCCGGCAACCGACTCGGGCCAGCCCAGTTGTGCGAGGGTTTCCTCCAGGTCCTCGCCGGGCAAATCCTCCTGAATGACTGCAGTGAGTGCGGTCTCGGTGCCGTCCCAGCTGGCCTCGAGGTGTGAGCGCATGTCCGCGGGGAGTTCCTCCAAAGCCAACAACTCTCCGGTGGGTACCAGTGCGTAAACAGTGGAGGCATGATCCCAACCTAAGGCCGAGGCCGCTCGCTCAATCTCGTACACAGCGTGCGTGAGGCCCAGCTGAGCGCCGGTCACGCCATTTGATTTGGGTGAGGCTGGTGTAGCCTCGTCCTCGTTGAACATTGTTCACTTCCTTTGTCCGTAGCTCGCCCTACACTTGAACCAGAACGTTCAGCCCCGATCGGCACGGCGTAAGGCAGGTATGTTATGCACCATTATTCCCGTGTGCCTTATGTCTCGCCAATCGGTAGACTGGACGGACGATGTAAGCAAACTCGCTAGTTTTCGAGAGGAAAAACGTGAGCGGTTTTCCATTCCAGGGCTTTCCTGAGCCGCCCAGGCCGCAAAAGCCCAGTCATCCTAAGAAAGGGATGACGCCTTTCCGGATCACAATCCTGGTGCTTGTGATTTTTGGGGCGTTCATCTACGTTGCGTCTGATTTGTGGACGCAGGTCCTTTGGTTTAACCAGTTGGAAGCCCAACGAGTGCTGTGGACCAAGTGGCTGTCGATTCTAGCGATTGTCGCTGTGGCAACGGTTGTGAACGCCACTATCGTTGGTCTGAACATGAATTGGGCGCACAAGAAGCGTCCGCGTTCCATGCTTGGAGCCCGTAGCGAAAGCATAATGCAGTACCAGGAAAAAATGACGTCGCTGCGACGCATCATTTTCTGGGGTGTTCCGCTGGTTATCGGTCTATTCACGGGCCTCGGGCTTGCCGCCGATTGGCGACAGATCATCATGTGGATGAACCGTACTCCGTTCGGAATTACGGATCCGCAGTTCAACACCGACGTTTCGTTCTACGTGTTCACGTTGCCGCTCTTGAAGATGATCCTCTCGCTGTTCACAACGGTGTTTGTTGTGAGCCTTCTAGCTTCCATCGTGGTGCACTACCTTTACGGCGCTATTCAGGTGGCTCCTCGTTTTCGGGTTACGAGGCCGGCTCGACGTCAGGTTGGAATCCTTGCGGCAATCCTGTCGCTAGTGGTCGGCCTGCGCTACTGGATTGCCCCCTACCGGGCGCTGGTTGAGACCACCGGCTCTCCTTCGGATGGTGCCCTGTACACGCAGGTCAATGCTTACATTCCGGCACAGCTGATACTCGCGGTTATCTCGGTGCTTGTGGCGATACTCTTCGTAGTTGCGGCCTTCCGCGGCACATGGCACCTGCCGGTGGCGGGTGTTGCTGTTACGGTGGTTTCCGCCCTTGTTCTGGGAATGGCATACCCTGCGCTGATCCAACAATTCAAGGTGCGTCCAAACGAGCGCGCCCTACAGTCGCCCTACATTCAGCGCAACATTGACGCGACGCTTGCGGCGTATGACCTCGAGGATGTTGAAGTTCAGACCTACGCGGCGAGGACTGATACCGCCACTGGCCAGCTCCGAGACGATGCGGCGTCAACGCAGCAGATTCGCCTTATCGACCCGGACATAATTTCACCGACTGTTCGACAGCTAAAGCAGTCGCGCTCGTACTATACGTTCGAGGATCAGCTGAATGTTGATCGCTACGAGATTGAAGGTCAGAAGAGGGACACGGTTATCGCTGTCCGCGAGATCGACCTCGAGGGCCTCGACAACAACGAACAGAACTGGGTTAACAGGCACACCATTTTCACGCACGGATACGGCGTGGTGGCCGCTTACGGCAACAGGGTTGACTCGAAGGGCGAGCCGCAATGGTGGGAGGACGGTATTCCTTCCACCGGCGACGTTGGAGAGTATGAGCAGAGGGTGTATTTCTCGCCGAACTCGCCCGAATACTCGATTGTTGGTGCTCCTGAAGGATCCGACCCGCTCGAGTTGGACTACCCCGATGAGCAGTCCGGCGGCCAGGTTCCAACCACGTTCGATGGTGATGGTGGCCCGTCCATTGGCAACTTCTTCAACAAACTCCTGTTTGCAATCAAGTTCCAGTCGACGAACATCTTCTTCGCGTCGCAGATTAACTCTGAATCGCAGATTCTGTACGACCGTGACCCGGCACTACGAGTTTCGAAGGTTGCACCCTACCTCACGCTTGACCGTAGGCCCTACCCGGCAGTGGTAGACGTGGATGGTGACCCGTCCACGCCTAAACGCCTCGTGTGGATCGTGGATGCTTACACCACGTCGAACCACTATCCGTATGCGCAGCACGTGAATGTTTCCGCAGCAACTGCGGATGCCTCCACGCAGGATTCAGCGCTGTACGCCGCGCAGCCGAACATCAACTACATGCGTAACTCGGTGAAGGCAGTGGTTGATGCCTACGACGGTTCAGTTTCCCTCTACCAGTGGGATGAGGAGGATCCGATCCTTAAGTCCTGGATGAAGACCTTCCCCGGTCAGGTGAAGCCGCTCGCGGACATTTCGGGTGACCTGATGGCGCACCTTCGCTACCCGCAGGACCTGTTCAAGGTTCAGAGGTCGTTGCTTGCCGCATATCACGTGACCGAGGCCGGCGATTTCTACACGGGCGGTGACCGTTGGAGGCTGTCCGAAAACCCCACGTCAGTGCGAAACGTTGATGGCTCTACGCCAGTTCAGCCTCCGTACTACTTGACGATGCAGATGCCGGGCCAAGAAAGCGCAGAGTTCTCTTTGACCTCGGTATTCGTGCCGGGCGGACGTGCGGATCGAGAACCGATGGCAGGCTTCCTCGCTGTTGACTCTGAGACGGGGTCTGAGGCAGGTAAGGTGCGTGAGGGGTATGGTCAGTTGCGTCTGCTCGCGCTTCCATCCTCGACCACGGTGCCGGGGCCGGGCCAGGTGCAGAACAACTTCAACGCGAACGCGGAGATTGCGCGAGAGCTGAACCTGATGGACCAAGAAGGGTCCGAGGTAATCCTCGGAAATCTGCTGACTCTGCCTGTTGGTGGCGGCCTGCTATACGTGCAGCCGGTCTACCTACAGGGTACGGGTTCAACCAAGTACCCGGTTCTGCGTAAGGTCATGACCGCGTTTGGTGATTCCGTTGGCTTTAGTGAGACGCTTGAGGGCGCCCTCGATATGACATTCAAGGGTGACTCGGCGGCGGAGCTAGCTGAAGGCACGGGAAGTACGGACGGATCCGGATCGGGAGACGGTGAGGATTTGGACCTGTCGACCCAGCAGAAGCTGACCAGCGCCTTGCAAGGTGCACGTGATGCCATCATTGCGGGTGAGGACGCGATGAAGGCTGGCGATTGGGCCGAGTACGGTAAGCAGCAACAACGCTTGCAGAACTACTTGACTCAAGCACTGCGTTTGCAGAACGAGCTGGACACGCAAACTCAGCTCAGCCCTGAGGAACTCACTGTTGACGCGCCTGAACCGACGGCCGCGCCCACTGAGCCAGAGGGCACAGCCGCTAAGTAGTAGGGCAAACCTGGGGCCTCCCGTCTGCCAGCGATAAGCTGGTAGGCGGGAGGCCTTGCTTTACCCGGGGCGGGGCGCCGCGGCGTTGCCTCCGGCGATGAGGGCTCATGGGCCTGGCTTCGGCCCGCGCTTTTGGTGGGCCCGGCCTCTGCATAAGGCTCGAATTCTCGGTTGGCAGCTCTAAACCACGTGCCCGACGGGAAATGCCTATTTTGGTGGTAATTCTGGCCGGTTGGGTCGGAATGCGGTCACAAACGGATTGCCTTGCCGCGCTGCGTGAGAGAAAGTGCCTGATTTCTCCCTTGTTCTCGCCGTTTTGGGTCTGAAAGCTAGCGGGGCGCTCGAGCGCCTAACGGTTTCGAGAGGGGAAGTGCCTCCATGATCAGGATTTTGTGTCACTTTGGGTCTCGCACGCGATCGGGACGCGCATGACATACGGTTGTAGCGGGTAGCCAGGAAGGGAGGCCGTTTTGAACCTAATCGTCGAGGTAGCAGATATAACTTTGCTCGAAGTCGATGTGATTGTGAATGCGGCAAATTCCTCGCTGCTGGGAGGAGGCGGGGTTGATGGCGCAATTCATCGGGCAGCCGGTCCGGGTTTGCTTAAAGAATGCCGCAAGATACGGGACACGGAGTTGCCGGACGGGCTACCAACTGGGCAGGCCGTAGCTACAAAGGCTTATGAACTGCAGGCACTTTGGGTCATCCACACGGTTGGTCCGAATCGGCATGCAGGCGAGGGAGATCCGCATCTGCTCGAGTCGGCATTCCGGAGCTCTTTGGAGTTAGCTACACAGTTGGGTGCCCGATCGGTGGCTTTCCCAGCTATTTCTGCTGGCGCCTACGGTTGGGGAATGGACGAGGTCGCGCGGGTCGCGGCTTCAGCTGTTATGGCCTGGAACAGTGCAGAGAATGGTGCTTGCAGGGCTTTACAAACGATTATTTTTGCGGTTACGAATGAGAATGCTCGCGCGATATTTGAATCGGCGCTAACGCTAGCCGCGGGCTCGTTCGAAGTTGATTAAGGAGGACGCTGATGGCGTGGGTGATTCTAGTGGTTTCTGCGATGTTTGAGGCCATGTGGGCAAGTGCATTGGACCGTATGGCGGGTGGTGCTCTTACGTTGCTAAATGTGCTGAGTTTTGTGGTCGGTTCGATAATCTCTGTGGGTGGCCTGTATTTGGCGCTACGTGACTTGCCGGTTGGAACGTCCTACGCGATTTGGGTTGGGATTGGTGCGGCAACAACGGTGTTGTGGGCAGCGTTCGCTGGGGTTGAGACACTAACAGCTTTGAAGTTGGTCTTCATTGGCATGATCGTTGCTGGCGTTGCCGGCCTAAAAGTTGTGTCATAGCGTGGGGGAGCACACGCACGAGTCTTGAAATAGGCTTCCCACACATGGGGTGGTGCTTCGTTTCAATGTTCAGATGAGGCGTCTCGTTAATGCTCCGGGAAAGTATCTGGATCTAAGCTTGCCGAGGCGAGTGGACAGGCTCCCAGATTTGAACTCTCCCCAGGTGAACCGTTCGAGGTGTGGGAGTTTGCTGCGAATAGTCTCTTCTCGTTGACGCTCGTCATGTAGGACAGTCTCGGGACTGACCAGGCTGCCGTCGTATTTGATCATGCCGTCAAATTCGAGCGCTAGCCCCTTCGATGGGTAGGCGAAGTCCGCGAAGTAGCGGCGTCTGCCTTCTCCGATTTCGAATTGCTCGGTGGCGGGAGGAAATCCAAAACGGTGAAGTTCGAGTCTTAGTAGCGATTCGCCGATGCTTTCCGACCAGGGGGAGACGAGACGCAGATTGCGGCGTGCGCGTCGTTTGCCACGGTGATCTTTTCGGCTTGCCAGGATTGTTTCGAACCTTAGAAGGATGGTCCTAAAGGCTGTTTCGACGGCTGCCCGGTCACGTTTGTGTTCACGGACGCGTTGTTGGATGAACCAGTCGACTATGGGCACACAATGGCGTGCGGGGTGGCGCGCCAGTAGCTCCACACAGAGGTAGTCCCACCTCAGCGTTTTCATGCCATCGATTGTTGTGTAGGCGGACGCGGGAAGGGTTCTGGAGCTTCGTTTGACCACTGCCTCGTGGATTCGAGGCAGAGTGTGGCTGTGCGTTGGTGCGGATGCCTCTAGGCTTGTTCCGGGCGATCCCGAGGGTGCTTGTGCGGGCAAAAGACCGAGGGCGTTGCCGAACCACTGGTAAGTGGCCTCGCCTACGAAACGTAGTTTGCATTTGGAGTGGTGGCGGGAATGCTTTACTCCTGTGATGAGCTCGATTTCCCAAGTTTTGTGTGGGATCGGTGCGCCGTGGATGAGGGCAGCAATGATTCCGTCTAGGGCCGTGCCTTCGGCGGACATGTCAAGTACGCGGCGGGCGCGCTCCTTTTGGACGGCTTCCCAGATTTCCCAGGGTGCACCGGGTTGGATTTGCGCCCAAAGGCCGTAGGCGAGTCTGACGCGGCTACTGTTTTTGCGCCTCGTGATAGTGCGACCTGATTGCGCCCATGTTGCGATGTCGTGAATATTTCCCATGCGTGAAAGGGCATCATGATTGTGATTTTCAAGGGGTGCTATCCGACGAGGGGTGTGGATTCTATTATGAGAGCCCGGCTTGGGGAAACTGGTAGGGCATGGAGAACATGTGAGCAGGGTGCGGGCCCGCGATGGAGCTGCGGTCGGAGGCAGACTATGCGGGGCTGGACCGTATTCAGACGGGAAGTGCCAGGAATCCGAGGCGATCAAGACGGTTTAGGTCGGAATCGCTACGAATCCGCCTCTGCATGATTGCGATTCCGACGGGAAGTGGCATGTAAGGAGGCTTTTGTGGCACTTCTGGTCTGAATCGTGATTTGTCCTGTAACGCAAAGCAGGGGTCTAGTTTGCGAGAGGACGCCCCCACCCGTCAACTTTCCATTTCGGGTCTGAACCGAACAGGTACATGATTCCCTCAACAATTCCCCACATGGCAACGATGGGAGCGAGGCCCAGCGCAGATAGCAAGGTAATCAGCAGCTGGATAACCGCTAGTTTGTATTTACCTAGGTAAAAGTTCTGGGTTCCAAACGCTCCCAACAAAATGGCCAGCACGCCGGCTACGACCCTGTCTTTTTGTGGTTTGTCAGCGGCATCTCGGTGCTTGTTGCGGCCGGCATTTAGGGTCTGAAAAGTGTTTCTTATCTTCGTAACCGCAGAGTTTTTCGAGGTCGCCGCCATTTCACTTGTTGTATCTGGTGAAGGTTCAGGTCGCTTGACCGTGTTTTTCTTTGAACCACCCGGCGGCAGAGGTGCCCGGTATGAACTGCGTTCTGCGCGCGAGTGGCCGGCATTGACGTTACCGCTTACTCGGGGCTTTCGCGGTGCCCGTGGGGAAGTGGCGGAGGCGTGCTCGACGCGTGCAACATCTCTTTGGAAATCATTGTCTTGAAGCTGAGGGAGGTTGTATTCGCAGGCATTTTGGGTCTCAGACTCGTTGTGCGTCTCGCCCTCCTCGGTGTTCCAATACTTTTCAGGTTGAGGAAATGCGCTCATCGGGGCACCTCCTCTCCAACTGGTGTTTGGCTCTCGCTCGCGATTCAGATCCATAGTGCCAGAAGTTCTCTTAAATTTTTTCAAGGCGTGCCTTCGACACGCAGATTGTTATCTTTTTCGAAACTGGCGCGACGTCGAGCTGGAGAAGCGCTCATTTCTAATCCGAGTTATTCACAGAATTTTGAGACGGTCTAGGAATTGGCGCTCGTATGTCGTACTTTCCTTGTACAGGTTCCAGATTCGAGGAGTTCAGTGCGATGCGCCATCCCAAAACCATGACAGCTGTGGCCATACTAAGTTTGTGTAGCGTGGGCATCGCAGGGTGTTCTTCACCGGGGAATAACGGGGCCGAGGAGGCCCAAACTTCTCTTGCTTCCCAAGCTACAACTGAAGCCCCAAGCGCAACTCCAACAATCCCACCGGCAGACGTGCTCTACCCGCACCCCAAACCAGAAATGCCGGCCGAGGCGCACGAGCACTCCGTACTAGGAGCGCAGGCGTTTTCTGTGTATGCGATGAAGATATTCATGTACTCGGTGTCCATACGGGATCCGAAACCCTTGCGTGATATTTGTGTGTCCGGCTCTGAATCGTGTGCGAATATGCTTGATTTTATCGAGGGGATTGCAGAATCAGATGCGTATTATGAGGGCTTTTACACAGATGACATCAGAGTAAAAGGGAGCCTAGATGGAGGCTCTACACCTCGAGCGGAGTATGGTACACAGTTGCAAGCCAATGTTCCCGAGTACAAGTTTTACGAGAATAGTGCGAATAGCCCCAAGATTCATCCTAAAGACACCATAATTTTTGCTGTGGAGGTTTCTTGGGATGAAGGCTGGAAGGTATCAGATGCTCAAGCTGGCACTGAAGAGGAGGCCTTCGGTGATTAGCCTTACACGGTCGCTCGGCGCGCTTCTTATGGTTTTTGCGACTATTAGCTTTCCTTTTCCAATTGTCAATAATGTTTCCGAGCCAGGAAACTCACCCTGGAATAGTGTTGGAAAAGCGAGTCCGCTCGATGTTTTTACTTCTCCTCTACTGAAGTATGTCGGCATCTATGATTTGGGTTTGCTCCCTGATGGTTCTAAGGGCGTGCGGTTTGATTCGGCTGGTAAGGCGGGCTGGGACACGCTTGAGGTGTGCAGTTTGCGCCGGTTTTCTAATGGCAGTCATGCGCATCAGTTGTGTTTTGATCCGGTTACTGGCCGGGTTCAGACTCCAACCGGCGGCAGCACCACTGATGGTGGAGTTGAGTATCGTCCGGTGGATCTGTCACAGATAGTTGCTAAAGCGGTCGATGACGCAAACTTGGCAGGCATGCGAGTAAACATTCAACCCAACAAGGGTTGGGTTTTTGCCACGGTGCCAACAATTGTCTACATGACTGGGGAGAAGCCGACTAACTCGGTAAACGTCGATGGGTTTGACGTCACTGTAACTTGGAGCGTTCGAGAGCACCAGATCCAGTTCAACGAACCCGGCGGAGGTGCCTCTGAACTGGTTGTTTCCACCGATGGCGTGCCTTATCCGAACGAGTCAATCACCTGGACCTACCGCAACGAAGGCCGAACTCACGTGTCCGTGACAACCGTGTGGGACGCGAAAGTTAATGTAGCTGGTTCCAGTTTCGACATGCCGAAGCAGCGTGCCACCACGTCCACTAGTAGCGAGTTCGAGGTGCGCAAGCCCATCATCTCGCTGACAAAACCTAGCTATTAGCCGCCAGGAGCTCGAATGATAATCCGAGCGTCAGCAGGAGCCTAGATGACCTCGTTTGTCCTCTGTAGACGCGAACAGCGTGCAATCCTGGTCAAACACGGTGCAAGCGAAACTATGGCGTGGCGAGGGGGCCAGCTTCATCCTCAAAAATTAATCGACGTAAACCCAAGGCGAGCCGTCCTCTGTGCGGATGAATCGAGAGCGTTCTTCCTGTACGCCCGGGCCTTGCGGGGTGAGGTAGTGGGCGCGGAAGTGGACCATGCCCATGGAGTCAGGTTGTTGCCCCTTCACGGTTTTGATGATCTCGAGGCCTGTCCACGTGATGGCGTCGTCGAAGGTGAGGGAGCTCGGTCTGGTTTTCGCATGCCAGGTACGGAGCAGGAAGTCGCGGTCTTTACGTGCAAAAGCACAATACCGGGCGCGCATAAGGAGTTCGGCCGTGGGCGGGTTGCCTCCCCGATGGAACGGGCCACAGCACTGTTCGTAGGGTTTTGCGGAACCACAAGGGCACATGGTTTCTCTCTCTGCCGGTATTCAGACCTAAAGTGACTCTACCGAAATCTTTCCGACCTAGAGGCCTCTACCGCGTGGTGGCAGCCTGCTTATTATTCAGTCGAGCAGTATCTGCCCAATGGCTCGTCGCAGGGAATCGATTCAGACCCAAAGTGGCTAAAACAGGCATCTAAACTGGCAGTTTCCCTCACGATTGTGGCTGGAGCATCGGCCTCGCGCGCGATTCAGACAGGAACTGTCAAAAAATCGGCAGAAACAGGAGCTTTCCCTCACGGACGTGGTTGCGAGCTTCGTGCCCGGGCGTGGCGCGGCTATCAACGTAGCTTTCCCTCACGGACGTGGTTGCGAGCCATGTCAAGATGACAAGTTGAGGTGCCTTGTGTCGTAGGGTAGGTTCGGTCTCGCAACGGAGCGGTCGCTCAGGACGCATGCTAACAGGGGTGCGGATGTCGCTAAGGTGCTGTCGTTAGAGAAGAGCGAGCAGCCGGGAGGCAGGTCTAATTTGCCGGCTCCCTCTGGAGGCAGGGCCGTATAACGTCAGTTACCGCAAGGATTGCTGTCAGGTTTGATGCTGGCGCACCCTTCGCTTTGCGCGTCCTGGATCGCGCTGTCTGGATCCCAGCCGTTTGACGCAAGATACTGGATCTCCGTGTAGTTAGTGCACTGCTTCCCAACTACGATGATGTCGTTGCAAGAGGATTTTTGTTCCGCTTCTTCTCGGCGTTTCTTGGCTTCCTCTTCCTTCTTCATCTCCTCTTTTTTCTTGTCCAGCTCGTCGCTGTATTTGTCGATGGAGCCTTTGAGGGCAGTGGAGTAGTGTTCCGCGTTAGATTTTATTTCGCTTATTCGGTCGAGTGTCGCGTTGGCCGCGCGCAAATCGTCAAGACTTTTCAGCTCGCTGGGCACCTCGGGTATTTCGGGCGGCGAGTCGACCAGTCGTTGGGCACCCATCAGTAGATTTAGTGATCCTTCGACCTTCCCGTACCCTTCGGAGGTGTTTGCTTTCGCTAAGCTCGCTTTCGCGCTAGCTAGAGCCTCCGTAATCGCGGTTCGGTATTCGCCGTTCTTCTCACTGATAAGAGGCGCAGCGTAATTCAGTACGCCTTCGGTGAGTTTTTGGACCGATTCGGTGAGGATTTTTGTGTGCTCCTTGGCTTCGCGAGTAGCTCTAGTTATGGCCTTCGCGTCGGCAGCGGAGGAACAAGTCGCGATGGCTTTGGGGGCTTCGCTCAGTGCTTCTCGTGTGGCTTTGATGAGGGGAGTGGCTTCGTCGCTGGTGGAGTACCCAAAGGAGTTTTCGTCGTTGAAGAAGTTGAGTAACTCCCGCGCTTTCACGGCTTCTGTTTCGTACTGCTTTACAACGGCTGCGTGGTCTTCGGTGGCTTCGGCGCAACTGTTTTGCGATTTTGTCAGGTAGTGATATGCCATGAAGCCGAGGCCAAATACTAGCGCCGCGACGAGTAGCGCTGAAACTAAAATCTTTCCCGTTTTCATGGTCTTGGCTCCTGGCCGCCACCTTTCTGTGAGCGTTCTTAGCACAAGGATAAACAGTTTTTATCGGGAGCGGTACATCTTCAGATTCCTCGCGAGGTTGGTGTGCTGAAGAAAAAGCGCTGAGATTTCCTCTAATTCGTGCGTGGCGGACGGGGCGAAGTAGAGAAGATGAAAGGAGGCGTGGTTGGGCGCCGAGGGGAAGTAGCGGTGTGGTAGTTGTGCGTGAGGGGAAGGAGCAGTGCTGTGATGGTGCGTGAGGGAAAGTGGTCATCTGGGAGGGGTTTCTGCCGCTTTGGGTCTGAACGCTGGCCCAACCTGCCAGGTGTATGACCGTGCGTGAGGGGAAGTGCCTGTTTGGGCTATCAGTTTCGCCGCTTTGGGTCTGAATCGCGCTGGAGGAGGCAGCTACAACCTCGACCGTGAGGGGAACTGTCGTTTTAGGACCTGTTTTAGCCACTTTGGGTCTGAATCGTTGAAGGTGGCGGGATGAGCTTTGGCCTGGATGCTGTTTCATCGGCCGACGTGTTCACCCTCAATTTGGTGGCTATCGTCGTGCTGTTGCAGAGCAACAAAAAATCTCGCCACATTTCGATGTGGCGAGATTTGAGTGGTAGCGGGGGCAGGATTTGAACCTACGACCTCCGGGTTATGAGCCCGGCGAGCTACCGAACTGCTCCACCCCGCGTCGGTATTTCAACTTTATGAAACCGGTGGCTGGAATTCAAACGCTTAGCGGGTGCTGTTCGTCACCACTTGCTAATCGGAGCTCGGAAAAGAAGTTACCAACGAACAGAAATGCGCATTTGTGAGATCGCGAGGACCTCACAAATAAGCAAATGAAGCTCAAATTTCAGCCTACACGCGAGGGGGAGGAGGGCTGGCGTCGGGCACCTTCAACGAGAGGCTCGATTAACGGCGATTGTAGTAGTGCAAGTCCGGACCCGTTCCGGTGGGGCGCGAGGTGGATGAGCGCGGCCGCGATCGCAAGGCGCCCGCTGGTGAATGTGGGGCTCGGTAGCGAGCGAGAAAGTATATAGGGAGCTTGCCTGGCAACTGCATGCTGCCACGTTGCGCGCGAGGAAGTGGCCGGGAGTATGGTGAAGGCCATGGGAATGGCGTGGGCGCTTTTGGCGATTGTGGGCGCGACATTGGTGGCGTCGGGCGTTCAGAGCATTGCTGGCATGGGCTTTGGGCTGGTGGCAGTCCCGGTGTTTATTACCTTGTTTGGCCCCGCGGAAGGGGTGCTGTGGGGTAATGTTATTGGCTCGGTGACGGCAGGGACGTTGCTCCTCGAGAAGCGTAAGGACGTGGACTGGGCGATAGCGATTCGTTTCACCGTGGCGGCGGTGCCGGCGATTTTCGCGACGGTGCTACTAACCCGCAACTTGGATGCGTCCATGATGGACGTTGTGGTGGGGCTGATAATGCTGACTCTCGTTGCGTTCACCCTTTTTGCGCGGAATATGCCTCGGGCGCAGGGACGTCTCCCCATGTATTTCACCGGCGGAATGGGTGGATTCTTGTCGGCGTCGGTGGGGCAGGCGGGGCCGGTCCTTACGGCTTATGCGCGGGCGGCGCAGTGGCCGCAGCGCAGTTTCGCTGCGACGTTGCAGGTGTATTTCTTGGCGATGAACGCGGTGAATATTCCGCTGAAACTGGCAGTTGGGTATGGTCCGCGCGACGGTCGCCTGGCAGTTGCGACCCTCGTGGCGGGTCTTGTCGGGACGGGGCTTGGTACCGTCGCGGCGCGTAAAGTCTCGTCGCACATCACTAAGCAGCAGGCACGCAATTTTGCGATGATTGTCGCGTGCGTCGGGGCCACTTTGGTGTTTGCGCGCGGACTCGTTAGCGTCCTGGGCTAGGGGCCTGAACGGGTAGTTCCCGTCGCACAGCGCCTAACCGCAGTCGCCGGGGCGTTCTTGATGGCGAGGGATAGCTGCCTCCTCCTGAATGAAAATCTCGTTGAGCGAGGAACGCTCGCGGGGCGAAACCCCCTGGGGTATCGTGTGGTGGGTGAGGGAGGAAGGTGAACCATGGAGAACTCGACGGTAAAGGTGCTTTCGCAACCAATGCCGCAGGGGCTCGGCGCCGACTACGTTGGTGCGACCGGCGCGAGGAGGGCGGAGCGGCGCAGGCGCCTACTGATCGCGACGGCATGGGCGGTAGGGGTTTTGCTTTTCCTGGGACTGCCAACGGACCTGATCCCCAACCCGATTTTTGGGCGCGAAGTGCCTATTCGCTGGTGGGAGTACCCGGTTGTGGGTGCAACGACGGCACTCACGTTCGCGTGGTTTGCCGTGCAGGCTCCGCCGATGGAGTTCCAAAAGAACGGGCGCCTGCTGGGTGGAGTGATGATCACTTTGTTTGCGGTGGCGTGCCCGGTGTGTAACAAGATTATTTTGTTGTTGCTCGGCACGGCTGGAGCCCTCGGGTTCTGGGCCCCATTGCAGCCTTTCATTGCGATCTTCTCGCTGGCCGCGTTGACGCTTGCGCTCTACCTGCGTCTACGATCTGCTCGCCGTTGAGCCTCCTTGCCCGAATTTTCACGGCATTGCGTTTGCGGCGGCCTTGACGGGTAATAATTGAGGCTGGCGTTGTAAACGGAAAGCGGGGGTGTCCCATGACTATCGCGATGATCTGGGCGCAGGACAAGAATGGCGTCCTCGGCAATGGGAACGAAATGCTCTGGCATGTGCCGGAGGATTTCAAGCATTTCAAGGCGGCAACGCTCGGGCACCCGGTGATTATGGGGCGAGGATCCTGGGAGGCGCTTGGTGGAAAGCCTCTGCCGGGCCGCTTGAACGTGGTGATTACGGGGCAGAAGGATTACGTGGCCGAGGGGGCCAAGGTCGCTCATTCGCTCCAGCAGGCGGTCGCGGTGGCGCAAACTTCCGCGGAACTCGTATGGATCGTTGGGGGCGCGCGGGTTTACGCTGACGCGATGGGTATCGCTGACGAGCTTGTGGTGACGGACCTGGATCTTGAGGTTGCCGTTGCTCCCGATCTGGTTTACGCGCCGACTATTGATGCTGAATCTTGGTGGGCCGATCCGGCGCGGTCGGACGCGCAGTGGCGGCCGCGGTCTGGTGATGCGAGATGGAAAGTGACGACGTATCTGCGACGTCGGTGATTTAGTGGGCCGCCGTTCGGGGTTGCTTGCCTCTGTGTAGTGGCGCGTCCGGCGGCGTCACTTACGTGGGCGGCGCGATATCGATTGAGACCCAAAGTGTCGGTTTGGTTGGCAAAATGGTCGTTTCCCCTCACGAATGCGGCTTGAGGTGGATACTTCTGTAACGATTCAGACCCAAAGCGCCGATTTGGGAACTGTTTTTGCCGCTTGCCCTCACGCTCGTGTTCAAGGCTGCGAGCCCACTCGCATCCGTGAGGGAATCTGCCTCTCTACGAGGGCTTCGCTGCCAGTTTGGGTCTGAAGCCGTGTATATGCCGGACGTGTGAAAGGGTGCGGGAGGGGAACTGCCTGTTTTGGGTGGAACTGCCTGTTTTGGGTGTAGGTTTCGCTTGTTTGGGTCTGAATGCTGTCTGAAGGGGTGTGCTGTCTGAAGGTGCGTGAGGGGAAGCGCCCGGTTTGGGATTGTTTCTTGTCAGTTCAGGTCTGAATACCGGTTGAGGAGGCCCCTGGCTGCAGTGACTGTGAGGGGAACTGCTGGATTTGGGTGCAAAAAGGGCAGTATGGGTCTCGCAACCGATAAAGCGGCACGTTAGGTCTGAATCGTTGTGGGCGAGGGCGCCTGAGTGCAGGCCATCGCAGCGGAAACAGGTATGGGTTCGAGTCGGGCCTGCGGCTCTAGGAGCGCCCGGGAATCGAGTGTCTTAAAGGTCGGGTATTTCCGCGGCTGCCTCGGCGGCGGCTGGGTCGAAGCTGAAGAGTGTGGGCTGCGGGTCGGCGAGGGCAACGCTGATGGTGCGCTTGAATCGCTCGTTCATCTCAGGCAACGCATCGATGGGGAACCAGCGCACTTCGGAATTCTCACCGTCAATTGGTCTTGGTGTGCCGCTGATGTAGCGCATGTGCAAAGAGATGTCGAGGTAGGAGCTCACATCCCCATTCAGGTAAGTGGTCGGCCCAACTGTGCCAATCGAGAGGACGCGGGTTGGCTCGCACATGATGCCGGCCTCTTCGATGGCCTCACGGATGGCGGCGTTGGCGGGCTCCTCGTTGGGGTCGATGATACCTGTGACGGGAGTCCAGTGGCCGTTGTCTGAGCGCTTCACCAGTAGCACTTCGGTGCCCTCATCGTTCGTGATAACCGCGGTGATGCCGGACAGCCATAGCGGTGCATGTCCAACGTGCTCGCGCAAGTCTGCAACAAATTTTGGTATAGCCATGCATTCAGTCTATGCCTTGGATATGCGAGGACGGGTTGGCAGTTCTCCTCGCGGACGAAGTTGCGCCAGCTCGCAGTCGCATCCTCGCCTCGGAATCTTCCGGCTCGTCGAGGCTCTTCGGAAGCCTGCAACGCTTGAGGCGGTGTGTTGTTGGTGATGTTCGCGGCTTTTCGCGAGCGCGGTTTTGGGGCCGCACGCCGGCTTCGTATGCTGAATGTATGACTGATGTTAAGCGTATGTTGCGGGCGATTGTTGCGATTGTTTTCTTCACTTACATTGGTCAGTTTTTATTGAATGCGGCGATTGCTCCATTGTCGAGGGCGCTCGGTCTCGCGGAGTGGCATATGGGTGCTGCGCTCTCGTTGGCCGCGATTATGGTGACTTTGTTGAGCCAGCCGTGGGGGAGGGCTTCGCTTTCGTGGGGGCGCCGGCCGGTGCTTTTGTCGGCGCTGGTTTTGGCTCTTTGCGCGGGGTTGTTGTTCTCTTTGACGGTTTGGCTCCGCACAGCGGCGCTGATCCCGGCGGGTTTGGCGGCATCGGGAATTATTTTGGCGAGGGGTGGTTTCTTCGGTGCGGCGGTGGCGGCTGTCCCTCCAACTGGGCAGGCGTTAATCGCGGAGATCACCCCCGACGAGGCCTCTCGCGTGCGCGGAATGGCGGCATTCGGGTCGGCTTTTAACGTGGCCGCGATGGTGGGTGCGCTCCTGTCGGGCCTACTGGCCGCATGGTGGTTGATGGCGCCGGTGTACGCAACGCCGGTGAGTGTGGGTATTGCCCTTGTTATCGCGCTTGTCACGCTACCGAAGTCGACAAAGCGCGAGGGAAGGGTGAAGCCTCCAAAAATGTCCGCATTAGACCGGCGTGTGCGGCCGTATTTAGCAGCGGGTTTTGGTCTCTTCTTCGCGATGGGGATCGTGCAGATTTGCATCGGGTTTGTGGTGCAGGACCGTTTTGGTATTGCTCCGGAGAGAGCGGTGCTTCCCACGGGACTTGCGATGCTTGGTCAGGCGGCTGGTGCGATTTTCTCGCAGCTGGTTTTGGTGCCTCGGTTGGTGTGGCCGCCGCGCAGGTTGCTGCGCGTGGGTTTGATGGTGGTTGTCTTGGCCGTGGCTGGAATTGCGCTGTCGTCTTTGCTGTGGGTCACGATATTGTGCGTTGCGCTCATTGGCATTGGGTCTGGGCTTGCGGGGCCGGGCTATAACGCGGGAGCGTCGCTGAAGGTTGGTCCGGATGAGCAGGGATCTGTTGCCGGTCTTCTGTCCGCTACGGGTGGTTTGACCTGGGTTTTTGCGCCGATTACGGGCACGGCTTTGTACGGTGTGTCGCCGCTGGCGGCGTTGTTGTTGGCAGTTGGGGCGGTTTCGGCTTCGGCGGGGGTGGCGTGGTTGCACCCGGAGTTCAGGTCAAATCGTTGGGGTGAGCGTCTGCGTTCTCGATTCAAGAGGAGGAAGCGGGTAGGCCGCGACTAGGCGCGCAGCTGGTCCGTTCCTCCCTCGTTTAGAAGCGCTGTTTCGAGGTGCTGCCCGGTTTTGTAGGTGAACGCCAGCGTGCCCACTTTGCGTCCGTGAGGGGAACTGCCTGTTTTGGGTGTCGGTTTTGCCAGCTTGGGTCTGAATGCTGTGGCGTGTAGCTACACATGACGGTATTCAGAGGGGAAGTGGTGAATCTGAGGGTGCTTTTCGCCTGTTTAGGTCTGAATGCCGTTTGGGGGGCGCCTCTGGGGGGTGCAGGTCCGCCAACACATCTGCTTGATAAGAGTAATGAGAAGCGTTATCATGTAAACCATGCTTAAACGACACCTCACCTCCGCCCTCGTTGCCTCGGTGTTCGCCGCCGCGGCAGTCTTCGCCGGCGTTCCAGATGCCCAAGCAGCCCAGCCTCGTGTAGTGCAGCCGGGCGCGCAGCCCCAAGTTGCGCAGGTTCAGCCCGGCCAACCTGAGGCTGCGCAACTCCCGGGCGCAAACGCCGCGACACAACCGCGCGCGGCGCAAGCTGGGTCCCGTATGCAAATCAAGCATGTGCAACCCGCCTCCTCGGATATGGAATCGCGCGTGGTGCTAGACCGTGGGCATGTGGACGCGTTCGCGGTGGATTTCGATGGTGAGGAAGTTTCGCTCGCGGTGAAGGAGGACGTGACAGGGTCGCATGTGCGCCACGCGTCGGAGGAGGTGCTACTTCACGTGAAACAAGAAGCCTTCACGGATGTCACGGCCAAGATCGCGGGCATTGAGCGCTCCGGCTACGCGCTGCCACAAACCCAGTCGCAGAGCCTGTTGTGGCCGGGATGGGATTCGATGTCGGTAGCGGATAGGGTGCCAGGCGCCGCGGTGACGATCACGATTGATAAGCTCACCGGCCCGGGTGAGGTGTTCTTGTGGCAAGACACTTTCTCTGGCAAGCCGCAGGCTGTCACGGCCGGGGGACCGCGTTTGCGTGCGGGCGCGGTGATCTCTCAGGAGACGCCCGCTCATGTGCACGCGAATTGGCTGTTCACGAAGCCGGGCGCATACCAGATGACCGCGCGCGCCTCGATAACTGCTGAGGGGCGTACCGTCACATCGAAGTCGGCGACGCTCACCTGGATCGTCGGAGACCTTAAAGCTGGCATTTCCAGCCTGAATACCGAATCGCCCGATACCTCGAGCGCACCTGGTGCCGAGGTGTCCAACGGATCTAGCGGTTCCGAGGAACAGCAGGAGCCCGGAAAGTCAGGGGGAAACCACCGCGAGGGCGGCTCGCATGAGAGTGGCACCCAGCAGGGCGGCAAACCCGGGAAAGAGGGCGAAGCTGGGCCCGCAAAAACCACGGATGAGCAACCGCGGGGAGGCATGCCAGCGGCGCCATCCACAGCCGGTAGCCAAGCGAATCCGACGCAGCCGGCGCCTGCAGCAGAACAGTGCATCCCCACAGAGGTGACGGTTCCAGCGGCAGGCTCGGCCTCGGGAAGTCACACGATCCCGGCTAACACCCACGTGCACCCAAACTGGGTGTTCGCGAAGGAGGGTACCTACCGGGTTTCGCTCACGCAGACGGCAACCATGAAATCGGGAAAGAAGCTCAGTGCTACGGGCACCCTCACCTTCAATATTGGGGGTAGTGGAAATGCGACGTCAGGTCACTTTGATGTTGGATCGGTAGTCGAGTCGGGCCAACTCAAGATGCTGGTGAAGGATGACCGTTCGCAGCCGGCAACTTGGAGGAACCCGACCGAACTCGTATTTGGACTGTCCGATGCGGCTAAGGTCGCGGCGCCGGCGGGTATTGAGTTTGTGGCACCTCAAGGTGCACCCGTTTGGATTATTAGTTCCACGCAAATGCAGGGCGTGCCGTGGGTGGGCGCAAACACGCAGCATCCGTCGCTATCGCAAGCTACTACCGGCCCGGTTACTTGGACAGTGAATAGTGTGCAGGGGCCCGGAGCGATGGCAGTTTTTGAGTCCGGATCGTTCGGCCAGATTGTTGGTAAACGCTGGTTTGGTGCGTCCGGTAACGGCACCGCAAAGGTGTTCGTGGGGAAAACCGCTTCGGGAGCAGACTGCGAACTAAGCCCTGAACAGATAGCTGAAATCGAGGCTGCGGGCGGTGTTGTAGGAGGTCGTCTCGCTACGACGGGCTCTGAACCAATCCTGCTCTGGCTTGGCGCGGCTTTCAGCATGATTGTTGCGGGTGCTCTTCTCATAAGGGTCGCGAGGCCGTCCTCGCCTTCAGTTTCGTGAGTAGTAAGCCACTAGTTGTAGCAACGGTTGCGGCGCTTCTACTTGGAGGATGCGCGCCTGCGAATGCGTCGAAGGATGACCGGATTGAGGTGGTTGCATCGACGCCTATCATCGCGGACCTGGTGCGCAACGTGGCTGGGCAGGACGCGTCGGTCACCAGCCTCGTGCCGACTGGAGCGGACCCTCATTCCTACGAGCCGCCGCTACGTGCAGTGCGTGACGTGGCATGGGCGGACCTTGCGTTTGAGAACGGGCTTCTGCTGGAATCTGGGGCTATCCGTCACACGATGAGGGCAAACTTGCGCGAGGGCGTGCCTTTGATCAGTTTGGGAGATAAGGCTCCCGCGTACGGAGGGCGCCACATTCGCCTGGTGGAGGATTTTGCTCTGTCTACGGTGTGGCTCGGGTTCAGATCAGACCGGCTACCGGGTCCTTGGCAGATCCGTGCCACCTCGATGGAGGGCCCGGGCAGGCTGGCGGCTTTTACCACCGGAACGTTTGGCGAGGGGCGCCCGTACATCACGTCGGCTGACGGATTTGGCTCGGCTGATGCTGTGGCATTGCCTCCTGACGCGCACACCCACATGTCGTGGGCATTTAGCGAGGCTGGAACTTACACTCTGAACCTCGTGCAAGAGCCTCACTCGGGAAATCAGGAGTCTCTTGCGGGGCAGCAGGGTGCTTCGAAGGGCAAGGGGGTGCCGGACCCAAATGGCTCCGAGACCCAAACTGACGAGTATGAGCCGCGCTCTGTCTCCCAGACCCCAAGTACCAATAGCTCAAATGCCACCTCCGAGACCCAAACTGCCGAAGAACAGCAGGCTGCCACTTCGAAGGCCCCAAGTGCCGCGCCGAAAGACGAGGTCGCGATCCGTTTCGCAGTAGGCGTAGAGCCTGACACTGGCCTCGTGCATTTGGACGCGGGACACGTGGATATTACGGCGACGCCTCAGGGAATCCGCCTGCTCGCGGACGAGGACGGCAAGTCTGTTTATTACGACCCGCAGGATGTGCAGATCGTGGTGCCAAACCGGACGCTAGCCAAAGTGCCGCAAGGAAACTGGGCGTTTTTGGGAAAGCCAGGCGAGGACACGTGGATTTTGGCGCAGGCGGTTCTAGGTGAGCACATTCACGGCGAGATCGATCCGCACCTGTGGCATGACGTGAACAACGCGATCGCGTACGTGGATGTCATTGCCGAGGAACTTGCAAAGGCTGACCCGGAGCACGCACAGGCCTATGCGACTCGCGCAAAAAAGTTCAAGGCGGAGCTTCGTCAGCTTGACCAGTGGACCGCCGCGGTGCTGGCTTCCATCCCCGCGCAAAACCGCAAGCTCGTTACCGCGCATGACGCCTTCGGGTATTTGGCCTCACGGTACGGCCTCGAAGTTGCCGGCTTCGTTGCCCCAAACCCATCGATAGAGCCCAGTTCGCGCGACATGGCGATTCTGTCCCGCCAGCTTAGAGACTTGCACGTGCCGGCGGTTTTTGAGAATCCTGCGTCGGCGGCGCATCAGGCGGAGCTGCAAAGCGCGGCCGAAAGCGCTGGAGTGCGTCTGTGCTCTATCTACGCGGACAGCTTGACACAGCAAACACCAACGTACGTAAGCCTCGTCGAAGCGAACGTTACCTCTTTGAAGTCTTGTCTGGATCCCACGTCACAGGGGGCGTGGCCGCGCGCCTCACAACCAGTTTTGAAAGGAATCTGATGAAAACTGCAATCTCAAGTCTTGTTGGGGTTACCTTGCTAGCGGCGTCCGCGATGCCCTCCCTTCCCGAACTAGCTCCCTCGTTGTGGAATACAACCGTCTTCGCATCTTCCGCGCCCGTGGCGGGGGCTGGCCTGCCCGTGATGCCGGCCGATTCAGATGTTGACCCGGCGCTTACGCAGACTGTGACAGGCAACGAGAAGGTTGCCCCAAAGGGCGAGCGGGTTGAGATTTCGGCCGGACACGTGGACATGGGGGCGACGCTCTCGGATTCGTTTGAGCTGATGGCGCGCGACGATACGACCCCGGAGCCAGTTTGGCGCCACCTCGACGACGTTGTTTTTGTGATTGGCGAGGAGGGAAAGCTGACGGTTCCCGATGACCCCGCGTATGCGTTTACTAAAGCCGAGGGGCAGGCTTGGGTGATCCCGCAACACGAGATTGAGGGAGTGCCGTGGCTTGGCTGGAATACGCAGCATCCGCAGTTGGTTGAGAAGGCTCCGGGCGGTGTGGACCTGATTTTCGAGGGACACGAGGGGCCGGGTGTCCTAACCACTTTCGTTGAAGCCGGGAACTTCTCCGGTCCGCAGGTGATTTGGGATTCCACTAAGGAGCAAGGTCAGCTGATCCACGTTGAGCCGTCCACGCACACGCATGTCTCGTGGGTTTTCACGCAGCCGGGTGAACACCTGGTTCGCGTAACTGCGCAGGCCACTATTGATGGCGAGCTCGTCTCGAACACTCAGACGTTGCGTTTCGCTGTTGGTCCAGATGCCAGCGTGGAGGCTGCACATGAGCTTGCTTGGTCGTCGCACAATCCTGCAGGCGTTGCTAATCCTAAGAACGAAGGCGAGGCCGGCGATAGCGCGGCAGCCAGTAGTGCGCAGCAGTCGGGCAACGGCTTGGCGCTTTCGGTCGGAATCGGTGTAGCTATTGCCGTGCTGATCATCGCGGTGGCAGCTGTAGTTATGGGGCGCATGAGCCGTAGCCGTAAGAAGGAGGCCCTGTCTTGACGCCTCTTGAGCCTGTAGCAACGAGAGTCAGGCCGGTGGTACTTTCCGTCTCGGACGTCAATGTCAGTTTCGGCAATCAGCAAGTGCTGCAAGACGTCTCATTCAGCATCAACCGCGGAGAACTTGTTGGGCTACTTGGGCCCAACGGGGCTGGTAAGACCACTTTGATCCGCACTATTCTTGGCCTTCTTCGTCCAGACAGCGGCACTATCGCCACGGCCGGGCCCCACACCCTTGTTGTCGAACCCTCTAAGCCCGCGTCAAAAACCTCTGCGTTTGCCGAAGTCTCATTCAAGAGGGGAGGCCGCGCAATCGGCTATGTTCCGCAGAAGCAGGAGGCGAGGTGGGAGTATCCAATCACGGTTGAAGAAGTTGTAGTTTCGTCACTCAAACCTCGATTATTGGCCGGAGCAAAGCACTGGCGCGCAGCTTACGAGGCCCTGGATGCGGTGGGTATGAAGGAGTTTCGCTCCCGTCCGATTTCGGCACTTTCTGGTGGGCAGCGCCAGCGTGTCCTCATTGCGAGGGCTTTGGCTCCGAAACCGTCAATTCTGCTCTTGGATGAGCCGTTCACCGGCCTCGATGAGCCTAACCAAGAGGCGCTTGCGAAGATGGCGATGGAACTTACTAACAAGGGAATCTCAATTCTCATGTCTACTCACGACCTCGTGCAGGCTGCGGGAATGTGTGACCGTTTCATCCTGTTGAACCGCACGGTGCGTGCAACAGGCCCGTTGCAAAACGTAGCTGCGCCTGAACTTTGGGCATCCACCTACGAGGTGTCCGAGAACGCGGCGCTGGTGCGCGCCGTCCAATCGCTAACTGAGGTGGAGGTCGGAGCGTGAACCCGATTGAGTTTCTTGCCGACCTGGCCAACCCGCAACTTGCATTCTTGAGCCGCGCTCTCCTCATGGCGATTCTGTCGGCTGTACTGTGTGGAATTGTGGGCTCCCATATTGTGGTGCGTGGCCTGTCTTTCGTGGGTGACGCCCTCTCGCACGCGGTGTTCCCAGGCATTGCAGTTGCTTTCGCAACGGGCACGTCCACACTCCTTGGTGGCGCTATCGCCGGCGTGATCGTTGCGCTACTCATCGCCTTGTTTTCACGCCGAAAAACGGTGGGCGAAGACTCGATCATCGGCATCCTATTTGCTGCGGCATTTTCTGTCGGACTTGTGATTGTCTCCAGAATGCCCACGTACACCGGTTCGCTCGAGTCTCTCCTTTTCGGGTCTTTAACTGGAGTGACTGGGGCAGACCTCCTCACCGTCGCTATTAGCGGAGCCCTGGTCCTCACCGTCCTAGCGATCTTCCACCGCGGCATCGTGGCGGTTAGTTTCGACCGAGAATACGCACAAACACTCGGTTACCGCGCCGGTCTTATCGACGTTGTCCTCTACGTCGCCACAGCACTGGCCGTGGTAGTTTCCGTCTCAACTGTGGGTAACATCCTCGTTCTTGCGCTTCTTGTAGGTCCGCCAGCAACAGCTCGCCTCCTGACCCGCCGAATCAGTGCAATGATGGCGCTTTCAGCCATGCTCGGCACCCTTGCCGCGCTAGTTGGCCTGTGGGTGTCGTGGTCATGGTCGGTGCCAACCGGTGCGGCCCTGGTCTTAGCGATCACGGCAGAGTTCATCCTCGTGTGGATCTTCCAATCACTCCATGCAGTCCGAACCAGCCTCAAAACCATCCAAAAACGACTCACCAAATCAATCAATGCGAAGAAGAAATCCGAGGCCGTAGCTCGCTAGCAGGCCGCCGATCTTCTCCTTAGCAAAAACAACTGTAGAGATTCACCAAATGTATTTAGCAGCCTGTCCTAAGAGCCAAAACGACCTGGCAACCCGCCGAGGTTTAGAAAGGAAATCGAATATGCGACGACTCGTTAGCGCCGCGATTGCCGGCCTCGTCCTCGCGGCTGGAATAACTCAACCTGCAATGGCCGGGCCCGATACGGGCAAGACGATCATGTACAACGCGCACGTCGATTCGCCTAAGGTCTACTGGCAGGGCAACAACTTCACCCTGAATTCGGATGCGGGAGGCCAGTCCACCCCGATAGAGAATACGGTCAATTGGCTTGGTCGAGGCTACTCGATTACCGGTTCACAGCTCTACTCGATGGACGCTCCTGAAAACGGCGACCTGTCTTTTATCGGGGCCGAGCCAGGCGACATGCTCTATGCGGCCCCAGCGGTGAATGGTCGTAACAACGGGCCGATCTGGGCGGGGTTCGGCGCGGACACGAACATTCCGATCGAGAAGTTTCGTGACAACAAGTTTGACCTAGAAATTGTGGGCTTTAACGGGCCTGGTCGGATGGAAATGCTGACGTACTACGAGGGCTATCCTATTCGCCGCTTTCTGTCCTCCCATGACCCGCACCTGCGTCAAACGTGGGTAGATCCAGGAAACCACACGCACAATCAGACTCTATTTACCAAACCGGGGCGTTACGAGGTTGTATTCCGGGCAACAGCTCGCGACCACCAAAACCGCGTGGTTGCTTCGGCTCCGCAAACGCTGGTGTGGCAGGTTGGTGGCCCCAATCCTGAGTCCGAGACCCTAACTGACGTCGTTGCCGCATACAACGCCTCGCCCGAAACGGGCACTGGCGAGTTCGCCCCAAAGTTCACCGTGGAGCCCAACCAGGATGTGAAAGCCGACGGGGACGAACGCCTCACATCGCTCACCTTCAGCACTGGCAACGCGGCCGATACCGGAACAGTTGTTTTCTACACTGACGGTTTTTACCTAGGTGAGGTGCCGCTCCAAGCCGGGGTTGCCCGTTGGAATGAGCTTCTCGGCTCGCAAGACCTCTCGCTACAGGCCGTATTCGTGCCGGCTAAGGGGGCACCCTCGCCTCGTTGGATTACGGCGCCGGTCGAGATTTCGCGCTCTATCCGTAGCGGTTCCACCACAGAACTTGGCGAGTTCCCGCAGCAGATCGTGCGCGATCCCGCTCCCGCATTTTCAACGGCCGAATACGTGCCGTCCTCGCCCGTGGTGAACTTTGAGTTCAGCGCAAGTGAGGATAGCGCTGAGCTTTCAGTGCTTCCAGAAGACAAGAACCTCTGGTTCAAAGTTGTAGGCGGCGCCTACGAGCCGGGAAGCGCCTACCCGACTTGCGACATTGAGTTTGTGTCCACGCCTACGCACCGAAAGTGGAGTTCCGGAGACTGGTGGGATTGCGTTGGAGACAACATGGAGGTGCGGCTTAATCTGATCACTCCAACAACTGTTTCCCTCTCGGGCGGTAAGGCGGTATTCCCCTTGAATGAGACGCGACCGAAGCCGATAAAACTAGGGGAAACCCCGGGAGATTCACAGGAATCAGATCAGCCGGCACCGCCACCTTCAGATCCGACAGAAACTCCCGATCCTTCGAAGCCTTCCGATCAGCCTGATCCGAGTGAACCTACGGATCCCAATCCTCCCGTTGAGAATCCAGATAACCCCGGAGAGAATAGCTCGGGCAGCCTCGTAAATGATGCCGTCACTATTTCGCGCGGTCACGTGGATATAGGCCCGGCAGTTGTTGACGACAAGGTGAGTGTGGTGGTCAACGATGATTCGCGCGAGCACGCAAGAACTTCGGTCGCGCGTACCCCTGACTCCGTTACGCTCCAGCTTTTGAAGAATTCAAAAGTCAAGCGCTCACCGAAGGCATTCAGCGACCCGGTGTTTGACTTCATGGGGCCGCAGGGAACGGAGCTCTTTGTTTCTCCGATGCAGCAAAAGAATGGGATTGTGTGGCCGGGCTTCTCTTCTGAACACATTGACCGGGCGTCATTTCCAAACGGCGTCAAGTTCGAGATAGCTCAAAAAACAGCACCAGCTGGTGGCTCGTGGTGGCTGTTCACGCACGACTCTTTCAACGGCCTTGACCTGATCGCTTCCACGCAGAAGCCTGGCCAGATCGATGCGCCCGAACCTCTTCACAAGCACGTTTACTGGGCCTTCACCAAGCCAGGAATGTACGTGTTGACTGTTTCAGTGTCGGGGACTGATGCAGATGGCAACGAATTCCGCTCTTCGGCTGACATTCGCTTCAAAGTAGGCGACGAGGACGAAGCGGGTTCCCCAGGAAGCGAAGGAAACCCCGATGCGCCTGCGGTACCTGGCGATAGCGGCGCGGGAGAGGGTAGCACCCAGCCGGGTGGCGCGGGCGAGGCTCCGGGCGGAACTCCAGGGAGCTCAAAGCCTCATGGTGCCATCGAGCCGGCTCGCCCAGGCAGTGAAGGAACAGCCTCAAACGGTGTGCTTCCTCCGCACAATCCTGCGCAGGGCGGTGCAAACGGCTTTGGGTCTGGCTCATATTCGTCTGCGACAGTATCTCGAGGTGGGGGAGCTGCCGTAGCTTCCTCGGGCCTGCAGGCGCTTTCGAGTTTGCCTGCGGCTGAGGGGCTCCAGTCAGATGCCGCCTCTAACGCTGAAACGACAGAAACTGCTGAAACCGCGGGTTCAGCATCGCCGCTGGATTCTGATGCGAGTGACGGATTGGCACAACCCATGTTCGGAGCATCGCCGATTTCTACCGGTGACCAGGGTAGTCAGATCAGTATTCCTCTGATCATCATTGTGGCCTCCTCGATCGTAGCGCTGGCTGCAGCTGTCGTTTTGCTGAGGAGGAAGTTCGCAAAAGCCTAACCCGGGGCCATCGAGGCCTGTCGTCGGCTTAAACGGCGACAGGCGCTTTGATGGTGGGGTGGTGCTGGTAGTTCTCCACGGTGATGTCGTCGAAGGTGTAGCTAAAGAGGTCTTTGGCTTTGTGCAGCGCGAGGGTCGGGAAAGGATATGCCTCTCGCTCAAGCTGGGTGCGCACTTGCTCAAAGTGATTGGTGTAAATATGGCAGTCGCCGCCCGTCCAAATGAGCTCGCCAACTTCCAGGTCGGCCTGCTGTGCGATCATGTGCGTAAGGAGCGCGTATGAGGCGATGTTGAAGGGAACACCGAGGAAAAGGTCGGCGGATCGCTGGTAAATCTGGAGCGACAGTTTGCCATCTGCCACGTAAAGCTGGAAGAAAGCGTGGCATGGTGCAAGCGCCATTTTGTCCAGTTCTGCCACATTCCACGCGGATACGATCATGCGCCGCGAATCAGGGTCGTTCTTAAGCGTTTCGAGCACGCCAGCCAACTGGTCGATGTGCTCTCCGTTTGGTGTGGGCCAGCATCGCCATTGGACGCCGTATACCGGTCCAAGCTCGCCATCCTCGTCAGCCCATTCATTCCAAATGCGGATTCCATTTTCTTGTAGCCAGCGCACGTTCGAATCGCCCTGTAAGAACCACAGCAGTTCCCCAACTACCGATTTTAGGTGCACGCGTTTGGTGGTGATTAGGGGGAACCCCTCTTGCAGATTGAAACGCAGTTGCCGGCCAAATACCGACACTGTGCCAGTTCCGGTCCGATCGCCTTTGGGCGTGCCGTTACTCATGACATCTCGGAGTAGGTCTTCATACTGCGTGTTCATTGGTCCTCAATATTTCGATTTTGGAGGCGGTCGCGGTGGCTGACTTTCTCAGATTATCCACATTTGCGGGGATGATCTAAAAAATCGCTAGCTCGTCCACTGCTTGAACGCGGGCGCTTGGCGGGTCCTCACCACCCGGAGGTAAACATCAACGTGCCTAGGGCGGCCGCAGGCTTTTACTGCTTCATGTCAATCTCTTGTGGGTTCGCTTCGACATCGATGGTGACGGGGTAGCTGAAGGTTGCGGGAGGAGTACCCAGCGCATTGATGGCCCCGTCAATGACGTTGCCCGCCATGGATCGGCCAATCACCCAGCCGAGGCCCGCGCCTATCCCGTATGGCATGAGCCTTCCTAGCATCGCGGTCGTACCTTTGCGTGCGGCTCGTTTAGCGGCCATCTTCGCCAGTTTTCGATTGACTTGATTAATGGTTTGGCGCTGCACGTCGCTCGCGTAACCCTTGAGTGCGGTAAGCGTGGTGAAGCCAAACTGCGAGGTTGCGATTTGTTCACCTTGTTCGCCCATCAGTGCGGTCAAGACCAGGAGCCGGCGTTTGTCTTTGTCTTCCAAGGGAATGCCGTGAATGTGAGCGAGGGTGAGCACGTAGTAACCAGCTTCGGATACGAAACCGGTTAGTTGTGCGGAAGAAAGGCCAAGCGCGGCTGCGGTTCCAAGGCCTGGCACAGCCGCAGCCGCGCCCGCAGCTCCGGACGTAGAGGCTGCGAGTTTGCGGAACTGTTTGGTAACTATCTCCTGGATCTCTGCGGGTGTAGCTCCAGGATGTTTGGCGCGGAGCTGATTGACTTTGTTCTCAATCCGTGAGGTGGGCACGTCGATCATTGCGTCGATAACATCCTGGATGGAATTGGCTCCCCGCAGGTCTTTAACAAATCGCCGCGTGGTTGCAAGCCCGTCGGCCACGGCTCGAGTGCCGTTCTTTGCTTTCTTGACAATGCCCATGACGTTCCTCCTCGGTAGAACATCTCTCGTGTAGTTGGTGTTACTCGGCGCTCTCGCAGGTGATTACGGCGCTGTTTTCCGCTCCGTGCCGTAGCGTATTGCCGATGGTGCAACGCTTCTCAATGGCTCGGTGTACGCGGCTTTCCAGCTGCTCGCGCTCCTCATCGCTAAGTCCGCTCATGTCGGTCACGATCTCTACAACGAGCTTAGTGAAGCGGTTCTCCTCCTCATCGTAGTCGCTCTCAACCCCCACGGTGGCCTGGTAGTCGTCGCCGAGGGCGGCGGCGAATCGAGAGTCTGAACTCGTCGCATTACACCCAGCGAGGGCAAGGCGAAGCAAATCCCCAGGGGTGAATTCGTCCTCGCCATGTCCGATTGGCACGGTGAGGCCGCGCGAGTTCTTACCCAGGTACGAGCCTTTCCCAACCCGCTCTAGCCAGAGGTATTTTTCTTGATCACTCATGGTCATCCTCTTCTCATATGAATAAAAGTGTGGTTACAGTAACTGGTTGGTGCCGCGGGTCTTACCGGACTCACAACAACAGTGGTAGGCGTGCGGCGCGCATGCCGATCACACCAAGTATTGGCTGGCAATCTCTTGCTCGTGCTCGGCGATTTTAGAAACCTCCGCAACCGCCTTCTGCTCAAGCTTGCGTCCGATGATCGGCACGTTAACCTTCAGTTTTCCGTTGACATCACGCCTCACGGCCTCGTCTTCTTCAATGAAAGCACAGGTGGCGGACATTGAAACCGGCAGGCTGTCGGCATGCACTTGGATAACGCCCGTGTTGTCGGTTGTATTCCAAGTTTCGGTTATTGTGATTTCAATCCCTGAGGAGGGGATGAATCGTTGCGCAACCGGCGGCAGGTCGATGACGGCCGCATCAATGCGGGCCTTGGTGGTGACCCGGATTTCACTGATAAGCGCCTCGACGTGCACGGATTCCACTGAGGCTGGTGAGCCAGCGGCACGGGCCTTGAAGAATTCCTCGCTTTGGAAAAGTCGCTGCACGGCGGCGAGGTTGGCCGGGTAACAAACGGATGTATGAAAGTCCATGGCGTTCCTCCAAGGGTAGATTCGAACGCGATCTATATCCATTATCGTGGGGGTGGCTGCGTTTCGCATGGGATGGATGAGTGGGAGGCCGCGTGAAGGTGCATTGGACCTCATTGTTTTAAAGTATGACTATGCATACGTTGACTGATCTTGCGCAGGCCGCTGCCCGTTCTAATCTCCACCATGAGGATTTGGATTGGCTTCACCTTATTCTTGCTGATTGGCAGGTGGTTTCGGACCTGGCTGGCGCAGATCTGGTGATGTGGGTGCGCACGCACGATGGACGTTTCCTTGCGATTGCCCATGCGCGCCCGGCCACAGCTTCAACGATCCACATGGATGACGTGGTTGACATGTATATCCAGCCGTCCAGGCAGACGCTCCTGGAAGAAGCGATGGAGACCCGCCAGATTGCATCGCCTCCTGGTGCGCGTTGGATGGGGACATATTCGATGAGTGAAGTTGCGATCCCGGTGGTCCGTAGTGGGCGGGCGGTTGCAGTGATAACGCGAGAAACCAACCTGTCCTCACCCGGTTTTTTGGGAGGAGCGGAGACCTGGACGCCTCACGCCGCAGACATCTTGTGCAAGATGATTACGCGCGGCGAGTATCCGTATGACGCCACGCCAGTTTCGGTAACTCACGGCCAGCCGCGCGTAATGGATGGTGCGCTTCTTTTGGACTCCGAGGGCGTAGTACAAAAGGTAACGCCAAACGCGGTGTCTTGTTTGCGCAGGCTTGGTATTCGGCACAACCCTGTTGGTCGTTTGCTGATCGAAGATGTGACGGACGTGTTGAAGCAGGATCAGACTATTGAGGAGACGCTTGCGGTTGTTGTGACGGGGAAAGCGGCGTGGAGGGCAGAGGTGGAGTCTTCGCGCGCCACGGTCACAATGCGCGCGTTGCCGCTACTGGAAGGCGATAAGCGTGTGGGCGCGGTTTTGTTAACGCGTGACGTGTCGGAGATGAGACGACGCGAGCTTGAACTGATGACAAAAGATGCCACGATTCGCGAGATTCATCACCGCGTCAAAAACAACCTGCAGACGGTTTCTGCGCTGATCAGATTGCAGGCACGACGTTCTGATAGCGAGGAGGTGCGCGCGGCTCTTTCAGAGGCGGAACGGCGTGTGACCACCATCGCTACGGTTCACGCAGCGCTTTCGCAAAATGTTGACGAGACCGTTGATTTTGATGAGGTTGCTAAGAAGGTTCTGCACCTGGCGGTTGTACTGGCTAAGACTAACCAGCAGGTGAGTGTTGATGTGCGAGGTCACTTCGGCAAGGTGAATGCGGATGCGGCACAAGCCTTGGCAACGGTATTAACGGAGCTGGTGACAAACTCGGTTGAGCACGGCTATCGCGACTATGGCGGCCTGGTTAGTATTGAGGCCGAGCGCAATGGGCGCCGACTTGAGGTGACCGTGTCTGATGATGGGCTCGGTATTGAGCCGGATAAGGCCAAGTCGGGTCTGGGAACCCAGATTGTGTCAACGGTGGTTGCCGGCGAGCTTGCGGGCACTATCACTTGGGATAGGCGTAAGTACGGACCGGGCACAATCGTGCGAGTTAACGCAAACTTGGACAACTGATCACATCCCTGTTATGACAGGCAAGTCGGGGTCTGTATTGCAGTAATATAACAGTCGATTCAATCTCATTTGCTCCCCGTGTAAGTGCTGTAGTCTGACATCAGCTCTTTGATGGAGAGCATGTTTTCATACGCAGTATTTCAAAGGAGAAGTTATGAAGCGGATTGCAGCATTTGCTGGATTTGCGGCCATTAGCTTGATGCTGGCCGCATGTGGTGGCGGTGCACAACAAGGCTCTGGGACTGAAAGCACTGGTTCGGGTGAGGCTACGGCAGGCGGCGAGGTCTCTGTAGTTACTTGGTGGGAAGCCGGTTCTGAGAAGGACGGTCGTGACGCACTGGTTAAGGTGTTCGAAGAAGAGCATCCTGATTTCATGTTTAAGAACGCTGCGGTTGCAGGTGGTGGCGGCTCGCAGGCTAAACAGAAGCTTGCGGCTGACCTCGCGGCACAGAACCCGCCAGACACGTTCCAGGCTCACGCTGGCGCTGAGCTTACCGACTACATTGATGCCATGCAGATCGAGGATGTCTCAGCACTGTATGACGAGTTCAAGCTTCGAGATGCTTTCCCCGATACGCTGATTGATCGTCTAACCGTTGATGGCAAGATCTACTCCGTACCGTCAAATATCCACCGTGCCAATGTTGTGTGGGCAAACAAGGCAGTGCTTGAAGAAGCTGGTCTTGATCCGGCAAAGCCGGCAACTGACATTGAGGGATGGATTGCGGACATGGAGAAAGTGAAAGCTGCCGGCAAGATTCCAATTACGGTTGGTATGGCTTGGACCCAGCTTGAGCTTTTAGAGTCTGTTCTAATGGCTGATCTTGGAGCAGATGGCTACAACGGTTTGTTTGACGGCTCTACGGATTGGGCTTCTGCTGAGGTTACGAAGTCCCTTGAGCACTACTCTAAGATTATCGACTTGGCTGACAAGTCCTATTTGAATGAGGACTGGGAGCCGGCGATGAACCCGGTTATCGCAGGTGAGGTTGCTTACAACGTGATGGGTGACTGGGCTATCGCCGCATTCGAGGCTGCTGGTAAGAAGTACAACGAGGACTATGTCGCATTCCCAGTCCCGGGCTCTGATGGCATTTTTGACTTTCTCGCAGACTCATTCACGATGCCGGTAGGTGCGAAGAACGTTGACGGCGCTAAGGCTTGGCTACAGACCATTTCCGGCAAGCCTGGTCAGATTGCTTTCAACACGATTAAGGGCTCCATCCCTGCTCGTTCAGATCTGACCGATGATGAGATCAAGCAGTTCGGCCAGTACCAGCAGGATGCGATGAAGTCCTTCGCTGAAGACACGATTGTTTCCTCTATCGCACACGGTGCTGCGGTTCCGGTAGCAGTATCGAACGATATGAATGCTGCTTGTGCCAAGTTCGCGCAGGGCGCATCCGATGTTGCGGGTCTGCAGGCTGAGCTTGTCAAAGCAGCAACGTCGCTGTCTAAATAGTCCAATTAACGCAGTTGCGTAGAGCGGGTGGCGGCCTGTCCGTCACCCGCTCATCGGAGGAAAGCATGGCCTTTAAGAACAAACGCAGTGCAAAATCGTGGTGGCGTAAGTATGGTCCGCCGCTACTCTTGATTTCGCCGTCGATCATCCTGGTTGGAATTTTTGTATACGGTTTGATTGCTGCGAATACTGTCACGTCGATGCGCGACGCACACACTGTCGCGCAATATAACGGTGCTAGAGAAACCAGCTTTGTTGGTTTTGAAAACTATGCCTATCTGTTTGGTGATCCAGATTTTCAACACTCCTTGATTAATCTCCTGCTTTTCACGGCAGCATTTCTACTCGGTACCCTCATTCTGGGATTCCTCTGGGCATGGTTACTTGAGCGCCCCATCAAAGGTGAGGGAATTTTCCGCTCTATCTTCCTGTTCCCGATGGCTGTTTCGTTTATCGCCTCGGGTGTCGTGTGGAAGTGGCTTTTGAACCCGGGCGTGGGGGATCAAGCGAAGGGGTTGAATCGCCTGTTCCAGATGCTCGGACTGGGCTTCCTCGAGAACTCATGGACCTCTAACATCACGTTTGGTGTGTTGGCGGTTGCGCTTCCGGCTATTTGGCAACTGTCAGGTTACGTTATGGCTCTTTTCTTGGCTGGCTTCAGGGGGATTAGTGATGACCTGCGCGAAGCGGCCCGCGTGGATGGTGCTAGCGAGTGGCAACTGTACAAACACATCATCTTCCCGCAGCTGTCTGCCGTAGCCTTGTCAGCAGTTATCATCATTGGTCACATGGCGTTGAAGTCATTCGACCTGATCATGGCTGTTACGGATCAGCTCACATACTCCACTAAGGTTCCTGCAATCGACATGTATAACTACATGACTTCAGGTGATTACTCAAATGCTGCAGCGGTTGGAACGATTCTGCTGGTGATTGTGGCGATCTTGGTCGTGCCGTACCTGATCCACGACGCGAAGAAGAGGAAGTGACATGAGCACTCAAGTAAAGAATGCTTTGCCTACCGCGAACCCGCACGTGGTGAAGAAAGGAAGTCCGGGAACTACCGCGATTCGCTACGCGCTGTTGATTCTCTTCCTTGCGATGGTCCTGATCCCGGTGTACGTCCTCTTTGTCACCTCGTTTAAGGGGGCAGCGGAGGCAGATCCTTCGCGCACTTGGTATCTGCCTCAGGAGTGGGACGTTCAGAACTGGCAACGCGCGTGGGACGCATTGGCAGCTCCTCTTGGCCGCACGTTCCTGCTCGTGATCCCTTCGTCGATTATATCTGCGATTTTGGGATCAATGAACGGTTTCGTGCTTTCACGCTGGCGTTTCCCAGGTGCGAACGTGGTCTTCACGTTCCTCCTGTTTGGCATGTTCATCCCGTACCAGGCGGTGATGATCCCTCTAATGAAAATGGTCCTGACCATCGGTCTGCCTAACGGCATCCCAACGCTGATTTTGGCACACGTGGTTTATGGAATTCCAATCACGACTCTTATCTTCAGGAACTATTACGAGTCTGTGCCGGCGGAACTGATCGAAGCGTCGCGAGTGGACGGTGCGGGAATGTTGCGCACGTATTTCGCTGTGGTGCTTCCGATTTCGATTCCCAGCTTTGTGGTCGTGTTGATCTGGCAGTTCACATCCGCGTGGAATGACTTCCTATTTGCGTTGTTCTTGACGAACACGGACACGGGCCCGGTCACGCTTTCCCTGAATAACTTGGCTCATGGTTCGATCATGGCGGACTACGGTGCTTCCATGGCGGGTGCGCTGATCGCCTCGGCTCCCACGTTGATTGTTTATATTCTGCTCGGCAAGTATTTTGTCGGTGGTTTGATGTCCGGTTCGGTTAAGGGCTAGTTGGCCTAGTTTTTCAAACGCATATGGCGACTGGCATCAGTAGCGGCGGCTTTCTCCTATATAGCAGAAAGCCGCCGCTGGTTCATATTCCGTTGGTGTCTAGGCTTCTATCGTCTATTTGCCAGCGTCATCTTGAAGGTCGAGGGCTTGGAGACCGCCTGCAAGAAGCGCGTCGAAGAGGTTGGAATCGATAACTGGAATCCCCAGTTCTTCGGCTTTGGTTGCCTTGGATCCGGCGCCGGGCCCGGCAACTACGAGGCTAGTTTTTTTGGATACGGAGGAGGTGGCTTTGGCGCCTCGCGTGGTAACCGCTGCTTTGGCGCTTTCGCGGTCGTAGTTGGGAACGGTTCCAGACACGACGATCGTAAGCCCGGCTAGAGTTTGCGCAAGTTCTTCGGTTTGCTCAGCCTCCATGCGCACACCCGCGGCACCCCACTTTTGAACAAGGTCTTGATGGGCTTCGAGCGTAAACCAGTCGGATACGGCTCCTGCAATCTCTGGCCCTATGCCTTCAACTTGAGCGAGATCCTCAACCGGTGTGTTCGCGATTTCGTCCACCGAACTGAAGTGGTTTGCAAGAGCTTGAGCAGCTTGAGGGCCAACGTGTCTGATAGAGAATGCAACGAGTACCCTCCAAAGCGGTTCGTTTTTGGCGCGCTCGAGCTCACTGATGATCTTCTCGAAGGTTTTTGTGGGGCGTGGCTGGGTTCTCCAACCGCCGCCGGCAGTATCGCGAACGCCCGCGGTGTAGAAGTAGCGAACCTGTTGCCAGCCTTCTTTAACGCCAACTTCTGTCGCAATGTGTGTGGGGAACGCGCGCCTTCTCCATACGCACACATCTCGCACGCTATCGGCGTTGAGATCGAAGAGGTCAGCCGCTGTCCCAAGAGCCGGTTTCTGGGGTGTTGGCAAGAGGCTCTCCGCGGCGGTGATTTCGTCCGCATGCCCCAGCGTTTCAACCTGGGACGGATCAAGCTCGAGAAGGGTTCCGTCCGCAAGTAACACGGCCTCTCCAGAGACCAGCGCTGCTGCCACCTCTTCTCGGTCCAACTCGGGCTGAGTGAGGGCAAGGGAGGCCTCTTCGCCGAGCCCCTCAATATCGAGGGCTTTGCGAGAGCCGATGTACGCTATCCGTTCCGTTAGCTGCGCCGGACATTTTTCGAAGTTGAGGCAACGCAGATCAATGTCTCCTTCTTTCGCAGGAGCTAAACGGGCCCCGCATGATGGGCAGTTGGAGGGCATGATGAACTTGCGTTCGGTTCCATCTCGCGCATCCTCAACGGGCGCAACGATTTCGGGAATGATGTCTCCTGCTTTGCGAAGCACAATGAGATCACCAATTAGTACGCCTTTGCGTTTAACTTCGGATGCGTTGTGCAATGTAGCGCGAGACACGTAAGAGCCGTCTACAAGAACTTTTTCCATGACTCCAAATGGGGTGACTCGCCCCGTTCGACCAACTTGGGTGCGGATATCAAGCAGGCGCGTATGCACCTCCTGGGGTGGGTACTTGTAGGCGGTTGCCCACCTGGGAGCACGTGATGTTGTGCCCAGCGCCTGTTGGCTCTGCCTCGAATCCACCTTGAGCACAACGCCATCTATGCCGTAGTCCAGGCTGCTACGTTTTTCCCCGTATTCGCGAATGAAAGAATCGACCTCGTCGTGGCTTCGCACCACCCGCGTATAAGAGGAGGTAGGCAGTCCCCAGCTAGCGATGAGCTCATACCACTCGTGCTGGGACTGCGGGATGCGTTGCGCGCCCTCAAAAACGCCTATACCGTGACACACCATGGCTAGAGGCCTCTTCGCGGTTTCAGCAGCATCTTTTTGACGAAGCGATCCGGCGGCGGCATTGCGTGCATTAACAAACTGTTTAAGTCCGGCCTCGGCTCGCGCGCTGTTGTATTCCTCGAAGTCCTTGGTGGGGAAGAAAATTTCCCCGCGCACCTCCACTCGCTCGGGCACGTTTTCGCCACTGAGCTGGGCTGGCACTTTCTTAATGGTGAGGACGTTCGCGGTGACATCCTCACCAACGCTTCCGTTACCACGGGTTGCCGCGCGTTGTAGCTTGCCATTCACGTAGAGGATTGAAACGGCAAGGCCGTCTACTTTAACCTCTGCGGTCATTGGCATGGTTTGCACGCCCAGTGCATTCATACAACGGTCCATCCACGCGTGGGCTTCTTCTACAGAGAACACGTCATCCAAAGAGAGCATCGGTATCTCGTGAGTGACCTTGCTGAAAGCATCGGATGCAAAGCCGCCAACCGATTGGGTAGGAGAATCTTGAGTTTGAAGAGATGGATACTGCCGCTCAAGATCCTCCAGCTCGCGGTACAGCGCGTCGTATTCAGCGTCGGCGAGTGTGGGGGAGTCTTCCTGATAGTACGATCCACGCGCCTGCTCAATAATCTCTACGAGCTCACCCCACCGCTCGCGGGCACGCTCACTGGGCGCCCCGCCTTCACTTGTGGTTTTTGGGGTTTTCTGTGAGTACTCGCCGGATTCGTCGCGGCCGCTCAGTGGTTCCAACGTGCTTTCAGTCATGCCCTAATTCTTACCTCAAACCACGGACATAGAAACCGGTAACCACTCATCCCTTATTCACAGGCGAATGAAGTGAAGCAGTTTCCCCAGCTGTGAAAGACCTTCTGGCCTTGGCCGTTAGCGCAGGCTTGAGTGTAAGCGTGAATGATCTGCTCTCTTCCCCGCTTCATGTGCTTTGCATTGCCGGTCCTGACGCTGGTTTAGGGTTCCCCGTGACTTCCAAGCCGGTGATTATGGGCAGAAATGGGGATGTGCAGGTGAAAGACCCGTTAACTTCGCGCAGGCACTTGCAGGTGAAAGGCATTTACAGTCGTGGTGGGTTTGAGGTGGCGTTGCGAGATCTGGGTTCTGCGAACGGTTTTGCGGTCGGTAGAAAAGCCGCAATCTTGCCAGGGTTTGCGCGGTCGTGGGTCTTGTTGCGTTCAATGACGAGGACACTTCGCAGAGCTAGGATTAATGAAGCTTCGGCAAAGGTAGCCCCTGGTCGGATTTTTTGCGTGGGAGGAAACCTGTGGCAGGTTCGCTCGCGCCCTTCGACAATGAACTTGCAGAAGGCGCTCGAATGGGGCGGAGCGCGGCCAATGAATAAACGCGGGTTGCTCCTGCTACTACCAATGCTGTCGTTGATCTGGCTGATAGGTCGCCTGCTGGGATGGCAGGTAGCCGTCACTGTTGTTTTCTTGATGGCACTCGCAATCAGCTACGGTGTGCTGGCGTTGCGAAGCCGGCGCAAACCCGGGTGTCGTTGGGGTATTTTGTACGGTCTTTCAATGCCTGCGCGTGGGAAAGCCGGCGCGGCAACTTCATCCTCAGAAAAGGCGCCTTCTTGGCGTAACTCGAAGGAGGTGGAAATAGATCTTTCTGCAGCACCAACATGGACGCGGTGCAGTTTTCCCTTGCCAAAAAGGTCTGGGTACGTGCTGGGAAGGGTACGCTTCTCGCCGGGCTCGGTGGTTTCGGTTCGTGTAGGCGAGTCGCTCGCTTTGTCAGATGTGAAAGGTTGGGCTACGTGGGTGCTGTCTCAAGCACTCGTATACGCGCGTGAAAGTGGCATTGACGCCCGGGTCCTTAGGCAATCCCCAAACGTGTTGCGGGACGAGGAAGGAGCGGCACTGCTCACGGTTTTGAACGCCTCAAAACACGTGGCAGACCACCGCGTCGAATGCCCACCGGGTGTTCCGCTGCGTCCGGTGCTACCAGTTGGCGAGGGGGTATCTGAGGTGCAGATACCAACTCGCGTGCTCGTTGAAGATTTGCCAGTGCCGATGGCTGGGCCAGATCTGTCGGTTCCGATTGGAAACAGCGAGACTGGAACAGAGTTCTTGGACTTGGTGAAAGATGGTCCCCACGCCCTCGTAGCTGGAACAACAGGGTCGGGAAAATCAGAGGCGCTTCGCACGTGGATATTGCAAATGTGCCGGAAGAAGGATCCGTCGAAGTTACGGCTTGTATTGATCGACTACAAGGGAGGAGCGGCATTCCGTGATCTAGCGCAACTCCCTCACGCTGAACGGCTTCTCACAGACCTGGCTCCAGATGACACGGAGAGGGCAATAGCTGGGTTAGGCGCGGAACTTCGGGAGCGAGAGGAAGCTCTTGCGGCGCGACACTTCGTAAGTGTTGACCAGTGGGAGCAACGAAGCCCGGATGATTGTCCGGCGCGTATTGTGTGCGTTATTGATGAGTTTCGCGCGATGATTAGGACGCATCCGGAGACGCTTGAGAGCCTGGTTGATTTGGCGGCTCGAGGGCGGTCTCTGGGCATGCATTTGATTGCGGCAACGCAAAGTCCGGGCGGTGTGGTTACTCCGTCGATGCGTGCAAATCTGACTCTTCGCGTCTGTTTGCGTACGGCAAGCGTGGCTGATTCCCTCGAGATGGTGGCAAGCGGCGCGGCTTCCGAACTGCCGCGAGTGCCGGGCCGTGCAGTAGTTGACGCTGGTTCCATGAAAGAGGTGCAGTGGGCTTACTTCTCGCATCTGGAATCAAACTTGGGGGCGCTTCAAGAAACCGTCAGCGAGGGCGAGGTGCCAGCGCTTTGGCGGCCCCCGCTTCCCGAGTTGGTTTCACCAGGTTTTAGTGCAGATTTGGCGCGCGAGGCCGATCCACCAGGTATCGGTGATGAAGGTGGTCCGATTATTGGGTGGCTGGATGACGCAGCGGGCAGGACGTATAGGCCGCTGCGGCTGGAGGAGGAGAAAGTCGCGGTCGTTGCGGACGAGGGGGAGCTGTTAGAAAAGATAGCAAGTGCGTGCGGGGCTCTATATATTCCGGCCAAGCAGAGGCAGGTGTTTGAAGCGCTCCATCAGATGGATTTCGCCGCGCGGAAGCGAGTTCCCGTGGTGGTTGAGGATTTAGGTGCGTTGCTGCGCGCCATTGACGGCTCGGGCTTTGCTCAAGGTCAAGAGTGGTTGCGTGAGTGGATGGGGCGTGCAGCAGGGGTTGTGGCGGGGGTTAGCGCTGACGATTATTCATTGGTGAGGACGTGGCGGCGAAGTCTCGTAAAGGTTACTGCACAGCAGGCTCGAGGTATGGGGCTGGTGCGGACTGGAGCCAAGGGGTTGATCGCTCACCCATGGGGCAGGTTTGAGGGCGCCGCGGTTAGCATTGTTGATTCTGAAGGCGCCGCCCTAGTGGAGGTAGTGCGGCCAATCAACCCGGCAGAAGGCCTATTGGCCCTAGTGCAGGACGGCGTTCTCTCAACTGGAAGTGAGGCGCTCGTGGCATGCGGGGGAAACTCAAGTGAGCGTGTATGGCTGGTGGGTGAGTTTCCGTCTGATTTGAAAAGTCAGATTCTCGTAGATGCGGCGAGGAATGGCCGTGAGGTAGTGGAGGTGACCGAGACTGTCTTGCTTTCTGGTGGATACCAGCCGGCAAGGAGCGAGGTTTCGCTGGTGGGCAGCATTTCGCGACATGTTCTACGCGCAGTATCGGTACCTCTGTTCGTGAAGCTCGGCGCGGCGGAGGATGCTGTGTACTGGGCTGGTTGCTGTGAGGTGTGGTACAGAATCGGGGCGCTTGCGCGTTAACGTGACTATTTGCACACGGTTATAAAGTGTGAAACGTTTCCATAACCCTTGTGTAACTTTGCCCAGTGGGTGAGACTAAAGAGCGTCATTGGAATGTTGTTGTGTTCGCGGGTTTTGCCTGCGTTGTCGCTCTTTAGGAGTATTGATGGATTGGCGTAGTCGCGCGGCGTGTCTAAGTGTTGACCCGGAACTGTTCTTCCCGATCGGTAACACTGGTCCCGCAATTGCGCAGGCGGCAGAGGCAAAGCAAGTTTGTGCTACTTGCGAGGTACAGCAGGTGTGCTTGCAGTGGGCGCTGGAGAATAACCAGGATGCCGGTGTTTGGGGTGGCATGAGTGAGGATGAGCGCCGTACGTTGAAGCGTCGCCGCGCTCGTGTGCGCCGCGCTAGCTAGTAGTTTCAGCTTTTGAGGAAGGGTCCAACCAGTTGGTTGGGCCCTTCGTCTTTGTTTGGTCTTCCTCGTCTCTGGCTTGAGCTAGCTAGATTTGGGCAGATTCAGACAGGGCTACATGAGTACGCCCAGCGGCTTGAGGAGTTGTTCAACGCCCCGCGTGATCATGGATCGGGCGCGCCACTCTTCTTCGCGAAGTTGAGATGAGGTACTGAGGTCGTTTTCGAAGATTTTTTCCATTTCTGCCGCGTGTTCTTCGGACCAGGTTTGGACGTTGATTTCGTAGTTCCCAAACATTGAGAGCCGGTCGATGTTTGCGGTGCCAACCGTTGACCAGCGTCCGTCAACGGTTGCGGTTTTGGCGTGGATCATGGCGTGTTCGTACTGCCAGATTTCAATTCCGGCACTGATGAGGTCGTCGTAGTATGCGCGTGAGATCCAGTCTGCAACCACGTGGTTTGAGCGTTTGGGTACGAGTACTTTGACTTTGACTCCACGTTTTGCCGCGTCAACTAGGGAGGCAAAGATTTCGCGGTCAGGGATGAAATATGCGGATGTGATGAATGCGTGGTCGTTGGCGCGTTCGAGGGCATCGATGTAGAGGCCGCGGATAGGGAAGAGCATCTTGTTTGGCTGATTGAGAGCCGCGTAGATGGAGGAGTCCCACGCGCGCGCTCCTTGGTCGGGGAGTTTGGGCATGTGGTTCCAGCGTTTCGCGTTCCAGTAGTCCACGAATGCCATTTCGAGTTCCCAAACGGCTGGTCCTTGGATGCGCACGTGGGTGTCTCGCCATTCTGTTTTGTAGAGCGTACCTATGTTGTAGCCGCCGACGAAGCCGATTTTGCCGTCAGTGACGAGGACCTTTCGGTGGTCGCGTCCGGTTTTTCGCGGGTTGAGGGTGATTACGCCGGAGCGGATGGCGGGCAGGATGATGACGTGCAGGTTGGGGTGTTTAGGGAAGCGCTTGAAGGCGGGGTTGACTACGAGGTTTCCGAAGCCGTCGAAGGCGCAGAAGACTTGTACGCCTCGGTGTGCGGCGCGGATGAGTGCTTGTTTGAAGCGTTGGCCGACTTTGTCTGATTTCCAGATGAAGGTTTCGAAGTAGATGTAGTCAGTGGCGTTCTCGATCGCTTCGAGCATGTCGGAGTATAGGGAGCTGCCTTCCGTGTATGTGCGGATGGTGTTGTCGCCTAGGTTTGTGTCTAGCGGGGGGAGGGCGGGGAATCCACCGCCTCCGGGGGCACGGCGTTTGCGAACTTCGTCGACGGCTGTGAGCGTGATGGCCGCCGCGATTTGAGCGCTTACGGTGGTGATGCCGGCAATTTTGGCGACTCGTAGTGCTTGGCTCGCATTGAATAGGTTCTTCCCGCGTTTCCTCATGCCCCTCACTCTAATGCAGGGCTGAGACTGGCGCGGCTAGCCACATCAAGTAACTGCTTATCTACGTGCCCGACCCAAGCTGCCCTACCCGTGGCGCTCCCGCCACGTGCCCGACCCAAACTGCTACCCAAACCGCTACCCAATTCGCGTCCGTGAGGGGAACTGGCAAAAAGTGGGGTTAGTTCTGCCGCTTTGGGTCTGAATACTGTGTGAGGCGGCGTGGTTAGCCGCGCCCGTGAGGGAAACTGGCAAAAAGTGGGGTTAGTTTTGCCGGTTGGGTCTGAATACTGTGTGAGGCGGCGTGGTTAGCCGCATCCGTGAGGGGAACTGGCAAAAAGTGGGGTTAGTTCTGCCGCTTTGGGTCTGAATCGTGTTTTCCCTGCAATCTCGCCATTTCTGCCCTGGTTGGGGCTTTTTTTGGACATGTTTCGCGCCCGTGTTTTTGGGGGTTTTATACTGGGTGCATGTCGAATATTTCTAGGGAAGAAGTCGCCCGCATTGCAAAAGTGGCTCATATTGTCCTGACCGATGAGGAGACCGCCGGGTTTGCTCGAGATCTTGGCGCGTTGGAGGAGCGTTTGGAGCGCCTCGCAGCGTGGGAGACGCAGGGGGTTGCGGAGACGGTTAATCCGATTCCTTTGGTGAACGTGTGGCGTGATGACGAGGTTGGTCAGACGCTGGATCGTGAAGAGGTTTTGGCGCAGGCGCCTGCGGCTGAGGATGGCATGTTCCAGGTTCCGCAGATTTTGGGTGAGGAGTAATTATGGCGAAGTCTGATTTGGTTTTCCGCTCGGCGCTAGAGCTTGCACAGATGTTGCGTGAGGGCGAGGTTTCGTCGGTTGAGGTGACTCGCGCGATGCTGGATCGTATTGCTGAGGTTGATCCGGTGGTGAATGCTTTCCTGTTTGTTGACGAGGAGGGTGCGCTTAAGACGGCGCGTGAGGTGGATGAGGCTCGCGCGGCTGGTGAGCAGTTGCATCCGCTGGCGGGTGTGCCGATTGCTCTGAAGGATAATGTTGTGACTCGGGGTGTGCCGACGACGGCTGCGTCGAGGATGCTCGAGGGCTGGGTCCCTCCGTATGATGCGACGATTGTCGAGAAGATTAAGGCCGCGAAGCTCCCTATCGTGGGTAAGACGAATATGGATGAGTTCGCGATGGGTAGCTCAACCGAGCATTCGGCTTTTGGGCCAACTCATAATCCGTGGGATTTGGAGCGCATTCCGGGTGGTTCCGGTGGCGGTTCGGCGGCTGCGGTGGCGGCGTTTATGGTGCCGCTTGCGATTGGTTCGGATACGGGTGGTTCGATCCGCCAGCCTGCTGCGATGACGGGAACGGTTGGTGTGAAGCCAACGTATGGTGCGGTGTCGCGTCAGGGCATTATTGCTCTCGGGTCTTCGCTGGATCAGGCGGGTCCGGTGGCGCGCACGGTGGCGGACGCCGCGGCGTTGCAGGATGTTATTGATGGTTTTGATGATCGCGATGCGGTGTCGTTGGATTATGCATGGCCGTCGATGGAAGAGGCCGCCCTGGAGCCTGCGAAGGCAGGGGATCGCCCGTTGGAAGGCGTGAAGCTTGGCGTGGTTAAGCAGCTGTCTGGTGATGCGTATGAGGACGACGTGGTGGCAAGCTTTGAGTCCACGCTCGAGTTCTTGAAGGGCAAGGGCGCGCAGGTTGTGGAGCTTGATCTGCCACTCCTTGGCATTGCTTTGGATGCGTACTACGTGATTATGCCGGCGGAGGCGTCGTCGAACCTCGCTAAGTTTGACGGCGTTCGTTACGGCTTGCGCGCCGAGCCAGAGCCTCCGGTTACATCGGAGCGTCTGATTGCGGCTAGCCGCGGTGAGGGCTTTGGCTCCGAGGTGAAGCGTCGCATTATTTTCGGTACGCGAATGCTGTCGAAGGGTTTCTTCGATAAGTATTTTGTGCAGGCGATGCGCGTGCGTACGCTCCTGCAGGAGGAGTTGGTGGAGGCGTTCGAGTCTGTTGACGTGATTGTGTCGCCAACTTCGCCGACCACGGCATTTAAGCTTGGCGAGAAGATGGATGACCCGACGCTCATGTACTTGAGTGATATTACGACTACGCCTGCGAACTTGGGCGGCATGCCGGCGATGTCGGTGCCGTCTGGTATTGCTCATGGCCTTCCGGTTGGTTTCCAGGTGACTGGCCCGGTACGTGGTGATGATGTGATGTACCGCGTGGCAGCTGTGGTTGAGTCGCAGGAGGATGTGGCACATAAGAACCCGATGATTGAGGGCGTGGATGGCGCAGCGCGCGAGGGAGAGGATCGTTAGGTCATGGATAAGTTGATGAAGTACAGCGAGGCTGTGGAGAAGTTTGACCCGGTTTTGGGTCTTGAGGTTCACGTCGAGCTGGGTACGAAGACGAAGATGTTTGACCAGTCGCCGAATGAGTTTGGTGGCGATCCGAACACGAATATTGCGCCGGCTTCGATTGGTTTGCCGGGCGCTTTGCCGACGATTAATAAGACGGCTATTGAGTGGGCTATCCGCCTCGGTCTTGCTTTGAATTGTGAGATTTCTGAGGTTAGCCGGTTCGCTCGTAAGCAATACTTCTACCCGGATTTGGCGAAGGCTTACCAGATTTCGCAGGCTGCGGTTGCGGTTGCGCATAACGGATGGGTGGATGTTGAGCTGGATGATGGCGATACGTTCCGAGTTGAGATTGAGCGTGCTCACGTGGAGGAGGACGCTGGTAAGAACACGCATATTGGTTCAGAGGATGGGCGCATTCAGGGTGCGGCATACTCGCTGGTGGACTTTAACCGTTCGTCGGTGCCTCTGATCGAGATCGTGACGAAGCCGATCGAGGGTGCGGGTGCTCGCGCTCCGGAGATCGCATCGAAGTACGTGCAAGCGTTGCGTGATATCGCGAGGGCACTCGGCGTTTCTGAGGCTCGTATGGAGCGCGGTAATTTGCGTGCGGATGTGAACGTGTCGCTTCGCGAGACTCCGGATTCACCGCTTGGTACGCGCACTGAGACGAAGAATGTGAACACGTTCCGCGGTATTGAGAAGGCTGTGCGTTATGAGATCTCTCGCCAGGCGCAGGTTCTCACTGATGGCGGCGAGGTAGTACAGCAGACGCGTCACTTCCATGCGGAGGATGGCACGACGTCGGCGGGCCGCGATAAGTCGGATGCGGAGGATTACCGTTACTTCCCGGATCCGGATTTGGGGCCGATTGTGGCTAGCCCGGAGTGGGTTGAGCGCTTGCGCGGTGAGCTTCCGGAGCTCCCGGCAGTGCGTCGCCGCAGGTTGCGCGACGAGTGGGGCTTCTCTGAGCTGGAGATGCGCGACGTGGTGAACGCTGGCGCTATCGATTTGATTGAGGATACGGTGTCGGCAGGCGCCTCCTCCACTGCGGCTCGTAAGTGGTGGATGGGGGAGCTGTCCCGCGTTGCGCGCGAGGCGGAGGTTGAACTCGAGGAGCTCGCGGTGACTCCGGCTCAGGTGGCCGAGCTTCAGGCGTTGGTGGATGACGGCAAGATCAATGACAAGCTTGCCCGCCAGGTGCTTGAGGGTGTGCTGGCTGGCGAGGGAGATCCCGCTGAGGTTGTGGATGCCCGCGGTTTGGCTGTGGTCTCCGACGATGGTCCTCTGATCGCGGCTGTGGAGGCAGCGATGGCTGATAATCCGGATGTCGTGGAGAAGATCCGCGGTGGCAAGATGGCCGCTATCGGGGCTTTGATGGGCCCGGTGATGAAGGCAACGCGAGGCCAAGCCGATGCGAAGCGCGTTCGTGAACTGATCATGGAGCGTATTTAAAATTTGCGAGGACGTCGCTAGCTTTTGCATTAGCGACTGACCGTAGGGGGGATTCCTGAATAGGAATCCCCCCATTTGTCGTAGTACTGGCGAAATGGTTCTAGGTGCGCCAAGTCACGCGCTCGAAATTTGATTCTAGATAGGTGACGTGACTAATTTGGTTTCGGTCCTGATCGGAGCGATCCGATTGGATGAACTACGAGGTAGTGCGGATCACAAAAAGTCAGTTGACAAGGGGTTCGAAACCTACTAGAGTAGATTCTCGGTTCCGCAACGAAGCAAGTAGTTGAAACGGAACCTTTTTCAACGCCTTTCGCGGTTTTCACGAAATGTTTGGGCTCGTGACTGAGACCAAATGGTGAGAAAAGCGATTGTGTGGGTGTTGTTTGTGAACTCGATAGTGTGTTTTTTGTTTTGTCCTTTTTTGTTTTGTTTTTGTTTTTTGGTTG